>Ga0082335_1002864_pt1 | contig 30377 bp, 18 predicted proteins | sample Subgrocontami58m_FD_72375 | JGI IMG/M metagenome (GOLD analysis project Ga0082335, IMG submission 72375) | Subsurface groundwater microbial communities from S. Glens Falls, New York, USA - GMW37 contaminated, 5.8 m (SPADES assembly) (version 2) ...
TTCCAGAGACAGTCCCAGCCTGGATATGCGCAGGCGAGTTAAAGCGAAGAGCCCGGTGCGGGAAAACTGCCCGCCGGGATCTGTGAGGGAGGCGCCGGGCAACCGGTGCCTCTACTCGACACACTGCCGTTCCGCGCCGCGCTACGGCTCACGGGAAGGCGAATGGTCTCCCGCGCTGACGCTCCCAATGCTCCGCTGCGCGGCCAAGGACGATCCCGACATGACGCCACTGTTTTTCGAATTCAACCCGCGGAATCTCCTCTCTCCCGAGCAGCGGATCGCCCACAATCACGCGGTCGGTCTTCACTTGCAACACCGCGACGTAATGGTCGACCAGAAGCCCGAACTTCATCACGGCAAGGACCGGCTCAGCTCCGGTTAATTCCTCGACTGACCGAAAACTCCGCACGGTTACATTCAAGCCGGCCTTCCCAAATTTGTTTTGGAGGACGGCGGCGAGCACATCCGGCGGGGTTCCACCCATCGAACTGGTGCCCGCGAGAATGGCCAACTCTCCTTCGCTCGCCTCAAAGCCAAGTCTGTGCAAACCGGTCACTGCCGATGCCGGGCCGCACGTATAGCCGGTTTGCTGCCGGCAAATGCCGTTCACATCGATGCTCGTCTGGAGCCGGCTCAACTCACCGCGATTAAATGCCGGGCCAAGGAACGGTCCCGCGCAATAATCCAAAACCACGGCGGCAACGAAACCGATTACCGCGATTCGTTCCCCCCGCTGGGGAAGACGATTGATGACACTGGCAAAAAGAAACGGTCCCAGAAACGCCAGAATAACCAACTCCCGGCGCGTCGCGGTGAGCCACGAAATGGGCGGCTGGAATTCCCAGGCGGCGATCCAACGCGTGCTCGCCATCAGCGCGATGATCACCATCGAAGCGGCATAGCCTGTCCACCACCAGCGCTGCGTTCGCCGCGCAAACACGAGCCCGAGCCACGTCCCCGTCATAGCGAGGAGCACCACCCCGAAAGTTTGCAGCCATGGAACGAGCGGATGCATCTGTTTCTATCACAAAATAAGCCAGAACTTTGCCAACTCTTCCATTTGACCGGTTATGTAAAAGGCATTACAAACTGCACCCTCAGCTCCCAATGCTGAGATCAGCGTTTTATGCCCGAAAAAATTCGATTTGGTGTGATTGGCGCCGGAGGCATTGGCTCGAGCCATCTCCGGAGCCTCAATGAATGCGCGAATGTGGCGGTGGTCGCCCTTGCCGAGAGCAGTCCCCATCGGCTCAAATCCATCCAAGAAACTTTCCCAGCCCTCCGCGGTTACAGCGATTATCGCGAGTTGCTCGATCAGTCCGACATCGATGCCGTCACGATCGCTTTGCCAAACTATTTGCACGCCTCAGCCACGATTGAAGCGCTCCAAGCTGGCAAACATGTGCTGCTGGAAAAACCGATGGCGACCAATTATGGCGACGCCTTGAAAATAGCCGAGGCCGTCAACCGGACCGGCCGGACGTTCATGCTGGCGCAGAATTTTCGCTTTAATCGCTTCACCCAGGCCGCCAAACAGATCATCTCCCGCGGCGATCTCGGGCAGGTGTATCAAGTGCGCGGGTTTTGGCTGCGGCGCTGGGGAATTCCGCGGATCGGTTCCTGGTTTACTCAGAAAAAACTGGCGGGCGGCGGCTGCACCTACGATTTAGGCGTGCACGTGCTCGACCTCTGCTTTCATCTGCTGGGCGATTTTGCTGTCGCATCCGTTTCGGGCCAGATCCACAGCCAGTTTGGCCAGCGCGGGCTCGGCGAAATGGACTGGGGCAAGAGCGACATCGCGCCCGGCCGGCCGTTTGACGTCGAGGATTACAGCTTGGCTCTGGTCAAAATGAAAAGCGGCGCGAGCGTCGCGATCGAAATCAGTTGGGCGGCGCACCAGGAAAAAACCGAGCGCGAGATGGGCGTGGATCTTTACGGGAGCGAAGCAGGGCTTTCCTTGTTCCCGGCGAAACTGCGGCGGCAAGGCGCGGCTGGTTACGAGACGATCGAACTGACCGCCGCGAATATGGAGTTAACCGAGAACCGGATCCATTATTTTGTGAACTGCCTGGCGGAGGGAAAAAGCCCGATAGTGACTCTGGACGAATCGCTCGCTGTCCAGCGCGTTCTGGATGGAATTTACCGCTCGGCAGGAACAGGCCGGGAAGTGCGGTTGGACGAGTAGGGAATTGCGGATTGCGAATTGCGGATTGGCGGCTACGTCTTTCGTTCCTTCACGCCTTGCAATGCCCCGCAATGCACCAGCGTTGGGATGGGTTCGAGCGGCTTGAGCTTCGCGTCTATCAACCATTCTCGATATTCGGCCGCACTGTAAGCCCTGCCTTCCGTTACGGCGAAGAGCGCCGCGGAATAAAGCGCGACTGGCAACGGCCCATCCAGGTCGTCATTCAAAAAGACGTCGTGAATCACCAAACGCCCGCCGGGCCTGAGCGTCTGGGCAAAGCGGCCGAGGAGAAAACGGCACTCTGGAACATCCCAATCATGCAGCACGTTCGACAACAGAATCAGGTCGGCTTCCGGAACGGCGTCCGCAAACATATCCCCGGGTTTGCAGACGAGCCGGTCTTCGACGCCGTAGGCTTGGGCCATTTCATGAGCGATCTTCAGAACTTGCGGGCGGTCCCACACGATGGCCCGCAAGGTGGGATGCTTCTGCAACAGCGCGATTGAATAAAGGCCTGTGCCTCCGCCGGCGTCGAGCAACAGTTCGTTGCCGGAAATCGGCAGCCGCTCGGCCAAGAGCGGCGCGACGTTTCTGGCCCGGCCGGCTAAAGCGAGCGTGAGCCGTCGCGCCTCGTCTGGAGTTTCCATGGCTGATTCGAGCCCCTTTCGATAGATGAACGCAGCGCCAGGTTCGCTCGGTTTTATTCCGGCAGGGCGGTTCGTCACGAGCCGTTCGATCATCGTTTGCACGCCAGGCGTTTTTCCCATCATGCCGATGTAATCGCTCACATCGAAATGGCTCCCGTGGACCAAATGTTCGCGCGCCAGAGGCGACAACTCGAATTGGCCTGAGCTGTTTTTCATCAGCAATCCAAATGCTCGCAGGGCTGTTATTAGAACGGAGGCCGGCCGCGCGGCGAGAGCGAGTTCGCGTTGGAGCTCATGAAATCCGAGCGGACGCGCCGCGAGACGATCGAAGACTTTGAAATGAACGACAGCGGCGGCCAGGAGTTCGGTGGCAAAATTGCCCCGGATGAATTCGAAAATCGGCGTGGGATCGGTCCGCGGCGGACAGATGGCGCTGAGTTGAACTGGTGCGGATTCCATGGAAAAAGAATTACGTTGTTTCGAACGGAGTTTGCAACTACGAACCGTCCCACCGACTCTGCAGCCTGAAGGCCGCGTTGCGATCGTGTGCGGCTATGATTCTCGCAGGAACGCAGCGTTCACGCTGCAGGCGAGGCGTTGCACCAATGCTGTGGTGTGGCGCTGACTCTGCAGCCTGCAGGCCGCGTTGCGATCGTGTGCGGCTGAGATTTTCGCAGGAACGCAGCGTTCACGCTGCAGGCGAGGCGTTGCACCATGCGTTGCACCGAAAAAGTCCCGCCTTCGGTAAACGTCTATTGACCCTGCCGCAGTGCAGTTCGTAATGTGACCTGCCATGCCTTTAAAGCGGATCGCCGTTCTCCTTTTTCTTTCCAACATTTTCGCGGCGGACCCGAGCTTGATCCGGATTACGGAGGCCTGGCGATTTCATGCTGGAACTCCCGATCTGGCGGGCGTGCCGTGGAATCAACCCGTTTTTGATGATGCGCTCTGGCCGCAGGGACCATCCGGATTCAGCACGGGTTTTGGATTTCAAGGTGAGGCCACTTACGTCCCGCCGCCTCCCAATTCCGCGCCGCTGCTGCTGCGTCGAACCTTTTTTATCGCTGATCCCACCGAGATCCAGTGGGTCGTGCTGCGGATCGATTACAAGGATGGCTTTGTCGCGTATCTGAACGGTTACGAAGTGGCCCGCCGAAATCTCGGTGGAAATCCGGGTGCGCCAGTGCCGTTCGCCGCGCTCGCTGCATCCCATCCACGCTTCGCCACTGAGGAGATCGATTTGACGCCATTCCGCGGATTTTTGCGGCCGGGGCCGAATCTCTTGGCCTTGCAAGTTCATCGAAGTTCCCCATTCGATTCCGGCATCGCGGCTGTTCCAGAGTTGCTGGCCAACTTCACCCGCGGTCCGTTCGTGCAGAACGCGTCGTCCAACTCGATTCAGATCATCTGGAAAACAATCGAGCCGGCTGATTCCGTCGTCGAGTATGGCGCCACGGCCAGCTTAAGCTCTTCCGCCTCGAGTGCGGAGATCGGGACGAACCATGTTGTGACGCTCTCGTCGCTTTCGCCCGACACCCTTTACCATTATCGAATCAGCAGTGGGTCCGGAACCAATCGCGCTTTCGGAACGACCAATCAATTTCGAACATTCAAGGCGAGCGGCGATGTCTCTTTTGCTGTTTTCGGCGACAGCGGTTTGGGTGGACTCGATCAGTATGCAATTGCGGAGCAGGTTCGGAAAGCAGCGCCCGACGTGGTGCTGCACGTCGGGGATGTCATTTATCCGGGTTTCCTGCCGAGTTTGGCGGACGCGCGCTGTTTGAGTATTTACAGACCGCAGATGCAGAGCGTTCCCTATTTTTTTGCGGTCGGCAACCACGACTTGGACGCCGACACGAATGCGCTCCTGCAGACATTTTATTTGCCGACGAATTCTCTCGCGGGCACGGAGCATTATTACTCGTTCGACCATGGCGACGCCCATTTCGCGGTGTTGTTCGTCCCCTTTCTTTATCAGTTCGATTTCAAATGGGGCGATTTGCAATACCAGTGGCTGACGAACGATCTGGCTCATTCAACCAAGCCGTGGAAATTTATTTTCCTGCACCACAGTGTCGCGTCCTCGGCCGAGCATCGGCTTGACGATTACAACGGGAACGGGATCGCGGACGAAACGGATTTAAAGCAGATCCTGATTCCTGTCGCGGCGCGTTACGGCGTCTCCTTGGTGTTTTCCGGGCATGATCACGTTTTCGAACGGACCATTCCAACGAATGGCGTCCAATTCATCACCACCGGCGGCGGCGGTTCGTATCTGTATCGGTTCACCGGGCGCGAGCCGCTCAGCGCTCAATTTTTTTCCCGGTTTCATTTTACCAAAGTAACCACACGGGGGAATTCGCTCCGACTCGAAGCGATCAGCGAGAATGGCGAGGTGTTCGACACGTTTTCTGTCCAGCGCGCTCCGCCGGGCGAAAGACTCTTCTTCGCCTCGTGGAACTCGCCGAAAGTCGAAGACACACCCGCCACTGACGGAGATGGGAATATTCTCGGGCAGCGCTTCGATTTCGCCGGCGACCCGGTTCCATCCGTTTCCGGCGATTCGTCTAACCTCGGCCGGTGTTACGTCAATAATGACGACGCGTTTCTTTATGTCGGGCTCGAGCAAACGATGATTTCTGACCGCAGCTCGATTTTCCTTTTCATCGAAACACCGCGCCTGACTGGAATGACGAATCTGATCCAGGCCGGGAATGGCCAGATCGACCCGGGCTGGCAGGGCGCTGACGGGCTCGATTTGCTCGACTTAAATTTCAAGGATTTCACCCCGTCGATCGGATTGATTTTGGGGGATGAATTGGCCGACGGCACGATGCGGTCGTTTGCTCGGCCCAATTCGGGACTGAACACTGGAGAGGGGGCCTTTCGTCTGGACGCCGAGCTGAGTGAAGTGGCGGGCGCGCGGCTGCAACAATTCAACCGGTCGCCCCAAATCGAACCGGTCGCCGGCGAGCAGGACGCAAATTTCATCAAGGTGGCGTTGCCTTTCTCTGCCTTGGGCGGACTTCAACCGGGAGACATCATTCAAATCGGCGCGGTGGTTGGAGTGAACTGGGACGGAGCCGCTCGGGCCTGGCAATTGGATCGCGGATCTCTTGGCCGGAGTTTTGCCGCTGTTGCGGAGGGTGGGCCGCTGTTGGAAGGAATCCCCGTGCGCCTGGCAAATCGGCCTGAAGCCGACAGCGACGGCGATGGTTTGTTGGATGGGCAGGAGCTCGAGGCGGGAACGGATCCGTTCGATCCCCGGTCGACTTTGCGATTGAGCATGGCCCAAACGCGCGACGGCAGAGCGTTTGCTTGGAGCGCTGTGCCGGGACGAAAATATTTCCTGCAATTCGCGGAGAATTTGACCGAGCCATTTCGTGATGCGCCCAGCGTGTTGTTCCCGCTCACAGCGACGGAACCAAATGTCTTAATTCCGGAGAAAACGGTGTTTGGGGAAATGATCCCGAAAACCCGGTATTATCGTTTGAGACTTGCCCAATGATCTGAGCTGCTCGGTGTTCGGAACGCAGCGTTCACGCTGCAGGCGAGGCGCTGCGCCAATGCTGTGGTGTGGCGCCGACTCTGCAGCCTGAAGGCCGCGTTGCGATCGTGTGCGGTTATGATTCTCGCCAGGAACGCAGCGTTCACGCTGCAGGCGAGGCGTTGCGCCAATGCTGTGTTGTGGCGCCGACTCTGCAGCCTGAAGGCCGCGTTGCGATCGTGTGCGGTTATGATTCTCGCCAGGAACGCAGCGTTCACGCTGCAGGCGAGGCGTTGCACCAATGCTGTGGTGTGGCGCTGACTCTGCCAGCCTGAAGGCCGCGTTGCGATCGTGTGCGGTTATGATTCTCGCCAGGAACGCAGCGTTCACGCTGCAGGCGAGGCGTTGCACCAATGCTGTGGTGTGGTGCTGATTCTGCAGCCTGAAGGCCGCGTTGCGATCGTGTGCGGCTGAGATTTTCGCCAGGAACGCAGCGTTCACGCTGCAGGCCAGGCGTTGCACCAATGCTGTGGTGTGGCGCTGACTCTGCAGCCTGAAGGCCGCGTTGCGATCGTGTGCGGCTAAGATTCTCGCCAGGAACGCAGCGTTCACGCTGCAGGCGAGGCGTTGCGCCAATGCTGTGTTGTGGCGCCGACTCTGCAGCCTGAAGGCCGCGTTGCGATCGTGTGCGGTTGCGACTTTCCGGGACGTAGCGCTTACGCTGCAGGATGGTTCGACGGCGATAGCTCAGCTTTCCGAAATCAGCTTGATTTGGCGGCTTTGACTCTTACTTTCCTCGCATGTTGCAATCGCAGACGGTGTCGAAAGGCGCCGGGGCCAATTCAGGTCCCGAGCGCAAGCCAGTTTCCCGCTCCACAGCCCTGGAAATAACAGATCGCTTTGTCCGCCGGCACATCGGTCCGCGTCCGGCTGAAATCCAAGCCATGGCCGAAGAACTTGGCTGTCGCAATTTGGAGGAGCTGATCTCCGCGACGGTTCCCGAATCGATTCGAACGCGACGCCCGCTTGATCTTCCCAAAGGCCGGAGTGAGTTCGAGTTGCTGGCCGAGTTGCGCGCGATTGCGTCGAAGAACCAGGTTTTTCGTTCGTTCATTGGAATGGGTTATTCCGATTGCATCACGCCGCCTGTCATCTTGCGCAACGTGCTCGAGAATCCCGGCTGGTACACCCAATACACGCCGTATCAAGCTGAGATCGCCCAGGGCCGGCTCGAAGCGTTGCTGATTTTTCAGACAATGATCAGCGAACTAACCGGCTTGGAAATCGCCAACGCTTCGTTGCTCGACGAAGCCACCGCGGCGGCCGAAGCGATGACGCTGTGCCATTCCGCGGCAGAGCAGGGCCGGAACAAGTTCTTCGTTTCGGCCGGCTGCCATCCCCAGACGATCGCGGTGATGACCACTCGAGCCAAGCCGCTTGGCATCGAAATCGTCGTGGGGGATCATCCCACGTTCGAGTTCAGCCGCGAATTCTTCGGCGCGGCGCTGCAGTATCCGGCCACCGACGGGACGATTTTTGATTTTGCCGACTTCACGAAACGCGCGCACGACGCGGGCATTCTCGTGACTGTCGCCGCGGATTTGCTGAGCCTGACGCTGCTGCGGCCCCCGGGCGAATTTGGGGCTGATGTGGCGGTCGGGAACACCCAACGTTTCGGCGTGCCCCTCGGGTACGGCGGACCGCACGCCGCTTATCTGGCCACGCGCGACAAATTCAAACGGCAGATGCCCGGGCGCTTGGTTGGCGTGTCAAAAGATGCCCGCGGCCGGCCGGCCTACCGGCTTTCGCTGCAAACGCGCGAACAACATATTCGCCGGGAGAGAGCGACCAGCAACATTTGCACAGCGCAGGTCTTGCTCGCCGTCATCGCGGGGATGTACGCGGTTTATCATGGGCCCGACGGTTTGAAAGCAATCGCCCAGCGCGTCCACCGCCTCGCCCGGACCTTGGCCCGCGGCTTAACGCGCCTCGGGTTTCAGGTAACCGCCGCTCCATTCTTCGATACGATCAAGGTTTCCGCCGAGCTGGCTCAGATCGAAGCCATCCTGCAGAGCGCGGAAGCGCATCGCGTCAATTTGCGGAAACTCGATAAGAACAGCATCACGATCGCTTTGGACGAAGCGACGCTCGAGAGCGAAATCGATTTGTTGCTCCGCGTTTTCAACGGCGGAGTCGAACCGGGTTTTGCCGCCGCCGACGTTTTGGAGGGAAACGACTCTGCATGGCCGGCTTCCCTTCGGCGCCAAACCGTCTTTCTCGCGGAACCGGTTTTTAATCGGTTCCATTCCGAAACGGACATGCTCCGATACTTGCGCCGGCTCGAATCGCGCGATTTGTCGCTGACGAATTCAATGATCCCGCTCGGTTCGTGCACGATGAAGCTCAATGCCGCCGCCGAAATGATTCCGGTCACGTGGGCCGAATTTGGGCGGCTGCATCCCTTCGTTCCGACGGCGCAGACCGAAGGTTATCAGATCATTTTTCGGCAACTGGAAAAGTGGCTGGCTGAGATCACCGGATTTGCCGCGGTGTCGCTCCAGCCGAATGCCGGTTCGCAAGGGGAATACACGGGCCTGCTCGCCATACGCGCCCATCACGGCGCGCGCGGGCAGGGACAGCGCAAGGTTTGTTTGATTCCGCAATCGGCCCACGGCACCAATCCAGCCAGCGCAGTCATGGCTGGGTTCACGGTCGTGCCGGTGGGATGTGATAACCAAGGAAACATTGATCTCGATGATCTCAAGCGAAAGGCGGCCGAACACGCCGAGGATCTCGCGGTCTTGATGGTGACGTATCCGTCGACTCACGGCGTTTACGAGGAAGGGATCAAAAATATTTGCGCTGAGGTCCATGCTCGCGGCGGCCAAGTCTACATGGACGGCGCGAACTTGAACGCGCAGGTTGGGCTTTGCCGGCCGGCTGAATTGGGCGCTGACGTTTGCCATATTAATTTGCACAAGACCTTTTGCATCCCGCACGGCGGCGGCGGTCCGGGCATGGGCCCGATTTGCGTCGCGCCGCACTTGGCCGGATTCTTGCCGAATCATCCTGTCGTCGGCCAAGGGGACAGATCGCTCGGGGCGGTTTCGGCGGCGCCTTGGGGAAGCCCGAGCATCCTGCCGATCTCATGGGCTTACATCGCGCTGATGGGCGGTGAAGGCTTAACCGAAGCGACAAAAATCGCGATCCTCAATGCCAACTATGTGGCCCACCGCCTCGATAAGTTTTTCCCTGTGCTGTACAAAGGCAAGAATGGGCGGGTCGCTCACGAATGCATTCTGGACCTGCGCCGCTTCAAGAAAACCACGGTCGAAGATGTCGCGAAACGGCTGATGGATTATGGCTTTCATGCCCCGACCGTTTCCTGGCCCGTTCCGGGAACGATGATGATCGAGCCGACCGAAAGCGAATCGAAAGCTGAGCTCGACCGTTTCTGCGACGCGCTGATCGCGATCTGCCAGGAAATGGAGGCGGTGGAAGCGGGGCAAACCGATGCGCAAAATAATCTGCTGAAAAACGCCCCGCACACCGCGGATGTATTGGCGGAAGAGAATTGGAATCGCCCATACACGCGCGAGCAGGCGGTGTTTCCAAAACCGTGGCTGCGTGATCACAAGTTTTGGCCGGCAGTCGCTCGCATCGACAATCCGTACGGCGACCGCAACTTGGTTTGCACCTGCGCCAGCCTGACGATCGATTGACGATTTACGATTAGCGATTAGCGATTTGACGATTGGGAATCGTCCGTGGTCCGCGGAGGGAAGGGGGCGGTGAACGGCCGAACCATCCTCGTGGCCAAGACCAATGGCATCCATTCCAGGAAAACTCCGGACCTGCTCACCGCCCATGAACCGCTAGCCCGACGCTGCAGCCCAAAGGCCGCGTTCCAGCACCTGGGCCAGGGCGACGGTTTCTTCCGGAACGCAGCGTTTACGCTGCAGCCGAGGCGTTGCACCAATGCCTTTTCTGCAGGCTAAAAGCGCGCCTGCGCGTCTGTTCGTCCAAGATTTCAGTGGCGCGCAAACGATGATCTTCTGAAGGATCCTCGTCTTGTCGTCACCAGCAATCGCCCGCCTCCGTTCGTGCGAATGCCGCCGCCAGGCACGACCGAACGACAACGCCGGGCTTTTCAGTCGCCACGCCATTGTTTATCTTCGGCGCGTGCCAAAACGATTTTGTGCGCCCGCGTCTCTTTTTCCGTTACTGCTCGCGTCTTTATTTGATTTCATCTGTTTCAGTCCCGTCGCCGCCGTTCCAACCGCCTCAACGAACGCCGTCAGCTTTGTGCGGCAGATTGCGCCGGTTTTCGCCGAGAAATGTGAAACGTGCCACGGGCCTAAAAAAGCAAAAGGCCACTTTCGATTGGATACGTTCGCGGATTTGATGAAAGGCGGTGAATCGCCCGTGATCGCTCCTGGTTTTCCCGAAAAAAGCAAGTTGTTCCAGTTGCTCACGACGAACGATGCCGACGATCGAATGCCGCAGAAGGGCGACGCGCTTTCGGCTGGAGAGATTGACGCGATCAGAACCTGGATAGCAAACGGCGCCCTGTTCGACGGTCCGGATCAGCACGCGCCTCTGGCGAGTCTGATCGTGCGAACCGAGCCCGAGCCGCCGGAGCGTTATCCAGCTCCGTGGCCTCTCCTCGCGCTCGCTTTCAGTCCGGATGGGACCGAGTTGGCGGTGGGGGGCTATCACGAGGTGACCATTTGGAATTCGGCCGACGGAAAATTATTGCGGCGAATCAAACGGTTGCCGGAACGAATTCATGCCTTGGCGTATTCGATCGATGGCAAGCAATTGCTCGTGGCCGGAGGTGCTCCGGGCCTCAGCGGCGCCGCTGTCCTGTGCGATCCGCAACAGGCGCGAATCGTCCGATTTCTCGGCCGCAGCTCGGATACATTTTTGGCGGCTGTGATCCGGCCTGATGGAAAATGGGCTGCCGTCGGTGGCGCCGACAACATCATTCACATCTTCAACCTCGCGGCTGAACGCGAAGAAAAAAGCATTCAACAGCACGCGGACTGGGTCGTTGATCTGGCGTTTAGCAGCGACGGGTCCCTTTTGGCGTCGGCCAGCCGCGATCGCACGGCGCGCCTCTTTAAGTTCCCGTCAGGCGAGCTCGAAACGTCCTACAACGAGCAGGAGGCGCCGGTCACCGCCATCGCGTTCTCGGCAGATGACAAAAAGCTGTTCTCGGCCGGGCGCGACGGAAAAATCCATGCATGGTCCGCCAGCGACGCCAAAAAGAAAAATGAATTGGCCAACGGCAACCGCGAAGTGTTGCGCCTGGTTTCCGCCGGTGAAGTTCTATTCAGCGCCGGGGCGGAAGGCTTGCTCCGTTCGCATCAGGTTTCAGATTTAACGCTCGTCCGGGCTTTCTCCGGCGCGAACGATTGGATCTTTGGACTGACCGTCGACCGGCCGTCGCACCGCGTTGCTGCCGGCGGAAAAGACGGCCAGGTGCGGATTTGGAATTCTGAAACAGGCGCGCTGCTGTTGAGCTTCTCGGCGTCACCCGGTTTTCCTGCGACCGCGCGCACCGCGCAAGTTTCGGGAGGAAACGACCCGGTTCACTGATAGCGGATGCTGATCTGGCCGCTGGTCAGTTTAATTGCCGTGATCCTCAAAGAAGAACCCGAACTGATCCGGTAAAACTGGTTGTGGTCTGGGGACGGCGTGCGAAATGTCTGCGTAGCCGGATCAAGGGTTGCGGAAGCCACAGGTTGAAAAGGGCCCGTGGGGCTCGCGGACGATTCCAGCACCGGCGGCACGGGCGTCGAGAGCACGCTTTGGATCCAACTCAATCGCGCGGAAATGCGGCTCGCGTAAAAACCGGTCGGTTGATCAACCACGTTTTCCGGAACAAATGTCCATTTCTGCTCGGATCCGTAATAGAGCCCTCCCGCATCGAAGATCGAGGCGGCGAATCCGGGCCCGGTTGCCTCGGTGTTGAACTGGCCGTCAACCGCATAATTGATTCCCGCCAGCTTCCAAACTCCGGCCGATTGTATGAACACAGCCCCGCCGGAGTCACCTGCGGTAAGGTCCGCTTCGTCAGAGAGGCCCTGGGCATCGAAATTACATTTTAGGAATTCCCCGCCCGGGTAGGCCGATTGGGCATCGCCGATCTCGATGGAATCAACTCGATTTTCCCCCCACCGCTCGACGCCGTCTGATGCTCCTGGAAGCCAGCCTTTAAGCACCGCTTGTTTTCCAGCGCCGTAGACTGGATCGCCGCGTTGCGTGCCGCGGCCGATCACCACGACATTCTGCCCGACTTCATCGGATGAGCTGAACATCGGAGCCCAACGCGGGAACATGCCTTGAATGCGCCAAATGCGAAGATCAGTCATCGGGTCGTCGAAATACGCCACCGTCGTGTACGGAACGCCATCGAGCCAGAATGGATTGCCAACTTCCCCGCCGACGTGCTTTGCCGTCACGAAATATTGAGGCGCAATCGGTGTGCCCAGGTAAATCAGCCAGAGTCCTTCGAACTGCCAACCGCTGTTTGCAAGCGTCCCAGTCGGCGGAGAGGTGTTATGGGATGGGTCAGCCGTGCTGTAAAAAAGAATCGCTTTGGAAGTAACGACTGCGCTGGCCAAACACGCGGCCAAAACTGCAAACCGGCAAAAGCGGGCACGAAAAAACATGGTCATCAAAATAGAACGACTCCGAGATTTCGCAACTGGTGATGTTTTGCGGCAGTGTCCGAATTTCGAGATTGCGGAGCGCGACTGCGGCCGAAGGACCAGTCGCAGTCCTGCGGCTGGCCTGTGACACAGCGGCGCTCCTCCCAAATTGGAACACCCCGTGTTTTTCAGCGGGCCGGGAGATGACCGTTGGTTCATCGCGCTGCCATTTGCCCGATGTTCCCCGCCACCACGAATCAACCCCTGCCAAATCCTGATGCAGGTGCGTCACGGTTTTGGCAGACCAAATCCTGATACAGGTGCGTCACGGTTTTGGCAGACCAACACCGAACCTTAGCTCCAGCAACACCTCGAACTCTTTGGGGACGTGACTACAGAGTCTGTCTGCGAAGATTCAACAGATAAACGTGGGCCGGGCCGCCGCGGTCGTTCGCATCGACTAAGGCAATGAAATATTGCCCGTCATCCGGAAGCGTCAGGCGAATGGTGGAGTCCCGCGAGGCGCCAGTGTCGTCGTTCGTGCGAATTTGGTCGCCGGCGGCATCGTAGATGGTGAGCAAAGGATCGAGCACCGACCCGAAGGCGGAGGCGGTGACGCTGATTTCGAGCCGCTCCCCAGCCGACCCGTGGAATGAAAAGACATCGACGTCTTCGGCGGGATCGATCGCGCCTTGGATGGTCTGCGGGACTGAAATTTTCTGGGCGGACTGGAATCCGCCGTTCGGTTCCTTTTCGCGCGCGAATTGATTGGTCGAAACGACCAGGAGCGGGAAAGGCTTGCTGGCGCTGTTGGCGCTTATCGCGACGATGCTGACCGATCCTTGCGGCATTGCAGCCGGCAAAAACAGTTCAAAGTCCAGGCGTGTGTCACCTGCTTCAGTGGCTTCCTGCTGCTTGGGCAACTCAGCCTTGCCTTTCGACTTAATCTTTAAGGCCAGTGGCGAATTGCTCGAGGCCGTCCGGAGTTCGACCACGGAATCAAGCCGGAGCCCGCGGACGACGACGGCGTTGGTTTGACCTGGGAGCAATCCCAACGGAGTGGCCACGAGCAAAACGGGCGGCTGGTTTTTTTCTGGCGCCTTCGCATCAGCCGCTTGAACTGGGAAGACAACGCACAGCGGGAAAAGAATGCTGACGGCGCGGAACAGGACGAGAACTGCGGCCGGGATCGAGCGGGCGTCTCGCAGGTTCCTCACGCAAACAACTCCGTAATCAACGCGCCTTCGTCCAAAATCTCGAGGGGCCGTCCGTCTGGCGTGTAGATGTGAGCGCGGGGATTGATTCCCAAAGAATGGTAAACGGTGAACGCAACATCCGCCGGGCGCACTGGCCGATCCGTCACCGACGCGCCTTCTTTGTCAGTCGCACCGACGACTCTGCCGCCCGCGACGCCCGCGCCGGCAAACAGCAGCGATCCGGCGTGGCCCCAATGATCGCGCCCCGCGTCCTTGTTGACTTTTGGCGTGCGGCCGAATTCTCCGAGAGCGACGACGAGCGTATCGCTGAGCAACCCGCGTTGGTCGAGATCTTGAATGAGGGCGGAGAAGCCGCGATCGAAGTCGGGCAATTTCTTTTCGAGGCCCTCGAAAATTTTCGCGTGATGATCCCAACCGCCGTTGGTGACGGTCACGAAACGGACGCCGCGCTCGACCAATCTTCGCGCGAGCAGACAGCTTTGGCCGAACGTGGTGCGGCCGTAACGTTCGCGAATCCGTTCGTCTTCGGCTTCGATATCGAAGGCGGCTTGGGCCTGCGGGGAAAGAATCATGTCGGCCGCGCGCGCCTGGAATTCGTCGTAGGTGGCGATTTGGTCGTTGCCATGAATGTGCGACGAGAGCGTGTCCACTGCTTGAAGGAGCGTTTTGCGGCGTTCGGTTTGGCGAGTTGGCGAAACCGCCGCGGCCAGATCGCGGACCTTGTAACCCTTTTCATTCGGATCGCCCGCTTTGAACGATTCGTACCGGCCGCCCAAGAAAGCGCTTTTGCCCAGTTCCCAGGTGAACGAAGGATTTTTGGGCACGGCGACGTAGGGAGGCAAGATTCCGGCAAAACCTTTTTCCAATGCCACCACCGCGCCCATGGACGGATAATCGCCGAAGGGCGATCCAAATCGGCCGGACAAAACCCAATTCGTGGCGGTTTCATGGTGGTCATTCTCGTGCGACCCGGAACGAACCAGGCAGACCTTGTCCATGGTTTGCGCCATGCGCGGCAGCAACTCGCCAATCCAAGTTCCCGGCACGCTGGTGCGGATCGGCTTGTACTTGCCCCGAATTTCTTCGGGCGCGTTCGGCTTCAGATCGAAGCTGTCGTGATGCGACAAACCGCCGCCCAGATAAACGAGAATCACAGACCGGGCGCGCGGGCGGATCGCGCTGGCATCGGCGGCGGCGGCTTTTTCCAGCGCCAGCAAACGGCCGAGCGAGAGCCCAATGGGGCTGAGAGCGCCGAGGCGCAAAAAGTCGCGGCGGGAAACGCCGTTGCAAAACCGGCGCCGGTTGAGATCGAGGGCGATATCGAGCATACGTTTAATCTCAATGGTTGAAGGAAAATTCTTTTGTGTTCAGCAAAGCCCAGAATAAATCGCGCAAAACCTCGGCGCGCGGTTGTCCGTCCAAAATCATGCGGAGGGGAACGCTCGCTTCCTTTTGAGACGGCAGGCGGGAAACGGTGGCGAGAAAAATGGTTTCAATGGTGTCCCGTTCGCTCTCGGGCCGGCTGAGCCACGCGGCCAAATTGCCCTCTTTGTTCTCGATCTTTTTCAAGACGTCGTCGCCGTTTTCCAAGTGCAGCAGTTGGGGCAACGTGATATCGCCGCTGCGCTCACAAGCGCACGCGGTCACTCGCTCAGATCGCCCGAACAAGCTGAGGAAATAGGAGCGCACGCCCGGATCGGGAAGTTGTTGCGCGCGCAACCCGACCGGGTATCCGGGGAAATCATCCGGCACACCGGTGGCTTCGCTGATGCAATCGAGGAGCACTTCCGCGGGGAGGCGCCGCGCATAGGCGTGCGAGAAAAAGCGGGTTTCAGTTTCGTTGGCGGGCAGCGTTTCCGAGCTGAGCTGGTAAGCGCGCGAATTCATGATCAAGCGGATCAGCTCGCGCAGATTGAAATGGCTCGAAACAAACTCGCGGTTCAAGGCTCGCCAAAGCGCAGGGTTGGATGGGGGATTGCTCGGCCGCAAATCATCCTCCGGTTCGACCAGCCCGACGCCGAAGAAATGTTTCCAAAGCCGATTGACCATGTTGCCGCTGAAGAATTCGTTCTCGCCGCTGGTCATCCAATTCGCCAGATCAATCCGGAGGTCTTCGCCCGGTTTCCACGCGACCGGCACCCCATCCAAGCTTTGCGGGGCGAGGAACTGCTTCGTGCGGGGTTGAATGACGCCGGGTTTCTGTTCGCGCAACCGGGCGAGGCGGTGTTCGCCGTCCGTGATTTCCTTTTGAAAAGCAAACATGCGCTGGCGCAACACCGCCGCGGTGATCTGAGCGGGCGCGGCCTTCTTTAAGGCTTCTTCCAGGTCCGCGATTTTCTTGGCCAGCTCGCGTTGGTGTTTGTGTTCGCGCTCTTCCTCGGGAGTCTCGCTCGTCAGCAGCGTTCGGCTTTTGGTTGGGTTTTCACGGTCGAGCGTCAGCCGGGAAAAGAAAGCCGCGAAATGGTAGTAATCGTCCTGCGTGAACTTCTCCAACGGATGATTGTGGCATTTGGCGCAACCGATCCGCACGCCCAGGAATGATTGCGCGACTGCGCTGGGGATCTCCGAGGCTTCCGGGTCGCGGTGCTCGCCGACCGTGACGACAAAGTAGCCGATCTGCGGCTGACTCACGGAATCGCCGCTCGCAGTCAAAACCGCGCGAACGATTTCGTCCCAAGGCCGATTGGCAGCAACTTGACGGCGCACCCAAGTTTGAAATGAGCGAACGCCTTTTGCGCCGCGGACATCATGGTCGCGTTCTTTGCGGTTCTGCATTAGATCGCAAAGTTGCAGGGTCCAGTAATCGACGAACTCAGGGCGATCGAGCAGCTCATCGATTATTTTCGACCGCTTGTTCGCTCGGTTATCTGACAGGAACGCTCGCGCTTCCGCCGGCGTGGGCAGACGTCCAATCGCGTCGAGAAAGGCCCGCCGTAAAAAAGCCGCCTCGCCGCAATCGGGCGAGGGCGGGATCTGCAAGCCGCGCAATTTTTCGAAGACAGGCGGGTCGATCAGATTGTTGTGCTTGGCGTAGAGCGACGGTTCGATGGCATTCGAGAAAGGAATCGTGAATAGAACTGTTTTGACCTCGCCCTGAAAGTGAACGCGCAGCGCGGTTTCACCGGGGCGCACCGCCGTCACCACTCCTTCCGGCGTGACTGTCGCGATGCTCGAGTCATTCGAGAAAAATTGGCAGAGCCATGTCACGTCCCGGCGGCGGCCGCGCGCATCGGAAGCCGTGACCAATAAGTGTTGCGACTCGGCTGGACGCGCGATCCGGCTGGCGGGGAAAACGTCCACCGTCTCGGCTCGATTGGTTTTGGCCTCGCCCAATCCAGGCGCGCGAGACGAGATCCAATCCAAGAGCATTCGGTGCGCGCGGGAACCTTCGGTGAACCGCTGTCCGCCTTCGTGCGGGACTTGCGCGAGCGGTTTCTGGAGCAGCAAGCTTTCGCCAGGGGCTCCGAAATCGATCCGGCGCGATCGGTACTCCGAGGTCAGCCAGTCGTGATCCCAATCCGGCGCGTAGCCGCGCAGGGACAAGCGGAAGCCATTTTGGCCGGCCAATTTTCCATGACAGCCTCCTTGATTGCAGCCGTAGCGGGTGAGCAGCGGGATGATATCGCCCTGAAAAGCAGGAATAGACCGGCGGCCGGCCTGTGAAACTTTCGCCGGAATTCGCGCGGTTTGGCTGGACCATTCGGCGATGATTTCGCACTCGCCATCGGAAACGGCCTGGCAGGCGTGGTCTTTTAAAATGCGAACGATAGCTGGGCGGGTGCTGGTGAACCGCGCGGCGGTTGTGACATCGATGGCATGGCCGTCCGGGAGAAAAGCTGTGACAATGAAGCCGTGCTGATCATCTGCGCCGTCGAGTGCGATCGAGGAGGGTTGGACCATCAAGCGGCTTGGAATGCGCTCGGCGGATGCGGGTGTCACAGGGGCCGCGGCCGCCATGAGGAGAACAATCAGATTCAGATGGGCAGCGCGGGCAGAGAAATTCCCCATGGCTAAAAAGGACGGCCGCTCGAACAAAAACAAAAATTCATTTTCCTTCGCGGGCGCATGGTGATGGTTTGCTTCAGACTCTTGTTTGAGCAGGAGGCGGGCAAGAAAAAAATTCCAGGAAGGTCAATGGCCAGCGATGGTTTTGTTTTGGGTTTTGGATTCCTTTGGCTAGGTTCCAGAGATCGCGCCAGGCCGGTTGCGAGGGACGCGCGGCAAGTGAAATGCGAGAAACTGTCCCAGGGCAGCGGCGAGTTCGGCCGTTTGTGCCGGGCTGAATTTCAGGCGCGGCAATTCGTTCCAACCGAATTGGGCCAGCCGATCGAGCAGGGCGGCTGTTCCCGGTTTTAACTGTTTCAGTTCCGGTTTTGGGCTCAGCCCGAGAATTGCGAGCAGCTTCACTTCGAAGGCCAAGGCTGGCACGGCGCTCGTTGGCCGCGCTGACAAACTCTCAAAAAAATCGAGAGTGAGCTTGTAAATCTCCGGCATGGGCGTGTCGATTTCGGTCGAACACTCGACCAAGGCGGTGGCGTAGGCAGCCTGATTCAACAGAGCGAGATTCTCCCGAAGGAATAAATTGAATTCGCGCACGGCAACTTCGGACAAGTTGTGCAGGTCGCTCCGGCGATTCCGCCGATAGCTGAATTCGGCCAGGTAGCCAAAGTCGAGTTTTCCGAGAAACGGCGACTTGGGCCGGCGGGCGCCTTTTGCGACGGTGGAAATGCGGCCGACGTCCGGCGTCAGCCAATGGACAATCAGGCTGCTTTCGGTCAGCGGCCGTGTGCGGAGAATGAGGCCGGTGGTGCGTTCGTCCATCGGGGAATGGTGGGTGGTCAGTCGGGTTTAATAGCGCGCGTTATCGGCCCGCTTTGCGGGTGCGCCAGCCATCCGCAACAACGGCGAGAAGAATGATCGCGCCTTGCAGCGCCTTTTCCCAATAGGCCTCCACGTGCAGGTGAGTGAGAGCCGGGTTGATGCACGCGAGCAAGAGCAACCCGGCCAATACTCCGGCAAGTTTGCCGCGCCCGCCCGAAATCGAAACGCCTCCCACCACCACCGCTGCGATCACCTTCAATTCCAAACCGGCGCCTGAGTTCGGATCGACTTGGGGTGATTGGATCACATTCATCATCGCCGCGAGGCCGGTCAGAGCGCCCATCATGACGAAAATGATGAACGTCACCCAGCGCGGCGGAATTCCAGCCAGGCGCGCGGCTTCCGCGTCGGAACCGACCGCGTAGACGTAACGGCCGGCCGCGGCATATTTCAAAACAAACGCCAACAAGCACACCAGCCCAAGCGCCCCGCCGATCAAAACGACTTGTCCCGTGCGTTGGTTCATTCCCAACCATTGCACGCCATCGGGCAAGTTCACGAATTCGCCTTGCCGCAGCCAGCGCAACCCCTCGCGCCAGGTCACCATCGTGGCCAATGTGACAACGATCGAGGGCAATTTGAGTCCGGCCACGAGCGCGCCGTTCAGCGCGCCGAGCAGCGCGCCCAGGATTGGAGCAGCGAGCCACACGAGCGGCAGGGGCCATTTTGAGGCAGCGAGCAAACCCGCGCTCACGCCGCAAACGGCAAAGAGCGAACCGACGGAGATGTCGATCTGGCGGGCGATAATCACGAGCGCCATTCCGCCAGCGATCACTAGGCTGGGCGCTTCCCTTGCGAGGAGCGAAAGCAACGGTTGGGCCTGATAAAATGTCGGCGCCGCGACTGCCAGAAACGACAACAACATGACCAGCGCGGCTGCGACAGAGAGCTCCCGGAAATGTGCGGACCACCGCGATCGCCGCGGGCTGCTGGGATGTCGCGGCAACGCAACTTCAGAACGATTCGGTTGCATGTGAACGGGCATAAGACGCATGGTTCCTAGCGCGGCGCAGCCGCAACCAATTCGTTTCCGGCTCGGAATCGAAAACAGGTTCTATTGACGACGAGAAATTTGCGCGGCCTGCATGCTATGGTTCATCTGGGTCCATCGTGCGCTGGCCCAAAGCTGCCGCCATGACTTGTTGCGGATCGCTGCCTCCTGGCAGGCCGGCCACAAGCGTTCCTTTGCGCATCACCAAAATTCGATCACTCATCCCGATGATCTCTGGCAAATCCGAGGAAATCATCAGCACCGCCAAGCCTTCCTGCGCGAGCGCCCGAATGATTTTGTGAATTTCGGTTTTTGCGCCGACATCGACCCCCTGCGTCGGCTCATCGAGAATGAGCACCTTGGGTTTGCACGCGAGCCATCGAGCGAGGGCGACCTTTTGCTGGTTACCGCCGCTGAGAGTTGCGCCGAGCGCGTCAGGGCCCGGCGCTCGAACATCGAGCTTGCGAATGAATTGATCAGCGAGTTCGGCTTCGCGGCTGAATCGCAGCCAGCTGCCGGGAAAAACCTGTTCGTGGATCGCCATCGTCATATTGGCGGCGATGGGGAGCTCCAAAATGATTCCGTGGCGCCGCCGATCTTCCGGAACGTAAGCGATTCCCGAGGAGATGGCCGCTTGCGGTGAGTCGATTGAAACGGGTTTGCCCTCGAGAAGGATTTCGCCGCCGTCAGCCGCCGTGATTCCGAAAAGAATGCGGGCGAGTTCGGTTCGGCCGGCGCCGACTAGACCCGCGAGGCCGACCACCTCGCCAGCTTGCAGGTCAAGCGACACGTCGCGCACGCCACTCGCTCGGCAGCCGAGCTTTCGTGTTGAAAGCAGCACGCCCCCGCGAGAGCCTTCCCGCGGGGGATAAACGAGCGAAACTTCACGCCCAACCATCAGGTGAATCAACGCTGCTTCATGAATCGGGAGACCGCCCGTGTCTTTGGCCCCGGCCAGGGCGGGTTCGTGTTCACTCGGCCGGGCGCAAACATTTGAACTATCGCTGGCGGGCGCGGCGGTGTTGACCGGAAATGTGCCGACGCTTTCGCCATCGCGCAGCACCGTGACCCGATCCGCGAGCGCAAAAATTTCTTCGAGGCGATGCGAAATGTAAATGAGCCCTACGCCCAGCCCGCGCAGTTCACGCACGATGGCATAGAGCCGATGTTGTTCTTGTTGCGTTAGGGATGCAGTCGGTTCGTCCATGATGATAATCCGCGCGCCCGCTCCGATCGCGCACGAGATTTCAACCAACTGCTGTTCGGGCATGGAAAGTTCGCGGACTTCGGCGTCGATGTGGATGGCTGCGCCCACGCGGTCGAGGAGTTGTTTCGCGCGCAACCGCCGCCCGGCCCAGTCGATTCGACGCGCGGGCGCGACCGGTTCGAGGCGGAGCGCGATGTTCTCCGCGACGGTTAAATCGGCGAACAACGCGGGCTGCTGATAAATGCAGGCGATTCCGAGATTGTGCGCGGTCCGGGGCGTCAGATGGCGGATTTTCTGGCCGGAGATCTCGATCGTGCCGGCGTCCGGTTGGTGCGCGCCGGTAATGATCTTGATGAGGGTGGATTTCCCCGCGCCATTTTCGCCGAGCAAAGCGTGAACTTCTGCTGGCTTCAAATCGAAGGAAACATTCCGGAGCGCCTGCACGCCGCCAAATGATTTGCTGACGCGGTCAAGCTGGAGGATCGGCAGGATCATTCAGGCGGCCGGCATTATCTGCGCCGGCTTAAGGCCTCTTTTTCGTAGCGTTTGATTTCGCTCAGCCATTCGTTGCCCAGCGGAACGCCTTCCTGTTGGCAGAAATAATCCCAGACCAAACCGCTCGGCAGCGCCTTGATTTCCTCCTGCAACGCCAGCCGCGTGGTGTAATCGCCCTCGATCTCCGCGGCGCGCAATCGGGTGGTGGGCTCGAGCAAAGCCAGCAGCAGCGCGCGCAGCAAATTGCGAGCTCCAATGACCCAAGCCGCCACGCGATTGATGCTCGCATCGAAATAATCCAAACCGAGGTGCACCCGATCGAGCAGCCCGTTGGCGATGACTTCGCGGGCGATGGCCTGCAGGTCATCCGTGAACGTCACCACATGATCGCTGTCCCAGCGGATGCCGCGGCTCACGTGCAGCAAAATCTCGGGAACGAATTGCAGCACGCTGGAGATTTTATCGGCAATGCTTTCGGTCGGATGGTAATGGCCGGCATCCAGGCAGAGCAGCTTTTTGCGTGTGATCGCGTATCCCAGGTAGAAGTCATGCGAGCCGACCACATACGATTCGCTGCCGAGTCCGAATAATTTGGGTTCGACCGCATCGAGGTTGTGGCGGGCTGGCAGCGGCTTTTTGAAAATCGCATCGAGTGATTCGGCCAGGCGGAGGCGCGGCGTTTGGCGATCCGCGGGGGTGTCTTTGAATCCATCTGGAATCCAGACGTTCGTCACGCAGGGGGAGCCAAGCGCCCGGCCGATCGCCGCTCCTATTTCCCGGCAGCGAATGCCGTGCTCGATCCAGAATCGGCGAACCGCTTTGTCCCGGTGCGCGAGGGTGAAACCGTCGGCCGCGTTTGGATGCGCGAAAAAGGTGGGGTTAAAGTCCATCCCGATCCGGCGCGACTTGGCCCAATCGATCCAGGCTTGAAAGTGTTTTGGCTCGATGCCGTCGCGGTCGACTTTCTGTCCTCCAAACTCGCCGTAGGAAGCGTGCAAATTGAACCGATGCCGGCCCGGTATCAGCGCGAGCGCTTGTTCAAAGTCCGCGCGCAATTCGTCCGGGTTGCGGGCTTTGCCGGGATAATGGCCGGTCACGGCCAGGCCGCCGCCGAGTTCCGCGCCCATTTGTTCGAAGCCGCCGACGTCATCGCCTTGCCAGCAGTGGAGCGAAATCGAGATGTGTTGGAGGAGTTTAACCGCGTTGGCGACATCGACGCCGTAATCGGCATAACGGTCTCGAGCGAGGGCGAACGCGCGTTCAGAACGTTTCATTGTTTGGAGGAGGCTCTGAGTTGCGGGGATAGTAGGAAAAGCGGCTTGGCATGTCGATGCCGGCGTGGCGCGCGGCGCCTATTGCGCGGGATCAGATCTGTGATAATTTGCAAGGCTTTTTCCTAGATTTGCTGAAACAAAATGAGCATGCGCAATTATTTTCGTCGTTGGATTTTTCAAACAGTCACTCTGCTGTCCGTGAGCAGCGCGTTTATTTTTTCCGCCCAAGTCATCAATGCGAGCTGGGGCGGGGGACCCTTTTCTTACGCGTTGCAGAGGGCCATTCAGAACGCGGCCAGCGCAGGAATCGTTTTCGTGGCTGCGGCTGGAAACGAACAGACCAATAACGATCTTTATCCGAGTTACCCAGCGAATTACCGGGTCGCAAACGTGGTCAGCGTGGCCGCGACGACCGCGGACGATCTGCTCGACAGCCGCTATTCGAATTACGGCGCCACGACGGTTCATCTGGCCGCGCCTGGCGCCGATATTTTGTCGACCTGGAACACGGCGGATGACGCTTACATGGTTGAGAGCGGCACGTCGATGGCGACGCCGCATGTCACCGGGGCGGTGGCGTTGTTGCGCTCGGCGTATCCGAGTGATTCCGTTTCGGCGATTATCAAACGGCTGTTGAACGGAACGGACAAACTGCCGAGCTTGCAAGACAAATGCGTCAGCGGCGGCCGCTTGAACCTGGCGATGGAACGTCCGCAACGGCGCAGGCGACGGCGAAACCCGGGTTCGAATTTGTTTCCTGGGCGGGCGATCTCTCCGGCTCGGACAACCCAGCACAATTCATAGTAAACCGCGATAAAACCATTTCGGGAGTGTTCGCTCCGGTTTGGCAACTGAACCTGATCCAGGCTGCTGGAGGCACGATCCAAGCCACGCCGAGCGCAGGTGCGTACCGTGATGGCGCTTCCGTCGAACTGCGCGCAATTCCGGCGGCGGGTTACGAATTCGTCAGCTGGACAGGAAACATCGAAGGCCCGGCCAATCCGACGGCGATCCTGATGAAAACGAACAGCTCGGTCAGCGCCAATTTCGCGCGGACCTTTCAGCTGAGCGTCAGCGCGGTTGGTGACGGGGGAGTTATCGTGAGTCCGTTGAAGGAACGTTACCGCGAAGGCGAGGTTGTGGAAATCGACGCGCAGCCTGCCGACGGATATTCGCTGACCGGATGGACGGCTGGTGGAAACACCGGAGTTGGGCTGTCGGGAACGGGATCGCCAGACGCGGTTCCCGCGACCATCAAGGTTGTGATGACCAGCGATCAGACTGTCGTGGCCGAATTCGCAGCCGCCGGTTCGCTTCGTCTCATTGGCCCCAAGCTGGACGGGCAAGGCGCGTTCAGTTTTGAAGTCGAAGGGGCTGGTCCGGTGTCGGTGGAAAGCTCGGACGATTTGCAGCGATGGGGTTCCGTGACGAATGCGGAGACGGCGTCGATCGAGGGCGGCACGAGCATTCGGATTCCGGCTGAAACGGGGGCGAAGTTCTTTCGGGCGGTGCGGCCTTAAGAAATGACGAAGGACCAATGGACGAATGAACGAATTAAGGGCCAATGACCAATCCGCCGGGTCCGGTCGTCATTCAAGACTGGGGTTTTATTTAGTCATTCGTTCATTCCGTTATTCGTCATTTTCCCACAGGACGAAGGACCAATGGACGAATGAACGAATTAAGGGCCAATGACCAATCCGCCGGGTCCGGTAGTCATTCAAGACTGGGGTTTATTTAGTCATTCGTTCATTCCGTCATTCGTCCTTTTCCCACCAACCCCGGGTCAAATGCGTTCAGTTGATCGGGGTCAAATGCTTGGGGCGTAATCGAAGAATGTTGACGAATCAATTCGGGTGGCCGCTAGATTCCTTGAACCTCAAAACTTATTGCATTTGAGTCAGCTTTTCAGCCTTACCGATTTCGGAGTATTCCGCCTCAAGGAATCTAACAGTGAGGCGCGAGCGGAAAACGCTGTTTGGGTCAGAACGCGCGATTTTTTGGTGAGCTCGCCTGGTCAGAGGCGCGCCTCACTTGGTTTTTGAATCGATCAACATGAATTGGACTTTGCTTTTGCGCCGATGGTTTGTCGCCAGTCTGCTGTGTTCGGGATTGCTCGTTTGCGCGTCACGCACCAACGCGGCGCCGCCGCAGATCTTCGGATTTCAGCCGGGCCAAGGAAGTCCCGGCACGAGCGTCGCCATTTTTGGCAGGGATTTTCTAAACGCGCAGGAGGTCCGGTTTGATCTGCTGCCGTCGATTTTCACCGTCGTCGATAATTCGCTGATCGTGGCGACGGTCCCGGTGGACGCGATTTCCGGGCCCGTTAGCGTGCGGACCGCGGCTGGCAGGACCACCACTAGCTTCTGGTTCTTTGTGGCGCCGCGCATCGTTGATTTTTTTCCAACAGCCGCCGCGCCCGGAACGGCCATCGTGATTGATGGGGCGAATTTCGTCGGAATCACGGAGGTGTCGTTTAATGGGGTGTCCACGACCAAATTTGCGGTCACGTCCGATACGCAATTGCAAGCGATCGTGCCGGCCGGGGCGACGTCGGGAAAAATTCAAATCACCAATCCAATCGGCGTCGCGGTGAGCCAGCAGAATTTCGTTTTGGCTGGACCAGGCCCGTTTGTGAGCGAGTTCCTTCCGCGTTATGGCGTCCCAGGCAACACCGTCACGATTTTTGGCGGGAACTTTTCCGGGGCAACGTCCGTTCGGTTCAACGGCCAGCCCGCCTCTTTTTCCCGAGTGGCGGACACTCAAATCACGGCAACGATTCCGGCCGGCGCCACGACCGGTCCCATTACGGTTGCGACCGGGAAAGGCGCTGCCACTAGTCTCGATAATTTTCTGGTGACCGCCGCGCCATTGATTTTCAGTGCATCGCCTGCCGCTGCTTTGCCTGGCAGCACAGTCGTGCTGGATGGGGCGAACTTCATCGGCGCGACGTCGGTGAAGTTTAATGGAAAGGAATCCGGCGGCTTTGCCATCACCGCGCCAACCCAACTCCATGCGATCGTTCCAGCCGGCGCAAGCACGGGACGGATCACGGTGACGAATCCATCCGGGACGGGCACGAACGACGTCGATTTTGTGGTTTCGATCTTGCCGGTGATCAGCGACTTTTCGCCGCGATTGGGGCCAGCGGGAAGTGATGTCACGATTTTGGGGAGCAATTTCAACGGGCTTTCCGCGGTTAAATTCAACGGGATCGACGCGACGCAATTTGCCTTGGTTGCTGCCAACCAAATCCGCGTTCAAGTTCCGGCCGGAGCAACCAGCGGCCGAATCACCGTCACGACTTCGGCGGGAACCGGAGTGAGTCCGGCCGATTTCGGTGTCGTGCTCAAAGCCCCGATCATCACCAGCTTTTCGCCCGCGGCTGGATTGGCAGGAACCGAGGTGGTCATTGATGGGGCAAACTTTTTCGGCGCGACCAATGTGTCGTTCAATGGAGTCTCGGCGGCCTTCAGCGTCACGGCGGCCAGCCAGATTCTCACGACTGTTCCCGAAGCCGCTTTGTCCGGCCCGATCTCAGTGAAAGGTCCGGGTGGAGCTGGGGTGAGCACAGGCCGGTTCGTGGCGGCGCCGCGGATTGCCAGTTTTACGCCTACCAACGGCGTTGCCGGCGTCACCGTGCGGATCACAGGCACTAATCTGCTCGACGTCACGGATGTGAAATTCGGCGGAGCGAACGCGGGCCACACGAACGTGTCCGCGACTGAAATTACCGCGCAGGTCCCGGCCGACGCGGCGACCGAGACGATCAGCGTGACTTCCGCCGCGGGAATTGTCGCGAGCACGAATTTGTTTTTCGTCCTGCCGAATATTGTTTCGTTCGCGCCCTCAAGCGGTCCGGCTGGAACCGTTGTCACAATTTCAGGAACCGGGTTTGGGGGCGCGAGCGCAGTTCGATTCCACGGAGTGGGCGCGGCGTTCAACATCGTTTCACGCCAGGAAATTCGCGCCACGGTTCCAGTCGGAGCGACCACCGGGCCGATTACCATCGTCACAGCCTCGGGCCAAGCCACGAGCAGGAAGGCGTTCGTCGTGGGCACAACCGCCAATCTGGCGGTGCAAATGCAACTCTCGCCTGGAAGCCTGCTGACCAGAGTCCCGGCGACTTTGAAAGTCGCGGTGACGAATCAGGGGCCGTCCGCGGCCAACTCGGTGGTGGTGACGAACTCGCTGCCGCAGACGGTCCAATTCAATTCGGTGACCGCGAATCAAGGGTCCGTCAGTCAATCTGGCGGAAGAATTATTTGGCAAACCGGTCGATTGGCCGCCCAAGCCGGCGCGACGTTGACGGTGGTGTTCGTCCCGGTCGACGTTGGCGGCTTGACGGTGGAAGCTGCGGCGGGTTCTGAGCTGGTAGATCCCGACTTGAGCGACAACCAAAGCGTCCTTCAAACCAATGTGACTCTTTCGCCGAACACCCTGTTCGTGCAGTTGAGTCTTCCCGACAAAGTCATCTTAAGCTGGCCCGTTGCGGCAACGAATTTCGTTTTGGAAACGAGCAGCCGCGTCGGTTCGGCGGCAGCGTGGTCGGCCGTGCCAGGTCAGCCGGTGGTAAGCGGCAACGAACGCAAGCTGACATTGCCCGCAAGAAATCAGGAGCAATATTTCCGGCTGCACAAACTGTGAGGGTGAGGGCAGGGCGGGGGAGTTTTCACACAGCCTGACGGGGAGGCGGGCGAGTTCGACTCACCCGGTCCAATGCTTCATCCGCCTCATGACTTCGGCGGCTACGATTCGCCGGTTGCTTCATGGGAAAATGACACCGTAATTTTGGGGATTTGTCGTTCGCCGGTTGCATCCACCTTGCAAGCTTGAGAACGGTTTCGTCCCTGCTACGTTCCTCCGTTGCGATGCGCTTACTTTATTTCTGCATTCTTAACCTGGCCATGCTTTGCAGAGCGGCAGCCGCGGACGATCTTCCGATTTACGCAGACACCCTCCAAAACGGTTGGGAAAACTGGAGCTGGGCAAAGACTGTGGCCGCTTCGACACCGGTGCATGCCGGAACCAAATCTTTCATGGTGACCGCAGGCGCTTGGGAGGCGGCTTACTTTCACAGCGGATCGGTCGATGCGTCGCTGTATACGAATTTAACCTTTTGGATCAATGGAGGCCCAGGAGGCGGCCAAAAATTTCTCATTCAAGGTGTCTCCAATGGAGCCGCAAAAACATCGGTGGACCTGCCGGTGCTGTCGCCGAACAGCTGGCAGCAGATGACTGTTTCGCTTCAGCAACTCGGCGTCGCGAATGATCCAGGCTTCGATGGCTTTTGGATTCAGGACCGGACCGGCACGACGCAACCTGTGTTCTATTTGGATGACATTTCTTTAATAGCAGGGGCAGCGGTCCCGCCTGCGCCGCCTGGCGTGATCGCAATTCAGATCGATGCAGCCGCCCACCGCCGCCCGATCAGCGATCTGATTTATGGCGTGGCATTCGCGTCGGCCGCAGACCTTGAGCTGCTCAACTCGCCGCTGAATCGTTCCGGCGGCAATGCTGAGTCGCGTTACAATTGGCAGCTCAACGCGCACAACCGCGCCTTCGATTGGTATTTTGAAAGTTTGCCCGATGCGTCTGCCACGCCCGGCGCCGCCTCGGATGATTTTGTCGCGGAAACGAAAAAGGCCGGGGCCCAAGCCATGTTAACTATCCCGATGATCGGTTGGGTCGCAAAGCTCGGTCCGAACCGCGGCCGGCTGGCGAGCTTTTCAATTGCGAAGTACGGCGCCCAGACGGATCGGGATGCGCAATGGTTTCCCGACGCGGGCAATGGCATCAGCTCGGTGAACAATCAGCCGATCGCCGCCAACGATCCGGCCGACGCGAATACGCAGGTGACTTCAGCCTTTCAACAGGATTGGATCCGGCACCTGCTCGGGAAATGGGGCAACAGCGGCAGCGGCGGCGTGCGCTGGTACATGATGGATAACGAACCGAGCCTCTGGCATTCGACCCATCGCGATGTTTTCAAGACCGGCCTAACAATGGCGGAGCTGCGTGATCGGTTCCTCGATTACGCGGCGAAGCTGAAGGAAGTGGATCCCGGCGCGATGATTGCCGGCCCCGAAGAATGGGGTTGGAGCGGTTATTTTTTTAGCGGGTACGACCAGCAATGGGGCGGCAAAAACGGCTGGAGCAATCTGCCCGATCGCGCCGCCCATAGCGGGGCGGAGTATCTGCCGTGGTTGTTGGATCAGTTGCGCCAGCACGATCAGCAAACCGGACGACGATTGCTCGATCTGTTCACGGTTCATTTCTATCCCCAGGGCGGGGAATTTGACCAAGCCAGCAACGTTTCGACAGCGATGCAACAGCGGCGCAATCGCTCGACCCGGTCGCTCTGGGATCCGAATTACACGGACGAAAGCTGGATCAATGACACAGTGCGTTTGATTCCGCGATTAAGGGAATGGGTGACTCAACATTACCCAGGAACGCAGATCGGATTGACCGAATATAATTGGGGCGCGGAAAACCATATCAACGGCGCGACAACCCAAGCGGATCTGCTGGGAATTTTCGGACGCGAAGGTTTGGACGTCGCCAATCGCTGGACGACGCCTGCGGCAGCTTCGCCAACCTTCAAAGCATTTCAAATGTTTCGGAATTACGACGGCCGCCATTCGACTTTCGGTAACACCAGCATCTTGGCCACGGCGCCGAACCCCGACACTTTGTCGTCGTTCGCGGCGACCCGTTCGTCGGACGGCGCGCTCACGCTGATGGTGATCAATAAAGTGACGACCTCGAACACGGTTGCAATTTCTTTGGCGAACTTCGCCAGTGCGGGCGTGGCGAACGTCTGGCAATTGACCAGCGCAAACGAGATTACGCGGCGCGCGGATGCGCTCTTTTCGGGAACGACTCTAACGAACAGCGTGCCTGGCCAGAGCATCACGTTGTTTGTTTTTCCCGGCGCGGCGCAAGTGCGATTTACAGCTGTTGCCGTGCTCGCGAGCGGGAAGCTATCGTTGCAGCTTTCGGGTCCGCCGGGGGAAACGTACCAAATCGAAAAAACGTCGGACTTGCGGAGTTGGACGACGGTGCAAAGCGTCACGCTCACGGGAGGAAATGCTTCGGTCGCGGTGACCGCTTCGGCGCAGCAGGAATTTTTCCGTGCGACCAAGTAAGACGGAGGTGGAACGCGGCGTTCACGCTGTTGGCAAGGCGTTGCGCGAAGGCAATGGTGATTACTCCTTGGCAGCCCGTCCTCCGTAGCACCCAAGCGGAAGGCATGCTGCTGCGGATAGATCTTTCCCCTTGGCTGATCTCGTTAAGCGGGAGACTTACTGCGGGGGGTGGACAGGCTAAAGCCG
>Ga0082335_1002865_pt1 | contig 30348 bp, 25 predicted proteins | sample Subgrocontami58m_FD_72375 | JGI IMG/M metagenome (GOLD analysis project Ga0082335, IMG submission 72375) | Subsurface groundwater microbial communities from S. Glens Falls, New York, USA - GMW37 contaminated, 5.8 m (SPADES assembly) (version 2) ...
GGCGACCCGGCAACCACGCTGCTGACTTTCTGGTTCAATTTCAGGCGCACAAAGTTCTCTTCATTGATATGGGGCGTAATATTCAGGATCACGCCCACGTCCTTGTATTCAAAGGTGCTGAAGTTGATGCCGCCGGCCGCCTGAGTGATGCTCGACGAGGTGTCCTGCCGGGTAACATAAGGAACATTTCGCCCCACGTTGATCTCCGCCTCTTCATTGTCCAGGGTCGTAATCTGCGGATTGGAAAGAATGGAGACGTCGGAATCGTTCTGAATGGCCTGCAACACCGCCCCGATCGTGGGAAAGGTGACTCCGCCGATGGTAATGCCCGCCCCCAAGACACCGATGGAAAAACCCCTGGGAAAGTCCACGGCAATGCCGCCCGGGGTGGCAGTAGGGGTGGGAATAATATTGAAGGCCCCACCGGTACCCCGGCCGCCGGACCCGAGGAAGGCGGCGCTGCCGGCCCCTCCCAAGGCGCTGATGTCGGTGGTATCCTTTATGCCGCGCCACTCGACCCCCACCTGGAAGTCCTTCGTGACCCCGACTTCCATGATCAGGGCTTCAATGAAGACCATGGGGCGCGAAACATCGAGGCTCTTGATTACCTCCTCCAAAACCTTGTAATCGTCATTGCTGGCCGTAATGATAAGCGTGTTGGTGGCCTTGTCCGCCACGACCTGCACATCCCGGGAAAGCAGGGGCGATCTGGCCGCCGCCTGAGCGGCGGCCGCCGCTGCAGCCGGCACGGGAGTGGCCGGGGCCTTGGGAATATTCATAAGCACCTTGGCCAGATCTTCCGCTACGGCATTCTGCAGGCGATAAACTTTGATCGTTGCCGACCCTCTGGGTACTTCCTTATCCATGAAAGCGATAAGTCTCTTGATCCGTTCCGAATCCATTTCATTGGCTACGATAATGATGGCATTCGCCCGGTCGTCGGCCACGAACCGCACCGGCGTAACCGGAGTTCTGCCCGGCTGGGGCGCGAACAGTTGCGTGAGATATTTGACCAGCTCCGTTGCCGAGGCCGCCTTAAGCGGCAAATAGGATATCTGGGACGCCGTGCCCTCCACATCCAGGGCGCCGATGATCTCCAAAACTTTCTTGATATTCGACTGGTAATCCGTGAGGACCAGCATCCCCGTCGGGGGATAGGACAACAGGACGCTGGCGCGGGAAATGAGCGGATCAAGCACTTTCTTGATATCATCGGGATTGGCATTCTGCAGGGTGATGATCTGCGTGATCAGTTTGTCTTCCGCCCCGCCCTCCTCGCCCTTCGTCCGGGTTTCCAATTGTTTTTCCCGGGCCTGCAGGGAAGGCACGATCTTGATGACTTCGCCGGCGGTAACGGTGGCAAAACCGTAAACCTCCAGGACCGATTCGAACACCTTATAGACTTCGTCGATGGAAATCCGCCGGGGAGAGATGATGGTAACCTTGCCCCTGACCTTCTCGTCAATAACGAAGTTCTTGCCCGTGAGTTCGCTGACGAATTTGACAAATACCGGAATATCCACGTTATCAAAATCAATGGTTACATACCTGGTTTCCTTAGCCGGCTTCTTCGTCTCGGCCACCGCCGGCGGAGTTGCAGCGGGGGGTTTGGCTTTGGCAGGCGCAGCACCGGGGGCAGGCGGCGTTTCGCCGGCAGGGGCGGCCGGAGCAATCGCCGGGGACTGCGCGGCGGCAGGCGGCGTTTCCGCATTACCGGCAGAAGCCTCAGCAGCCTTCGCCGGCGGCGCCGGGACCTCCCCTTTTTGCTGCAAGGTTTGAGGCGCCATAACCGGCGCATCCCTCTTTTGCAGGCTTCTTGACGGAGGAGGGGTGCGCGTCGGCGCCACGGCAGGGGCCGGCGCCTCTTCGCCGGTCACCCGGGCCGCCGGCAACGGGGAGGGATAAAAAACATGTCCCGCGCAAACGAATAAAGCAATTATCATCAATCTTTTGGGTATGTTTGCCATCATCTTACCAATTCTTCCGTTATTTTTTTGAATTCCGGCAAAGAGCGCATCTTCTCAAAATCCGCATCGACTTTTGCCCACTGCCTGACCTTGCCGTCTATTTGCGCCGCTCTGTCCAAGAACCCCAGGCTGGCCCGGATGTCACCCAACTGCGAGTAAAGACAGGCCAAATTATAATAAGAATCGACATAATCCTTTTGGGCCGCCATCGCCTTGACGAAAAGTTCCATCGCTCCGTCAAAGCGCCTTTGACTCATATAAATCACCCCCAGATTATTAAGGGAGTGCGCATGCCGGGGATCAACGGCGAGGACCTGTTTATAGAGATTTTCCGCTTCTTCCCACTTTTGGCCCCGCTGCGCCGCAAGCGCCGCCTCATAGAGCCGGGCCGACTGGGAAACCGGCGCCCTGACCTCCCGTGGTGCACTGTCCGGCACAGCCTTCCGCGGCTCGGCAGTCGCTACTTCGGCCACAGTGGCGGAGCCCTGAATTGGCACCCTTGCCGTCCGGTACAGTAACCAGGCTAAAAACACCAGGATGGCCACAAGAACGGCGAGGGCCGCCGGAAAGACGAAGGCGCGCCATGCCCCGGCCCGCTTAGCCGTTTCTCGCGCCCCGGAAATAATATCGGTATACGGCGCGTAACGGCTGTGGCGTTCTTTCTGCACCTTTCTTAACGCACTGTTGATATAACTCATTTCCTTCTCTGTCAAGTCATTTAAGGAAGTTAAGGACCAGCAGGCCCGCCAGAAGCAAGACCAGGGAGCAAAGTGTCACCAGGGACGCCCAGCCAAACCGCCGCAAGAAATCTTGCCTGCCTCTCGGAAAAAAGTAGGTCTCACCTACATCCGCTACGGCCTTCTTAATGATCTGCCGGTCAATCGTCGCGGCGTCTTGCGCATAGGCAATCAGCAACGCCCGGTCGCAAAGGGCGTTGATCCGCCGGGGGTTGCCCCGGGAATAACGATAGACAAGGTTATACGCCCCGGGCAGGAACTTCACCTTGTCCATGCCCCCGGCCATGGTCAGACGGTATTCTATGTAGATCTGCACGTTGGCCCGGTCCAAGGGCTTCAGATCGTATCTGACCGTTATCCGTTCATTGAGTTGCCTCATTGAAGGAAGGGCCAGGAGTTCATGGAGTTCCGGCTGCCCCATGAGGACGATCTGCAGCAACTTTTCCCGGTCCGTTTCCAGGTTGGAAAGCATGCGGATCTGTTCCAGGACGTTATGGGACAGATTCTGCGCCTCGTCGATCAGGAGCAGCGCCTGCTTGCCCGCGGCATAATTGGCCAGGAGGAAATCATTCAGGGCGTTCAAGCACCGCTTCTTCGTCTGGCGGCCCCTCGCCATGGAAATGCCGAATTCCTGATTGATGGTCTGCAGCAGTTCCAGATCGGAGAGGGCGGAGTTGAAAATCAGGGCACTCTCGATGGATGAATCCAGCCGGGCCAGCAGGGTCCGGCAGATGGTAGTCTTGCCGTTACCGATGCCGCCGGTAATCACCATGAAGCCCTTTCTTTCATTGATGCCGTAAATCAGACAATTCAGGGCCTCCTGGTGCTGAGGACTAAGGTAAAAATAGCGGGGATCAGGATTCAGATTGAAAGGGTTTTCCTGCATTCCAAAATAGGATGCGTACATATCTGCCCGCCGCTACCGGAAAAGGTATTGGAGGTTCTGCTCGCGACCTCCCCTCTTTATCTTGAGAGTTAAGGAACTCCCTGATTTCATGGTGTTATAAAATGACGTCACATCATCGGCCGTGGCGAGTTTGCGGTCGTTGGCCGCCTGGACAACGTCGCCTTCCGTCAAGCCGATCTTTTCATAAATGCTGCCGGGCCGGATATTGGTGATGATAAACCCGTCCGGCACGCCTTCCGAGTAATAGGGTCTGATTTGCGCCTGGCTCAGCATGGTGCCCATGTCCTTCAACTGGGCATCGACTTCACTGCGGCTGACGACCATGGGCGAACCGCCGGGAACAGCAGCCGGTACGGGAGCAGCGGGACGCGAAGGCGCGAGTGGCCCCGTCTTCGCTTCTAACATTTTCAAGACCTTTTCCTGGTTGCCGATCGTAAAAGTAACGGTATTCCTGGTAATCATCGTTACCTTGGCACCGGCAACCACACTGCCCACCTTATAGAGCACCTGTTTGTTCGTCCCCTTCTCTTCGATGACGGCAAAGCCGTCCTTGCCTGTTCCCGCTATGGTGCCCTTGATCTCCAGGAGGGTGGAAAGGTCCGGTCCGGCCACCGGCGCCGCCGCCTCCGTAGCCTTCGTGGCCACTGCTTTATCGGTAGAGCCGAAAAGGTTGCGTTGCGCGACGACGGCAAAAACATCCGCCGGCTCTCTTACGTAAGCGCTGGCCGGGAGCGTTTCTTCAACTGCCAGCCGAACCTTTTTCGTTTTCACGAGCGTCAGCCTCAAAACATCATAGCCCAATCCCACCAGACCATAGGCGATGGCAGTAATGGCTGCCAGGATCAGCAGGTGCCGGTATTTCTTTTCCAGGTCGGCCGGTGAAAAGTTAAAGTCCGGCCATCCGAACCGGGCGGCTAATTCCAAGGACATTTTACGGATCTTTTCCACTATTCTCATAGATATTTGGTAGTAGCGTTACCCACGGTGCCGGTAATCGTCAGCGACATCTTCTTGCTATTCAGGCCGGCAAGTTCCATCGTGCCACTCAGGTTGACGGTGCTGTTCTTGAAATCGGGATTCAAGGTAATGTCGCCTTTCAGCGAACAACTGATTTTTTCGCCTTTCAGTTGGAATTTCGTGATCTTCAACACCCCGCCCGTCATGGTGATCTGCCCCTCGGCCTGGCTGAAATCCACCTTGTTCATCCCGAGCAGGCTCTCCAAAAGCGGATAGGAGCCGTTCCTGACCACAAAGTCCAAACGGCTGGTCCCGCTGTAGACAAAAGCACCGCTCAGTTTGCCCGTGATCTGGCGACCCAGCCTGTCATTAAGATAAGCGAATTTTTCCAGGGCCAAATTTTCAAAGCTGATATTCGCACCGGTCGGACTTTTCGCCGGCAGGAAGCCGGGATAATCGATCCGTCCCCTCAGGGCGCCTCCGTAGGCGGCGGCATTGACGGCAAAAGAGGAACGGCCCAGAAAATATCCCGTCAGGCGCGGCCTGACCTTCAAGCTCTCCAGGCGAATGTTGGCTTCCAGATTGTCCCGGAAACCGAAGATGAGATTTTCCGCTTTTAACCCCGGCGGAAAGCCGAGCGACAGGGAGGCCAGGGAGAGGAACGCGCTCGGATAGCGCTCCGCCAGGGTGTCCAGAATGTAGTTCTCCACTGCCTTGGCCGGGAAACGCGCCTGCAGGAAAAAACCCGTTACGAGAACGGCAAAAACAATATAGAAAACGATCTGCTTCGTTATTTTCTTCATTATCTCACTGGCCGGCAGTTCTTAGTAATTGGAATGTCGACACCTGCATCTGCACGGCAAGGTACTCGGGGCTCTCTTTCATCCTGGCAACAGAAATCTTCCTGATGCGAATAAAGTCCTGGGGTGCCTCCAGGAGGTAGAGGAGATCCGTTAATTGCTTCAAAGTGATTTTCTCCAGCCTGATTTCCACGGGTAATTCCTCGTAAGGGCCGGATACTGCCCCTTTGGCGGCATTGATGAATTTAATGCTGGATTTCACCCCGGTATCGCCGGCGACCTTTTCCAGATGCGAAAAGAGGGCGAAATCCCGCGGACGGCGCGCCAGGGCCTGCTGGATCATGCCGGCCTGCCGCTTGAGCGTCTTGCCCTCCTTGTCGAGCAGCAAGATTTCGCCTAAGATTTTTTCATTGTTGCGTATCGCCTGGTTTACCGTTTTTCTCGACTCCAGAAAGGGCAGCAGGAGAAATTGAGCAAGCAGTAAAACCAGCACCGCCGCACCACCGATGCCGAGGGTAATTTGTTGCCTGCCTGATAATCTATCCCAGAAAGCCTTCATTTTTGCGTCGTTATCCTCAAGTCGAATTCCACCTTGTCGCCCTGTTTCAGCAGACTGGTGGCGCCGACCTCCACGGCAGTCAAGAGCTTGGACTTGGCAAACTCTTTTTTCAGGGTTTCCACGGCTTCAAAATTCTTGGCAGTCCCTTTGATAATCAGTTTGTCGCCGTCAAGATTGAAATCACTGATGAGAAACTCGGTTTCCGGCGGCGACAGCAAGGAAATATCTTTCAGCAGATTGAGAACCGTAGGCCGCCCATCCAAAACTCCCAAACCGGCGGCTACTTTCTTTCCTTCCGCAATCTTGACCTTGAGTTGCTGCACCGGGTCCACGACGCGGGTTATCTCAGGGGCCGCACCTTTGAATATTTCATTAATCTCTTTTTTCAGGCTATCCAGACGGAGACGATCGAACCGGTAGTTCAGGTAACCATCCACGACCAAGAGCAAGACAGCGACCGCGAAAACCGGCACCGTCCACTTCAATGCGGGCCATAATTGGGCCCGCTGTGTCTTGTCTTCCAATTCGCTTAAAGGGAAGTTGAACCCCTGGCCTTTTCTGTATTTGTCAATCGCCAGGGCCAGGGCCTGATTCATCAGGGCCGGCTGCCAGGTGTCCCGCAGGCCATCGTTCAGTTGGATACCTTCCAGGGCTGCCACATCCACCGTTTCCACGGGCAGGGAAAAATAACGCGCCACTTCCTCCTTGAGTCCGCCCCGGAGAGACCCGCCGCCCGTCAGCATAATCCGGGCCAGGCCCTCCTCCATGCTCCCACCCCATTTCAAGAATTCCAGGGTATTGGCCAGATCCTGGCAAAATCTCCGACAGACCTCGTCGGTGGCGCCATCGCTGGTATCCGGACGGTCCGCTCCAGCCGGTGGAACCGCCAGCGCCACGTCACTACCAGGTCCGTCTTCGCGCCCGTCTTGCTGCCCGCCTGGCCAGGCATCGCCCCCAAAAGTGTAATGGCGCACTTGCACAATTTTTCCCTGCTGCATGAACACAGCCACCGTCCGCCGGGCCCCGATATCAAGGAGCAGGCCCGGACCGTTCAGCGCCCTGCCGGCTAAAAGCAAAGAAGCCACGGCCAGGGCATTGACCCCTATCGTACCTATCGGCGGGGGATTGTCTCCGAAAAGGGCGAGCCTTTCCCGCACCACAGTGCGGGGAACCACTGCGGCGAGCATCTCCGACTGCTGGGACTGACTGATGATGTTGTAGTCGTAGAGACACTCCTCGATGCCCTGGGGAAGCATGGTCTCCAGTTCGAAGGCGATTGTCTGGCGGATCTTTTTTTCTTCCCGGAACGGCAGTTTGACGTTATGAAAAGAAACTGAATCTGCGGGCAGGGAAAGGTTGACCTGAACATGTCGCAAGTCCACTTTTTCCTGCAGCGCCGCGACCGCCGCTGCAAGTCCTCCGGCACCGGCAATATCAATAATCTCCGCCATTTCTACCCGGAAGCCGGCCCGCATACCCTGCGTCACCAGGACCGCCTTCAGGGTCTGACCGCCAAGATCTAAACCTAATATTTTATCGGGCATTATTCAACATTCCAGGACAAGAGATCAACAGCGCCGACTCCCTGGCCCTTTCTTATCGCCCCGGTAACGGTTTCCTTCATTTTGCCAAACATCCCCGTAGAGGTAATGGTGTAATAATTACTCTTCGTACTCAAAACTGGGTAACTCATATTCACACTTTGCAGGCCCGCAACTTTCCGGTACCAGTTCACATCGGCCAGGTCATTTTTCGGCGTCCTCCGGTATTCATCCATTAGGCCCGCCAGCTCCGGCGTGATCGCCGGGGCCAGGGCACGGAGAACCAGCGGGGGCGCCGTGTTGATGTTAATAGCGCCGTCGCCGTAAACCGTCAATAAGTCCCGTAAAGCCGGCGTTTCCTCTGTTCCTTCGTATAGTTCTTTGGTGATCCCCTTTATCATCAATAGTTCGTCAATGCAATCCAGAAATCCGTTCTTCGCGGAATAGGGCCGGGGGAGGTTGCGATAGTGAGCGCTTTCCGCCCCCAGGCCCGTCACCAAGTCATCCTTGTCGATCCAATCCTTGAGCGCATCCACGATTGCATTTACCCGGTCCGGACCCAGATTAAACTCCGGCAGGCTGAGGAAGCGAACCAGCAAATCCTTGACCGGCATATTATAGCCATTGCCGGCAACCAACTTATTGACGGGGATCTTGCCGGCGTCATCGACAATGCGCACCTGAAAGGCGCCTTGCCGAAAGAAACCCTCGGACTGCGCGGAAATAAATTCCGCCTTCGCCCAATCTTCGGTCAAGGCATCGAAGTTATTCCGGTCCTGGGCAAGCAGGGCTTCTCCGCCGTGAAATCCCGATTTGGCGATATAGTAAAGCCTGATCCCGTCGCTCAAATTGGCTGTTCCGTAAAGCCCGTCACGGGTCGACCGGTTAAAGTCCACCGTCAGGGCGACAATCACGCTCACCATGAGGATCACGACGAGCAAAGCCACACCCCGGTTGTTGAGAATAATTCTTTTCAATCTTAACCTTCCGATCATGGCGATACCGGCACCGCCGTGCCGCCCGGCAAGAAGACACTGGTGGCAAATACATAGGGACGTTCCTTATCCTGGGGGTTTGCCAGCCTCAACTCGAGAACCACCATTGCCGGAGCCTTGTTTTTCTCTCCCTCCGCACCATTGACGGAATCCCAGGCCGGATGTTCTTTGCCGGCATTGTCAATAAACTTGAACTTCAAGGAAGACAGACCCTCACAAATGACAAAGCCCCGCCGCTTGCCGCCGTCGTCGCCCGCCTCGGCATTGAGTCTGTCACTCCGCAACAGCCGGTAACTTCCTTCCTCCCCCTCCTGCTCCACATAATAGGCAATTTCCGCCAAAGCCCCGGAGCTCTCATCTTCCCGGAAGGCCAGATGGGCCCGGGAGATAAAGGTCAGCTCAGCGAAGTCGGCGCCCGCCGCCACCGATGGCCGGCTGACAAATCTGAAGGCGCCGTTCAACATCGCCACGGCGCCCAGGTCCTTGAGCATCCGGTTCATGGTGCTTGTTGCCATACCGTAAATCTCACTTTCCCTTTCCGTATCCGCAATGATCCGGAAAGTGCCCTGGTAGGCGGCATAAACGGTCGACAACACGATGGCCAGGATGAACACCGCAATCAAGATTTCCAGGAGCGTAAAACCTTTAATGCCTTTGCCGCGAAAACAGGTGTCACCCTGAGCCTGTCGAAGGGTGACATGGTTCCCTTCGACAAGCTCAGGGCAGGCTAAGCTCACCATGACGGTGTTATTATTTCCCGATGAGCCTGTAGAGTTCCAGTTGATATACATTGTTAGCTGCCATTTTATTATTGCTGACGACGACATCGATCTTCTTCAGAAATTCAAAGGCCGTGTCCTTAACTTCCACTCTCCAGGCATAGTCAGGAAAATCCACACCGAAGTCACCGCTGTCATTGGCCAGTTCCTGCGTCTTTTTTCTTTCTGTTTCCGCCATCTTTCCCTGGGCAAGCAGGGATGCCGTGGTAAGAAAACGCGACTCATTCACCATGGATAAACTCTGCGACTGGGACCGAAAGACGGCAACCAGGGCAATCGCCAGAATCGCCATGGCAATCATCACTTCCAGCAGCGTAAAACCCCGCCGGCCTTTTAACTTTCCTTTACGCATAAAATTCACAATGAATCGAACAATTCCGGCCACTTTTTCCGGGTCTCGTTTCTCAGCTCTTCGCTCGCCCGGTTCACCTTGGGATACTGGTCCTTCCAATGAAAGGGCCGGCAAGCATTGATTATCGCCCGGGAGTTGGTATAGTTCCCCTCCCTTCTCTTCTCCGGTGTCAGCGTGGGATCGAGGGGGGTGCTCCAGCAATCCCGGATAATGTCGATATCGCTTACCGGATCGCAGCGCGTGGCCACCGCCCACAGGACATCCCCTTCGCTGGTGGGATCGATATCGTCGTCCACAAGGATGGTAAAGCGGCCGTGATAGGCGCTTTCCGGCGACGACATGGCCGCCGTGGCCACCTGCTTGGCATGGCCGGCATACCGCTGTTCAAGGGAGATGACGATGAAATACCTCCCGCCGCCACTGCGCAAGTGCCATACGCCCTTGATCCCCGGGATGCCCATATCATCCAGGTCCTGCCACACGCTCGCCGAACGGAAAAAAAACGTGCTCACTTCGGATGCCGGAGGCTTCAGGGGAGGAGCGCCCATGATAATGGGATTATTCCTGAACATCACCCTCTTCACCCTGATGACCGGGTTCATCTTCTCTCCCGAGGCGTAATAGCCGGGCCATTCACCAAAAGGGCCCTCGGGCCGCGATTCCACTTCCGGAGGTGGACATTCCCCCTCGATGGCAATCTCTGCATTAAAAGGGATAGGCAGGCCCGTATACTTCCCCTTGATCACCTGGACCGGCGCCCCGGCCAGCCCCCCGGCGATATCAAGTTCGGGCGCCCCCCAGGGATAAGCGAAGATGGAAGGAAGCCAAATCAGGGGATGGATTCCGAAGACAGCTACGACAGGACAACTTTCGCCTTTTGCCCAATAGTTTTCCCTGATCAATCGCCCGTGATGTCCCGGTGAGATATGGCTCCCCAGGGTGTTCCGGTCATGGAGCTGGAGCCGGTAGGTCCCTACATTGACCCAGCCCCCGATGGGATCACGCATAATCAGCATGCAGGCGGTGCCCAGGTAACGCCCGCCGTCGCCTTCGTGCCACCAGGGCACGGGAAACTTCAGCAAATCTATGTCCGCCCCCTCCCGGACATTTTCCAGGACCGGCCCGGCGGATACTTCTACCGGGGCCAGGGGCTTCACCCCAACGAATTTCGTTTTGACGGACCGCAGCAGTTCCAGCGTGGACTGCCCGGCGGGAAAGCCAAACATCTTATTTATGTGTTTGGAGTTATTAAGGAAAAGACTAAGCACCCGATAGCCCCGAGGATAATCTTTAATGTTGTCAAAAAGGAGTGCCGGGCCTTCTCTCTCACCCACAAGTTCCGTGAGCGCCCCTATTTCCAGGTTCCAATCAGCCCCCTCAACTTCCCGCAGTTCTCCGAGCGCTTTTAGTTCCTCGATATACTTCCTTAAATCCAGGCCTTCCGTCATCTTAAGATTCTCCATCATCGCCAGGAATAGTACGACAATGTAGTCATGCCGGCCCCCACGGGGATAAACTCCGGCCGGCATCCAGGTTAGGTTCCTTGATTCCGGGTCAAGCCCGGAATGACTACGAATTTCATTATACTTAGTAGTGCCCCACAGGGGTGTGTTGACCGTGTCGCAAACCTGATGGCCGGCTACCTGCTGCGGGACAGGACTCTGGCATACTCGCTCTGGGTGGCCCGGACCTTGGCAATCTCCTCGTCGGACAGCCACTGTTTCAGGTTAACTGCCGGATAGTTTGATCTTTCGAAATTCCACTTACCGGCAAAGGGCACCGTCGCATCTATTCCCATGCCGCCTTCGAAGCGGATCTCCGCCTCCCGGTCCGGTCTTATTCCTGTTCTCTCCATGGGCATCAGGGCCTGTCCCATCCCGCCCGCGGTGCCCCGCACAATGTCCGTGGCCGGATTGACTCTCGTCATGATGGCCCACATCACGTCGTCGGCGCTGTAGATATTCACGTCCTCGTCCACGATGACCGCCAGCCTGAGACCCTGGTAAGCGCTGAGGGCGGCGGCCAGAACGTTTTTCTGATAACCCTCGTCGCTCTGCCTCCGCTTCTTGACCTGAAAGATGATGTGGCCGCCCCAGCCGGCTATGCCATCCAGAACGTGGACGTCGGTGACCAACCCCGGCCGCGTCCGGTCCGCCAGCTCATAGAAGCAGGCCTCCCGGAAAGGCGCACCCGCCATGTTTCCTTCGAAGGAATCCGCCAGGGGAGAAAAGAAGATGGGTTTCTCGGCCCGGTGCGTAATGGCGGTAACCTGGAATTTCAGCAGCTTATAGGCCCGGCCGAGATAACCCGTCCACTCCGGAAAGAAGGGGGCGACACCGGAAATGCCCAGTTTCTCCGCTTCTTCGGTCTCCCAGACCCGCTGGTTCATGTCCACATAACCTTCGATCACCCATTCGGACTGGGCAATGGAATAGGCATCCACCGTTCTGGCTTTGACGATTTCCACCGGGGCGCCCTGCAGGGCGCCGGCGAAACCCAGTTCATCGCTTCCTTCGGGCACCAAAACGTGGAGAAAGCCGGCGGCAGCCGTCATTTCCACGGCCGGCGGCGTACTGATATTGATGGTCATGGGTATTTTTTCATGCCGGTGCGCCAGGTAGGCGATTGCTTCCGGATGGTTTCCCGCGCCGAAGGAGATGCTGGACCAGTCCTTTCCCCGGAAGTGCATCCGGTTGAAAGATACATGGGTGCCGCCCCGGAAGAATTGCCCGCTCAGGAAGGTATTGCCGCCTCCCAGGATGCGACCCCCATCCCGCTCGGTATTCTTTATGATCGGCAGCGTTTGCAGCACGTCGATGTTTTCCGTTATGACAACCTCCTGGCAAGGCGCCTCGTCCACCACTTTCGGCGGCAGGGGATGCTTCATCGCCTCCAGGCACTTAAACTTCAGCTGCTTCGGATCCTCAACAGCGAATATCCCGGCCATTCTTTCCATGCACGAAAACACGTTCCCCACATCCCTCACGCCGGGGTATCCCTTGATATTTTCAAAAAGCAGGGCCGGCCCGCCTTCCAGCGCCCTCTCGATCCCGGAGATTTCGTATATGGGATCCACCTCCCCCTTTATTGTCAGGACCTGATCCCTTTCCTTTAAAAAGTCTATCGTACCGCGCATACTGCATCTTTGCTTCTGGTCCATCTACCTCTCCTCCAAGATCAATCGTTAATAACTTTACATCCCTAAGGCCTGAGATACCTTCCGCCAACCACAAAAGTCAATCCTTTTTTCCGCTCCTGCCGACCTCGCTAATCCCGCAAATCGCCTTCCCCCGGGAAGCAATTCCTCACTTACTAAGCAAGATTAAGTATTCTCCGGGCATTGCCGGAAAAGATTTTCTCTTCGTCAGCCGGGGGCAGCCCCACCGATTTCATCAAGGCCGGATAAGTTTCCAGCCGGTATAGTCCCTTCTTCGGCCCGTGAGGGGCATCGGTGGCAAATACCATCTGCCCCGCTCCAAAAGTCTCATGACAACACCTGATCGCCGCAGCGCTGCCCCCCACCGCGGTATCATAATAAAAGAGGCGGAAATACTCGAAGAGTGGCTTGGGCAAAGGGGCGATGTCGCGGCCTTCGGTGCCCGTGGGATCATTGCTCTCCACGATCCTTCCCATGAAAAAGGGGATCATGCCGCCGCCTAAATGATGCGACACTATTTTCAGACGTGGATGCCGCTCCATGAGGCCGGTAAATACCATCCGCGCCAGAGCAATCGTGGTTTCGTAAGGCCACCCGAAGGTATGGGGCAAATCGTACAGCTTTTCATAATGGCGGCCGTCCTGCTCCAGGGGATGGAGATAAACCGGCACGTCCATCTCTTCGACTGCGGTCCAGAAAGGCTCATATTCCGGCGAATCCAGAGGTTTTCCGTCTATGGTCGTAGGCAGATTGATCGCTTTCAGCCCCAGTACCTTGATGGCCCGTTCCAGTTCCCGCCTGCTCTCCCCGTCGAATGACCCGATCGGAATATTCCCGGCGGCAATTAACCGGCCCTGCGAGTCTTCCATGAGCCTCGCCATGTTGTCGTTTACAGCCGCCGCCAGTTTCAACCGGCCCGCCGCATCTCCCGGGAAAAGGTTGGCGTCGAACCTGAGGGATGGGGTCACTACCTGCAGGTCAATGGCAAACTTCTCCAATTGTTCCACCCGTAAGGCCACATCCAGGTATTGAGGCACCGTTAATGCGTACTCCCGCGTCTTATCGACCCGCCTCTTAGTCCAGTCTCCCCCAATAACTTTAATTTGTTCAAGATATTTTCCGTGCATGGCATGGGTGTGTGCATCGATAATCATTCCGGCCTCCTTATTATTATCAATTGCCAATCTGTCAATGATCAGTAGTTACGGTACCTTGGTTAATAGATTGGTTACTGACCAGTTAAAACGCTTTCCGCCCCCATCGGTCGCAGGTCATCGGTCACTGCCTATCCCCTCCCGGCCAATAAAGTCAATGCCTTTTTGAAACCATGAGACAAATTTCTTGACACGCCAGCGCCTCCCCGTTACACTGCGCGCCTTAAAAAAGGAGGATCAATTCCACATATGATTAAGCCTCAAGTTAAGAATCTCCGTAATGCCGTCAGGTTTCTGAAATCTCTTGATGAAGTTCTGGTGGTCAAAAAAGAAGTCGACCCCATTTACGAGATCGCCGCAATCCAAAAATCCTTGGACGGCGGGCCTTGCCTCCTCTTTGAGGAGATCAAAGGCTATCCCGGCGTCCGGGACGTGGGCAATATATTCAGCCAGAAATCCAGGGCGGCAACCCTGTTTGGCTGTAAAGACATTCGTGAATTCAAGATCTTATGCCGCGAAGCCATCAATCATCCTGTGCCCCCGCGGACCGTCGGCGCCGGTGCCTGCCAGGAGGTTGTCATTACCGAAAACCTTGATGTCACGGCAACGTTGCCTATTTTGAAACATACGGAAAGGGACGGTGGACGGATACTGGGAAGCGCCGTGATCCTCGTGGGGGGAGAATACTTCAAAGGGGGGCAGGAGATTTCCTTCAAACGCATGAATTTCCGGGGAAAGGACTGGGCCAGCATCAAGGCGCTCCGGGGCACGCACTTCGGCGATTTGGCCCTGAAGGATCACCGCGATGCGGTGATCCCGCTGACCCTCAACATCGGCGCCCCCCCTGCGGCATTGCTCGTAGCCGGGGGCAGTTCGCTGCATGCCATCATGCCCACGGGAACCGATGAACTGGCGATCGCCGGGGGGCTGCAAAGGGCACCCGTGCCCCTGGTCAAGGCCAAAACGGTGGATGCTTATGCCATCGCCGAGGCCGAATGGGTAATCGAAGGCTATGTAGATACCAAAGAGCGGGTTTGGGAAACAGACGAAGCGGAAAAGATCGGGAAATTCAACCAGGCGCCCTTTTTCCCCGAATGGGCGGGATATATGGGCTGGGCCGTGCGGACCCTTAAATTTCATGCCACCGCCATTACTCACAAAAAGGACCGTCCGGTCTTTTACAGCCCCCTGGCGCGCTCCTTCGAAGGTGACAATCTGGTGGCAACCCTGCGGGAGGCCTGTTTTTGGGAGTTGGCTGAGCGCTTGTATCCCGGTTTCGTGCAGGACGTTAACATTCTCCATGGTGTGACCCCGTCGAGCGGTGTGGTTTTCCAGGTTAAGAAGGGCAGCGCCGAGGAAGGCTTCCAGCGCAATCTTATCGCCACGGCCCTGTCGGCTTCCCCCACGATGCGGATGGTAGTGGTGGTCGACGACGACGTGGACATCTACAGTGCGGAAGACGTCCTGTGGGCCATTACTACCAGGTGCGAGACAGAATCGGGAATTATCAAAGGGGCGGGCGGACGCAGGATCGTGATGTTCCCTTCCGACACCCTGGGAGCCGGCGGTCATGATGCCGATTTCCTTACGGAAGCCGGCATCGGGATTGATGCCACCGTCCCCCTGAAATCCAAAGCCCACTTTGAGAGGGCCCATTATCCCGTTGATAAAATAGATTTGAGCAAATGGTTCAGTGACAAGGAACTGTCCAAGGCCCGGAGCAGGCAAAACGAGTACGGCAAGGTGCTGGGCTTGACGGGACGATAGCAGATAATCAGTATTGGTTCAGGAGGAATCCTATGGCAAAACCCGTTCGTTTTACACCGGAAATGTTTGAGCATTATCGTGAGCTTGGCTATTGGACCGGGGAGAGGATCTCCGATTTCTGGGACAAGAATGCCGCCGAATATCCCGATCGCGAGGCCTTATCGGACGCGCGGGTGAGGTTGACCTGGGGGGAAGCAAAAAAGTGGATCGACCGGATGGCGCTGGGGCTGTTGGAACTGGGTTTCAAAAAGGATGATATGCTGGTTATCCAGCTGCCCAACTGCGTAGAATTGGTGCTCTTGAGATTGGCCGCCGAAAAAGTTTCGGTCCTCTGCGCCCCCGTGCTTCGCACTTTCCGCCACCAGGAAATGGAATACATTCTGAGCCGCACCGAGGCCGTGGGGGTGGTCATCCCCGGGCAGCTCCGCGGTTTCGATCATTTCCAGATGATTCAGGATATAAAGTCCAACCTGCCCAAACTCAAGCACATCATCTCCTCCTGCGACGAGATTCCTCCCGGAACGATTTCGCTCCGGGCGATGGTGGAAAAAGACATTGAGGCGCGCTACCCCCCGGACTTCCTTAAGCAAACCACCTGTCCGCCTGATGAGTTTTCTCTGGTTCTGACCACCAGCGGGAGCACCGGTTTTCCGAAATTCGTCGAACATCCGGTCTGCAGCCGCGTCTTCATCGGCAAAGTGTATGCGGAGCGCTGGTATATCACGGGCGACGACGTGTTCGGCATGGTTGGCCCCGCCCAGGCCGGACCCAATATCGCCGCTTATTTGTCTCTCCCCCAGGTGGGAGCGAGACTGGCGATGCTGGAGCATTTTGAGGCCGAGGCGGCATTGCAGCTGGTGGAAAAGGAAAAAGTAACCGTCCTGGCGATTGTCCCTGCCCAATTGGCGCTGATACTGCGTCATCCGGCTTTTGGGAAATATGATCTGAGTTCCCTGCGGATCGTCGCGTGCACCGGCGCGCCTCTGGCTTACAAGCTGGCCATCGAAGCAGAAGACAAGCTCGGCCGGCCGATCGTCCAATATTACGGTTCCGTCGATGCCGGCGGTTCCATGATCAGCTCTCCCGATCAACCGCAGGAGGACCGCCTGCTTACCGCCGGGCGGCCCAAGCGCGGCGTGGAGGTGAAAATGGTCGATGACGACGGGAAGGAAGTGCCCAGAGGAGAGGTGGGCGAGGTTTGGGTGCGCGGTGCGACCTTTGTTTCCGGCTATTTCAAAGACCCCGAGGGTACCTCCCAGGCCTGGACGGACGACGGCTGGTTCCGCATGGGGGATCTGGCGAGGTGGGACGAACGGGGAAACCTCGTCATTGTGGGACGCAAGAAAGACCTGATCATCCGGGGGGGGCAGAATGTCTATCCCGTAGAGATTGAAAACATGCTGATAACACATCCCCAAGTTGCCGCCGTCGCCGTGGTGGCGATGCCCGATCCGGTGATGGGGGAAAAGGCCTGTGCTTTTGTGGTGCCCAAGCCGGGCACGGATTTCACTTTTGAGGAAATGGTCTCTTTCCTGAAAGAAAAAAGCCTGGCTATGTTCAAGATTCCCGAGCGTCTGGAGCTGACCGACCAGTTACCCATGGTGGCGGCGGGCCAGAAAGTCGACAAAAAGGCCCTCCAGCAGCTCATTCGTGACAAGCTGACCGCCGAGGAAGGATGTGGGGGCGAATAATTTCGCCCCCCTCTATTTACCCGCCTGTTCCAGCGCCTGCTGAAAGGCTCGACGCGTCAAAACCTCGACCATTTCTCTCCTGTACCGCGGGGTAGATGCTGTATTGGCCACGGGGTGGGCCATTTTTCTCACGAGTTGCCCCGCCTCCGCCGCATGGTTTTCGGTCAGGACCTGACCGCTCAGCAATTGCCCGACTTCAGGAACAACGACCGGCGTCGGCCCTGCGGCGCTGAGCACGAGACGGGCGTCCAGGCACCGCCTGACCTTCGCCTCCGGGTCGAACTCCAGAAACAGCGAAATCCCGAGCAGCGGATAGTCGATAGTGTCTCTGAGCCTTAACTTCTGATAGGAAAAACCACCGGACCGGGGCGGATTCGGGATATCAATTTCGGTAAGAATTTCATCCGCTGCCAGACGGACGGGTCGCAGCCCTGAACCCGTGAAAAAGTCCCCCAGGTCTATCTTCTTCATACCGCCAGGGCCGGCGATGGTGGCCGTGGCCTTCACGGCCATGAGCGGACCGGCCAGGTCGCCGGAGTACACGGCGTGGCACACCTCGCTCCCCTTGATGACATGGCATCTGTCCCCGCCCAGTTTGAAACAGAGCGGCCACCGCTTCCGGAAAATGGGTGGTTGATTATAGTAGTAGCAGCGGCTCTCCTGACACAGGTTGCCGCCGACCGTTCCGGCGTTGCGCAGCAGGGGTGAGCTGGTAAGCTTAATGGCGTTCCCCAGTCCGCGCCACTGCGGGCGGTCCGCCAGGGTCTCCGCCAGATCGGTAAGCGCTGTCGCTGCGCCGATTCTCAGCCCGCCACCAGGCAAATGTTCGGTGCTGCGCAATCCGGCAATATTTCCCAGCCCGATCACTCGTTTCGGTGTAGTGATCCGTTCCTTCATCCGGACGAATAAATCGGTGCCGCCGGCGACAAAGGCGGATTCTCCCCCCGCCATTGACAACGCATCGGATAGCGTCGCGGGGTTCAGGTATTCAAACCTCGGTAAGGTCATGGCTGTGCTCCTTTATTACGGCGTTGGGCTGAATTCCAAGTTTCTACGATGACGTCCGGGGTAATGGGAATTTCCTTGAACCAGATACCGATGGCGTCGTGGACGGCATTGACCAAAGCGGGCGTGATGGCGACCTGGATCCCTTCGCCGCTTTCCTTTGCCCCGAAAGGCCCCATTGCATCCACCGTGTCGGTATGCGTGCTGGCCACTTCACAGGCATCGAGGGCCGTCGGCATCCTGTATTCCAGAAACGACGGGTTGATCGTCTGGCCATCCTTCCGGATGATCTCTTCCGTAAAGGTATGACCGATCCCGCCGATCGCCGAACCTTCCAACTGTCCCTCGGCGAGCATTTCATTGATCGTCTGGCCGCAGTCGTGAACCATGGCCAGCCGACACACCTTCACCCGCCCCGTCTCCACGTCGACTTCCACCTCGGCCACCTGCGTCCCAAAGGTATAAGCGCCCGATTGGTTCCCCATGCCCGTGGCGAATTGCGGCGGGTCGATCCCTTCGGGGGCCCAGTAACCGCGGCCCAGGATCGTCTTGCCCGTGCCCGAGTATTGCGCTTTCTTGACCAGCTTGTCGAAAGGCAGGCTGCGGTCGGGACTGCCCGCCACATAGACCCGCCGGTCCCTAAAGACGATATCGCCGGGGGCCGCCTCCAAGACCTCGGCCGCCACTTCCGCCAGCTGCCGCTTCGCGTCTTCCGCCGCCAATTTCACCGCATTGCCCGTGATAAAGGTCACCCGGCTGCCAAAAACCCCCGGATCAACCGGCGTAATCTCCGAATCCAGCGTGCCGTAACGGATGTCCGCCAACCGCACGCCCAATACCTCGGCCGCAATTTGCGAAAGCGCCGTGTCCGACCCCTGGCCGCAATCCGTGGACCCCGTGATGAGGGCGATCCCGCCATCCTCGTGCACCTTCACCTGGGCGGCGGCCGTGTTGTGACCCGCCAGGCGCGACCCGCTGATAAAGCCGTAAGCGGCAACGCCCACCCCCTTCCGGTAGCGTGAGTTCCCCTCCCGGTGCAATTCGCCGCGCCACCTGCCGGCAATGTCTCCCGCCTTCTCGATGCATTCCGTCAATCCGCAACTGGTTATCTTGAGGCCATTGCCCGTCGTCTCACCGGGCTGAAGGGCATTTTTCCGACGGACTTCGACGGGGTCCAGCCCCAATTCCGCGACGGCCATTTCCAGCTGTACTTCGGCGGCAAAGCGGATCTGGGGGACACCGTGGCCGCGCATGGCGCAGGAGGGCTGCGTGTTGGTATGCACCCGGTAACCCCTGGCCCGCAGGTTAGGGACCCGGTAGGGCAGAGCCAGCCGCGTGCACATGATATAGAGGCTCATGGAGCCCATACTCTTGTAAGCCCCGCCGTCGGCAATGATCTCCGCATCGATGGCCGCCAGGGTGCCGTCCTTTTGCAGGCCCGTTCTGATCCTGATCAGCGTGGGGTGCCGCTGCCGATAGGCGTAGAGAACCTCCTCCTGGCTGGCCACGATCTTGACCGGCCGGCCCGTTTTCCGGGACAGGAAAGCGGCGCAGAAATCCACGGCGAACATCTCGTTCTTGCCGCCGAACCCGCCGCCCAAATAAGGCTGGATGAACCGCACCCGGCTCGGCGGAATCCCCAGCGCCTTGCCCATGTTCCGATAGGTAAAATAGGGGCTCTGCTTGGAACCCCAAAAGGTCAGCTTGCCCGAGCTGTCCCAGTTCGCCAGTGCTGCATGCGGCTCCAGAAAACCATGGCGGATGGCCGCGGTCTGAAACCGGTCTTCCCGCACATAGTCGCAGGCCGCCAATGCCTTGTCCACATCCCCGTAACTCAGGTTCGTCTCGAAAGACAAGTTCCGCGGGACGTTCTCATGAACCAGAGGCGAACCATCCGCCATGGCCGCCACCGGATCGAGGATAGCGGGTAATATCTCATACTCGCCCTAGATCAGCTCCAACGCATGTTCCGCCGTCTCTTCATCCGCCGCCGCCACCGCCGCCACTTCATCGCCGATGAAGCGCACCTTGTCCAGCGCCAGATAGGGCTCGTCCCCCTCGGTGGCAATCCCGCCGGCCTTGAAACCCAGCGTATCCGCCCCCGTTACCACCGCCCAAACCCTGGCCAAGGCCACCGCCCGGGAGGTATCTATCCTCACGATCCGGGCATGGGGGTGCGGGCTGCGGAGAATCTTCCCGTGCAGCATTCCGGGCAGGGAAAGATCGGCCGCGTACTTCGCCTCGCCCGTCGCCTTGATTACCCCGTCCACCCGCGGCAGACGCTTGCCGATATTCACATAGTCCGTACTCATAACTTACCCTTCATTGTGGGAATCCGGGGAACCTGCTGGAACGAAAAAGGATTACGATTGAACAATTTCAATCTTTTTCCATTGGTGGGCCTAATAAATACCGTTTCCATCTATTTCAGCTTATACTATCTGCTTCCCTGCTTTTCTTTGCCTTTTTTCCCAATTTTTTTGCATCGCTGAGCGGAACGCTCGTCCTAAGTCATTCTCGTATCTACTATATATTTCTTCATAATTTAGCAACGCCTTTTCAGATATTATCGGACCTAAAACCTTCTGGCATGGCTCTTATCAGCGCTTACTTTAGCATCAGCATCCCGAAACCACGCGGCCAAAGAACTTTCGGGCAACGCCACCCAATGTGCCCCGTGTGGCTTCAGAATCAGCTGTATGCAGGGTTATGCGATGAGCATTAGGGAACGCCGGCCTTAATGAACCAGCCATCAATTGGCGTTCTGCAGAGCAAAGTCCCAGTTGATCAGTTTGTCGAGCACAGCATTGACATAGTCGGCGCGGCGATTCTGATAATCCAAGTAATAGGCATGTTCCCACACATCAATGGTAAGCAGTGGTTTCATGCCGGATGTGAATGGGACTTCGGCATTGGCCGTCTTCACCACCTTGAGCTTGTCGCCATCAATAACAAGCCAGGCCCAGCCACTTCCGAACTGCGATACGGCTGCGGCGGTAAGTTCCTTCTTGCAGGCGTCCACGCTGCCGAACGATGCCAGGATTTTCTGCTTCAGCGCGGCAGGAGGTTCGCCTCCCCCCTTTGGCGTCATGCTTTTCCAGTAGAACGTGTGATTCCAAACTTGCGCGGCATTATTGAAGATAGCGGCTTTATCCGCCCGCCCGGCGGTACCGGCAATGATCTTCTCCAAGGGAAAATCAGCGTATTCCGTCCCTGCAGCAAGCTTGGCCAGGTTGTCTAAGTAACCTTTGTGATGTTTCCCGTAATGAAAACCGACCGTCTTGGCAGTTATTACCGGTTCCAATGCATTTTCGGCGTAAGGGAGAGGAGGTAAGGCATGGGACGACGCTGCTCGGGCAGTTGTGGAAAGGCCGCCCGTTGCGAGCGCAGCGACAGTGCCCACCGCCGCACGGAGAAAATCGCGACGATCAAGCACGCTCGAGGAATTGTCTGTGTCTCTTTTGTTCATTTTGGCCTCCTTGCAGTTAGTGTGCGGATGACGCATAACGCAAAGATCATTGGCCCACGGATTGTGGGTCCGATGGATTGATTCGTTATCAATTATTATATTTTATATGCAGGCCAGCAGCAGCATGTGCCAGCTTCTTATCAAGCGTCCAGATTGGAACGCCCGTTAATACAGCGGATGCAATCAGCTGAACATCCGCATAGCCCATTCCTTTTCCCATTAAGTGGTTATTCTCAATGAATGATAATACTTCTTCTTGTTCGGCCTCGATGCTCATCGGCAGCAGTTGCAGAAACGACAGAATAACGGCTCTGTCCTTGAAATTACCACAAGCGAGTTCTCCAACTATTAATGGGTGGCATAATACCCTTCCATCATTGAGCAAGCTTGCCAACTCAGTATTCCCGTCCCTCAAATGCGAGACCCAAACCGATGTGTCCACAAGGACCATGGGCGGTCACGCTCCTTTTCTTCTTGGTATTTCCTGAAGCTGCTTTTGAGTCCCGCCCAGCTTTGCAAGCCTCCGTGCGCTTTCTCTGGCAATAAGCGCTTCCAAGCCTAGCTTAACGAGGGCTGTTTTTTCTTTAATACCAGTAATTTTTGCCGCTTTTTCGATTAGATTATCTTCAATGTTCAGTGTTGTTCTCATATTTTCACCTCATACAATTATGTATGCCTTAGTGTGCATCTTCTATGCATATATGTCAAGTCATTGACTTGATAATGTCAAGCCACAATAGAAATGTCCTATTTTGATCAATAGGTGGATGCTTGTATTCCGGGGACACCTTACTCAATTCAAAGCCTTTAACTCTTTCTCGATAATTAAGTAAGGTGTCCCCGGAACTGATAATTAAGTAAGGTGTCCTCCGAACTGATAATTAAGTAAGGTGTCCCCCGAACTGCCTAAAAGGAAAGCGATTTTTGTAGAAAGTCAGGAGAAGTTTCATAGTGTTACACCTCCCCGATATTACAGTACCAATAATTGCCGATTATAAGCTAAAAAGGCGAGCGGAGGGAGCTTCACCCCGTACCAGTTGGGACTGTGGAACAATACGTCGATGGTAATGAGGTATGCTCACCACAACTCGGAAAGTCTCAGGTCATCGATTGAAGTTATGGACGGCTTCAAACCGGCGTTTATCACAAATTTATCACAGTCACCAAAAATAAGGGGTTACAAACCGCTGTTACGGCTTGTAACCCCTTGATTTCCATTGGTGGGCCGTATGGGAGTTGAACCCACGACCAACGGATTAAAAGTCCGCTGCTCTACCAACTGAGCTAACGGCCCATCGTACATTCGAAGCTCGCCCTCTTAACAATAAGCTTTGCCAGTGTCAAGGATAAAGTCGGCTGTTGAAACCGCCAGACCTGAATTTCCGGCCTTTAATCACGAAAAGGGTTCTTCATGATAATCGTTTCTTCCCGTCCCGGACCAACGGAGATCAGCAAAAGTTTCACGCCGGCCAGGGCCTCGATCCTTTCCACGTAACGTCGGGCATTCTGGGGCAGATCTTCCAGCGTCCTGGCGCTGCTGATATCCTCCGCCCAGCCCTCCATTTCTTCATAGATAGGCTCTGCCTGCGCCAGGATCCGCAGATTTGCGGGGACGGATTCCGTAAATTCGCCGGCCGGCGTTTTGTAGCCGACACAGATTTTCAGCCTGTCGATGCCGGTGAGGACATCAACCTTGGTAATGGCCAGTCCGGTGATGCCGGAGACGCGCACCGATTGTCTGATCAAAACCATATCCAGCCAGCCGCAGCGACGTTTTCTGCCCGTCGTGGCGCCAAATTCATGGCCGGTGCTTTGCAGATGGGCGCCTATCTCATCATCCAATTCTGTAACAAAGGGGCCTTCCCCCACTCTGGTGGTGTAGGCCTTGCAAATGCCGACAACCGAACCGACCGCCGCCGGACCGACACCCGTGCCGCAACAGGCGTTCCCGGCAACAGTGTTGGAAGAGGTCACATAGGGAAAGGTGCCATGATCGATGTCCAGATGGCACCCCTGGGCGCCCTCGAAGAGAATCTTTTCTCCCTTTCTTATTTCCCGGTCGATAATAATGGATGTATCGGCGACATAAGGACGGAGACGGTCGGCATAGACACTGTATTCGGCAAATATCGCCTCTTCATCCAGCGGTTCTTCGTTAAACCCCTTTGTCAGATAGAAATTCTTTTCCTCCACATTGCACTTCAATTTTTCGCGAAACATTTCTGCGTCCATGAGATCGCAGACCCTGATTCCCACCCGCGCCACCTTGTCCTCATACGCCGGTCCGATACCCCGCCCTGTGGTGCCGATCTTCTTTCCCAACTGGTGGCATTCCCGCGCCTTATCCAGCCGCCGGTGATAGGGCATGATCAGGTGGGCCTTTTCGCTGATGAAGAGCTTCGTATTGGACGGTAACAGGTTGCGGGAAGAGAGTTCTTCCAGTTCCTGCAGAATGACCTGGGGATCAATGACCACCCCGTTGCCGATGACGCAAATCTTGTTGTCGTGCAGGATGCCGGAGGGAATCAGATGCAGGATCGTCTGTTCACCCTTGACAACTATTGTATGGCCGGCATTGTTCCCACCCTGATAACGGGCAATCACGTCGGCATTCTGGGCATACAGATCAACAACTTTTCCCTTACCCTCATCACCCCACTGGGTGCCAACCACTACCACGTTTGCCATATTACATTTTCTCCACTTTAATAAACCAGCTTAGCAAGCTTGCCGCCACGATCACATCCGGAGTGATTTCACGGCGATTACATGGGGCAGATTGCGGAGTTTCTGCAGGACATCTTCCGGTACCGCGCTATCCGTGCTCAGGACAACGAGGGCCTGCTGGTCCACTTGTTCACGTCCCAGGTGGAGCCGGGCGATATTGACGTTATTGTCCCCCAAAGTGACGCCGATGTTGCCGATGACTCCCGGCTTATCGTAATTGTAGAGAACCAGCATGTGACCTTCGGGAATGACCTCCATGGTAAATTTGTTGATCCTGACGATCCGGTGGTCCGCTTTGCCGAAAAGAGTGGCCGCAGCGGAGCTTTCTTCCTGGGAAGTCTTGATGGTCAGATTTATCATATTCGAATAGTCCTTAACTTCGCTGCTTCTCGATTCCACCACCTTGATGCCCCGTTCTTTCGCCACTACCGACGCATTGATATAGTTGACCGTTTCACTAAGAATCGGGGTCAACAATCCCTTTAGCAGGGAGATCGTCACGGGCGCCAGGTTATAATTCAGGATTTCCCCGGAATATTCCACGACTACTTCCTTGATCGCCCCGGAGGCCAACTGGGATTTAAACCGGCCCAGCTTTTCCGCGAGAGATAGATAAGGCTGCATGACATGCAGCATTTCCGAGCTAATCGAGGGGAAATTAATGGCATTGATTATTTCTCCCTTCAGTAAATAGGCCACGATCTGTTCGGCCACGGCAATGGCCACGTTTGTCTGGGCCTCATCGGTGGAGGCGCCCAGATGGGGCGTACAGATCACATTATCCAGAGCAATAAGTTCCATGTTCTTTGTCGGTTCGTCGACAAACACATCGAGCGCCGCGCCGGCCACCTTGCCCGATACGATGGCATCATGGAGGTCCTTCTCGTCGATGATCCCGCCACGGGCGCAGTTGATGACAAAAACGCCCTTTTTCATTTTGGCGAAGGCTGCGGCATTGATAATGCCTTCCGTTTCTTTAGTGAGAGGGGTGTGAACGGTGATAAAATCCGCTTTCACAAATAATTCGTCCAGCGTCACCAGGGTAATACCCATCTTTTCGGCCGCTTCGGGCGACATGAAGGGATCATAGGCGATGACATTCATTTTCAAGCCCTGCGCCCGGTTAGCCACCGTGGAACCGACCCGGCCCGTGCCGACGATGCCCAGGGTCTTATTGCAGAATTCGTGCCCCATGAATTTATTTTTTTCCCACTTCCCGGCCTTCATCGAAGCGGTTGCCTGCGGGATTTGCCTGGCCAGGGAAAGCATCATGGCGATGGTATGTTCACCGGTGGTGATCGTATTGCCATCGGGAGTGTTCATAACGACGATGCCCTTCTTGGTGGCGGCATCGATGTCTACGTTGTCGAGACCAACACCGGCCCGGGCGACGACGCTGAGTTTGCCGGCCTTTTCGATGACCTCTTTGGTCACCTTCGTGGCGCTCCGGATGGCCAGGGCATCGTAGTTGCCAATGATGTCCTGGAGTTCCTGGGGGGTAAGGCCGGTTTTAACATCCACCTCGATACCGGACGCCTGCTTGAATATTTCGATGGCTTCGGGCGCCATCTTGTCACTTATCAAAACCTTTTTCATCGTTTCCTTCCTCCTGACCAGCTCACTGGACATGATCATGCCAATGATGGTTCTTGATGTTAACTCAAAGGGCCTTTATTTTTTCGTTGTATGCCTTTTCCAGCTCTGCCAACGCCGCCTTGACGTCCTCCGGTTCGATGGTGGGGCCGCACCAGAAACGAAAGCCGGGGGGGGCGTCCTTATAAGAATCGATATCATAGGCAGCGCCCTTTTTGCCCAGTTCCGCGGATATTCCTTTCAAAAACTTGGCCCGCTCTTCTTTGGCCAGGGCCAGGAATTTTTCACTCACTACGGACAGACAAACGGAGGTGTGGGAAAGAGTTTCCGGAGACTGGGCCAGGAACTCGATCCAGGGAGTCTTGGCTACCCATTCCGCCACCACCTGGAGGTTGGCCCGGCTTCTGCCGATAAGGCCATCGAGCCCTTTGCCGGCCGCCCAGGCCAGCGCATCGAGGTAATCCTCTACGCAGATGAGCGACGGCGTATTGATCGTATCGCCTTCGAAAATGGCCCGGTCCACCGTGCCGCCTTTCTTCATCCGGAAAATCTTAGGCAAGGGCCAGGGCGGATCGTAAGCTTCAATGCGGGCCACGGCCCGGGGACCGAGGACCAGCATCCCCTGCCCCGCCTCGCCACCCAAGCATTTTTGCCAGGAAAAGGTCAAGACATCCACCTTCCGCCAGTCGACGGGCATGGCAAAAACGGCGCTGGTGGCGTCGCAGATTGATAACCCTTCCCTATTCTCAGGAATCCAATCCCAATCGGGGATTTTGACACCGCTGGTCGTGCCGTTGGCCACAAAGACCACATCGGAGGACCAGTCAACCGCTTTCAAGTCCGGTATCTTACCGTAGTCGGCTTTTAAAATCGTGGGATTCAGCTTCAACTGTTTAGCAACATCCGTCGCCCATCCCTCGCTGAAGCTCTCCCAAACCAGTACCGTTACGGGCCGGGGGCCTAAAAGGGTCCACAGGGCCGCCTCGAAGGCGCCGGTGTCGGAGCCGGGAAAAATTCCGAGCAGATAATCCGCCGGGACTTGAAGAATCTCCTTACTTTCACTGATAGCCTGCGCCAATTTCTGCTTCCCCACGGTCGAACGATGGGAGCGGCCCACGGCGGAACCTTGCAAAGCGTCGAGATTCCAATTTGGCCTTTTACTGCAAGGACCGGAACTGAAATTTGGATTGTGCATGACTTTTTCCCCTTCATCTCGCCTGAATTTTAAAAATCCCTGGGAACATATCAGTATTGCAACGATTACTCAAGATGGATTTTCCTTTCCTGTTGACGAAAGGCGGGAAAGAACATATATTTCGAGTGCTCAGAAAAGAAGGTATCGAACGAACTTGCAAACCAAAAAAAATAAAACGCAGTTTTTCTGCCAGAATTGCGGCCATCAATCACCGAAATGGCTCGGCCGCTGTCCTTCCTGCGGCGACTGGAACCAGTTTGCCGAAGAAGTTGTTAACCTCGCCGCCACTGTCTCCGGTGCGGGCCTGCAATTTCACGAGGAAACCCTGCCCATAACCGAGATCGTGGCCGACGAAAGGGAACGGATTACTACGGGAATCGAAGAAATGGACCGGGTGCTGGGGGGCGGCCTGGTTGGGGGGTCCGCAGTGCTGGTGGGCGGAGATCCGGGAATTGGAAAAACGACGCTCCTGCTGCAGGTATTTCATAAACTTGCAAGTAGAGGTTTAAAGGTCCTTTACGTGACCGGTGAGGAATCGGCGCGCCAGATCAAGCTGCGGGCCGTGAGAATCGGCGCTGCCTCTCCCAATCTGCTTGTTCTGGTCGAAATAGACCTGGACAATATCTTAAAACAGGTCGCTGAGCTTAACCCCCAGGTTGTGGTGATCGATTCCATCCAGACTGTCTACACGACCAATCTTTCGTCGGCCCCCGGGAGCGTGGGGCAGGTGAGAGAATCTTCAGGAAGGTTAATTCTTCAGGCGAAGAAGCTGAACATCCCTTTTTTTCTGGTGGGACATGTGACCAAGGACGGCTCGATCGCCGGTCCGAAGGTCCTTGAGCATATGGTGGATACGGTGCTTTATTTCGAAACCGACTCCGGGCATGCCTACCGAATCATCCGGAGCATTAAGAACCGCTTCGGGCCGGCCAATGAAATCGGCGTCTTTGAGATGCGTGACAACGGCCTGGTGGAGGTGTCCAATCCTTCCGCTTTCTTCCTCTCCGAGCGTCCGACCGGCGCGGCGGGTTCGGTGGTCGTGCCCAGCATTGAAGGCACCCGGCCCATCTTAATCGAAATCCAGTCCCTCGTAAGTCCTTCCTATCTCGGGATGCCGAGACGGACGGCCATGGGGGTCGACCACAACCGGGTGTCGCTGCTGATTGCGGTGATGGACAAGATCTGCGGTCTCAGCCTCGGCAATAATGACGTCTTTCTGAATATCGCCGGCGGGATTAAAACAGACGAGCCGGCAATTGACCTCGGCATAGTGGCTTCCCTAGCCTCCAGTTTCCATAGCCGTCCCATTGACGCCGGTACGGCAGTATTTGGCGAAATCGGATTGACGGGCGAGGTGCGAGGCATTGCCAGAATGAGCGATCGGGTTAAAGAAGCGGCACGCATGGGCTTCAATCGCTGCATCATCCCCAAGACTACCTATGCCGACGACACCTTGCCGACGGGGATTAAGGTTGTAAAAGTCGGAAACTTGCGGGAGTTGTTCGCCGAGCTCTTTTGACCTGCGGTCGCCTTTGCGATAAATTTGTTCACTCAGCGTCTTGACAAGTCGAAATTAATGTTTAATTTACGCGTTATCTATTCGCGATAACAATAATCACAAGTCTATAATAAAATTCTTTAATAAGGTATCTAATAATTGAGAAAGGAGATGTTGCGGTATGAAGATCAGGCCATTGCAGGACAGAGTCATCGTGAAACGCTTGGCGGAAGAAGAGAAGACAAAGGGAGGCATTATCATTCCCGATTCGGCCAAGGAAAAGCCCCAGGAGGGGAAAGTAGTGGCGGTCGGCAAGGGAAAGTTTGCCGATGACGGCAAACTCATCAAGCTGGACGTAAAGGCCGGAGACCGGATACTATTCAGCAAGTATGCGGGTTCGGAAGTAAAAATCGACGGCGAAGAACATCTGATCATGCGAGAAGATGATATCCTTGGCATCATAGAGAAATAGAAGGAGGTTAAATCAGTATGGGAGCAAAGATTTTATTATATGATGAAGAGGCAAGAAAAGCCATTCTGAAGGGCGTCAACACCTTAGCGGACGCCGTAAAGGTCACGTTGGGCCCTAAGGGTAGAAATGTAATTATCGACCGGAGCTTTGGTTCACCTACCGTAACAAAGGACGGCGTTACCGTAGCCAAGGAAATCGAGTTGGAAGATAAGTTCGAAAACATGGGAGCGCAGATGGTCAGGGAAGTGGCGAGCAAGACCAGCGATGTGGCCGGTGATGGAACAACAACGGCAACCATTCTGGCGCAGGCTATCTACCGGGAGGGTGCCAAGACAGTGGCCGCCGGTGCCAATCCCATGGACGTCAAGCGGGGGATCGAAAAGGCAGTGGAGGCGGTCGTAAAAGAACTCCGCAAGCTGAGCAAGCCCACCAAGGATCAGAAAGAAATAGCCCAGGTCGGAACCATTTCCGCCAATAACGATGAGACCATCGGCAATATCATTGCCGAGGCCATGGGCAAAGTCGGCAAGGAAGGCGTCATTACCGTGGAAGAAGCCAAGGGCCTGGAAACCGAATTGGAGATCGTGGAAGGTATGCAGTTCGACAGAGGTTATTTGTCGCCTTATTTTGTCACGAATGCGGAAAAGATGATTGTCAGCCTGGATGATTGCTTTATCCTCATCAATGAGAAAAAAATCAGCAGCATGAAGGATCTCTTACCCATTCTGGAGCAGATTGCCAAGAGCGGGAAGCCCCTGTTAATCATTGCCGAAGACATCGAAGGCGAAGCCCTGGCGACCCTGGTAGTGAATAAAATCCGGGGCACGCTGCATGTGGCAGCCGTTAAGGCACCCGGTTTCGGCGACCGCCGCAAGGCCATGCTGGAGGACATTGCCACTCTCACCGGTGGCCAGGTGATCTCGGAAGATATCGGCTCGAAGCTGGAGAACGTCACCCTGAAGGACCTGGGACGCGCGAAGAAAATCATGATCGATAAGGATAATACGACGATCGTGGACGGCGCCG
>Ga0082335_1002494_pt1 | contig 30325 bp, 30 predicted proteins | sample Subgrocontami58m_FD_72375 | JGI IMG/M metagenome (GOLD analysis project Ga0082335, IMG submission 72375) | Subsurface groundwater microbial communities from S. Glens Falls, New York, USA - GMW37 contaminated, 5.8 m (SPADES assembly) (version 2) ...
TGGCGCCGGAGTCCTTCAACTGATGCTCGAGCTCGCGCGGCGTGTACAGCGGATTGACGTTGACCACCGTCATGCCGGCGCGCAGGATGCCGATCAGCGCCACCGGGTACTGCAGCAGATTCGGGCTCATGATGGCGACGCGCTCGCCCTTGTTCATTCCCGGCAGGCTCTGCAGGAACGCGGCGAAGTCGCGGCTCAGCCGATCCAGCTCCGCATAGCTCATGCTGTAGCCGAAGTTGTGGTAGGCCGGTTTGCCGGCGTACTTGCCTAATACATTCGCGACCAGATCCGGGATCGAGCCGTACCTGTTGGCGTCGATTTCGGCCGGAACACCGGCGGGATATTCCTTCAACCAGGTTTTCTCGCTCATGATCTCGTGCCTCCTCGATTGCGTGAGTTGACGTATTGCTACAAGGTTAGCCACAAAGCCCGGCGCGGGCAATGAATTATTCCGGCACAACTACCCGTGGCGCCAATCCCATGCGTCGAGCCCGTCGGGCGAATTGTTTATCATCAAACGAGGCCATGCTGTTGCAAGCTCTATAGCTTGCATGATGCAAGGCATCTGCCAGCTCCAGCCCGGCTTCGCAATGGGAAAGCGCCTGGACGATGCTATCTCGATCCTCAACCGTGACCTGCGGCGAGGCCAGAAGGTGATTCATCACCCCGGCAATCTCCGCCGTCGAGAACTCGTAATACCCACGCATCACCCATTCCAACTCCAGCAGCACGGTCTTGCAAACCATCAGCGGCCTGCCTGATTCCATCAGCCGGCGCGCGGCCTCCCGCTGCTTTAACGCCTCGGCGTCACCCTCGTCCCGGATGTAATAACGCGCCAGAACATTGGTATCGAGCCCGATCACTTGCTTCGTCCCGTCTTGCCCCTCGCCAGCAAACCGGCCGGATCGAAATCCGCCGCTACGGCCACCCGTTTGCTCTTGAGCATCCCGAAACCGCTTGCGGGAAGATCTGCGGGCGTACTGACGATACGCATTTCCACACGATCACCCACCAGGACAAACCCTACCTTGCTACCCTGACGGAGTCCCAATTGCTGCCGCAGCGGTTTCGGAATGGTAACCTGTCCCTTGCTTGTAACGGATGTAGTTTCCATAGTCGGCTCCTTGGTAATACCGGGTAAGAATATCACGATTTCCGGGGCGAGGAGGAGGGGGGAGCTTCTGAATGCCTCGAACCGATCGGCATCTGCGATTCACGCCCGCACCGGCCGGCACCTCCCATTTACCCGTGCCGGCAGCGCCGCTCAGCCTTTCAGTTAGAATCGGCCGCTACCAGGCGCTTTTACGCTCTAATACCAGACACGGGGATTCTTATGCTCGCGCGCGCTTTCCGCCGCGCCCTGCTGATCGAATTGATCATCTATCTGGCGCTTGGATGGTGGCTTTCTCGCTACGCCGGCTGGCACTGGATCAAGGCGGCGGCCATTCTGCTTGGGTGCGCCCTGGCGATTCGCGCCTCGGTCGTCGCCGCAAGCTTCGCCATCGCCATGCTGTATTCCAGCCCCACGCCGCCGGAGCATCGACTCGGAGCCTTCGCGTGGTTGCGGCTGTATTTTGCGGAGCTCGGCGCCTACGTTCTGATCTACAACGTTTACCAGCCGTTCGAGCGCCTGTTCGCGGGGGCGGAACCCTTGCGGCCCCTGCCGCAGGGGCAGATGCCGGTGCTGCTGGTGCACGGTTATGTCTGCAATCGCGGCTTCATGCTTCCGCTCAGGCGCTATCTGGGTGAGCACGGCGTCAGTGCCTATAGCCACAATCTGGAACCGGTATACGCCGACGTCGACGCCTACGCCGACGGGCTGGCGCGGCGCATCGAGGAAATTTGCGCCGCAACCGGCGCCGACAAGCTCGTCATGCTCGCTCACAGCATGGGTGGGCTCGCCGCGCGCGCCTACCTGCGCAAGCACGGCGCGCGCCGCGTGGCCAAGCTGATTACTCTCGGCACGCCGCATCATGGGACGGTCACGGCTCGTATCGCCGCGGGAAAAAACGGGCAGCAGATGGTGCCCGGCAACGCCTGGCTGAAGCAATTGAACGAGGAAACATCCAGCGTGCCGGTGGTATCGGTGTTCAGTCATCAGGACAACATCGTCGTGCCGCAAGATAGCGCCGTGCTTGCGGGCGCGAAGATCGTAAGCCTGTCGGGCATGGGGCATGTCAGCATGCCCTTCTCGCGTCAGATCCGGGAACTTGCGCTCGCTGAAATACAGGTGTTGTTTAGACCGTAAATAGCAGTGCTTACGGCCCGCCCTCACTCTTAGAAGCTCGCCAAGGCACTCCGAGCGTCCTACCTTTTCCCTATGTTTTCAGATCGGCTTGGCTCGCCAACCAGGGATCGAACCAGGTGCCTGCGGATTGACAGGCCGTCTCAGTCGTTGAAGCAGCGCAAACGCGGGTAGTGTCTCACTATGAATGTAAGGGTTGTGACAGCCCAAAGAGCAGGCGCTAAAATGGGTGCATGGCTAAACGCCCGAAAAGACCGCGCGACTCGAATCAGCTTGCCGCGCTGATCGTCGGAATTTCCACCGGCGAGATTCAGGATATTGACCCCGATGCCGGGAAAGACCCCGCCGCGATCCGTCGCGGGCAATTAGGGGGCGTCAAGGGCGGAAAAGCTAGGGCAGACAGTCTGAATAGCCGTCAGCGCTCAGAAATCGCCAAGAAAGCCGCCAGCGCTCGCTGGTCGAAAAAGTAACTAAAATAAGCGGTTAGCGAAAGAAATTGTATCTGGCGTCATGCCGGACACAGAATATAGTTTTCGTTTCATATCCATCGAATCATTCTCCGCTTGCAATCGATGATTGATTGATATAGACTGCGCGAATTATGGTTTATGATTCCAAATCAGATGAATAAAGAGAACCCATACGTTCAAGGATTGCTTTCGCGCCGGATAGATTTTCAAAAGGAGCGCGAGGAACTCTTGGAAACGCTCAAGGCCGAGCAAGAACATTTGCAAACCCTTAACGGAGCGATCGCAGGTATTGAACAATTGCTGCGGCTTGAGGGTATCCAACCGGATTCAGCAAAGCCGCCAAGCGCGGTGTCCAACGATAAATCATTAGCGGATGTGCTCAAACTTATCCTGGCAGATAGGAAACCACGTAGCGTTGAGGAACTCGCTGAATTGCTCAAGGAAATCGGTTTTGACTTCGAGGGCAAGAGTCCACTAAGGGCTATAGGCTTTACGCTGATGGGTATAGGCCGAGGCGAGAAATACACCAAGGTTAGCGATGGCCGGTGGAAATTCACAGGCTAACTTTGTAGGAGACAGCAATGAGAGACGCCGGGCCTACCTCATAAACCACGATTGAGCGGCCATGAAAAAAGACACGGCCCACTTGAGGGGAACTCTTGGCAGAGAACTCAGGTGGACCGTAGTGGTACGTAACGCAACTTTGGGGCTGGTTTGGTAACGGCTCGGGGCTTTCCATCCATGGGCCGAGGGTTCGATTCTCTCCAGCTCCATTCTTACTCTATCAAACCCGAGGTAATTATCGGTTTACAAAGGGTTAACTGTCAAGCGATTTGTGTAGATTTGTGTAAATTCATGACATAAGCAACAGTTTACACTCGCAGTTTACGGATTAATAAAGCTTTTTTACAAACTGAATTTAATGCTTGACAAGCAACACTTTCAAGCATATAGTTCAGTTATGAATCGCCTTTCTCTTCAAGACCGCGCCCAAATCCTTTCGCTACTTGTGGAAGGTAACAGCTTGCGCGCCATCACGCGAGTGACCGGCAAGAGCATCAACACGGTCACTAAGCTGCTGGTGGATGTTGGTACGGCTTGCGACATCTACCAGAACGAGCACCTGCGCAACCTGAAATGCAAGCGGCTTCAGCTCGATGAGATTTGGTCCTTCTGCTACGCCAAGCAGAAGAACGTCCCGCCGTGGCAGGAAGGGGTGCTCGGCTTCGGGGATGTGTACACCTGGACCGCGATCGATGCAGACACCAAGCTGGTTCCATCTTGGCTGGTCGGCCAGCGTACCGCGATCTACGCGAAACAATTCGTGGAAGATTTGGCTGGACGCCTAACAGGACGGTCGCAGGTAACCACTGACGGTTTGAAGCTTTACCTCAAGCCGATGGAAGATGCATTCGGTGCGAACATCGATTACGCTATGCTGGTGAAACTCTACGGCGAACCAAACGGGGAAGGGGCCGAACGCCACTATAGTTCTGGCCACTGCTGCGGGGCGATTAAGGGCGCGGTATCCGGCGATCCCAATGAAGCGCACATCAGCACTAGCTTTCTCGAGCGGCAAAATCTTACCATGCGCATGAGCATGCGCCGGTTCACTCGTCTAACCAACGGCTTCAGCAAGAAGATTGATAATCACGCTTGCGCGGTGGCGCTTCACTACATGCACTACAACTTCGGCCGCATCCACAAAACGCTGCGCGTTACCCCGGCTATGGAAGCAAAAGTTAGCGATCACGTTTGGACGCTGGAGGAGATTGCTAACTTGGCATCTTAGTCTTTGATTCTTTCTGAATCGTATCCCAGGTGGAACCTCTTGAGCTACGCGCCCATATACCAAGGCACAAAAAAACAATGGCTAGGACACAAAGCGCGGGGGATACAAAGCGGGAGAGAACATCTCCAGCTGGAGTAGCCTTTTCGGCAAAAGAACCATTAACCCATATACCTATTGCGACAGAGACCAGCCCCGAACAAACGGAGAAGAAAGTAGTGGAAAGTGTATTGAACGTAGAAATCATACGAGCTTCACTTTCCAATATGCCAAATACTTTCACTTCCCGCTCCGCATAGGCTGTAGTGAGAATTGCGCCGCGTGGTATATCGGCTGACGTTGCGGGTGGGGGTGCGTCTGCCATTTGTGCGTCAGCTTTTTGACGGATTCTCTGGCGTCGGTGCTACTGGTATCGGCAAGCTTGGAACTATTCCGGCAACCACGGCATTTATGAACACGGTATGCCCGCATTGAACACAATTCATAGTGATTTGTGGATAGCCAATTCCGCCTAATTGCACTGAATACATTGAGCCCAATGTAAGCGGCTGTACTAGACGATCGTTTATATACCAGTCCGAGGACCTGCAAATTGGACAAATGGTATCTGCGCCTGGCGTGAACTTGCTTAGCCAATCGTGAGCTTTCTTCAGCTCTTCTTCCGTCATCTTTCCGTCTTTGTCCGGCATGATTTAGCAAGGGAGGGCGTAGAAACGAACAATTACGATAGCACATGATTAAAATCCCTGTTACAAATCAAACTGAGACACTACCCAAACGCGAACTCACTTGCACTCGCGCCCGATGCGTATGTTCATCTCCTTTCGCCGGCGCAGGAACTGATCCATCACCTTGTCGTCGGCGCCGGCCTTGACGCGCCGGTCTATGTCGCCGAGTTCCTCGACATAGTTTTCGCAATTGGCCTGATGTATCGCCTGTTCGCGCTCCTGGCGCTTGGCCGCGATTTCCTGCTTCCGTTGCGGGTCGGCGTTGGCTGCTGCAGAGGCAGCGGCTTCGCTCTTGGGACCCTCGCAGGGCCGCTCCTGGAATTGATTGCCGCAGCGGTACATTTTCTTCTACGCCAGCGCCGGACTGCGCCCGCTCCTGCGAGCAGCGAATCGAAGCGCGCAATCCGCTCGCAACATACCGCCATGGCACCGCGTTGACCAGCGCCCTTCCAGTCCGCGCAATGCGCGAGACGGATAAATTGCCGCGACTTCAGCGACGAAGATCCGAAGGCGTACAGATTTTGACGTTAAGCTGCCCGTAGCGCTTGGTGTAGGCCGGATCGCCGGAGGGTGTGATCAGATAGTTGCGGCCCTTGGGGTAATAGCTGCGGAAAATCTTGAGACTCGAACTGTCGAACGCGCCCGGATCCCACTTGCACTCGATCGCATCGACCTGGTCGCGGCGCGGCGCAAGAACGAAATCCACTTCCCTGCCCGCGGTGTCACGCCAGTAGCGAACGGGGTGCTCGGGAAAATGCGCTCGCAGATGATCCAGCACCAGATGTTCCCAGAGCAGGCCGCAATCCTCCTGACGCAGCGGATCCCAGCCGCGAACAAAGCTGACGAACCCGGTATCGAAGGCGTAGATCTTGGGCATTTTCACCAGTTCGTTCTGGCCGCCGCCGTAAAACGGGCGAACCAGCGTGATTGCGTTGGTGACCTCCAGTGCGCGCAGGTGGCTCTCCACCGTCGGACGCGTGATGCCGAGCGCGGCGGCGGTCCGGCTCACTTCAATCTGGCCGCCGCTCTGGCGCATAACGTACTCCAGCAACGCGTTGAACCGGTCCATGTCGCGAAAGCCAAACAGGCGCTGGATGTCGCGCGCGAAGAACGAATCCATCCACTCACGGTACAACGCCGGGCGCTTCGAGTCGCTCAGCAGCGCAGCCGGCAGTCCGCCGTGATACAGGCGCCGTTGCAGCGGCACAGCGAACACCGGCAGTTCGTCCCACAGCACCGGCAGCAGGTGCACGGTGCGCTTGCGACCGGTGAGCGTGTCGCGGAATTTCTTGCTGGCCGCCAGCGTCGAAGAGCCGGTGGCGAGGATTCTCAGTTTCGGAAAAACATCGGCGCCGATCTTCAGAATGCGGGCCGGATCGGGCAGTTGATGAATCTCGTCGAATACCACCACCGGCTTGGTGCACGAGCGATAGAAAAGCTGCGGGTCGCGCAGCATGTCCGCGATCGAGGGCAGATCGCAGTTGAGGAACAGCGCGCGCTCATCGCCAAGAGCCTGCGCCAAGGTTGTCTTGCCGCAGCGGCGCACGCCGCAAAGCCAGGCGATGGGCGCTTCCTGCCATACCTGCTCGATTCGCTGCAGCCAAAAGGGTCGGGGATACATGCTAGCGTACTATACAGATAGGCTGATTATATGTAAAGTACGCTAGCGCAGCGCGCTGGTCGCGCCGCACTGCCCGCAGGGGACTGCGGGAAATCGTGCGGGACGATAGCCGTGCGTTGAGCTGCGGGTGAAGCTCGAAGAATCTGCTTCTCTTCGCAATCGCAAAGCAGATCCCTCGCTGCGCTCGGGATGACGGCCGTGAGTGATTTTGCTGGGCGTCGCTGCGCTCAGCCCAACCTACCCGATCTCAGCCCAAGCCGCCCGATGTGCAAATGAGCCGCAGAGCCAGTACTGGCGCGGCTCTCCAACGGATTATCCTTCCAGCGCAGCCCGCAGCAGAACGCGCATTTCCTCGGCGCGTTGTTCACCGTAGCCGCCGCGCTCCAGTCCCAGCGGAATCGAGCGCAGCGCCAGCTCGCAATAAAGGTGCAGCGCATCCGGGCCGAGGCGCGCAAGATCATCGAGGTGTTTTTTCACCGTGCCGATGTCGCCGCGCGAATACGTGCCCGCCAGGCCCTGCGCGACGCCGGAGCGCTCCACCGAAGCCGCAGTGCCGCGTAGGAGCAGCAGCAGCGCGCGTATCGCGTCCTCGCGCTCAACGCCGAAGCTTTGCCACAGGTCGGTCGCCTGTTTCAACAAGGCGACGACGAAGCCCGCGGCGTAATGAGCGGCGGCGTGATAGCGCACGCGGCAGCCCGGCGGCAGGCGTATGGTCCGGCAGCCGAGCGCTGCCGCGAGCAGTTCCAGTTGCGACGACAGCGGCGCGTCGGCTTCGATGGCAATGGTGCAGCCAGGCAGGCCGGCGAGCGCCACGTCCGGATCGGCAAACAGTTGCAATGGATGAAAACCGCCGATCTCGGCGCCGGCGCGCGCGGCAGGTTCGAGCACCGCGACTTCGGTCGCGCCACTGCAGTGGACCACAGCCATTCCCTGGCGCCACTTGAGACTCGCGGCAACCGCGGCAATCGCAAGGAATAGGCGAATCAATCCGGCCGCCAAGTGTGAGGGGCTTGCCGGCGCGCCGCAATTGCGTGCTTGAACCCGCCTCGAATCGCGCACATGCACATGCACATTATGTTAATTTCGCTCCGCTACGCATCCCCGGCGGGGGCGATCGGAGCGAGTTTAGTGGTAAATTAATCAGAGATTCCCTAGAAGTGAAATGTCAGATGCCGTAGCGACCTGCCCAGGTCAGGGGGCCCACCGGGACGCATTGACATCGCGCTGTTGAGCCTATCTGATTGGGCTTGCAGGGCGCCATTCTGCAGGTTGCTCAAACTTCAGACACAATTTAGTTGATCAAAGGTTCAAAAGAAGCCACTACGGAGTCAAAAAAGAGGCGGTTGGTCTTGGCGGATGGGAAGACGCTGTATAAGTTCAGCACATAAAAGCCTTCGCCAGCCCGTAGCACAATATAGTGCTCGTAGACTGGGATCGGCGTATTTACAACCTGCCTGGGCCGTTTAAACGTATGTTTCTTCCGTTCAAAGGTTGTTGCAATCCGGCCCGCGATCTGCAGATCCGTGACCGCGCCGTATTCATCCCCACGAATGGAGAGACCAGGAATAGGTTCGGAATGCATGCGTATAAACTCTTCGGCCGACCTGTACAACTTATTGCCCTTGGCAAAGTATTTCACCGATATAGAAGGGGCGATTTCTTCGTCTCCGAGTGGGCCAATGATATCGACCCCGTAGATTCGTGATTCTTCGCTAGATTGCCCCATCGTGGCGTCAATTTTCGTCCAACCCTCGGGCAAGGCGCACTGAAAGTACTTGCCTTCCGAGATGAACACTTGAGCAGCTCGCTTATCCGGCATCACTCGACTCTGGGCCAAAGCCCCTTCGATAAGCGCAATGCAGGCAAGCAGAATAATGGCGGCATTTTTCATAAGAGCAGCTCCAAATGAACCTCCGCTGCGGCGCTCGATCGCCTTGTATTCGACCCGCCAGGTCAGGACAAACATCGGGACGAGCGCAGCGATGATGCTGGCCCGGGTTGGGTCCGGCCCATCGAACCTGTTAATCCCACGAGCGCCGCGTCGAGCGAGAGTCCAAGAACGAACCCCACTAGCGTGGACTGCAGATTCGCGATGGAAGACAGCCGCAAGGCGCGACGCAGCGGGACCGGCAGCAGCGGCGCAAGGACACACGCCTCGACGAGTATGGCCGGCACTAGCGCCACCAAAACAAACGGCAACGCAGGCATGAAGTAGCCGATACCCACATTCGCGTGCGCCACGGCTGGTGCTGCCGTCAGTGCTATCGTCCAGAGTATCTGGTTCAATCGATCCACCGATTTGCTTTTCGAAAGCGTGCGGCGCTTGCGTCATTGAAATTGTGGGCGCGACCGAAGCATTCTTTGCCCTACGGTGCATTGTGCAAATAGTCGTGTCCGCAGTGGACGCAAGCAAAAACATCGGCTGGCATGAGACCGGTGCATTTCGGGCAATGCTTCATTCGCTCCTTCCTGGTGAATGCCTGCTTTCGTACTGGCAAGGGCTTACGTGCCGACCTTGGTACTCGTAAATCTATTGGACGATGTTGATTTTTTTGTCACGGATCCAGTCATAGCCTTGCTGGACGCTTACCGATAACTGCTTCGCGGACGGTCTGCTTTCCGAAGTGGGTCAAGGTTACATAAAAAAGGCGAATAGCCAAGGCCATTTTCGTCATGAACGTAATTTGCGCGACGGCTTGCGGCGCCAGATCATAGAGATATGGTCCGAATTTCGCAAAACATCACTGCTTGGCGAGGTGTCAAATCCAATGTTGGAACCTCTTCTATGGGACTAGCTGAAAACCTTTGTTCGAGGAAGCCAGTTGGAGAAGAAAGCTGGAGAACCAGATGGGCGTGAAGCCAAGGATCAATCCAATAACGCCCAGGAGTCGTGGCCGTTCCTTCTTCATCGCGAAGCTCGCCGTTGGGACGACAACAACGGCAGTCCCCGCAGCGATGACGAACATCGTGAACGCCCAGCCTATGGGGCGAATCTGGCTTCCCTCAGGAACGAAAAAGAATTGAACGGAAAACGCGAAAACAAGCATGTGAGCAAGTCCGGCGACACCCAATGCAGCGAACCCGAGTCGGTGACGTTGGAAAAGTCCTGGACCAGCTTCTGGGGTCGACTGAGTAAAGAGGAATCCCATTTAACCAACGATGAGAAGAGGGAATCCGTAGATCCAACCGACACGGAGAAACTGATTCACTTGGAATAAGATGAGAGGGACATTGCGAAATGCAGCATCGGACCAGTACTCTCCCCTATGAGCAAATGTCAATGGAGCGACTCGCTTCCGCATTGAATGCAATGCATCGTGCGGCATCAGATGCTTGCATATGCGACAGCGCTTCATGCCGCTCTCCTAGCGATCTGGAATTCAGAGTTAGCGTACGCTTAAACTGTTTCGTCGGCAACGACCGAACAGCACGACCGAACAGCGCGGAACAGCGCGGCAATTGGATGCTGTGCATCAACTACGCATGTCGAACCTATGCGACCTTGATTTAGATAGAATCCAGCACCTAGAAGTCGTCTAGTTTGCCGGCTACGTTTGACAATGATCAAAAAACGTCACGAAACGCTTACATTCGGCCCTTCCGTCTATTGACCGCGCGTGCGACGACGCGCATCATTATTTACACAATATGAACTGGAGCGGATTGCCCGGCGCGGCCTACGTCAATTGCTCCTCGCAATTGCCATTGAAGTGGCCGCAGGAGGGATGTCGTGTCAATCAATAGATATCCCGGAAAGTAAGTTTGCTCGCCGCTGTGCGTACGCGTGACATCGCCCTGTGCTTCGCCGTGATTGTGCCGGGAGTGCTTTGGCTCTTTTTTATATTCGTTGACTACGGCGGACCCGCCATAGCTGGTCATGCCGTAACGAGTCCGTACAAGAGCGGCTTCTCGTTTGAGTTTGAGTTGTGCGACAGCGGCTCTTTCGATCCTCCTGACGTGCCGCCGGAAATAGTTTGGGACGAGTCACGGACTGCACGCATTGCAGGCATCGCCGAATCCAACTGCGGTACGAGCTGGATATTTGGTGACTATTCGGTATTGGGTGACACACTTGCTTTGCAGTATCGGGCAGTCCTGTCGAAGAATGCGATGTGCAATTGCAAACACAAGGTCGCGTACCGCATCGAAGGTCTACCAAAGAAGACATATCGGGTCGACCTTAAGCCACTTCCCGCGATTCTTGCCCCGGTGAGCTTTGGCCTCATAGCGCCCGCGGAAGCGATTGCGCTTATAGCCCTCGACCTGACACTGTTCTCTGGCGTGGGGCTTCTCGTATTTCGGCAAATGCGCCGCGATAGTACGATGGCCGCGGGGCAGACAGTCCGTATTGGGCGTGGGCAAACAATGATTCTCTGCGTCTTGCTAGTCCTAGCAGGGGCCGGGACTACTTTCTATTGGTATCAAGCCGAGTCCGCAGGGTTGCGCGCTCTGATGAACGAACGGATGGTGACTAGGCTGGGATGGGATGAAGGCCGGAACGAGGCCGAAAAGGATTTCGCCGCAAGCTCGCCACACTGGTATAGGTTTAGCTATGGCGGACAAGTCCCCGGCGATCGATTGGATAGAACGCCAATGACAATGGACGGTGGAGGGGCGCCGCCGCTTACCCTACACAGAGGGACATTCATTGAGTCCTATAACAGCCGCATGGATGAACTGTTCTACGCAAAGACGCACGGCTCCGCAGATAAAGGAAAGAAGAAGTGATGAAGAAAATGGTTATTTGGCAGGCAGTTCTTGTTGTTCTGATTTCGGGGACCGGCCCATCATTTGGGCAGCAGACCATACCAGCGGGAGCACAACGGTATTTCGACCGCGGCATAGCTGCAGTAGAGATGGCCAAGTCTCCCGCAGATTATGAGGCTGCGATTAAGGAGTTCGGCCAGGCAGCAAGCCTTGCGCCAAACTGGCCGGATGCTTACTACAACCTTGGAATGGTGCAGGAAAAAGCGGGAAAATACCGCGACGCAATATCAAGCCTGAAGCAATACCTCCGGTTCGCTCCCGATGCGAGCAACGCGAACACAGTAAGGAGCCTCATCAATAGACTGGAATATAAGAATGAGCAGGAAGATGGTTTCAAAAAAGTCTACGAAAAGATGACATATTCGAGAAATATTTCAGTCATGCCGCATGTAACTTGGAAGCTAATTAGCAAGAAGGGTAACAACGAATACGACTGGGAAATTGAACGTCAAGATGACCTCGATAACAAAAAATTACCACAGTTTCGTAGAGCTTCTTTTTTCATCATGAAACAGGGTGCGTTGTATAAGAAAAGTTATTCAGTTGTGCCTATGCAATCGTATCTACGTCCGACTGAATATGGACATCATCCAGTCAAGGTGAACGGTAGAGTGTTCGAATACCGATATCCCGTCGAGATGAATTGGATTATTGAGTATACGGACGGTATACCTGTCTATGACTATAAGTCAGGAGGTGAACTATCTATCAAGGGAGAAATAGTATCAGTCGAACCGACCCGTATAAAAAGAGAACAAACGGTGAAATGGCCTGATGGCCGACTTTCAGTCACTGAATTTGTTTATGAATTAACCCCGTGAGTTGCTAAACAGCGCGGACATGAGCGCCAAGCACAAGGTTGGTGGTACACCGCTGAAACGGCCGTTGACTCAAGAGTACTGGTTAGCTTGCTACCAGCAGGCATATGACGATAGTCTTTTTCGATGGTCGCCCAACAAATTGGTGTTGACCGAGAGCAATGAGAACTAGACGGCCTGCTATTCAACCTCGGGTGCAGACGTCAGCACCTAAGTGCGCTCGTCCTGCTACCTCAAGCGAGGGGTTAAGGACTAAGCACAGGCAGAAGTTTCATGGAATGCATTGACATGGCCAGGTCAAAGAAGGTCAAGGTGTTTTACCTGTTTGCCGTTCTTGCCGTAGGCGCGTTGCTGTTCTCCGGTGCAAATGCACAGGCCGTATCGGAGGAGGCCCGGCGTCACCTGATCAGAGGGCAGGCAGCGGTGGAAGCGGCAAAATCCTCCAATGACTACAAAGACGCGATCGCTGAGTATGACCTGGCGCGCAAATTGGCGCCGGACTGGCCGGATCCTTTTTTCAATCTCGGCATGGTACACACAGCAGCCGGCAACCATGATGAGGCAATCACAAATTTCCGGAAGTATCTGGACCTCTCGCCGAGTGCCGGCAATGCCTCTCAGGTGAAAGATCAAATATATAAGCTGGAATATCTGCGCGAGCGAAGCAATTTGGAAGGAATATGGACGATGGATCGAAATGAAATTGATGCCAATTGTGACCCACGCGGTATTGCACTGACTGGGAGAGGTGCACTCGGTAGCAGCATATTCATGATTGAGGACGTGCGGCTTGAGATACTGAAAAGACCGAGCGGTTATGAAGCACGTGTGTTAAGCAGCAAAGGTCGCTTTGGCACACTTATGAGTATCCCAGACGGCTCCTTTGTTGCGTTGCAAAAGAACGGTGAAAGCGTAAAGATATTCGATGCACGGATGCATACCTGTTCTGCGCGGCTCGCCACAGATCAATGTCCTTGGAAGGCGAAATTTATACTCAGACAGGTTTCGACAAACACCCTGCAGGGGACGATCGAAACGAGAGGCGTCGCCTATAATGTTCGTTCGCTTGAGCCAGTGGGTATTGGCTGCGATGGCAAGATCGTACTGCGGCGAAATGATAAGGCCAGGTGAGTCTGTTGAGTATTTCCTCTTGCCACCTACCGATCACACTTAATCCTCGGCGAGGCGATGGCCGGCAAGACGACTTGCACCTACTTCCTGGTCTCCGGAACCACCGTCGGCGCCACGGGCGCGCTGCCAGTACGTTCTCTTGCTCGTGCTGCGTACGCTTCGCGCTCCAGCTCAAACTGCGGATAAACACCTGCGGCAAAGGAAATCGAACAGGTGAGCAGCGCCGCACCGACAAATCTCGGCATCTTCGAGCCAAATGCAGTCGGAAATGCTGCACATATCGCCGCTAGCGAAAATAGCACGAAAGCGGCAGATGGTGAGATAACAGCCCAGCCCGTGACGATGAGAGCGCCGGCAAACCAGTCTAGGGCTCGCACTGATTCCGGTTTCATAAGCGTGGAATCCAACTGGGCGAGGGGAACAGGTGGGGTACGCGAATTGCCGTAATACATTTAGTGGAACCAGTACATCGGTGCGCAAAAACCAGGATATGGGTCATGCGATACGATCTGCACGCGCGAGTATGAAATGGACGATTTCGTCACTCCTTCCGTTGTTTCAGCGAAGGAAAAGTCGCCAACAGCGTCAACAGCTGCGGTTCAAACCGCTACTTGCCGCAACGAACACAACCACCGGAACCCGGAACACTTGCCAAATCGCCATCTTTCTTTTTGCAATCCTGCAAAGTGGAGTGGCAAGTATCACTGAATACGTGTAAATACGGCAGAAGCCGCGAGCAATACCCCGCCATTTTTCCGCCCACATAACAGGGCAGATCTTTATCTGTGGAAGCCGAAGCAACCACAATATTCTCAGACGTATCTGCTTTTTCCGTACAGGTTTCAGCGCATAGTTTCGGACCATTGAGATCAGACTGTGACTTTGACGGCGTGACCGGTGTTGGCGCGGGAACAGGAGGAACGTCTGTTCCCTTGTCATAGCATCCCTTTATGCAATTCTCTAGGCAAGTCGCGTATTCCTTTCCAGAACCGAGCGGTGAACATTTGCTTACGCAGTTTGACGCACATGTCTGTGCCGTCTCCGCATAGCACAGCTCTGTCATTGTTAAGGAAAAAATGGCAGCAACTACCGATAGGATCGCAAGTGTCTTCATGACATTGTCCTTTAGAACAGGTCTACTTTCGCATGTACTCGCGCGTTCTTGTGCACATTGGTGGCCTTTTGGGCAGGTGCTCCCATGAATCTGAGGGGGCACTATCGAATCAATTGTGCGAGACCACCAGCATTTATCGGTCAACGGCGGGGAATAGTATTGATTTTAGTCAATAGATTACAAAGTACGCCAATAACAAGTCGAAACTATGACGACAGTGGATATCGGGTAACGGCGGCCTACTGGTGGTCGCCGACGCGGATATAAGCATCCACGTAGTCGACACCGCCGCAGCACCATCTATGGAAGACCAAGTCTTTACGGGAGCCGATTGTGGAGCCGCACGAGCTCGGGCAGGTAATTTGTAGATCCTGGCGGCAACTTAATCAAGAAGCCAGCGAGCACTTCTGGTGACAGTTACAGGCGACGCTTGCTCCGCTTGGCCTGCCCTTGCGTCTTTCAGCACGTCCGGCACCTGCCTTTGACATGAATCAATACGCAGGCCTGGCTTTCGTGGTGTTCTGGGGAACCCGCAAAATGGCTGGAGGAGGCGATGCGATCCAAATCTGTTTTTGGCCTATTCCTGGCGACCTGTATGTGTTTTGTTAGCGCACCCGCAATGGCTGCGGGGACGGACGATTCGAAGGGTGCATTGAGACAACTCAAAGCCGTGGAGAAGACTTCCAAAGAAGCTGCAAGAGATGCCAAGGCGGCCAATTTGGGAGATGCCAAGGCTAAAGCCGGCACGGGCTTCGATACCCCATCGGGAAGTACGGAAACGGTAAAGCAAAGTACTGGTACGGTGAAAGCCGAACCGTTGAAGCAAGAGGACGCCAAGGCAGTCGCCAAACGCGAAAATGAGGCGCAAAAGACAAGGGATAGGGAAACTGCAAAGAAATACAAGCTCGATGATCGCAAGAAAGCACCACCGCCCCTGAAATAGGGCAAGCGACGGGTATCCCTCGGTCGAGACTGTTCATCGAACTGAAGGATTTGTCGGATTAACTGAAGACCAATCCTTCAGGAATTTCACGAAGCAAAGCGATCATGTACAACGGTGTCAATTGGTAGTAGGTCTTCCTGAATTCAGAAAGGAGCAAATATGAAAACAGCATTTATGGCGTTTTTCATTCTTACTATTCTTAGCATCCTGGGACCAGCAACCGTTACCGCCGGCCAGAACGACACTGCCACAACTGCGACTATCGCAGCTGCGTCACCCGATAAGAATATTTCCACTGCGCCAGTAGCATGCGACAAGGCCAATGCTGTCAAACCTATTACCGTCGCAGCGAGCGCGGCCAAATGCCCGGGCGGCGTCTATTGCAATAATCCCAACACCAATTGTGGCGAATTTTGCTGCGAATGGGGCTATTTCTATTCGAACGGCTGTGACTGCAGGTGCTACAGGAGTAGCACTGACGCCGGGGCCAAATGCAGCAGTTACTTCAGATGTAACTGACCGGGAGACACGGCCTCAATCACTTCAACAAGGCAAGCTCCAATTGGGACATACCAGAATGAAAAGACTTCGATTGGCAGTAGGTGCACTGACCATTTTCATACTGCTGTCTGGATTTGCTTTCGCCGGCTGTCCAGAAGACTGTGATGGTCCTTACCAAACGTGTATGAAGATCTGCAAACAAACAACGCAGGCCAAGAGTGCCGAGGAAGCCAAATGCTGGAATAGCTGTCTTGGAGGCGTTCTCGGATGTCAAAAGCGATGTGAAAAGGGCAAACAAGACAAAAAAAGTGAGAATACCGGAGATTGCACGGTTAGCTATTTGTCCGCAGCTAACGATTCGATAGCTCGCGGCAATGACATTGCGCTGGCGGCCAGTTGCATAGAGCAAGGTCTGACATGCATCCTGAATGGAACGCCTTGCTGTGCGCCCTACCAATGCAAGGGGAAATTTCCCAATACGTACTGTCAATAGATGTGGGCCGCCTAAGAGTATCAAATCGGCGGCTTTTCTTGGTCCGAAGTGGAGAATAAGATGAATATGACGAAAGCTCCGTGGCTGGCCGTTGTTATGTCCCTGTTGACGGTGTCAAGTTTTGCGTTCGCCGGGTTAGCCAAGGCCGGCGCGGTACCGGACGGCTTCATAGGGGTGCCCTGGGGAGCCAGCGCAGATCAAGTCAAACAAATCATGAACGAACGGGGATACACGCAACTGAAGGGGTCCGCACCCGGGCAGTTGGTTTTCAAGGGAGCGTTTGCGGGTGTTCCCTGTCAACTATTATTCTATCTAATTGCCAATTCTTTCTATTCTGGAACGGCCGAAATCTGCTCGCGTTCTGGCTATGCTCTTCTCCCGCAGTCGACCTACAAACAAACGGTCGATATGCTAAGCGAAAAGTATGGCCCACCGCAAACTCGAGAATCCAAACAATTGGAGGACAACAACGGTAAGAAGCATCCACAAGAGGGTGCGCGGTGGACGCTCACTGATAGCAAGACTTCCGATTCATTTACCATAAGTGCTGATTTCGGCGTGACTTGGTTTATGGATGATACGGGGGACCAATATGTAGCCAATTTCCACTATTCCGCCGACAGTCTTCACCAGAGACTAAAAACGAAGGAATATTGAGCAAGGCACGCGCCGTGGCATATCTCGTGGCCACATGGCGAAATTGCAGTTATTGGGTGAATCTGTTTGAGAAGTTATATTTATTTGGCGTGCAGTACAGCACGCATCCGTGCCTGGAAACATAGGTGAGAACGCGCTACTTTGGGCAGTATATGTTGCGAAATGATTTAGACTAAATAGGGCTTAAGAACGCGATAATGAGAGCCTCTAGCGTGGGTTTGATTATTGTCGCTGCTTCACTATCTGCTGTGGCCACGGCAGCGACGCCGAATGCGGGCGGCGGCATCGCTTATTACTACGGCCAGGTTCTCTTTTTTTCGCCTGACGGGAAACTGCCTTACGGCGATACGGATGCTGCTGTAAAGCGGGAGATTCTGGACAGCGGCGCACGCATAGTCGAGACCGCAACCCAGCCGGGCTCCTCCCATGGAATGCGCCCTAAAGAAACTATCACCGAGCTGAAGCGCCGCGGTGAGACGCTGGTGTATGACGCCTCTGATGTCGGTGGGACATTTTCCGGCACAATCGTCTTTAGAGATCCCGAGCTCAAATCCTGGATCTATTGGATGACTTTTAAAGCCGGGGGGGCAATGGAAGGCTCTGGCAAACTTTCGCCCGAAGGCATTAAAACGGAAAAACATATCTTCGACGGCGGCCGGCCCATGATGCTCAAAGGAGAGTTTAAAGTCGTTTCGGAGAGGGTCTATAAGATTCACGTGAATGAAATGCATCCCTCCCGGGGAGTTGAGTGAAGTTCCTTCTAACGCGGAACAAGCTGGTCGTACCGCACCTGGAGAAAAGGCGGACTGGTTATGAATAGATATTTCATTGGAAATTTAGTCTTTATCTTTTCCACATCTTGCGCTTTTGCGCAAAGTGAAACCGAGTTAAACGGTGTGAAGGTTTACACTAGGGAAGGCTGGATCGTTAAATCGAAAAATACCACCGGAGTGTTACATCGGTATTCTTTTAGCTATGTGACAGAAGGAACTGACAGAGAAGGCAAGGTTGTAAGCTCAACAGACGAAACATTTGGCCCGGCCACCATTGAGGCGAATGAGGAGAGGCACTTATTCACTGCTCCACAGGACCGAAATAGAAAGATCACCTATAAGATTACCAATCTTCAAATGCTAAGCTCGGAGGCTGCTTCGAGTCCGGCTGGTTCGAGTTCGGGTCGTCGAAGAAGGCAATAACAGTTAGCAGCAAGCGTTGAGAAACGTGCGTGTGCACAACGCTAGCCCCGTTTCATCGACTCGCTAGCGCTGAGCCGGTTCATTCCCATCGCCCTACCCGGTATAGTCTCAGCGCCGACAATACCCTTTGACATCTTGTTCTGCTAATCTGCTGACAGACGACCGAATTGCAAGCACTCGGGGACGGACTTTCTTGCGTGACGGTATTTGATGGTTTACATGACTGCGGTGTGGCGGATGTATTGGCTCGGGTGCGCATGCGCCTTTTCGATTCGCAATTTGATATTACCGTTAAGGCGACATGCCCATGGATGACCAGTCACCGCCTCGGTTCCAGCACGGATATTTGTTGGAGATGCCTATCTTGCTCGCGGTAGTAGGGGTTTGCGTGTCCGTTCTGTATCCCATACTGTCACCAACGGGACGGAAGATTCTAATAAGCATCTCAGTCTTGCCAGTACTCTATGCTCTTTTTTACATGATTGTTGTCCCAGGCTGGACACCACGCAACGCGCGCCGAAATAAGCAGATAGCGAGACTTCTGGCGTTTCTTCTGATAGCCGTCTTGATCGTCGCCGTGGCTGCGGTGTTTGTTCTCGGCGCATGATCAACTGAGTATCTGAATCAAATTTCAAAGTCGTGGCAGATCTTCTTCAGCGCCGTCGGCTCATCGCGCTCAGCGCGCCGCTGCACTTGCTTGTAGCGCTACCGGAAATGTACGAAATGCAGACTGCACCGACTACGAACTGAGTTGGCCCGGAAATATGCAATGACTGAAGGTAAAGGGGAACACGGCGGCACAGGGGACATCGACTGGTCTCAATACGAGGCGATAGTCGAGACGCGGAGAGAATATTATTTGCCGCGCTTTCAACGCTTTGCGCGAGGCGGCTGGTTCTCCTGGAACTGGGGAGCATTCTTTGGCACGTTTGCCTGGCTTAGATACCGCAAACTCTACGCATGGTCATGGCCGTATTTTTTTGTCTCGGCACCGTTCCTGCTAGGCGTTGTCATAACCGTAGCGGCCGGGTCAGACGCCTGCGAACGCGCACTCGCGTCTCAAAACTATGCTCTTGCTCAGCTCGTAGTTATGGGATTAGTTTTGCTCGGCTGGATCGCGCCGCCGCTCCTCGCCGATCGGATTTACTTTCAGCGCGTTCGCGCCTTGGTTGACGAAGCGAACCATGCGATCGCGCGGGGACATGATCGGGACCGAGAGCTCGGAAGACGCTCGGGTACGGGTGGGGTCGCGGGTGCGATCGCGCTCCAGATAATTGTTTTGGTTATCGCTGCTGTTGCTGGGCCAAGCTACGGCAACTACCTGTATCGCGCCCGGGTGTCTGAGGGCGTTTCGCTCCTTGGGGTATTGAAAACGCCGCTCGCAGAGTACGTTGAGCACCACGGCCGGCTTCCAGCGAAGATCGCGGAAATCGCGAGCACGACTTCCGGCATGTTCGTAGGCAATGTCGCGCTTGAGTCCGATGGCACGATTAGCGCCACCTTCGGCAAGAACGCGCAGAAACTTTCGGACCACAGTGTTTCCATGGTTCCCACGATGAAAGACGGTCGGATCGTGGAATGGACGTGCCGCAGCCGTGATCTGCCCGACGTTTGCTTGCCCGCCTCATGTCGGAGGCAGAACTAGCCGTCGCTGACGCAGGCAGTTAATCCAGTGGAGATTGGGTCTACGAGCAGAGCCCGCCGCCCGGCTGATCGGGAATAGGCGAATCAATCCGGCCGCGAAGTCTGAACGGTTCGCCGCCCCGGCGCAATTCAGCAGTGAACGCGCCCTAAACCGCGCACATGCACATTATGTTAATTTCGCTCCGCTACGCACCCCCCGGCAGCGGGCGATCGGAGCGAGTTTAGTGGTAAAAGCGGCAGTTACCAAGAAGTAGAACCAGAAAAGGGGCATGCAACGTCCAAAGCCGAGGCGATCGAAGAGGTCTCGGTGAAGAACGTGCGAGCGCGCGTCGAGACAATCGTGCGCGAGATTCCGCTTCGGGCCGCCGGCTCGGAGAACGGGAATGGCCGGACTTCGCACGGCACTATCGGTCAACATTCCCCGCCTTGCGAGCATAATTGAGGCGGTGATGATACTCCTCCTGCCCGAGTTCGAGCCGATGATAGGCGGTGTTGAAAACGGAGTACGCGCCGCATCGGCTGCAGTCCACGTCGTTGCCGTAGCAACAAAAGGTTCGTTCGAAATTGCCGCCGTCCCCCATATACAGGGGCAGCGTAGCCTTCATCATGCAGTGTTCGCCGTTGGGACCGGTATAGTTCAAGGCCACGTCGGACAGCATCAATTTCAGCGCCCCAATGTTGGCTTTGATCCGGTTCGGATTGTTCTTCTTCAGCTCGATCAGACGCTCGATCACCGGGTCGCGCTCGCGCAGATCCGCCCAACCCTGTCCGCTGGCGTCGTTGCGGGTCGGAACGTAGAAGGTGAAGGCGACGCCGGCCACGGGCCAATCCCGGACTTCCTCCACGAACGCCTCCAGCCCGGCCTCGTTTTCGCGGGTGATGGACATTTGCAGCATGACGATGGTGCCGTCGTCGGGGTCGCGCGCAAAAATGGACTCGCGCACCTTGTCGAACACACCCTCGCCGCGGATGGCGTCATTCAGTTCGCGCGGCCCGTCCAGCGAGACCGTGACCAGACAGCCGGGAACGCTGGGAATCCCATAGGTACCGTTAGTGACGATCGCCGGCCGCTCGAAGATTTTCAGCCCCGCCAGCACCAGCTTTCTGCGGATCATCGGCTCGCCGCCCATGAACAGCATGGACTTGATCTGATGCTTGTCGCGCAGGATGCGAAGCTGCTCCAGCATGGTTTCATCATTCATCTTGTCGCGCGCTGAATTGGGATTGTCGTCGCGGAATACGAAGCAGTGTTTGCAGGTGAGGTTGCAGGCGTTGGTGACGTTGACTAGGGCGGTGGGAAAACTGCGCGTGCCGAAATCGGTGGGTTGCGCCTTCTTGCGCGCCGCTACGGTTGTGGTCTTCATGCTAGTCCCCCTCGGTATCGGTTTGAACGCATAACGCGCTTAGGCCCATCCCAGGCGCCTGGCTTACGGCGATTGGCACGGATTTGGCCAAGTATTATTGCTTGGCTATCGGGTAATTTACAGCAGTCGCGGGGGCGGCACAACCGCGCGCATCGGCTCCGTCGCGTTTCGCCCCTTGCGCTAGGCGCGCTCCAGTCCGGCGGTCATCGATCGCTGTCAAAGCCGGGGGGCGTTGCGGACGGGCTTAGGCGCGTCAGTAGCGCGCGTTCCCGGGCGTGCGCGGGAACGGAATCACGTCGCGCACGTTGGCGAGGCCGGTGATGTAGGACACGGTACGCTCGAATCCGAGGCCGAAGCCGGCGTGCGGCACGCTGCCGTAGCGGCGCAAATCGCGATACCAGCCGTAGTGGTTCTTGTCTAGTTTCGCCTCGTCCATGCAAGGAATAGGCGAATCAATCCGGCCGCCAAGTGTGAGGGGCTTGCCGGCGCGCCGCAATTGCGTGCTTGAACCCGCCCCGAATCGCGCATCGCACATTATGTTAATGTCGCTCCGCTACGACCCCCCGGCAGGGAGGGGGCGATCGGAGCGAGTTTAGTGGTAAAGAGGACGGCCTGCGTATCGAACAGTTCTACGCCGAGCCACTACGCCAGACCGAGGACGTGCAGGAAGGATTGCGCGCCTTCGCCGAAAAACGCGCGCCGCGCTTTCAAGGGAGATGAATGATGGCTGTTCGCACTATCCGTAGCCGAATCGAGGAGTCCGTACTGCGCATAACGCTCAACCGGCCCAAGGTACTCAACGCGATCACTGGCGAGATGCTGCGCGAGATTCGCGCGGCGCTCGGCGAGGCCGCAGTCGACCGGCGCGTGCGGGCGATCCTGATCGATTCCGCATCTCCAAGGGCGTTTTGCGCGGGGATCGACGTCGCCTACGTGAAGGACCTTGACGGATTCGGCACGCGCGAAGTCGGGCGCGAGTTACACCGCACGTTTCTTGCGTTACGCACCACCGAGAAACCGATCGTGGCGGCGATCGACGGACTGTGCCTCGGCGCCGGGCTGGAACTCGCGGTCTCCTGCGATTTCATGATCGCGACCGAGCGCTCGCGTTTCGGGCTGCCGAACATCCATCGCGGCATTCCGGCGATCGTCGAGGCGGCGATCCTGCCGATGGCGATCGGCATCCAGGGCGCGCGCGAGATGGCTTATCTGGGCGAATTCTGGGATGCGGCGAAGGCCGAGCGCCGCGGGTTGCTGCAATCGGTGGTGCCGGACGGACGCCTCGCCGCGGAGGCGAAGGCGCTGTGCGCGAAGCTCGCCGAGAAAAGCCCGCCGGCGCTGGCTACGCAGAAGGAGATCATTCACAAGTGGATGACCACCGATCTGGAGTCGGCGATCGACTTCTCGATCAACACGGTGGTGCTCAACTGGCTGACGCGCGACCAGAAGGAAGGCATGGGCGCCTTCCTCGCCAAGCGCCGCGCGCGCTTCAAGGGAGAGTGATGTGGAGCGCGTGATCGTCACCTGCGCGCTGACCGGTGCGCAGCAAGGCAAAGCGGCGAATCCGGCGCTGCCGGAGCAGCCCGACGAGATCATCGCGCAGGGGCTGGCGGCCTGGCGCGGGGGCGCGGCGATCCTGCACCTGCATGCGCGCGAGCCGGCCGGGCGGGCGACGAGCGATGTCGCGGTGTTCCGGCGCATCGTCGAAGGGTTGCGCGCGGCGGGCTGCGATGCCATCCTCAATCTCACCACCGGCGGCGCGGTCGCGGGGCTTCCGCTCGATGAATAGGCGAATCAATCCGGCCGCCAAGTGTGAGGGGCTTGCCGGCGCGCCGCAATTGCGTGCTTGAACCCGCCCCGAATCGCGCATCGCACATTATGTTAATTTCGCTCCGCTACGCACCCCCGGCAGGGAGGGGGCGATCGGAGCGAGTTTAGTGGTAAATTGCTGACAGGGCAGCACCCGCAGCGGCAGCGAGCGCGGAATCCGGAACAGGGCGAGCAGCCCCTCGTCCCAGGCGCCGGCGTGAATGTTGTACAGCATGGTGCGCGACGCGTTCGAGACATCGGTGACGTGCAAGGCGCCGCCGGAGAGCTTCCACGCGAGCCAGCTGTCCACGGTTCCGAATGCGAGCTCGCCGCGCTCGGCGCGCAGCCTCAGGCCCGGGATGCCGTCCAGCAGCCAGGCGAGCTTGGTGGCGGAGAAATACGGGCCGAGCACAAGGCCGGTCTTGCTGCGCACGGCCTGCGTTTTGCCGCGACGCTTGAGGCTGTCGCACGCGGCGGCGGTGCGCCGATCCTGCCAGACGATCGCGTTATGCACCGGCCGGCCGGAGTTGCGCTCCCACAGGATGGTGGTCTCGCGTTGATTGGTAATTCCCAGTGCAGCGATGTCGGTCGCTTTCAGAGCGGCGCGCGCGAGTGCATGGCGGGCAACTTTCAGCTGCGGGGCCCAGATTTCCTCCGGGTCGTGCTCCACCCAGCCCGGGTGCGGGAAAATCTGGCGGAATTCCTGCTGCGCCATGGCGCGCACGCTGCCGTCTTCGGCAAACGCGATGGCGCGGGAACTGGTGGTGCCTTGATCGAGGGCGAGAATGTGTTTCATATCGTTTTATGTCCTCGACTGCGCATGGCGGCAATTCTACCGAATAAACCGAGATCCATGAACACGGCGGGACCTCGCGGTGGGCCTCGTTTTGCTGTTTGCGGCTTACCCATTGCGCTTCGCGCCGCGCGCTTCAGGCCCAAGCTTCCTCGGCTCACACTCAAACCCCTTTGGGCGAGACTGCAGACCGCGTCAGCATCCAAGCGCGTCGCATTCGAGGCTTGTACAATCGCAATCGCGCACGGTCGCGCGCTTGCATCGAATCTGAAGGAACACCAATGAGAAATTCGGAAATAGACAACTTGGGAGCGATGCTCAGGAATCGCACCAAAAGCTTGGATCTCGAGGAACGGCGTGCGGCGTACGACGCCTTGGCGGGCATGTTTCCGACGGCTGCTGACGTGGCGGTCGAGCGCGTGATTGCGAATGGCGTTAAGGCGGAATGGACTTCAACGGAATTGGCCGACCCTTCTCGAGTCATTCTTTATCTTCATGGCGGAGGGTATGTCTTCGGCTCTCTCGACAGTCACCGCCACTTGGTATCCGAGCTGGGGCGTGCTGCCAGCGCCAGGACTTTGGCGTTGGACTACAGGCTCGCGCCGGAGTGCCCCTTTCCCGCGCCGGTGGAAGACGCCGTGGCCGGATACCGGTTCTTGCTGCATGCCGGTTTCCAGCCGGAGCGGATTGCCATTTCGGGGGACAGCGCGGGCGGTGGGTTGGCCATTTCGCTGATGGTCAGGTTGCGCGAGCTCGGTCTGCCTCAGCCAGCCATCGCATTTCTTATGTCGCCATGGGTGGATATGCGAGGTACCGGCGATAGCTTCAAGGTGAACGCGTTGCGCGACCCCGTCGTTAGCACGGAGATGATCAATTTTGTCGCCAAACAATATCTGAAAGACGCGCATCCAGATTCGCCGCTCGCTTCACCGTTCCGCGCCGCGCTCGAGGGAATCGCCCCCTTGAGAATCTATGTTGGCGCGACCGAGACGCTATTGGATGACTCCATCCAGCTAGCGCGCGCGGCGGGACTTGCCGATGTCAAAGTTCATTTGGAGATTTGGCCACGCATGGTACACATCTGGCCAACATACCATCAAGTTCTCGCTGAGGGGCGGCGCGTCATCGCTGAGGCTGGCAGGGTGATGCGCGACGCGACCGCCGCAATTGCGCTCGATCTGAATCCGGAAAAACGCAAGGACTGAACGCTGCAGATCCCTTGTCAGAAATCCGTATTTCCACTCGCCTTCGTCACGCCTGCTCCAAAGCGGCCCGACCAATTGAACAAATCCGCTCAGAGTGTGTTGTCGCCAACCGGCAAGCAAGGGATCGAATTCTTTATCCATGGATATCGTCGGTGAGAGAACATTTGATTTGCCACAATTTCTGCAGACGTACGCATGTCCTGAGCGATGGAAATAGCGGCTGAAGGAATAGGCGAATCAATCCGGCCGCCAAGTGTGAGGGGCTTGCCGGCGCGCCGCAATTGCGTGCTCGAACCCGCCCCGAATCGCGCATCGCACATTATGTTAATTTCGCTCCGCTACGCACCCCCGGCAGGGAGGGGGGCGATCGGGGCGAGTTTAGTGGTAAATTGCTGGGCAATCAATTCCAACGGCCGGTTTAGAGCGATTTGTTGGCGAGGCTTAAACGGCAGCTCACGGCCGAACCCGGCCAGTCTTGCCTCGCCGAGCTGGGCGCAAGCCACGTACCTGCGGATTGCGAGGACGTCAGTCGTTGAAGCTGCGCAAACGCGCACTTACTTGCACTCGCGCGATGCGCTCCAGCTACGGCGTCAATGCGTGCCGCAACAGCACGCGCATGGCCTCGGCATGTTTCTCGTCGTAGCCTCCACGCTCCAGCCCCAGGGGAATCGAGCGCAGCGCCAGCTCGCAGTACAGGTGCAAAGCGTCGGGGCCGGCGCGCGCAAGTTCGGCCAGGTGCTTTTCGATCGTGCCGATGTCGCCGCGCGAATACGTGCCTGCCAGGCCCTGCGCGAGGCCGGAGCGCTCCACCGAAGCCGCAGTGCCGCGCAGCAGCGGCAGCAGCGCGCGTATCGCGTCCTCGCGCTCGACGCCGAAGCTTTGCCACAGGTCGGTCGCCTGTTTCAACAAGGCGACGACGAAGCCCGCGGCGTAATGAGCGGCGGCGTGATAGCGCGCGCGGCAGCCCGGCGGCAGGCGCATGGTCCGGCAGCCGAGCGCTGCCGCGAGCAGTTTCAGTTGCGGCAACAGCGGCCCATCGGCTTCGATGCCGATGGTGCAGCCAGGCAGGCCGGCGAGCGCCACGTCCGGATCGGCAAACAGTTGCAATGGATGAAAACCGCCGATCTCGGCGCCGGCGCGCGCGGCAGGCTCGAGCAGCGCGACTTCGGTCGCGCCGCTGCAGTGGACCACAGCCATTCCCTGGCGCCACTTGAGACTCGCGGCAACCGCGGCAATCGCATCGTCGGGAACGGTGATGAAAACCAGATCGGCGCGGCCGACGACATCCTGCGCATCCGCCACCGCCCGGCAACCCCGAATCCTCGCCGCCAGTTGTTCGGCCGAGCCCATGCTGCGGCTGGCGGCGGCGACGACGACGCCGTGCTTGCTCCCGGCCAGGCCCCAGGCCAGGGCTTTGGCCACGCGCCCCGCGCCGATGAAGCCGACGCGAGGTGAAGACCCATTTTGCCGTTGCATAAGGTTTATCTCTCTTTGACGGACTCTAACGTCCCTTCAACTGTACCAGCAGCACGCCGGCGAGCGCGATCGCGCCGCCGACGAAGGACAGCGCGCCCGGCACTTCGCCCAGCCAGATCCAGGCGATCGGGAAAGTGAACACCGGCACCAGGTAGAGTGAGCTCGATACCTGCGCCACAGGCAGGCGCGCCAGCGCATAAGACCAGAGCGAAAAAGACAGCGCCGCGGGAAACAAGGCCAGAAACAGCAATGCCCAATTCGCCGACGCCGGCGCGGCGGCGGCGCTCGCCGGCAATCCGGGCGCGAACCCGGCCAGGCCCAGGGTCGCCGCGACGAAATAATAGGCGGTAACCACAATGGCGGGCAGGCGCGAGAGCAGCGGCTTTTGCACCACCGAGCCCAGGCTGAAAGCAAGCGCCGCGAGCAGCAGATACCCCGCACCCGGCTCGAAGGCGAAACCCGCGGCACCCGCCTCGCCCGCGGCGATCAGCATCGTGCCGATGAAACCCAAAGCGATGCCGCCCACAGCCCAGACGCCGAGACGCTCACGCAGGAAGAGAAAACCGAACAGCGCGGCGAAAATGGGTACGGTATCGACCAGCACCGCCGCCGGTCCGGAAGCCACGGTGCGCATACCGAAATTGAAGCCGAGCTGATAGGCCGTGCCGCACAACAGTCCGGTGAAGGCCAGGCCAGGCAGGTCGGCGCGACGCGGCAGCGGCGCGCGCACCAACATGCAGTAGGCCAGCAGCACCAGCGTGGCCAGGCTATAGCGCGCGAGCGCCAGGTGCTCCGGCGCGTACGCCACGAGCGCAATGCGCGTCACCGGAAACGAGACTGCCCACAGCAGCAGGGCCAGGGCAAGCGCCGCGAGCGCGCGCCGGTCCGGGGCAGACGCGCGTGCGCTCGCCACTAGCCGCTGCGTTCCGCTTCCTTGCGCGCGCGCACCACCTGGGCGAGATCGAGCACCACCTGCGCCAGCGCGACCCGGTCCTCCTCCGAACGCATGATCGTCGGCGCCACCGCAACTTCGATGGCGCAGGCACGGATGTCATCGGCGGCCGCCTCGTCCACGCTATCGATCACGAATCCGTCGATGAGCCGGTAGTACTCGAGCGCCGCCCTGCGCGCCGACACCTCATGGCCCAGTTCCCGCATCATCTTGCCCGCCGCGCCCTTGAGCGCCCGATCGCCGACGATGGGGCTCACCGCAATCACCGGCACGCCGCGCTCGAGCAGCAGTTCGCGCAGGCCTTGCACCGCCAGGATCGGCTGAATCGTGTGGTAGGGGTTTGCCGGGCAGAGCACGATCGCTTCAAGGTCGGGCGCGTACAGCGCTTCCAGAACCTCGTCCGGAATGCGCGCCACGTCCGCACCGGCATAGAAAAAGCCTTTCACCACCGGCTCGCACTCCAGTTCGGTCAGGTACTCGTGATAACTCACATGCCCGCCCTCGGTGACCACCACGGTGCGCACGGGGTCGTTGCTCATCGGCAGCACGCGCGCCTCGATGCCCAGCGTCTTGCAGAAACCGAGCGTGATCTGGCTGAGCGAGCGCTCCGCCCGCATCGCCTCGGTGCGCAGCAGAGGCAGCGCGAGCGAGCGATCGCCGACGCGAACCCGATGTTCCGAGCCGAGACGGTGCAGCGTTTCGTGCAGCGCGTAAGTCTCGCCGGCCGGCTCCCAGCCGGCTGCGGGGCTTGCAATCCCGCCGAGCGTGTACAGCATGGTATCGATGTCGGGCGAGAACGCCAGGCCGAAAACCTCATGGTCGTCACCGGTATTGACGACGACGGTGAAATCCTTGCCGCGCAGGCGCCGCAAGCCGTCGGCGAGCTTTGCGCCGCCGACTTGACCAGACAACGCAACGACTGTTCCCATTGGCCTCCCGACTCTTGATTCCCGAATTGTAGACGACACGGCCGCCGAACGCACACGCGGCGAATTCCGCCGCCGCCGGCGGCCCGGTTTCTTCCTGGGTAATCTTATACCGTAACCGCCGGCGGCAGCCGGGCAGGAATCCCGACTGCGCTTGCGCCTGCGCAGCCGCGTTTTCAGCGGCGAGGGGGCATCCCCCGGCGCCGTGCCCACTCCTTCCGCTATACTCGAAATCGGTTTTGCGGCAAGCGCCGAAAAAATCCCCTTCCATTCCCTATGCCGAGAGGATTCAGCACATGGTTGTTCAAAAGGCAAGATTTGCCGTTGCCAGTCTGATCTGCGTGGCTTTGTCGCTGACCGGCACGCTTTCCGCAGCCGCCGCCGAGCTGCGCATCGGCCTGGGTGCCGACGTGACCTCGCTCGATCCGCATTTCCTCAACGTCGCACCCAACAACAACGCCGCCTGGCATGTATTCGATGCCCTGGTGCACGTGGATGCGAATGCGCGCCTCGCGCCCGGCCTCGCCGTGTCCTGGCGCGCCATCGATCCGATCACCTGGGAATTCAAGCTCCGGAAGGGCGTCAAGTTCCACGACGGCTCGGATTTCACCGCCAAGGACGTGATTTTTTCGCTGGAGCGCCCGGCAACGCTGGCCGCGAGCCCTGGGCCGTTTACCGGTTTCGTCAAGCCCATCGTCGCCAAGAAGATAATCGACCCCTGGACGCTGCAGTTCAAGACCGCCGCGCCCTACGCCATGCTGCCCTACGACCTCGACTCCATATTCATCGTGTCGAAGAAGGCAACCGCCGGCGCCGCCACCGAGAATTTCAACAGCGGCAAGGCAGCCGTCGGCACCGGCCCGTACAAGCTCGTGCGCTTTGCCCGCGGCGAGCGCATCGAACTCGCCCGCAACGACGCCTACTGGGGGAGACAAAATGGAAAACTCGCCGCCTGGGACAAGGTAACGCTGCGCATCCTGCCCGCGGATACCGCGCGCATCGCCGCGCTGCTCGCGGGCGACCTGGACGCGATCGAGAACATACCCACCGCCGATCTCACCCGGCTCAAGACCAACGCGCATTTGCGCCTGGAGCAGAAGGTTTCCTGGCGCACCCTGTTCTTGCACATGGACCAGTACCGCGAGCATCCGCCCCACTTGAGCGACAAGTCGGGCAGGCCGCTGGCAAAAAACCCGTTCAAGGACGCGCGCGTGCGGCTGGCACTGTCCAAGGCCATCAATCGCCGGGCGATCGTGGAGCGCGTGATGGAAGGCTATGCCATCGCGGCGGGCAATCTGGTCTCGCCGGCCGTGTTCGGCCATGTGGATGCGCTCAAAGCCGAAACCTACGACCCGGAAGCGGCGAAAAGGCTGCTCGCCGAAGCGGGTTTCCCAGACGGGTTCGCGCTCACGCTCCACGCCCCCAACGACCGCTACGTCAACGACGAACAACTGGCGCAGGCGGTGGCGCAAATGCTAGCGCGGGTAGGCATCCAAACAAGGGTCGAAACCATGCCCGCAAGCGTGTATTTCGCCAAGGCGCGCGCCGGCGAATTCGCTTTTGCGCTGCTCGGCTGGGGTTCGTTCTCGGGCGATCTGGCGCTGCGCGCGCTTCTGGCCACACCCAACGCGGACAAGGGCTATGGCGCCTGGAACTGGGGCCGTTACTCGAATCCGAAGGTGG
>Ga0082335_1002866_pt1 | contig 30318 bp, 20 predicted proteins | sample Subgrocontami58m_FD_72375 | JGI IMG/M metagenome (GOLD analysis project Ga0082335, IMG submission 72375) | Subsurface groundwater microbial communities from S. Glens Falls, New York, USA - GMW37 contaminated, 5.8 m (SPADES assembly) (version 2) ...
CCGATGATCGTTGGACATAGAAACCGTAGTTGTTAATCTCGCTCAGTGTTCTCCAGTTGAGTCTAACGCAGCGCCAATCAGGTGTTGGTGTTCCTGTAAAGTAGCTGAGCTGGATGGGGAGCGGGGCGTCGTTCCATGTTAAGCCTACGCGAATCCCGTCGACAACAAGAGTTGGGGCAGAGGAGGCACTGCCTTGTCGGAGAGCAACGAGACCAATCTCAGTAGCGTCGGTTTGCGTACTTGTTACCGGGCCAACGGTCGGTGTACCTGGCTCAGTGGCTGGTAACGTTGGGTCGGAGAATACAAACAGGCTTACTTGATCATCAGTAGTTGTTCCAGGGTTGAAAGCATATTTTACGACGAGAAGGTATGTGGTGTTCAACACGTAAACAGAATCAGACAATGTTGACGGTATTGTCGCTGATATGGATGATTTGCTGATTCCGAATGCCAGATTCCCGTTGTTCGCCGATCGAACAAACGTTCTGGCCCAAAACAGAGTTGTTGGCGACGTCGTTGTCGTCAGGTGGAAAAAATAGTCGCCTGTTAGGGCGGCAGTGACTTTTACCAGCAAGGATGCGTACACCGTTGCACTGCTCACAGGTGATGTGAGTGTGTCGTGAACATCTTGTCCATTGTTAGCGAGTCCCACGGCATTGCCGATTCCCGACGAAGGGTATCCTGTATACGTTAGGCCCGGAGAAACGACAGAGACAGTATTGACAGTGCTCGTTCCTGTGATATTCCAGCCATGCCCTCGCAGTGAGTCACCCGCTGGATAGTTAAAATTCTCTTCAAACAGCACTTGTCCGAACGCAAACATATACATCAAGTTCATTGTTGCAACTGCAAAAAAAACTTTCAAGAGTTTCTTCATAGGATTGCTCCTTTTGGATGAGTATAGTGGGCAGAAGGCGAGATTACCTGTCTAAATATACCTCTATCTTGGGCAGGTAGTCAAGTAAGATTATTGTTAGACCATTCGTTGTCGAACAAAAACTCTCCAGCCATCGCGAGATGACTGGGGGAATAAGTTTGCCTAAATCTTGTCTGTTCTTTTACCTCAGCACGACCATCTTTTTCAGCTCGCTCCTCCCGCCGCTTTGCAATTCATAAAAGTAAATGCCGCTTGCAAGCGACGTTGCGTTCACTCGAATGTTGTAGTACCGACCTGCTTCGGCAACGTCGTTAAAGAGTGTCGCTACCTTTTGTCCGAGAGTGTTGTACAATTCAAGTGTAGCCTGCGCAGTCGCATCAACCGAAAACTTGATTTGCGTTTCCGGGTTGAAAGGATTCGGATAGTTTTGGAATAATGCGAACACCTTTGGAGCAACTTCATCAACTGATGTTGCTGTTGAAACATTGATTGTCACCGGCTCCGAGTAATGTACAGTCCCATCCAAATCAACTTGTCGCAGTCTGTAGTGGTATACACCGCTGGTTGCTGTATTGTCGATGAAGGAATACGAATGCGGCTCAAGCGTTGTTCCATGGCCCGCGACGAAATTGTTTATGAGGTTTGAATAATTGGATTCAGTATCTCGTCTGCGCTCGACATAGAAGCCGTAATTATTCACTTCGCTCACCGTCCTCCAATCAAGACGCACAGCATTTTGCTGAAGGCTTGCGGTAAACGAAGCAAGCTGAACAGGCAGCGTGTTTTGATTTGTTCCTAACTCAAGCGCGAGCGGTGAGCCGAACATTGGTCCGCCTGTGCCATTGTTTCGGTACTGAATGCCAAGCGTGCCACCGGAGTTTTCAATGCCGATCAACGCATCATTAAGGATATTAGGTCCCGGCACGACCCCGATGTCGTCATAATATTGCATCTTGATATTGCCGTTCGGGAAAACGAGTATCTGGAATGTGATGGAATCAGTCGCAGAGTTCCACTTGTGCACGTTAATCCATGTGACAACAAATTGTGAGGCATTGCCTCCATAGTAAATCTTCGCCGTTGGATACAACGTCGGCGTTGCATCGAGGTCCATTGCACAGCCTGCAATCCAATTATTGGGTGTGCCTGTGTTTGGAATTAACGCACTGCTCGCGCTAGTAGTTGTCCCTGAGCCAAATGTGAGATATCCGTTAGAGCCGATAAACAAGGTAGTGAAGGGCGAGCCAAAGAATGTGAACGAAAAACCAATCGCTTGTGGGCCGAGGTAATCATCATCACCGACACCACCCGAGGTCCAAGTTGTAATTAACGTGTGTCCATTTGCAACCGGATCAACCCAACCAAACGTTGGACGTGATGGCGCCCCGACAGAAAGGGAGTTTGCAAAGTAATAACCGCCTATAGGTCCGCCCCAATTCAACTCAACTATGGTGAACGTGGTTCGCAAAGTGTCGTTGCCGCGGTTTTGGTCCGTCCCGAGGTCGGTAATGATAGTAACGTTATATGCTCCTGCTGTGGTTTGGGCTGCAGGTTGTTTGCGATTATTCCGTGATGGTTTTGCACCGTACGGATCGTCATTGCTGTTGTTGAAACCGAAGCTCAGCAGAGCAATGATGTAGATGATACAGGCTATATCGAATTTTTTCATTGTCCCCCCCATCCTTTTTGTTGTTGTTATATGTTAGTTACTGACGTTACGCAAACGAACCCAAACGAAACTCACCGTAGGGACATCGGCTTGCCGTGTCCCCAACCGAGCACAAAATCTGTCTCGGTTTCTATACCGTTTCGGAGTTGGGACGGGGCAAGCCCACGTCCCTACAAAATTGAATAATAGGTCGTGCGTAACATCAGTTAGTTAGTCTCCCCTCAATAACTGCACCCCCTTCACTTGAGAAACGGGGTGCAAGTGAGTAGAGGTTACTTCATCAACATCCCCGCTAAAAAAGCAGCGGGGTTTCTGGTATTTGGTTGAAAGGAAAGAACTTCAACATTCATTATTCGGTGTTCCTTGTTCGACCTTCTCCGAAGTTATTCCGTTCGAAGTCAAGGCCTATTTTGTTTTTTTGATTGTTAAGTCATAGAGAATTTCTTAGAATGTTATTGCCAAAACTAACGAACGGAAGGAGCAGGCTGTTTGATCCCGCAAGTGACGAGATTCTCGTCTTGGGACAAAGTCTGTTCCTTCCTTTTTTTGTGTTGAATGGAACAATATACAATGCCAGAAAACATCATCCTCGTTGCAATGCGGTGTCAAGCACCAAGCTATTCCACGACTTTTCCTGGCAAGAGCATAGACTTCGGAACGGGTTCGATGACCCAAGGAGTCCACATGCTCGTTCTCGTCAGGAAGATGCACAATGTCTTGCGTACTTTCAACTTTGAATATACGAGGAGTCCTTCGGACAAGCGGAATAACGAATATCGAACAAGGAATTCTGAACGCTGAAGTTTTGTCGAGCGGGCAGGCACTTCGCTCTACAAAACTTCAACATTCATTATTCCGTGTTCCTTGTTCGACATTCAAGCGGAATAACGAATATCGAACAAGGAATTCTGAACGCTGAAGTTCTTTTAGGATAATCGCTACGACAGATATTACTTGAGCAGTAACATCTTCTTTACGTCAATCTTCGTTCCGCTTTGCAGGCGATAGATGTACATGCCGCTTGCAAGGTTTTGCCCGGAGAGGCGGATTTTGTAATACCGCCCTGCTTCGGCAATATCGTCAAAGAGTGTTGCAACTTTTTGACCGAGCAGGTTGTACACGTCGAGCGTTGCACGCGCAGTATTTTCTACAGAGAACTTGACGATTGTTTCCGGATTGAAGGGGTTCGGGTAGTTTTGCTTCAAAGCGAATTCTCTGGGTGCCGGTTCCGGAACACCTGTCAGAACATCGACGTGGACAGGTTCTGTGTAATGCGCCGTGCCGTCCAGATCAATTTGCTTCAGGCGATAGTACCAGCCGCCACTCTGCGTTGTGTTGTCGACAAATGCGTAGTGCTGAGGCTCGTTCGTCGTACCGTGGCCGGCCACAAAGCTATTCGGGATAGTTGCAAAATTCTCGTTGATGCTCTGAGATTTCTGCACTTCAAACCCGTAGTTGTTGATCTCTGAAACCGTTCCCCACCGTACGTTCACCAGGCCATTGTTGTTCAGAACGGCGTTTAAGTATGCCAGCTGAATGGGAAGGGGAGTAGATAGTTCGTCGGCGCCCATGTACGGAGCTTGCGTGTCGCGGGTTTGGCCGTCGAAGTCAACTGTAATTCCGCCTGCCGGAATTCCTTTGAGATTCATGTCGCCATTGTGAATACCGTTGAGATGCAGATCCGTGGCGCTCGCGAATGTTATTGCATACGTCGTAGTGTTTGCATCGCCGCCCGAACCTGTGGGCTGTGCAGCCTGCCAATCGGCAAGCGTCTTGCTTTGCGTTGCTGTGGTGCCAAGCCATTGGCCGACCGTATCATTCGATGTGTTGAAGATGTTATAGTTCGATGTTGCGGCAGACCACCCTGTTGCACCGGCAGCAGCAGTGTTGCCAATTGCGAAAGCACGTGTGGGTGTTGCAGCACCCCATGTCCTTATGTTCCGGAATATATTGTTGCGCAACGTCCAGGTTCCGGCAGAAGAACTGATGCGCCGGAAAGCGTAGCTGTTGATTGTTCCGGCAGTAACCGTACCTCCTACTAATACGCTGTTAAAGTAGTGGTTTGCGGCGCCTCCCGCAGGTGCATCACTGAAGTCGGAGATTCCTTCAACAATGATGTCACCGTTCGATCCCGTTCCAACGCTCACCATGTTGTTCACATACGTCCAGTTCGCGCCGAAGAAATTCCGTATGCCGTAAAGGACTGCTGCGGTTGACGTTGAACCATTGACAAGGCTATGGAATAGGTTCTTTTCTACTCGTCCTGTTGAAGCGGATGAGTTGATAATTAATCCCTGAACCGTGATCCCAGTCGCGGGCGTTGCAGGAGTAATCGTGAAGTTTCTAACAACGTTATTATTGATCAATGTTCCTACGCCGCTCGACGTCATACTGATGCCTGTGACCGTCGCATGATTGTTGCCGACGATGTCACGTACAGTGTTGCCAAGTATCGTAATCGGTGCAGCACCCGCTGCTGATATTCCGGTAAACGTCTGCGATGTGCCGCCGGCAGCAGCATTGAAGAGAACATTGGCAACAATATTGCCGGTTATCGATGGGTTACTGAGTGAGGCTGTGCTGGTCTGCACTATTCCTAAGACCTGTGCGTTTGTGCTTTGAACAATATTATTCGCAGTTGCAGCACCACGCAGAGTAGTCGCGCTCCCGATAATGTTGCTATCAATCCTTGCAACAACTCCGGCAGTTTGTTGTTGTATGCCAATGAAGCCGGTCGTGCCGGTACTTGTCGATACCAATTTCACGCCGCCGACGCTGTTACTTACGATATTCATTATACCACTCACGCTGGCAAAGTAGCCCGACACGATCGAAGGGGCCGCTGTGCTGGCAGACGTAAACGTAATTGCCGGGCTGGTCGTGGCATCAACAGAAGTGCTTCCAACGACATTTCCGCGCACATCAACTTGTGTTTGATTGGATGCAACGAACAGGTTAACACCGCAGAAAAGTACACTGCTCGCGGTTGTACTTGACGTTGTGACGTTGAAGTTTGTAATCGTGTTATTGTTGATAGTCGTCGGCGTTGTAAATTGCCCGACGTTAATTTGTATAGCGTAGAAACCACTGGTCGTCGATGTAAGGGTATATGGAGTACCGCCGCACAACGCGTCAGAACCGCCGATAAAGTTATTCGTAATAGTAAGTCCTGGTCCCGTTGCCCCGCTGACCGCGATGCCGACTGTCAGCCCTATCACGCCTGAGCGAGCGGCAGTTTGATAGATGCTGTTGCCGGTGACTGTTGCACCAACCTCACCTCCCAGACTGATGCCGATTGGACTGCTGGTCAAATAGTGGAAGTCATGGATAAGGTTGTTCGAGAACGTGTTACTTCTGTTCAATGCGTTCGCACCGCCGGCCGTTGTTATTCCCCGAATCGGGTTCGGGGGCGTGGTAAGTGTAGCACCTGCATAATTCCTGATGTCACAATTGTCTATAGTATTGAAGTTGTTCCCCTGTCCGCCGTAGAACGTAGAGACAATGCTCACAACGGAGAGAAAACCGGATGAAGCATTCGACTCAAGAGTGAGGTACCTGAGAGTATTTCGAAGTGCATCGTTTAACAGACGAATGGCCTCTCCGCCTGCATTTGCAGCCGCGCTGTCCTTGTTATTCGTGATGCGCCACATTCTGCTTGTGCCTGTTCCTCCAGGTCGACCGTCAAGGATGAGGTCGCGCGCACCGTCAAGCACAATCAGTGAATTGGAGCCACCGGGGTTACCTGCCGTCACCAGTTCTGCCGCTACGCCAGCCGCAGGTCGAACAGTGATTGTCAGCGGCCCTGTAACTGTGTACGACGGCTGGTTGAACACAATCGGGAACACTTCGCCCGCGCCTGTGTACGTGGATTGAAACTCGAAAATGACGTTGCCGGACAGCGGCTTGGTGTTCACTTCGGCCGCTACTGCAGTGAGACTCGGATACGTTCCCGTGGGTCCAACCGAGTATGTTCCGCCTGCCAGCACTGCACCTGCATTCTGGAATGTTCGAACACCAACACTTGCAAACGGATTTGTGCCATCCCAGTTTGGATCGCCCGCGGCGGTAAAGCCCGGAGAAACTGCACCCGGCGTCATCGTCGGGTCTGCAAACGAATTCCCTGCAGCATCACGAACGACGACGTAGTACTGATATGTCCCTGCCGCGAGTGTTCGCAGCGATGCGCCCCAGCGGTATTCGCCGTTGTTCGAGTCGGAGGGCGCAACATCGGGACCAAAAACACTGAACGCACCGGAGGTACCAAGACGGTGCCAGAGTCGTGCCTTCAAGTTGCCGGCGGTGTTAACATTGTCCGTGATGATAACGCGGATTTCGGATGCAACACTTCCCTCAAGAGGAGTGATCGCTATACCCGAACTGGCTGCATCGCTGAAGCCTGAGGAGAAGTCACCTTCAAACGCACCAGCATCCGGCGTTGAAGACCGGGGAACACCAAGGATATCGTTTGATGTAGAAAGGCCTGAAATTGCCACCCCGCCGTTACTCACGCGGTTCGCGGCTCCAATAGTCAGATCCGTTGCGCTTGTAAACCCTGGATCGCCGTAAGCGGTGCGCTGATCAATACCGTCGGAAGGTGTGGGCACCGTACTCTGCCAATCGATGAGGTTCTGACGGAGTGTCCCACCATACGCACCTACAACGCGGCTTGCACTTGTGGTGCCGACATTATACACATTGTTCGATAATTCCACTACTGTCGGGGCGCCGCTGAGTTCTATCGCACTTGCGCCTCCAGTTGTACCTCCACCGGTTACTTGTATCGCGTTGTTTTTTGCAATGAAGAGGAGAGAGGCGGTACTTGTGAGAATGCCGCGCGCGACGCCTGCAACATTCGTATGGACGCTCGAGATGTTCACTGAGTTGTTATACAACTCAATCTTTGAGGCACTCGTAGGACCATTGAACTGGAATGCCATGAGAAGGTTGCCGGTTCCTGAACCCAGATTCCGCAGATCATAAATGACATTGTTATATGCCTTGATCGTGTGGAGTGTCGCTGCTGTTGCGCGGATACCGGCAACACCTGCTGTCGGCAGCGCATTCGTATTGTCAATGTTGCGCACGACGCAATTGTAAATTTCCACATTATCGGCGCCGTCAGAAGTGCTTGCGGCTGTTCCGAAATGAATTCCAGAGATCGCCGTTCCCGCGACCGTTTCGTTACCACCATCCACCTGCACGTTGAACACCTTCATGGTCTTCTGCCCGTCGATGCCTATCCCCCAGTCCGTCCCCGAACTCGCTCCGCCAAAGTTTGTAGCGCGGGAGCCACCGACCCATGTGCCACCGGTTGCGGATGTGAATGCGGGACCGCTCACCTCGTTCCCTTCGTCAAACGCAGGGAGCGCCAGTCCGTCGAACTGTATGCCGCGCTTCACGTTTTGAATCGTAAAGTTTTGAATCTTGTTAGTGTTGTTGCGGCTTGCATACGAGCCCCCTGTTCCAACCGTCGTACCCAGGATTGTTGTACCGTTAGCAACTACAACACCATAGGGCCCGTTGGTAAGGGCGCTGCTGGCCCTCTTATAAGAGAGATCGACATGTTCTTGATGGTGTTGTTGCCGGCTCCATCGCTGTTGGATGCGTTGTTCACAACGTATCCGAACTCAAACCGTCGGGTGGTCGTATCGCTTCCCGCCGCGACGGTGTCAACAACATTGATTCCATCAAACGTTACATAGTCGACGCCCTGGAGGCGGAACACAAAATCGCCGCCCGTCTGCCCCGTACCGTTACCGCTCATGTTAATAGTCTTGCCGTACCAGCAATAAATGTTAACGTGTTGGTAGAACTCAGGGTTGTATGTAGTGCAGAAGGGCTTATTCCAGAAACATAGAGGCCGCCAAGTGTAAGGTTGCCTTCCACATACGTAACGGTCCCTGCCGTGCCCGTAACGGTGAATGTGGTAGGCCCACTTACCCCAAGACCGTTAAGGAAGAGAAACGCTTCATTGAATGTATTAAAGTTCGTTCCACCCGTCGGCAGACTATTATTAATTGTATAAGCACCGCTGAGCGGACTCGCGGACTGAGAGGTCAGAGAAATGTTATCAATAGCCGCGGGAGGCTGGGTACCGATGCTGCCATCGTTGCGCCAACTAATCACCAGCCGCTGAGTTGTGCCAGCGGCTGATGCTGGGACTTGCACCGTGACGCTGGCATAGGTTGCCTGGAGACTATAGTTTGTAGCTCCAATCTGTCCAGAAGTGAGTTCAGTCGCGGCCACCGGTGTTGTCGATGTCGGAACGAGATAAATGCGCATTCGGTCGAACGTGCTCTCTCCCTGACCTTTCCAATCAAACTTTAGTAATATGAAATTCTCCCCGGCTGGGAATGTAACGTCGCGGTAGAAATGCGATACCTGAGTCAAAGTAATCGTATAGGCGTTGGTGACACCAGCGTCGTTCGAGACGTACGCGCCATTGACGCCACCATTGAAGGTCGCGGTCCCAACAGCCCATTGATTGGTCACATCGTTGACAACCGTCCAACCGTTGGCGGCAAACGTGGCTCCGTTTTCGAAGCCGCCATCGCCGGTTGGTGAAATGAGAACTGTCTGCGCCCAAACACTTGTGGTGAACACAAGCATGAGAGTAAACATGAATGCGGCAATTGTAGCATTGCGCTTCATAGCGTTTCTCCTTTGGTGATTATGATTTGATGTTGATTAGTTAGGATAGAGCTCAAAACTACAGTGGGACTCATTAGAGCAAAGAATTATTCCAACTTCGAACAACTAAATCTCTCATCTCGCGTGATCAAACGCCAAAGCGAGAGGTTCAATTTCTTTGAAAGCAGAGCAACAACTCCAAGACTATTGTTGAAATAGCCTTGCAATCCCCTTGGGGGAATCTCTAGTGATGAGTAATGAAAAAAGAATAAACTGAAGTGAATGGGTTCCACTGAATGCTCACGTTCGTTGGCTTCACGTGTTCGCCAACTTTCAGTGAACCGTATCAATATAGCCGAATTAGGCTATTATTGTCAAGAGAAAAGATAGGTGGATAGGTGGGGTCGGAAAGTTTCATGAGGGTATCCAAAAGGAACTTCGGCGTTCGAGATTCCTTGTTCAATATTCGATATTCAAAGAATATTTTGAATATCGAACACCGAATAATGAATGACGAAGTTCTTTTTGGACAGAGTGGAGGAAGGTCGAGGTCAACGGACGAGAATCATTCGCCTCGTCGTGCCCTCAAGAATCGTGGATGTTTCGCTTGCCGGTCTCAATCGGTAGAAGTATACTCCACTGGGCAGAGGGCTACCGTTTGCATTATGTCCATCGAACAAAATCGAGTATTCTTTGCCTGCATCTGCAAAAGCGTTGAAAAGTGAAGCGACCTCTCTGCCTAAGATGTCATATACAACAACAGCGGTATATCCGGTGTGTCCAGTCGAAAAGCGAATTTGAGTCGAGGGGTTGAATGGATTTGGATAATTCTGTGAAAGTGAATAGGTGAGTGGAGTCGAATGAGAAACACTTGTTACAAGAGTAATCTGAATTGGTTCCGTATAATGAATTGTTCCATCAAGATCGATTTGCTTCAGGCGATATAACATGTTGCCTGAAGTTGTTACCTGCTCAGCGAATCTATAATAATGAGGGTCTAATGTTGTACCATGCCCGGGTACAAAACTATTTGGAATAGTCTGGAATTCTGATGTCTCGTGAGAGCGTTTTTGTACTTCGAATCCGAAATTGTTCGTCTCGCTGAGGGTTCCCCACCGTACGACGACGCTATCACGCGTCGAGTTGAGTGAACCATTAAAGTACGCAAGCTGGATAGGAAGATTGGTTCGAGGGAATACAAACTTTGCCGTCACCGGCAAATGGTCGGAGGCATTGTGTAATGCGTTCGCGATGCTGTCGGGGACAGCAGCGTTCGGCAAACGATTGATTGAATCGTTGAAATGGTTGCTGTCGTTTCCGTAGGCTTTGTAGGTGGAGGTAAGAATTTTACTCGACATTGAAGTCGAAGTAAGTATTATGTCGAAACGATCGTCCATTCCTCCCGTACTTCCACCGCCAAAGGATCGTACTCGCGGCGACTGTGTGTGATAGGGGGCGAATGCCGCATTGCCGCTCCAGTTGCCATTGAGGTTTAGCGGATCGAATGCTTGACCGTTACTGCTTGTTCCCGTGGCGATGAGTTTTTGGAACGCTCCTTCACCGCTCGTATAAATATTGTAGTCGCCGACGATAATGAAATTCGTTCCGGCGGCTAAACTGTCTAGATGGTTTCTGAGAATGGTGGCTTCGTCCGATCGTTTCTGTTCGTTGGCAGAACCTGAGCTTGCTTTCAAGTGGACAGAATAGATTCGAAGTTGTTGGCTGGAATTCACGGGACGAACAATGTACTCTGCAATATCGCGCAGGGCAGTTGGAATATACGATGCACGAATGAATTCCCATTTGTCCGCGCGATAGTACACGCCATTATCTGTATCGGGACCATCGTGAAAAAGAACGGCAGTGAAAAGGGGAGGAGCTGAAACGTTCAACACATTTGTCAGGAATTCGTTCGTGCCCGCCGTACTCGTCATTTCTTGAACGACAAGCAAATCAGGAGAGAGACTGTTTATTATTTTTCTGAATTCGGGATTACGAGCTGCTGATGTGCTGCCCGGATAATTCAGCAAGTTGTAGGAAACAATGCTCAGTGTATCGTAATCCTGTCCGTAAGTAAGATTTCCTACGAGGACAAGCAAAACAAGGGTGAGGAGGAAAAGATATTTGGTGCGGCGAGCAAACGCGTAACGCGGTTCACCCCGTGAGATAGCAAAACTTATCTCACGGGGTGAACTCGTGTTGTCACAAAATAAACTACTAACGATGGTGCCCTCTATACTTCTCTGTTGACGAAAAACCTTCGGCGATAGTATAGTGAAATTCGAGTCAAGTTTCAAGCCAAAAGAAGAAGCTCCTTCTGTGAAGGCAGATAATTCTCTTCTTAGTTCATCCTATCCTTCAGGGTCTCTCGTTGCGTTGGCTCGTGCATATTCTCCAGAAACATATTCCGGAGAGTTCGATACTCACGATAAAGATTCAAACAATATGAACGCAAGACTTCTAACTCGTCTTGCTCGGAAAGATCATCAATGGAAAGCTGTGATCGTCCGTCGCGTCGCTGAATCTCCTTCAGCTTCGTAACGACGAGTGCGTTCAAATGGGGATCAAGATTGTTGAGGTTGCGGAAGTAGTCTCCCATACAAACTCCTATCAATTAGTATGTTGTGTTGTTAGAAAGTTCCGGAGATGGAACTTGAGGAAAGATCATGGGGGACTCGATGAAGCATCACGCTCTGCGGGATGCGTGGGCTAAATATAGCACGCCCCTGAACGTGAAACTGTAATGTCGCGCATACAGTTTGCGCTTTGTGTGATTATCGCGAATTACCTCAAAAGGAAGTTAAGAAGAGTAACAGCGAATGGAGAAGAGAAACAGTGGAGCCATCACGTGAATGATAATTCCACTGATCTCCTGAGTCGAAGTTTTTAGTGGTGTACTGCCGCCTGCTGTCCGAGATTACGCATGTCTGGAGCAACACCAATCACTGGACTGGCTGAACTCTCGGCTTCCTCAAGACGCTTCAAGATCTTCCAAATTGTTCGTTCAGAAATCTTGATATTGTGTTTCTCTTGCAGGATAGCCTTCAGCCGTCGCTGGCCGAAACCTGTCTGTTCCTTCAAGAGCTTGAGAAGTTGAACGCTTGATTCAGGCGTTGCGCTCGGGAAGTGATGCGGACGTCGTGACTGGTCAACCAGGCTCGTCGTATCACCACCGGATTTTCTGTATCGCTTCAGCCATTTGTAAAACGTCTTGCGGCTGATACTGAAGCGCTTGCATACTTCCTGTGCGCTGCCGCTTTCTTCGTAGCAAATCATCCAGGCGAGACGAGGATGAAGCGATGATGCGTGCTCGCCGGGCTGAGTTGCTTTTGGACTGTTTTCTGTCACCATAATATCCTACCTATCAAGAAAATGTTGATTGGTCTGTTGTGTTAAGATTTTCTTTGCACTATGTCGAAGCCTAAGCCTTGGCAGTAGGGGGATTGGAGATAGGGGGAAAGATTCTCCCGAAGTAATACCTTCGGTATTCGCAGAACCTCGATCACAACAGCCTCACTTCTTGCCTCACGCCGAAGACTATTTCACGCGATATGCCAGAGTTACTCTTCACCGCTTCAGGTAATTGTCGGTGGGAAGAATGAGCGAAACGAAGTGTGTTTTGAGAGAATTGTCATGAGAGAGTGCTAACTGTAGAAAAGTGACTGGTTACAGAAGTTCGTTTCAGTGTTCATACTACATGTTGGTTGTACATTTTACAGGTGGAGAGGGGAGAGCAGGAGAAAAGTCGAATGAGTCATCGGCAAACGATTCGCCTATCATTTTGCTCTGCATCAATGAATCTACGATCCTCTTCCCATCAAGTTTGTATTATCAACTATTGTTACGCAGCCGTAAAGAACTTTGCCACTAAGACACTAAGAACACAGCGCGGCACAGCCGCAACCAAAGAAAAACTGAACCACAGATTTCACGGATTTCCACAGATTGTTTTTTTATGAGTTCAATGCGAGCAACATTCAACCCTTACGTTGAAGTCTCATCTGTGTGCATCTGTGTCCCGCAAAGCGGGATGGTTTCGCTTTTCCTGTTTGGCTTGGAAAATCTTGCTGAGAAAACAAGATTCTACAACCTTGTTATACAAAGGTTTCACTAAGAAAATCAAAAACTTTGTGAAGCTTTGTGCCCTTCGAGCCTTTATCAATTTTCGATATGTGTCAGTCGCGGGAGGCAAAGCTGACTATCTCAGTTGTGCTTTACAGGGATCGGGAAGGAAAGCGGCTGCATCGCATCAGATTGATTTCACACGGCATGTTTCTTATATTGACACCGTAAAATTCAGCCACGCTTCTCACTTGGAGAGGTGGCCGAGTGGTTGAAGGCGCTAGTCTCGAAAACTAGTATAGGCGTCAGTCTATCGAGGGTTCGAATCCCTCCCTCTCCGCCAAACTACGTCACGCCAAGAGAAGGCGTGACTTCGTTTGGCAGGCCATTGAATCAATCTTTTTCGATCAGCCCTAATGCCACACTGGTATGTGTATGTTCTCAGAAGTCTTCGGACGAGTTTTGTGTATATAGGCTCGACCAACGACATCGAACGAAGACTTGCCGAGCATAATGAAGGTTTGACTCAATCAACAAAAGTCTACAGACCATTCAGAGTCGCAGCATTTGTTGCTGTCGAAACAGAAACGAAAGCGAGAGAGCTAGAACACTACTTCAAGAGGGGTTCAGGGAAAGCGATACTCAACAAGAGAATCTTGGGACTGGAAAAATAGAATCCCCTGACCGACGAAGCTCCGAAGGAGCGCAGTCGGTCTCCCTCTCCGCCAAACTACGTCACGCCAAGAGAAGGCGTGACTTCGTTTGGCAAGCCATTGACAATTCACCGTTGACAGTTGACCATTGACAATTCCGCGTTGACATGACAGGCAGTCAGCTCAGTTAAGAGGAAGCTCCTCAAGTTATTACTTGACATGTTGCCCGCTCAATATCTATATTGTTTTAGGCGTATGAAGAATTCAAACTCAAATAGCAAACATTTCACCTACTGGCGCTGGTGGTATTTTTGTATCGCGTCCCCCGGCGAACTGTGAATGGCTGTTATTGAGTAACGACTTTATCCTCAACCCTTCTGGTTCTCCACGAAGGGTTTTTTGTTTTAGACTTGTCCGATGATTTCATTCGAAGAATTTCAAACACTTGCGCGAGATTACAACGTGATTCCGCTGGAGCGAACACTGCTCGCGGATATGCTCACACCGGTCTCGACCTATTTAACATTGCGGAAGCTAAACGTTACTTCGTTCCTTCTCGAAAGTGTGGAGCCAAATGAGAAGCTTGGTCGTTTCTCATTTGTTGGTGTCGGCCCGAGACTTCTGTTGCGAAGCAGAAACGGAACGGTCACCGTCACTCAGCAAGACCAAACCCGTACTGAATCGGGGAACGTGTTTGAAGTTCTTCAGCGCCTGTCAGCGCAGTTTCAACAAGCTCCGACTTCGCCGCACAGTGGGTTCACAGGCGGATTTGTTGGTTACATTGGGTACGATTGTGTAAAGTATGTTGAGCATCTGAATCTTCCGGAAGCGACCTCCAACGAAGAGGATGATGCGATGCTCGGTCTGTTCGACACGGTCATTCAGTTTGATCATCGCAACCAACGTGTGACAATTGTTTGCAATGCAATCATTGAGAATGAGAAGCCGTTACAACGCCAGTACGAAGAAGCAAAGAAAAGATTAGAAGCGTTAGAGTTGCGATTGAAGAATATAGCTGTCGGAACTTCGAATTTTGTCTCCAACACTTCAATAAATCACATGGGGGAGGACGAGGAGCAGTTTCGCAAATCCGTTCTTCGGGCGAAGGAGTACATTGTCGAGGGCGACATATTTCAAGTTGTATTATCGAGAAAGGCTCGGCTCGAATTTTCCGGTGATCCGTTTCCCGTCTATCGTGCGCTTCGTATCATCAATCCGTCGCCTTATCTTTTCTATCTCGATTTCGGAGAAACAAAACTCATTGGCTCGTCACCCGAAGTCCTCGTGCGCTCGATGAACGGAACTGTTGAGCTTCTTCCGATCGCAGGAACACGACGAAGGGGAAAGAATGGGGAAGAGGACAAGAAGCTGGAAGATGAGCTTCTTCATGACGAAAAAGAACTTGCCGAACACCTGATGCTTGTAGATTTGGGAAGAAATGATGTCGGAAGAATTTGTGAGTACGGCAGCGTTCACGTTCCGGTCTTCAAGCGAGTCGAGCGCTACTCCCACGTCATGCATCTTGTTTCTGAAGTTCATGGGAGACTCATGAATGGAAAAACGTCTGTTGATGTTTTGAAAGCGTGTTTTCCCGCAGGAACAGTTTCAGGTGCACCGAAGGTTCGCGCAATGGAAATTATCAACGAGTTAGAAGGAATGAGGAGAGGAGTCTATGCCGGCGCAGTCGGCTACATCGGCTTCAATGGAGCGATGGACACCTGCATTGCCATTCGAACAATCGTTGTACATCGAGAGACCTTGACCGTACAAGCAGGCGCAGGCATCGTTGCCGATTCGGTTCCTGAGCTGGAGTATAAAGAGACAGTGAATAAGTCACAGGCGCTCATCGAAGCAATCAGACTTGCCGCGAACGGATTACAGATCTAAACTATGATACTCGTAATCGACAACTACGATTCCTTTACCTACAACCTCGTGCAGTTGCTTGGGAAGATTCTTTTCAACACAAAAGAGGAGCTGGTTGTGAAGCGCAACGACCAAATCTCTCTCGAAGAAATTGAGCGAGCCAAACCTCATCGAATTCTTCTCTCGCCCGGTCCCGGCAGACCGGAAGACGCAGGCGTAACTGTTGCTGTTGTCAAAAAGTTTGGCGTAAGCACACCAATCTTCGGCGTCTGTCTCGGACATCAAGCGATTGGCTTGGCATTTGGTGGAACAATCGTTCACGCACCAACTCTCATGCATGGCCGGACTTCTCTCATCAAACACTTCAATAGCTCCGTTTTTGAGAACGTGAAGAACCCGTTCATAGCAACTCGCTATCACTCGCTCGTCATCTCGCCGGAAAACTTTCCACACGAGTTAGAAGTTACCGCTAGTACAGATGATGGCGTTATCATGGGAATTCACCATAAGACATTTCCAATTGTAGGCGTGCAATTTCATCCTGAATCCATTCTCACGGTGGAAGGGGAGCGCATTATGAGGAATTGGGTGGGAGTGCAATAATCGCCATGAAGCAGTATATTGAAAAGTGTCTCGCCGGCAAGCATCTCACAGTCTCTGAAGCATCCAGTGCGGTGGAAGCAATCATCAACGGTCAGGCAAGCGATGTCCAGGTCGCAGGACTGTTAATTGCATTACGCTGCAAAGGCGAAACTGTTGATGAGCTTCTCGGCTTTGCACGTGTGATGCGCGAAAAAGCGATTCGTGTTTATGTTGACGATGACGATGCAATCGATGTTGTCGGGACCGGCGGCGATGGACTGGGTACGTTTAACATTTCTACGGTAACATCCTTTGTCGTTGCCGGAGCGGGAGTAACGGTTGCGAAGCACGGCAATCGTTCCGTCTCAAGCCAGAGCGGAAGTGCCGATGTGTTGACTGCGCTTGGTGTGAATGTTCAACTCTCACCGGAAAAAGTTCAGGCGTGCATCAACACTGTTGGACTCGGTTTCATGTTTGCGCCGACGTTTCATCCTGCGATGAAGGCTGTTGCGAAAGCTCGCGCTGAACTTGGTGTCCGAACCATCTTCAACATGTTGGGTCCACTGACAAACCCGGCTCGCGTAAAGCGTGCACTCATCGGAACGTTCGATCCATTAGTAGCAACAAAGCTTGCGGGAGTTCTGAGTCGCTCACAAATGAAACGGGCGTTCGTCGTGTACAGTGAAGATGGCATGGATGAAATAGCGCTTTCGAGTGAGACGAATCTGTTTGAGATCGTTGGAGCCTTCGAGCCATCACGCAAGAAAATCTCGCCGAAGGATTTTGGTTTTGAGGTGCAACCGCTCACTTCAATCAAAGGCGGGACGAAAGAAGAGAATGCAACCATTACGCTGCGAGTGTTGAACAAAGAACAAGGACCGCAGCGTAACGTTGTGGTGATGAACTCTGCGGCTGCAATCTATGTTGCAGGTAAGGCGAAACAATTGGATGAAGCAAAGGAGATGGCGATGAAAGCTATTGATTCAGGAAAGGCTCTTGCAAAATTGCACCAACTTGTCGAGTTTACAAATCGAGTATGAATGTTCTCGAAGAGATTCTTGAGCACAAACGTTCAGAAGTAAGGGCGAAGAAAAAAGTTGTTTTCCAGCGTGAGTTAGAAGAAAGAGAATTGTTTTCCTTCAGACGTTTGTCCTTGGCTCGAGCACTTCGCAGAAGAAAGCCTGCAATTATTGCAGAAGTGAAGAAAGCGTCGCCATCCAAAGGAGTTATTCGGGCAGACTTCAATGCGCTTGCGATCGCTCGTGAGTACACACAGAATGGTGCGACTGCGCTTTCCGTGTTGACGGATGAACAATTCTTTCAGGGAGATCTGCGATTCATCGAGCGGATGAGAAAGTTTGCAATGATTCCGATTCTCCGCAAAGATTTCGTCATTGACTCTTATCAGTTGTATGAGACGAAGGCGTATGGTGCTGATGCCGTGTTGTTGATTGCGGCCGCACTTGACCGTTCTCAGCTTGATGACTTGTTCGCCGAAGCAACAGCAATTGACCTTGAGTGTTTGATCGAAGTTCATTCCAAAGAAGAGATTGAGACGCTCGACTTTGACAAAGTCAGTCTGGTCGGAATAAACAACCGAGACCTCACGACGTTTGAAACTGATATTTCTACTTCTGCGAAACTTCGACAGCTTATTCCGAAGGATGTGGAAGTGGTGAGTGAAAGTGCGATCAGCACATCTGATGATATCCAGTATTTGATGTCCAACGGTATCAGCTCGTTTCTTATTGGAGAGATGTTCATGCGTGCAGGAAGTCCGGGCAAAGCGTTGGCGGAGTTGTTGACAGAACGTTAGACCTGCGAGGTCTGCTTTGCTTAATCATGTGAGACCTCGCAGGTCTGCATCTCGAAAAGAACAATGAAAGTCAAAATCTGCGGCATAACGAACGAAGATGACGCACACGCCGCAATTGAAGCGGGCGCTCACGCGTTAGGTTTTATCTTTGCTGACGCGAGTCCACGTTGTGTTGCACAGGGAGATGCATACAACATTATCAAAACGTTGCCGCCGTTCGTTACAACGGTTGGAGTATTCGTGAACAGCTCTCGCGAAAAAGTTTTGCGCACGATTCAGGCGACGGGTATTCAAGCAATTCAATTTCACGGAGAAGAATCGCCCGAAGAATTACAAGGGTACTTGTTGCCAACATACAAAGCGTTTCGGGTTGATGAGAGGTTTGATGTGACTTCCCTCCAGCAGTATCAGTCCAGGATATTTTTGCTGGACACCTTCGTTGACGGCGTGCGCGGAGGTACAGGGGAGTCTTTCAATTGGAGTATCGCCATCGAAGCAAAACGCTTTGGCAGAGTTGTTTTGAGTGGCGGATTGAGGCCGGAGAACATCGCAGAAGCTGTTCGCACAGTTCAGCCATATGCTGTTGATGTCAACAGCGGTGTGGAGTCTTCACCGGGCAAAAAAGACAAACACAAACTGAAAGATCTGTTTTCAGCTTTATGCACTACACAGGAGTTCTCATGTTAATTGTGATGAAGCGTGATGCAACACGCGAAGATATTCAAAAAGTAAAAGACAAAATCCTTGCGCTCGGTTACATGCCGCACGAAATTCCCGGCACGCAACGGACGGCAATCGGCATTACCGGTAATAAGGGAAAGATCAATCCTGAGCTCTTCTCCATGATGCATGGAGTGGAAGACGCTGTCCCTGTGACCAAACCGTACAAACTGGTAGGGCGAGATGCGAAACCGGACAACTCTGAGATTGATGTCGATGGCGAAACTATTGGCGGGAAAGAGATCGCAATTATTGCAGGCCCATGCTCGGTCGAAAGCTGGGAACAATTGATCGCAACCGCCGAAGCTGTGAAAGAAGCCGGCGCAAAATTTCTTCGCGGAGGGGCGTTTAAGCCTCGCACTTCTCCGTATGCATTTCAGGGAATGAAGGAGGAAGGGCTTGTTCTTCTTCGCGAAGCGAAAGAGAAGACGGGGTTGAAAATTGTCACCGAAGCGAAAGACGTGCTTACCCTTTCCGCTGTTGCTGAGGTTGCGGACGTCATTCAGATTGGCGCCCGTAACATGCAAAACTTCTCGTTGCTCGAAGCAGTTGGCGACTTACGTACACCGGTGATGCTGAAGCGGGGAATCTCTGCAACGATTGAAGAGCTCTTGATGTCTGCCGAGTACATTCTTTCACGCGGGAACTTAAATGTTATTTTGTGTGAGAGAGGAATTAGAACGTTCGAGCCGTATACACGCTACACACTCGACTTGAATGCAATTCCTGTAATCAAAAAGCTTTCGCACCTTCCTATCATCGTCGATCCGAGTCACGGTATTGGAATGTGGGATGGAGTTTCTTCGATGGCGCTTGCAGGTGTTGCCGCCGGCGCTGATGGATTAATGATTGAAGTCCATCCAAATCCCGAAGCAGCTCTCTCGGACGGAGCGCAATCATTGAAGCCGGATCGCTTCAGAGAGTTGATGGAAAGAGTGCGGCTTGTTGCAGCAGCCGTCGATCGCACTGTTAGTGTTGAGGTTGCTGGATGAGCTACAATTTTCCCGACAGCCGCGGCTACTTCGGCAGCTTTGGCGGTCGCTTCGTCCCCGAAACATTGATGGCTGGTCTGTTTGAGCTTGAGCGTTTGTATAACGAAGCGAAGAACGACCCATTGTTCAAATCAGAATTCCGTAGTCTTCTTCACAACTACGGCGGCCGCCCCACAGCGCTCACTTTTGCCGAGCGACTTACCAATCATTACAGTCGAGCCAAAATCTATCTCAAGCGTGAGGACCTCTGCCACACCGGTGCTCATAAAATCAATAACACCATCGGACAGATTCTCCTCGCGAAACGTTCCGGCAAAAAGAGAATCATTGCCGAGACAGGTGCTGGACAACACGGCGTTGCAACGGCAACGGTCGCTGCGAAGATGGGCTTGCCATGTGTTGTGTATATGGGCGAAGAAGACATGCATCGTCAGAAATTGAACGTGCAACGCATGCGAATGCTCGGTGCAGAGGTTCGTTCGGTGAAGTCGGGAAGCAGGACGTTGAAAGATGCAACGAGTGAAGCTATCCGAGATTGGGTGACGAACGTTGATAATACGTTTTACATCATCGGCTCGGTCGTTGGTCCGCATCCGTACCCGATGATGGTGAGGGATTTTCAGTCAATCATCGGACGCGAGACGCACGAGCAATTGATGGAAAAGGAGGGGAGATTGCCGAGTGTGTTGCTTGCGTGTGTTGGAGGTGGAAGCAATGCAATTGGACTGTTCTATCAGTTCATTGATGCCGATGTGCGGATGATTGGCGTTGAAGCGGCGGGACTTGGTGTTGATACTGACAGACATGCCGCAACGCTAATGAAAGGCAAGCCGGGCGTGCTGCACGGTTCGTACAGTTATCTTCTTCAAGATGAACAGGGGCAAGTTGCGCTCGCACATTCCATCTCTGCCGGGCTTGATTATCCCGGCGTTGGTCCTGAACATTCGGCGTTGAAAGAAATCGGACGAGTCGAGTACGTCGCCGTCACGGATAAAGATGCACTCGCTGCGGCAAAACAACTGGCGCAGCTTGAAGGAATCATTCCTGCATTGGAAACTGCACACGCGTTCGCGTATCTCAACACACTCATGCCTTCCACAAATCGTAACGACATTGTCGTTGTCAACCTTTCCGGTCGCGGCGACAAAGATATTGTGACCTACGCGGAAAACTTGTGACTCAACCTGTAACTCGCATCGATGAAAAGCTCGCTGACGTAAAAACAAAAGGGGAAAAAGCGCTCACGCTGTTTCTTACCGCTGGATTTCCTGAGCTGCACTCAACGCCCGCCGTAGTGTTGGAATTGGAGAAAGCAGGAGCCGACATCATCGAACTCGGCATGCCATTCTCCGACCCGCTTGCAGATGGACCGATCATCCAGCAAAGCTCAGCCATTGCGTTGAAGAACGGGACGACGCTCAGAACAATTCTCTCCGATGTAAAGAATATCCGGAAATCAACGGAGATACCAATTGTATTGATGGGATATCTGAACCCAATTCTTCGTTACGGTGCGGAAACCTTTTTTGCCGACGCGCGAGCGGCAGGCGTTGACGGCCTTATTCTTCCTGAAGTTCCAAAAGAAGAGACTGCACGGTTCAATGAGATGATTCTTGGGAACGGTCTCTCGAATATCCTGCTCGTAGCGCCGACATCCTCATCGGAAAGGATTGAAGAGATCGACAGAGCCTCGTCCGGATTCCTCTATTGTGTTTCAACCACCGGCGTAACCGGCGCAGATGGGCACACTCCCGCACAAGCATACGTTCGCCGTGTAAAGAGCCACGCGAAGAAGAATCCTGTGCTTGTCGGGTTTGGCATCTCGACATCAAAAGATGCGCGAGCCGTTGCCCGCGATTGCGACGGGGTGATTGTCGGCAGCGCACTCATCAAGCGCATTATGCGTGGCAGGGATAAGCGCTTCCGCGAGTGGGTCGCGGAGTTTAAGAATGTGTTGCGGTAATGAAGCAGGCAGGTTGTCCCAAAGGAACTTCGGCGTTCGAAATTCCTTGTTCAATATTCGATATTCGATGGAAATCTCGAATATCGAACACCGGATCTCAAATGTCGAAGTGCTTTTTGGTCAGCCTCCCTACGAGAGAAACAAAGTGAATCCTGAGCTTACTTTGGAAATTCGTTCGTCAGCTCAAACGAGTCGTAAAACGACTGGGCAACTTCACCGAAGTGATTCATCTTTGCGTTGGAATGCGGGAGTCGAAGAGTTCCGTCTGAACGTGCGAGACCGAGGCAGTAAATACTTGCAACTACACCAGCGACTTTGCCTTCATAAGAAGCCTCTTTGAACAGCGGTTGCCACACGTTCAAAATCATGCTCACGTAGGCTGCGGCGTACACAAGATTAGTCTTTGGTTCACTCAGTTGTTCGACAAAGTCATTCGATGATTCTTTCCCAAACGTAGAAACTCCCGCCGAGTTGGAGAACATGCTTGATCTATTTTCGAGTTGTTTGCATATCCAACGAGCAGTTTCCACTTTGATTTGTGCAACGCCGATGGAAGAGTTGTACCCGCTCAAGGCAAGCACCTTGTCAAGAATGTCTTCACTGGGTTTTACGTTGAGAGAGTGCTCTGCATAGACAATAGAGGCAAGAAGCCTCGGCGCTATGCCGAAGCTCTTCGACGCTTCAACAATTTCATTCTTATGTTCCAGCAGTATGCTTCGTGCCCGCTCAGATCCGAAAGCAAATGAACAGACAAACACGAACACAAGATGTATGAAGTGCACTCTCTTCATTTCATAATCGAAACTCGTAGGGACGTTCAACTGAACGTCCCTACTGTGCAGCGTCATTTCACGAGCAACAACTTCTTCACATTCGTAAACGTTCCCGCCTTCATCCGGTAGATGTACATCCCGGATGGCAAGTTCGTGAAGTCAGCCGTTACGGAATGCTCGCCCGCTTCGCGAACGCCGCTCGCCAACGTTGCGACCTCTTGTCCAAGTACATTGAACACCTTCAAGGATACAACCTGTGCCTCAGGCAAATCGAACCTGATGACTGTCGAGGGGTTGAATGGATTGGGATAATTCTGATACAGGCTGTACGATGTCGGGGTTGTCCTCTCCACAGTCTTGCCAAGTGGGTTTCCGGGGAACGAAGGCGAACCGCTCGGTAGGATGAGATAGTCATCATTAATGAGCGGCTCAACCCTGCCATGGCCGAGCATCTCGACATCAACATAGACTTCACGACCAGCCAGATCGTCTAAGTTGATCTGGAATGTCCTGAACGTTCCGTACGTACTATCCCGCATGACCGTGAGATCCGAGAAAGGAACCGTCCAGATTTGCTTGCGCACCGCTCCGGAGCCACGTTGACGAAGAACGACGCGGGCGATTGGCTGGCTGACAGTTCTGATCGAATCTTCCGGTACGGCGAGACGTTTACCGTAAGCGGCGCCTGCAAAAAGGAGTATTGTGCTCGGGGAATTTACGCTGAACGGCATTGACGAGAGAAGGCTCTTGGCGTTATGGCTCGATGATTCATTGCTGAATTCTAGAATCACTTCGCCTTGAGGAGTAACAAGCTTCATGCGCGCAATTTCAAACGCCATCATGCCGTTGATTCTTCCGTTGCCATGACCCAATGCCTGAGTGAGACGAACCATGCCGTGCCGGTTACGGCGGTATTGCACGTTTGAGCTGTCTCCTTCCATTGAAAGTGGACCATCGCCAATTGATTGCTGCGGTCCGCCGGGATTTACCGTGACAGCGATTTGTCCGCTCGGCTTTCGCCAGAGTGCTGCGACCTGCGATGGCGCTGCTGAGTTGATGTTGCATTCCGTTCCACCGTCAGCACCTGTGGCAAGCAACGACGGCGCAGACCAACTTGAGCCATTGAATGTTGCCAAATACACATTGTTCGATTCATTCCAGAGGAGCCGAAGCTGATTGTTCGTTTCGTACGAGCCAATGACCGGATGCGGCGTCGCGGCCGTGCTCATTGAATAGGATGTGATATTTCCCCAGTTGTTACCGGCGAAGTTTGCATCACGAACGTGGACAGAAACCCCTTCAACTACGTTATCAACACTTTGCCATGCAATGGTAACTTTCCGTGACGTGCAACCAGGAGGAACGCAACCAATCGCGAGCGACGGACGCTGGTTCATGTACCAGCCGTACTGAGAGATTTGAGCGGAGTTCAAAAACGTCCATGCCTGGGAGATCTGATCATAGTAGCATTCGATGTACTGGATTGTCTGCGCTGAGGCGTTCTCCCAACACAAGGCGTAACCACTTCCGGATTCGTTCGCGATTGAAGGGAAATAGCAACTCCCGCTCGTTCCCGGGACATGCCCAATGGTACCCCACCCGAACTCGCTCGAGTAATCAATGATGTTGATCCCATCACGTTCTCTCCACGCCAGCCTCTTTCGGTCGGAGCCAGCATGGAGCCAATGGGCGGCAATAACCGGTGTAGACAGGAAGTTTGGATCGCCTGTATCGAATGCGCTGACAAGTTCCAATTCCCCCCATGTGTCTGTCACGATATTGTAGCTTCGGAGATAGATGTAACAAATCATGCCTGTGGATTGCCACACAACATTTGCGATATCGTTCTTGACAACGAGGCTGGGATACCTGTTGAGCGTGCTAAGGCTGCCATCGCTTACGGGAAAATCGTTCGACCAATTCACGCCGTCGGATGATTTTGAAAACCAGACCCGATTGCTGCTTTCGTACGCTATGCAGTAGGTGCCGTTGCTGCTTTGCGCGATCTTGCGCTGGTTGTTGGTGGTGGTTGCTTGAGGAGATGTAGAGAAAAGATGCTTCTTCAGTGTTGCTCTCAGAGATGAGTGCCCAGTTGCTGTAAACTGCCTAGGATTTTCTCCTTTACCATCGCTCCATGATGCACACACCCATCCAGTGGTTGAAGGAACAGCCTCTAACGTGATCGGATCGCTTCCTGCAACTGATTCACCATGCCAAGTCGCCCCAACATTGAACCCATTGACCTTATATGTTCCACTGGTTGGCTCAGTTTCTGCGCTTGCTATTGGAAGCAAATCAAGATTGTAAGCGCTCTTGGTACCAAGCGAAATTGGCCATCTGTTATAAGTGTCGTAGGTGGCCATGTAAAACGGATCATTGGCAACTTGAGGCAGAGTCTTATATTGCTCCCACGAGGATGTGAAAAATGCTTTGCCATCAGTCCCAGCGAGTTCTAAATAGTATCCCCAATAGGTGATCAGGTCTTGATCGCTGACAGGAAACGTAAGTTGTATTTTTTGTCGGTCAACAGAATTGTATTGCAGAGGATCTTGATCCACGACTGCAGAAGTGGAAGCAACGATGGGATCAGACGAATAACCCGCTGTGCGGTGATCCTTGCGCACTCGTAAGGTGACGTTCACGGGTGCCACATTGCTGGTATTATACACTTCAACGATTGCTTGTACAGATGGATTGCCAATAAAGCTGGACGCCGGCTCAGGGCCCGTAATTCGCCGGCCGTTGATTGTGAAGTAAGCATCATAGACAGCAATACTCGAATTAACAGAATAGATCGGTGTCAGCAGGTTATTCAGGGAGGATTGCGCTCCCCAGCGCATTGAATTCTCATGGAAAGGCGACCACGCCGAAAGCCACTTGCCGGACGGACCAACCTGATCATAAATCACTGTGCCTAAATTTTTGTATTCGTTCCAAGCTCCCTGTAGGATTGAATGTGGGTTTGTAAAAAGGATACTGGCCTTAAGCTTGGCGTATTCAGTAAGGTTTATCTTGTCTGGGCTGTTTACAGCCAAGAGATCTGCCTCTCCCATATTTGATAACATGAGAGAGGTAAGGGTGCGTATCTCCTGGGGGATATCTTTTCGAACCTCATCTATTGCTTTGGGGTAGGCAATGCATTGCAGAATGGTCTCTCTGAAGCTCCACAATGTCCAGTTTGAGAAAAACTCAAGGGTAGCCTGAATGATATCGACACCAAGCGGCCAATCAATATGATTCCCTATCCACTGTCCAAGTTCTTGAGAGATATCTTGATGCCCGGCGATTGCGGGGTAGAATCTGTTAACGAAACGAAAGATTGTTGCCATTTCACGCAGGCCTGCGTCTGAAATAGCAGATCCTTTTCGGTAATCAAGTGGTAAACCATTGGGATTGTTTGTGATCCAATCATTCAGTACAGCACGATAAAATAAGAGAACCGGGTTAGAGCCGCCGGGGTACCATGCTGGACTCGGCCCGTTGTAAAACAAATGAGGATACCCTGTGGTAAAATCCATTTGGGCGATGGTAGGTTCAAACTGATCTGTGTGAACCCAAACATGATCCATCACCACGGTTTTTACTTGGTTAGGGTTGCCGTAGTGGTAATCAACAATGGTTTCTATGATACCTTCCATTTGAGCATTCGGGTCTCTGAATCCCGATGGGTTTCTTACAACTTGTATATCTCCAAGGTTCAACTGAGCAGTCACTTTAGGGACTAGAAAATCGTGGCAAGCAACGTCGGTTGCGAGGTGGCAGTAGTAGCCTAATGCAAAAGCAAGCTTCATATTTCTTGCATCATGACTTATCGTGGTACCGTTGCTTCCGGGGTTTGGTCCGGGAGGATCGATAGGTGCGCAGGCATTCAGTAAGTATTCTGCAAATCTAAATCCATACTTCTCGTCATGAGTATCAATGCCGAATGGATAATCGCTGTCGGGAACATTTGCAGTTCCGATTTCATATGTTAGTCCATTGGCCGGAATTCCCGCGAAGTACACCGTCTCTCGAATCTTCGTGTACAGCTTGGCAAGAGAGGTCTTGTACTTGTTGCTATATTGCATGTCGGGAAACATCGTTCCATACAGGAAGTAAGGTTGATATTTTGGGTTTGAAACGAGAGCGTAATACTGATCGTTAAGTGCAAGAACTGCATCTAGATGGTTGACATGCCCTGCAAGGCCATGGGCCCAAATAATTTGGTTGCAGAACGAGAAGAAGAGCATTGTGAAGAGCACAAGTTTTTTCATTGCAAATGCCTTTCATTTATGTTTGTTGAAATGAACCGCTCGCCGTTTGGATTTGATTCTTGATCGGGAATGCGGTAACTTCCTGAGACAAACAGAAATGCGCGTAGAATTGCAAATGCGCTTGAGATTACCAGTCTCCAAATCCTGTTTGTTGTCTTACTGGGGCGGGGTGTTACCAGCATCCCGCCTCAATCTGTTTTTTAGATAGTTGCTGTCACCCTATCTGCCATATATTGTATAGAGCGCCAGTTTTTCATCGCGAATGCCTCTCCAAGCTGAGAATGATTTTGAAATGAAATACTTCCTATTTGAGTTTCCCGATTTGGATGCAAAATAATATACCAGCGAAAGACTGTTCAAAATTCAGATTGCCAATGGCAGAAACGCCGAATCCCAGAAATGGCAGAGGGATAAGAGCCAGCTGGACCTCCACGGGAAAACCAATTGAACGTCTTGACAATCGTTCATACTCATCTCTGGCAATATCTTTAATTGGGCCGCGTTTCACTCCCCCGATAAAACCAACGCCTGCTGAAATAGATGCGAGAAAAATCCTCGAACGCATTGCACGACCATACAGTACTCCGATATCCCAGATGGTTTCTTCCGGAACTGGGTCAAAGAGAACGAGAATTGATTCCCCCGAGCGCACAATTCGTGCTGAGAAAACATCATGACCGTCTTGATACGAAAAACACAGCCCCCCCGAGACCCCGAAGCTGCTTCCCCCGAGTCCTGCCTGTAGTCTGTAGAGTGGACTGGCTTTCTTCTCTGCTTCGCCAGTTTGATCTTGAGCAGTTGTATTCTTGTCCCCTGCACAGATGAATGGCGAATAGAACAGAAGGAAGAGTATTGTAAATGCGATACCTGAAAGCCGACTAATCATATTTTTCGTACTCCTTTCTAAGTTGGTCAATGACGGATGATTCAATCAAGAAACCTGTGATGCCGCGACTCGGGTGGTGTTGCTTACACTCCATGTGCAGTCCCGCCAGAAAGATGGCGGGCAGGCAAGAGGGTGAAAAGAACAACAAAACAACGGCAACGCGTACGCGCATAGCGCATCCTCATCTCAAAGTGAATTCGTGAACAGCGTGTGTTAGAAAAAAAAACGCAAAGAACGGGGACAAAATCTTATGTGTATTGGATTCTGCAAATACATCGTCAATACACTGCACTAATGTACTTCCGTCTCCGAGCGAAATCAAGCGCAAGGTGTAAGAAAATTTCCTACAGGGCTGTAAGAAAAATTCTTACACCCTAAAGCGTTTGAGAACTGCCCTTTAAGGAACGTCCGTGACATCATCATCCGAGAGGAGGGCAAATCGAAGACCACTCAGGTCGGTGGGAATAAAGCCAAGCCGCCACGCAAGTGGACGAAGGTCATCGGTGTGGCTTAACTTGAACTTCCTCTTCAAGCGGTCACGCTCGGTGTATGCGGTCTTCTCGGTAATCTTGAGTTTGTTCGCTATCAGTTTGATGTTGTCATTCAGTCCGATAAGCCGCATCAGCTCTTTCTGTTGCTGCGTGAGTGTTCTGAGCAGGTTGCGTTTCTCTTGTTCAATGAGTTTCTCGTCGGAAATGTCGCGCTGCTTGCCGAAGGCGGCAATGAGACAGCCTTGCTCCGTGAATTTCCAGACCGTATTGCGAAAGCAATGGGGGTTGTTATCCCTGTCCACCTGGTGTGTATCAACTTCCAGAACGTTCTCAGGCGAACGACAAAATCTTGTGATTGCCTCTAAGTTTCTTGCATCTCGCCGTGCGACAAATCCCATGAGGTGTGTACCGACGAGATCGGCTGGTGAGCGGTAGCCGTACATTCGCGCAAACGCTGCATTGCACTCGGTGATAATCGCATCGCTCCAGACGCGCTCGAGCATTTCATCCTCAGGAAGGTCGAGCAGCAGAAGATGTTTCAGTTCTGCAAACCAGAACGCATCGGGACTGCTTTGTATGAGTGCAGAGTTTTGACAGCGCAAGCGTCGGATTTCTTTCATGTGCATTCCTCATTCACCTTGTTCCCCGCAAAACCATAATAGCGCCCGTCAACTCCATCCAAATGATGCCTGTTCGCCTCCCCGAAGGGGTCCTTCGGACTGGCAGAAAAAGATGAAAGGATGAAAGGATGAAAAGATGAAAGGATGAAAGGATGAAAAGATGAAAAGATAAGAAGAAGAACTAGACAGAGCAGCCCGTTTGCAATGCTAACGTTTGCTATGTCTCCTTGAAAATGTCTTCGTTGTTGTGAATCCTGCATCCTCACTAAGCTCGCCCCTCCATCGGCAACAGCCAAGAACATTTGGATTGCGTTGTCGTTTCCAAGATAGCACTATCACAAGTACTTGTCAAGGATTTTTTGCGAATCCTGAAAGTTATTCTTGAGGAATGAAGGAATAAGGTTGCACGATCGTGCAGAGTTATTTTTTCAGCTCCAGCACCAATCGCGCCGAGGCACCACTCTTACTCACTGACGTTACGCAAACCGAGTTATGGAACCCTTTCAGGGTTCAACGATGAGTTCGTTTTGTGTGTCGGGGCGTTGCCCCGACCTGTAGTATGTAACGCCTTCGGCGTAGAAAACCGTATTCCCCGAAGGGGAAGTATATTACAGCCGAGGGCAACGCCCTCGGATATGCAATCAAATTTTCGTTTGAACCCTGAAAGGGTTCCATACGACTTATCAATGATTGTCGTTTTGCGTAACATCAGTTACTCATCTCATACTCAACCCTATCCATCAGCGTTCGCATCAAAAATATTCCGCGACCGTTGGTACGCAGCAGGTTTTCTTCCTTGAGTGGGTTCTTCACTTTCTCTGACTTGAACCGTTTTGCTCTTTTGATCTTCACGCTCGTCAATTCCCAATGGAATCTCTCCGTCAATTTTCTTACTTTGAGTTCGCACTAAACGCTGATCACTTATCACTTATTACTACCAGCATTGTCAGGAATTAGAGTTCGCTTCGCCCCAAGTCCTACAGGCTATCTTCACGTTGGCGGATTAAGAACCGCCCTCTACAATTATCTCTTCACACGAAAGAACAACGGCACATTCATTCTCCGCATCGAAGACACCGACCAGACGCGTTACGTTGAAGGTGCGGAAGAAAATCTCATCAACGCACTGAAGTGGGCTGGACTAACGTACGATGAAGGTCCAGATGTTGGAGGACCGAAAGGACCATACAGACAGTCAGAGCGCATCAGGATTTATCAACAGTATGCGAAGCAGTTGTTGGATGAAGGGAAGGCATACTACGCATTCGACACAGCCGAAGAGCTTGATGAGATGCGCAAGTCGCGGGAGAAGTTGCGTATTCCTCCCAAGTACGACCGCCGTGCATTGAAGCTGAAGCCTGAAGAAGTGAAGGCGAAGCTTGATGCGGGAGTTCCTGCCGTTATTCGTTTGAAGGTTCCTGAATCCACAACGGTTGCGTTTGATGATATTGTCCGGGGTAGAGTT
>Ga0082335_1002867_pt1 | contig 30311 bp, 32 predicted proteins | sample Subgrocontami58m_FD_72375 | JGI IMG/M metagenome (GOLD analysis project Ga0082335, IMG submission 72375) | Subsurface groundwater microbial communities from S. Glens Falls, New York, USA - GMW37 contaminated, 5.8 m (SPADES assembly) (version 2) ...
GCTCGCCGAGACGACGGTGCGCAACCACATCCGCGCGATCCTGCTCGAGCTGGGCGCGCACTCGCAGCTCGAGGCGGTCGCGAAGGCGCGCCGCCTCGGCCTCGTCGAGTAGCGCCCGGCGACTTCGGCTCCTTGTCAGGAGAACGCCCTAGGCGACGACGAGCCCCGCCTCGCGGCCGACCTTCTCGAAGGCCGCGAGGGCGCGCTCGAGGTGTTCCTCCTCGAGGGCGGCGGACATCTGCACGCGCACCCGCGCCGTCCCCTCCGGCACAACCGGGAAGCCGAAGCCGGTGACGAAGACACCCTCGTCGAGCAGGCGCTCGGAGAGGCTGATCGCGTCCGCGGTCGCGCCCACGATGATCGGGATGATCGCCCCCTCGCCCTCGAGTGGGCTGAAGCCGGCACCGGTCAGCAGCGCGCGGAAGCGGCGCGTGTTCTCTCGCAGCTTCTCTACGAGCTCCGGGCTCTCGCGCAGCACCTGCACGGCGCGCAGCGCAGAACACGCGACGGTCGGGGGCAGCGCGTTCGAGAAGAGCTGCGGCCGCGAGCGCTGCGCGAGGAAGTCGCAGACCGCGGCGCTCGAGGCGACGTAGCCGCCAGCGGCGCCCCCGAGGGACTTGCCGAGGGTACCGGTGATGACGTCCACCTCGCCGAGCAGGCCGAAGTGCTCGGCGACGCCGCGTCCCGTCGCCCCCATCACCCCCGTGCCGTGCGAGTCGTCCACGATCACGACCGCGTCGTGCGCGCGAGCGAGCTCGACGATCTCCGGCAGCCGGCAGAGGTCGCCCTCCATCGAGAAGACGCCGTCGGTGATCACGAGCTTGCGCTGTCCCGGCTCGCAGCTCTCGAGGCCCGCGCGTAGCGCGCCCATGTCGGAGTGCGGGTAGACGGCCTTGCGCGCCGGCTTCGAAAGCCGGATCGCGTCGATGATCGAGGCGTGGTTGAGGGCATCGGAGAGGATCACCGCCGTCTCGTCGGCGAGCGAAGGGATCGCCGCCTCGTTCGCGTTCCAGCAGGAGACGTAGCTCAGCGCAGCCTCGGTTCCGGAGAGCTCGGCGAGCGCCGCCTCCAGCTCGTGGTGCGGCTCGAAGGTGCCGCAGATGAAGCGCACCGAGGCGGTGCCGGCGCCGTAGCGCTCGAGGCCCTCGATTCCCGCGGCGACGACCTCCGGATGGCCGGCGAGCCCGAGGTAGTTGTTCGAGGAGAGGACGATCACCTCGCCGCGGCCGGCCATCTCGACGACCGGCCCCTGCGGCGAGCACAGCGTGTTGAAGCGCTTGTACGTGCCGGCCGCGCGCAGCGCGTCGAGCTCGCCCGCGAGCTGCTCCTGGAGGCGCTCGTTCACGGGTGCGCCCACCGCCCCGCCTTCGCGAGGCTCTCGCTGGCGCGCGCGACGCCGGCCGGCATCGCGGTCACGGCCTCGGCGGGCGCGCCCGGCCGCAGCACGACCTTGCAGGCCTCGCCGCGCTCGAGCGCGGCGAACGCGCGCTCGAACTCTCCGAGCGGCAGGTCGTCGGTGATCAGCGGCCGGAGGTCCACGACGCCGTGCTCGAGCAGCCAGCGCGTGCGGAACCACGTCGCCCAGACGGCGCGCCCGTTCACAGCCGTCACGGTCAGGTTCTTGAAGATCAGCGACTCCGCGACGTCGATCTCGACCGGCCGCGGCGGGATCCCGAAGAGGACGACGTGGCCGCCGTTGCGGACGATGCGGAACGCGTCGTCGATCGCCCGCGGCGCGCCCGACATCTCGAAGACGACGTCGAGCCCCTCGCCGTCGTTCTGCTCCCGGAACCAGCCGGGGACGTCGCCGGCCTCTGTGACGTTCAGCGCCGCGCTGACGCCCATCGACTCCGCCAGCGCGAGCCGGAACGAGGTCGCATCCGAGGCGAGTACCCGCCCGGCGCCGGTCGCCCGCGCGATCGCGATCGAGAAGAGGCCGATCGGGCCGCAGCCGAGGATCGCCACCGTGCGGCCGCCGAGGTCCTGCGTCGAGGTCGCGAAGACGGCGTTGCCGAACGGCTCCTGGAGCGTCGCGATCTCCGGCGGCAGCTTCGTCCGGTCGTTCTGCCAGATCACCGCCTCCGGCACCGCGACGAACTCGGCGAACGCGCCCTGGCGGTCCACGCCGAGGATCTGCGTGCGCTCGCACATGTGCGCCTGGCCGGTGCGGCAGTGGAAGCAGTCGCCGCACGTGACGTGGCTCTCGGCCGAGACGTAGTCGCCGGTCGCGACGTGGCGGACGTTCGGCCCGAGCTCGACGACGGTGCCCGCGAACTCGTGCCCGAGCGTGAGCGGCGGATCGATCCGGTTCTGCGCCCACTCGTCCCAGTGGAAGATGTGCAGGTCGGTGCCGCAGACCGACGCCGCCTCGACGCGGACGAGCACCTCGCCGTCGCCGGGAACGGGAACCGGCACCTCCTCGAGCGCGAGGCCCGGGGCGCGCGACGGCTTGCGGATCGCCCACATGGAGTCCACGGCGGGGACATTCTGCACGCTCGCGGCGCGCACGGCCTCGCGCTCCCGTGCCGCTTTCCGTTCGATAGCTCTCTGGGTAAGCTCGGGGCCACCGACGAGGGAGACCGAGAATGAACCCACAGGCCGCCACGCTCCGGCTCGCCATCTTTCCCCGCGTAGGCCTCTCGGCCGACGCGCTGCTCGTCCTCACCGGCACAGCGCTCGTCTCGCTCGCGGCGCAGGTCTCGATTTCGCTTCCGTTCACGCCCGTCCCGGTGACGGGTCAGACCTTCGCCGTCGTCCTCGTCGGCTCGGCGCTGGGCGCCCTTCGCGGGATCGCCAGCCTCGTGCTCTACCTTGCGATCGGCGCGCTCGGCGCCCCGATCTATGCCGGCGGCGCGCACGGCTGGTCGGTGCTCACCTCGCCGAGCGGCGGCTACATCGTCGGCTTCGTCGCAGCGGCGGCGCTCGCGGGCTTCCTCGCCGAGCGGCGCTGGGACCGCCGCTTCAGCTCGGCAGTTGCGGCGATGCTGAGCGGCAACGTCGTCATCTACCTCGTGGGCCTGCCGTGGCTCGCGCACCAGCTCGACACGAATCTCGAGAGAACCCTCGAGCTCGGCCTCTACCCGTTCGTCGCCGGCGACGTGCTCAAGCTCTATCTCGCAGGAGCGCTGCTGCCCGGCGCCTGGCGACTCGTCGGGCGCGTGCGCGGCTGAGCCGCCCCTCCTCGAAGCCGGCGGGGCGACGGCGAGGAGTCGAGGTACGTCTTCGCGGTGGCGATCGCGCCGCCGCAGATGCCGGCCGGGGTGCGCGCCGCGCTAGGTGCGTCGCGGCTTCGAACGGGCCGCCCGCTGCCGCTCGCGGAAGCGGCGCACCTTGATCAGGTTGCCGCAGTCGGCGGCGCTGCACCAGCGGCGGCTGCGGTTCTTGCTCTCGTCGTAGAACGCCCAGGCGCAGTCGCCGTTGTCGCAGACCTTGAGCCGCCGCAGGTCGCCGTCGGCCAGCAGGCGCGCAAACGAGAGTGCGATCTCGCCCAGCACCCACGCCCAGTCCGTCTTCTCCGGCACCGCCTCGAGCCGGAACGTCCCGTCGGCGCGGACGAGCCGCGGCGTCGCGGGCCGCGCGGCGATGAACGCGTTCAGCTCGTCGAGATCGCCCGGCTTCGGTGCCCTGCCGGCCGCGATCGCCTGGATCGCGTCGCGCAGCAGGGCCCGCAGGCGCACGAGACGCGCGCGGGCCGCGGGCGCCGGCGGCCCGGCGGCGGCGAGGCCGTAGTGCGCGAGGAACCCGTCGAGCCAGCCGGGCGTGTCCAGCCGGTCCTCGAGCGGCCCGAGCCCGTACCAGATCTCGCTGTTGACGAGGTCGAGGGCCGGCACGTTCGCGCCGGCGTGCCGGGGATCGCTCATCGTAACCAACGATTCAATTATCGCACATTACGAGCGGCCGGGGCGGTACGGTCCCGCCGGGATGAGCACGAGGACCGAGGAGATGATCCGCCTCCAGCCCGACTGGCTCGCGCTGGTCCCGACCGACCGCCGCTTTCCGCCGGGACGGCTTCTCTTCACCGGCTGCGGCACGTCCTTCCACGCGGCGCAGACCGGCGGCGAGGCGGTGCAGGCGCTCGAGCTCGCGCTCGCACCGAAGCGGGAGGCCGGCGTCCTCTGCTGCGTCAGCCACGAGGGCGGCACGGCGCTGACGATCGCCGCGGCGAAGGCCTGGCAGGGGCCGGTCTGGCTCGTCACCGGCGCGCCGGAGAGCAAGCTCGCGCGGATCGCGGACGAGGTCGTCGTCGTCACGCCGGAGATCGAGCGGAGCTGGTGCCACACGGCGAGCTAGCAGCTCCTGCACGGCTTCCTCGCCGCGGTGGACGGGTCCGTGCGCGTTCGTGCTCGAGGGCGAGGGCCTGGCGGCCGAGCGGGGCCGCGCCGCGGTCGCCGCCCTGCGCGAGCTGGGCTGTGAGGTCACGCTCGTCCCCACGCGGCACCCGGTCGTGGACATCGTCCGCTTCCAGCTCCTCACGCTGGACCTGGCCGCCGCCCGCGGCGCTCGCCCCGACCTCATCCGGCGCGACGACGAGCGCTGGGCCCGCGCCGCCGCGGCGCACGAGTAGCCCTACTCGTAGCGGAGCGCCGTCGCGGCGATGGCACGCAGACGTTCGAGCACGAGCGGCAACCGCGCCGGGCCCACCTCGTCCCGAAGCAGCGCTCCGGCAACCCCGGTCTCGAAGAACTGCTCGTCGAACATTCCTGCGACGGCCTCGGCAATGAAGGAACGCACGTCATCCGGTGCCCCCAGAACCTCAGCGACAAGCTCGGAGCGGCCATCGACGAGCCGCACGATGTCCTCGAAATCGACGCTCGCCAGGAAGTCGCCCTCTCCGCGCGCGTGGAACGCCTCAAGCTTGGTAGCGAGCAGACAGTCCGGCGACACAGCGCGGATGCGGGCACCGGAGGGGAGTTCAACTTCGACAGCTGCAGCGAGTGCCGCCGGGTACCAGCGCTGCCCCTGGATCCGTGATCCAGAGCACGAGGCTCGCACCGCCAAGAAACGCCACCTCTCCCGAAAGGTGGCCGAGATGGTCGGCCGCGCGCTCGAGCAGCTCGATGCTCACAGCGCGACCTGTTTCCCGGCTCGAGCGAACAGCTCCTCGCGAGCGATCCGACGAAGTCGGGCATCGCCCAGGCGGAGCGCATCGACCAGCGCTAAGCGTTCGTGGAGCTCGGGATCGCGCAGCGCCACATCGGGCACCACCGGGTGCAGCGGCTCAAGAGCGATACCCCGTAGGCGGCCCTGCGGATGCGGCCAGACAAGCGGCTGGGATCCGGACTCGGCCAGTTTCTCTCTGAGCGGCGAGGCAGCCCACGCGGTTGGGACACCTCGCGACTCGCCGCCGAAGCTGGGAGGGAACACGTACTGAAGGCCGTGAACGAGGAACTCGTCGGCCTGCGCGAGCGCCACGCGGCGGTCCTCAAGTAGGAGGTGGGCCTTCGACAGGCTCGCGAGACTCCGGTGAACAGGCCCAACACCGAGCCCGAGCGACTCCGCGATCCACGCGATCCGGGCCCGGGGGGGCTCACCGATCAGCCTGACGAGCACGAGGATGTCCTGACCGCGAAGCATGGGGACAGCGTACATGATTTTCCAGTATCCGGAAAATGGAAAACCCACATCCGCTTCCGCTGTGGAGCCGCTCGTCTGCCGCCTCGTCCACCGTGTCTGGAGACTTCTGCGAGGGAGCAGCGGCAACAAGCTCGGAACAAGCCACCTTCATACTCCCCCGATTCCAGCTGGCTTCTCGAGAGCCGACGCGCGGACTCGAACCGCGGACCCCTTCATTACGAGCGAGTTCCCCGTTCGAGTCCTGGTGCAGGATTCCGCGGAGCCATGCGGTTTTCACGTCTCGCCGGTAGCCGCGAGTAGCCGCGTCTTGCATTCGCGTGCACCCTCGGTGCACCCTCGGGGTCGCGGGAGCGCCAGGGGTCGAACCCGCATTAGACACCCCATCGAGATTCGCGGATGACCAGGCCCATCACGGCGGCGATCGCGGGTCCATATCGGGCCCCCGCTATGAACGGACGGGAAAGCCCTGCTAACGGCGCGGTTTTTCGCTGCCTGGAGGTGGGAGGGCGCTATGGACCCGCGACAGGGTGCCGGTGTATGCCGCGATGAGCTCGACGACGGCCCGCGCTTGCTCGCGCCGTAGTAGCTCGTCGAGTTGGCTGCCGGGAATTGTCTCTTCGATCAAGAAGACGATGTCCATGCCCGCATGACTCAACTGTCGCATTCGCCGCGCTGAGGGTTGTTCGTTGGGTGTCATCGGCGATGCATATCGCTGCGCGCTTAGGCGGCGGGCCCATCTGGGGCTCGCCGTAGAGTGGGCCTGTGGCGGGAATGCAGGCGGTCTACTATCGGGCTCCGGATGGTTCCGAGCCCGTCGATGCGTTCATCGAGAGCCTCGGCGACTCCGACAGGCAGGCCGCACTGGATAACCAGATCGAGCGCCTGAACATGCTGCGCCCGAACGATCCGCCGCTGCCGTTTCCCTGGAGCTCGCAGCTCGAGGGCGAGTTTCGCGAGCTGCGCTGCCACTACGGGTCCGAGCTCTATCGGGTCATCTACCGCCGTTCGCGGAACCTGTTCGTGCTGCTGCACATGTTCCGCAAGGACACGGGGCAGATCCCGGAGTCAGAGAAGCGGGTGGCGCGCGAGCGTGGGGACGACTTCAAGGCGAGGATGGACGCCGAGCGGCGGAGGCCGCCGCGCGCCGCCGGTCACGACGCACCCTGATTCGGATCCCCCCTTACCGCTCGCTTATCATTTCTGGTAAACTCTGTCTGTCATCGAGGCGAAGAAAGGCGGTGAGCGTGGCCCGGAGCAAGAGCGCCGATCCGATCGGTTCGGCCGCCAGCGACGCTTCCGGCCGCCGTGCTCGGCGCAGCGCCGGTTACCGGGAGGCGCGGGAGCGCCTCGCGCCCTACGAGCAGCTGGCACGGATCGTGGTCCGCCGCCGTATGGAGTTGGGCCTCACCCAGGAGGAGCTCGCGGTCCGCATGGGCACCAGCCATTCGGCGATCTCGCGGATCGAGAGCGGCCAGCACAGCACGTCGGTGCAGACGCTCCAGCGTCTCGCTGCTGCGCTCGAGATGCGCTTCGTGATGGGCTTCGAGCACGGTCCGGCCGAGAAGCCGGTGCGCGAGCTCGTGCCCGCCTAGACTCAGTCAGAATCCGGCCTGTCCGTTCAACGTAGCCAAGGGCTCCTTTTCTCTTCTCGAACCGCACCCTCGCCGCGGGCCAACGGCGTACACGTCTGGTCGAATTTGCCCATTCGCCGGGGTGGCGGCAACGCTTTACTTGTGGAAGTAATGCGTAGCGAAGCCGCTCCAACGCTGTGATTCACCCGACGGACACGCCCGAGCAGGTGCTCGAGCGCGTCGCTGCGCTCGTCGCCGCCGGTACCGATCCCGCTGCGGCCGGTCCCCTGCTCGTCGCCAAGCTGCGCCTCGCGGGGGTCTACGACGACCGGCAGGAGGGTTTCTTCATGCTGCGGACGCGCATTCCTGGCGGCCGCCTCGGTGCCGACCAGGCGGACGTTGTCGCGGGGGTCGCGGAGCGTCACTCGGTGCGGCCGGATGGCGCCGAAGGGCCCGATCGCTTCGTCGAGCTCACCACGCGTCAGGCCATCCAGCTCCACTGGATCCGCTTCGAGGACCTGCCGGAGATCTGGCTGCGCTACGGACAGGTGGGGCTGACGTCGCTCGAGGCGTGCGGAGACACGCTCCGCAACATCACCTGCTGCCCGCTGGCGGGGCTCGATCCGGACGAGGCGGTGGCTGCCGCCCCGGTCGTCGCCGCGGTGAACCAGGTGGGCCTGGCTGAGCCCGAGCTGAGCGCGTTCCTTCCCCGGAAGTTCAAGGTGGCGGTGACGGGCTGCCGCACCGACTGCGTGCTCGCCGGGCTGCACGACCTCGCCTTCACGCCGGCGCGCCGGGGCAGCGTCTCCGGCTTCAACGTCCTCGCCGGCGGCGGCCTCAGCGACTACCCGCGCCTCGCCTCGCCGCTCGACCTGTTCGTGGAGCCCGCCCGGGTTCCCGATGTCGTGCGCGCCGCCCTGCTGTTCTACCGCGACCAGGGGGACGTCGAGTACAAGGCGACGAACCGTTTTCGGCGGCTCGTGCACGAGCTCGGGCCGGAGCAGGTCGGGCGGGAGGTTCGCGCCCGCCTCTCCTTCCGGGCGGGGCCGGCGGGCGAGGACCTGGGCGACGGGCGAGCCGAGGACCATCTCGGCGTTCGGCCCGAGCGCCGTCCCGGCCGGGTGTCGGTCGGTCTCTGCGTGCCTCGTGGGCGTCTGGTCGCTGCGGAGCTCGGCGAGCTCGCACGCCTGGCGCGCGAGTACGGGGATGGGGAGCTTCGGTTGACGCAGCGCCAGGACGTCGTGCTCGCGTCGGTGCGCGAGGATCGGCTGCCCGAGCTGTTCGACGCGCCGCTGCTCGCCCGCCTGCGGCCGGAGCCCGACCCCTTCGACCGCGCGATCGTCGCCTGCACGAGCGCGCCGTTCTGCAAGTTCGCGATCGTCGACGCAAAGGCGCGGGGCGCCGAGCTCGCGGAGTACCTGCGCCGCACCGTCCCTCGCTCCGCCTGGCCGCGGCTCTCGGGTCTGCGCGTGCACGTCTCCGGCTGCAAGGCGTCGTGCGCGCACACGCAGGCCGGCCACGTCGGTTTGCGCGGCGCGATCGCGCGGGACGAGCACGGTCTCGGGGAGGGGTTCGATCTCGCCATCGGAGGCGATCCGGGAGCCGGACGCCTCGGCGCGTGGGCGGCGGCCGCCGAGCCCGTCGAGGACGCGTTCGCGCACGTCAGCCGCCTCGTGCAGGCGTTCGCGGACGACCCGCGTGGCCTCGCCGCAGCCGTCGCCGACGCCCGCGCCGCCGTCCTCGAGGGGAAGGAGGCATGACGGTGGTCCCGGCCGACCCGGCCGCCGACGTTCGCGACGGGATCGCCGCGCGCTCCGGCGTCCCCGAGCTGAGCGGGAAGATCTGGTTCCACCGCACCGCTGCCGCGGTGATCGAGCCGGGCCGCTGCGTCGGCTGCGCCGGCTGCATCGCCGCCTGCCCGTCCGGCTCGATCGGGATCGACGACGATGGCCGCCCGACCCTCGTCCGCATGTGCACCGGCTGCTCGAGCTGCTGGGACTTCTGCCCGCTCGCCGGCCTGCGCACCGAGCGTCTCCACGTGCTGTCCCTCGACGGTGGGCAGGAGCCTGCCGAGGGGCTCGGCCCGGTCCGCGCCGCCTACCGCGCCCGGGCACGCCAGCGTGCGGCGACCGCCCAGGACGGCGGCGTCGTGACAGCCCTTCTCGCCGCCCTGCTCGAGCGCGGCCTGCTCGACGGCGCTCTGCTCAGCCGGCGGCTCGATGCCTTCCGGGGCGAGAGCATCCTCACGACGAGTCCCGAGGAGGTGCGCGCGTGCGCTGGGAGCGTCTACGACCAGAGCCTCCCGCTCGCCCTTCTGACGGATCCGCTCCCCGAGGGCGTCCGGCGGCTCGCCCTCGTCGGGACGCCGTGCCAGGTGACCGCCTTCCGGGCGCTCGAGCGCTTCCCCTGGGGGCGCCGGCCGGCTGCAACCGGCAGCGTCGGGCTCACGATCGCGCTCTTCTGCACACGCTCCTTCGACCCGGTGCGCCTGCGCTCACTGCTCAGGCGGCGGGGAGTCGACCCGCGGCAGGTCGCCCGGATCGACGTCCGCGAGGGTGTTCTCTTCGCCGAGAGCGGCGACGGCCTCGTGCTCGCTCGCGCGCCGGTCGCCGAGCTGGAGGCGGCGGGCCTGCGCGGGTGCGACGAGTGCGCCGACTTCGCCGGCGTCGCGGCCGACCTCGCCGTCGGCAGCAGAGGAAGCCCCGACGGCCAGACGACGGTGCTCGTCCGCACCGCCCGTGGCGAGGAGGCCTGGGAGGCTGTGCGCGACGTGCTGGACTGGGAACCGCTCGACGACCTCGGGCCGGTGGCGCTCGCCGCGCGCCGCAATCGCCGCCGCGCCCTCAGGCATCTGCGCCGCACCTACGCCCCGGAGGGGCCGCTCTGGGTCGGCTATCGCGAGCACCTCGACGCCTACGCGGGCACCGACCGGGCCTCGGTCGCGCCGCCGCCGCATCGGAGTCACCACTACCGGCTGAGCTGCTGACGGCGATGCCCGGCGTGACCACCCTCGCGCGCGACACCCGCTCGGTCCTGGTCCCCATCGCCTGGCGCCGCTACCTCGACGCCGTCCGCCGGTGCGATGACGGCGCCTATGAGGTGATCGAGGAGCTCGCCTGGTCGCACCTCCTCGACCAGCTCACCCACATCCAGTCGATCTCCCGGTACGGCGAGCACCGGGCGCAGGCCGGGCGCCCACACACCGCTCTCGACTAGTAGGCCGGAGCCGCCTCGCCCTGAAGCTCGACGTCCCCGGCGCGGTCTTCTCCCGCCCGCTCCGCTGTGGTGGGTGCGCGCAGGTTGCGGCGGTGCCACAACTCGATCGCGTACACGATGTTCAAGCGCGTCCAGCGGAAGCCGCGCCGCGCCCCGTCCTCATTCCCAGACGGTCTCGGCGGTGCAAGGCGCGAGCGCCGCGCTGAGACTCACCACGTCGCCGACGACGAGCAGCGCCGGCGGCTCGAGCTCCGCCGCGTCCTCGGCGAGCCGCTCGAGCGTGGTCACGACCACCGACTGCGCAGGAAGCGTGCCCTTCGCGATCGCGGCCGCCGGCGTGTCGGCCGCGAGCCCGGCGCCGAGCAGGCCGCGGACGAGCGCGCCGGCGCGGGCGAGGCCCATGAAGACGACGAGCGTACCGCCCGCGCGCGCGAGCGACTCGTAGTCGAGGTCGCCGGCGCCCGCCGCCGACGTGCCAGACACGATCGTGACGCGGTCGGACAGCCTGCGGTGCGTGAGCGGGATGCCGGCGGCGGCCGGGACGGCGGCGAGCGAGGACACGCCCGGAACAACGGCGAACGGCACACCGGCCTCGGCGAGTGCGAGCGCCTCCTCGCCGCCGCGGCCGAAGACGAACGGGTCGCCGCCCTTCAGCCGGACGACTTCGAGGCCCGTCCGGCCGAGCGAGACGAGCAGACCGTTCACCTCGTCCTGCGTCAGGCCGTCGCGCGGGACGATGAGGGTGTCGTCCGGCGCCTCTGCGACCAGCTCGGGGGAGACCAGCCGGTCGTAGACGAGGGCGTCGCACGAGCGGAGCAGCTCGAGGCCGCGCGCCGTGATCAGGCCGGGATCGCCTGGGCCGGCGCCGACGAGGTGCACGGTCATCCGAGCGCCTCCTCCACGAGTCGCGCGAAGTAGTCGCGCCGCGCCTCGTAGTGGGGGAGGTGCGCCTGCGCCCACGGGCGCAGGTCGCGAAGGAGGTCGGCGAGCTGCTCGTGCTTCGGCGTGACGAGCTCGGCGATGTCGTCGCGTAGCCGCCGGGCGAGCGCCGGCGACGCGCCGCCTGTCGACACCGCGACCGCGATCGGCCCCTGGCGGTGGACGGCCGGGAGGATGAAGTTGCACAGCTCGGGGCCGTCGGCGACGTTGCAGAGCAGGTTGCGCGCCTCGGCGTCGCCGAAGACGCGCCGGTCGACGGACGGCACGCCGGTCGCCGACACGACCAGGAAGCGGCTCTCGAGGTCCTCGCTGCGGTAGGCGCGCCGCACGACCTCGACGTCGAGCTCGAGCAGGGCGGTCTGCACCTGCGGCGCGACGACGGTCACGCGCGCGCCGCAGTCGAGCAGGCCGCGCGCCTTCTTGAGCGCGACCGAGCCGCCGCCGACGACGAGCGCGCTGCGGCCCTCGAGGTCGAGGCAGACCATGTAGTAGCGCTTGTCAGCCACCGGCCGCTGCCAGCGCCGCCTCCACGGCCGCGGCGCCCCTGTCGCCCCACGCCGCGTCGATGGTCACCTCGCCCGCGCCGCGGCTGTGCTCCAGCGAGCGATTCCCGAGCGTCGGGCGCTCCTTCGGGGTACGGCTCGGCCTGACCTCTGTCGCCATCGCGTCCTCTCGGCTCGTCGGGTGTCGGGTGACCGCTAGCCGGCGACGCGGGCGACGACGAGAATCGACGCGCCCGCCGGCATCGCCGGACACGCCCGTATCGGGAAGAGGCACGTGGAGGAGGCGGGCACCGACATGTTCGCGAGACGCTACCACGAGCACTATCAAAAGTAAAGTTGGACGATGCAGGCGCGCGCGGAGCCGTCGTCATCGCAGCGTGCGCGTTCCCAGTCGGGAATGCGGCGCGAGCCACAGAGCGGAGGCGGCTCCGGGTGATCGCCGACCTCGGGAGGGGTGGGCGTGCGCCGCTTGCCACGGACAAGCCCCTTCTATGACTCGTCGGCGCGGCCTGGCCGGCTCGCCGACGCTCCCCCACCGATCCGCGCCGCCCGCCGCGTCGACGAGGGTTCGTACCGCCGGACGCTGCTTACGGATGGATGGGCCGCGTCCATGAAGACCGTCTGCTCAACCGGAACGCAGAGGTCGCCAATGGGTCCATATCCTGCCCCCGCTATGGTTTCATTAGCGACCAGTTGTTGTAGGTCGTGGGCTTTGGTGAAAGCGCTCGAGATGAGCGCCTTCACGCGTATCTGGTGGCTGTTCCGGTCGAGCGCGATGGACAGGCGGAAGGCGTCGAAGACGCTGCGCCGCGTCTCGGGGTCGGCTGCGGTGAGGGCGCTGCCGAGCTTCGCCGGGCGGATCCCCGGCCCCTCGAGCCCCTCGCGCACGAACACGTCCAGCCGGTTCAGGCCGGCCGCGGCGACCCGGAGCCGGACCTGACCCGGCTCCCGCACCTCCACCTCCTCGAGGCTCGTCGGTTCGGCCCGCGAACGACGTACGCCCGCAGCCTACTCCGCCACGGTCGAGCCGAGCGCCACTTCGAGCGCGTCCTCGCGCACATCCATCGCCGTCCCGAGCGCCGCGGACATCCGCACGAGCCGCTCGGCGATCCGCGCGAACGCCTCGCCCTCGGCCGGCATCGGGACGCCTTCCCCGTCGACGGTCGTCGGCGTGATCCGGATCCCGTAGCCGCCGTCGGATGCGACCTCGAGCGTCGCGACGAAGCTGTCCGGCAAGAGGAGGTCGAAGATGCCGGCGATCTCCGGTGCGAGGCCCTCGCCTGAGAGCTGCTCGACGAGCGTCCCGGGGCTGTAGAAGATCGCCTTGCCGTCGTGCCGCTCGATCCCGAGCACCCGGTGCGGGTGGCTGCCGACGACGACGTCCGCGCCGGCGTCGAGGAGAGCGCGGCCGAGCGGACGCTGGCTGACGGGGCTGCCGCCCGGGAACGTCGACCGGCTCGGGATCACATCCCCGACGACGGCGATCGAGAGAGCGCTTCTCAATGTGCCCACTGCCGTTGGTCGGTGGTCAGCCCGCGACGCCGAGCGCCAGCTCGGTCGCCTCGTTGAGTGCGGCGTCGAGCCCGTTGCGCGCGCGAACGAACTCCGTCCGCAGGACGCCGTCGGGCACGGTGCCGACCGCGTCGGCGGCCGCCGCGAACTCGGGCAGGAGCGGGATGTCGAGCGCGGGGTCCTGGCGGTACGCCCCGCTCTTCGAGTAGAGGACGCGCACGAGGGCCCGCCCGATCTTGAGCAGGGCATCGTTGACTGGGCGAGCGGCCTCGGCGGAGTCGATCCCGTCGGCGGCGGCGTAGAGCCCCTCGAGTGCCGATTGGAGCGACTGTGCTCGTTTGAGCGTCCCGTTCAGGTCGACGAGCCTGTCGGCGCGCTCGCCGATCGCTGCAAGCACCTCCTCGATCTGGGCGACGGTCGCGCGGAAGTCGAGCGGGTGCACCGGCAGGTTCGCCGCGCGGAAGGTGGAGCCCGTGTAGAGGCGGATGTCCCGCAGGAGACGGTCGCGGTCGACGATGTCGAGCGTGTCCGCCTCGGTGTGCCACTCGATGTTGCCGCCGCAGCCGCCGACGGCGTAGTAGCCCTTCTCCTGCCGCAGCGCGACCGGCATCGTCGAGCTGAGCATGAAGAACGTCGAGATGCCCAGGTTGTTGAAGGAGATGTCGCCCGCCCGGAGCGGGTGGCGCCCTTCCGCGCCGAGTCCCGTGAACTCCCGGATCGCGTCCTTCGCGAACTCCTCGACCTCCGCCATCCAGTACACGTCCTCGAACGCGTCGGCGTCGCGGCAGCCGGGCGAGTCGCAGTTGATGTGGCAGATGCAGTTCCGCTCGAGATCGAGCGCGAACTCGTCCGCGAACCAGGTGGAGCCGGCGTAGCGGCCGTGCGAGTGGCCGGACCACCAGGCGATCCGGACCGTGCGGGTCAGCCTGTCGCGCCGCTCACCGAGGACGCGCGCGAGCTCGAGCAGGGTCGCATCCCCGGTGGCATTGTCGCCGATGCCGACGTGCCACGAGTCGAGGTGTCCGTGCACGAGCACGAATCGCTCCGGCTCGACCGTGCCCTCGAGCTCGGCGACGAGGACGGGAATGCGGCGCCAGCCGTACTCGTGCTCGGCGACCACGGTCGCCGTCGCCTCGCCGTCCCGGACCTGCTCGATCAGTCGGAGCCCGTCCGGGTTCGAGACCGATACAACCGGGATCGCGGGCTGGCGGGGCCAGCTCGTCAGGTCGGGCGAGCCCCAGATCGACGTGCATATGCCCTCGTGGATCCGTTCGCCCGGCGCAATGCAGACGACGCCGTGCGCGCCGCGCTCCTCGAGGTCGGCGACCTTGCCCGGCATCGGGAAGCCCTCGGTGACGACGAACTTGCCGGCGACGTCGCCCGTCCCCTTCGCGCCGGAGAAGATCTCGTTGACGTCCTGCGCGAAGCCGGTCGGCTCGTAGACGATGGGCGCAGTCTCGCCCGCGGGCCCTGTCGAACGAGCCATGCTCGGCGTCTTCGCAGGATAGGACCGCCCGTCGACCGTGAGCGCCGCGCCGCGCGGCAGGCTGATCAGCAGCTCGGGCTCGTACAGCGTGTACGGAATGCGCCACGCGTCGAGGCGCTGCGTGATCCTCCGCACCGCCTCGCGCTCCTTGTCCGTGCCGGATTCGCGCACGAGGGTCGAGAACTCCTCGACCAAGGCCCACGCCTCGTCGACTCGGACGGCGTCGACGACCTCGCGCTCCCCCTGCACCGTGGTGGCGTGAACCGCCATGATCCCACTCCTCTCTGATGGATTTCGGCAGAAGACTTGCATATTGAGCCGACAATACGCAAATATAGGCACGCCAATGCCGAAGCTCGACGATCTCGACCGCAGGATCGCCGCCGTCCTCCAGATCGACGGGCGCTCCACTTGGCGCCAGGCCGCACGGCTGCTCGCCGGAACGTCGGAATCGACCGTCGCCCGCCGCGCCCAGAGCATGCTCGATGCGGGCATCATGCGCGTGAACGGGCTCGCCGATCCGATCCGCTGCGGCTTCGGCCACCCCGTGCTCCTGCAGCTGAGCTGTGAGGTCGGCACCGCCGCCGAGGTCGCCCGCCGGCTCGCGGAGCGGGCCGATGTGCGCTTCGTCGCGCTCGTCACGGGTACGTTCGACATCGTCGCCGAGGTGATCGTTCCGTCGCGCGTGGCGCTCGCGCGGGTCCTACTCGAGGAGCTGCCGGAGATCGAGGGAATCACGCGGACGACGACCGAGAGCGTCCTGCGCAACTTCAAGACGTCGTACGACTGGAGCCGCGATTTGCTCGGGGACGCGGGGCTGACGGAGGTCACCGTTGCCCCACCGGTCGAGGGGCCGGCCCCTTCGCTCGACGAGGTCGACCTGTTGCTGCTCCACCTGCTCGTCGAGGACGGCCGGCGCACGTACGCCGAGCTCGCGGCGACGGTCGGCGTCAGCGAGTCGATGGCGCGCCGGCGAGTCGAGGCGCTCGTCGCGAGCGGCTGCCTGCGCTTCGCCACGTTCGTCGAGCCGCATCTGCTCGGCTACGACGTGGAGGTCTTCATCTGGATCCGCGTCGAGCTCGCACGGCTGGAGGAGATCGCGACGGCGCTGGCCGGGCGGCGGGAGGTGCGCTATCTCTCCGCTACGAGCGGCTTCAGTGACCTGACCTGCGAGGCCATCCTGAGCTCGCAGAACGACCTCTACGCGTTCTCGACGGGCGTCCTCGGCGTGCTCCCGGGCATCCGGGACGTCCAAGTCGGCCTCGAGCTCCAGACGGTCAAGCGCGGCTACGTGCACATGGGCAACTACATCACCAAGGAGGAACGATGACAATGAACAGCCGCATCGATCGGCGGACGTTCGTCCAGCGGGCGGGAACGCTCGGCCTTCTCGGGGCGACCGGCGGGTTCGGATCGCTCCTCGCGGGCTGCGGCGGTGGCGAGGGTGCGGCGACGACCGCAGCCGAGGCGGCCAAGGCCGTGCGCGGCGGCCGCGCCGTGCTGGCGACCGTCGACAAGCCGGTGAACATGGATCCCGCCGACGCGCAGCTCTATTCGTCGATGCAGGTCTACCAGAACATCTTCCACAAGCTCATCAACGTCGACGACCAGTTCAACTTCATCCCCGGGCTCGCGTCGGAGTGGACGCAGGACGACGACACGACTTGGACGCTGAAGCTCGTCGACAACGCCGTCTTCCACAACGGCGAGCCGTTCACGGCCCGGGACGTCAAGTTCAGCTTCGACCGGCTGCCCAAGCACCCGAACGGCGTCTTCGTGCAGGCGTGGAAGAAGACGGAGGTCATCGACGACTACACCGTGCGGTTTCACCTCGCCCAGCCCTACGGCGCCGTCGAGGCGACGCTCGCGGCGATCGGCGACATGGTGAACGAGAAGGCCGTGACCTCGGCCGACCCGAAGCTCAAGCCGGTCGGCACGGGTCCGTACCGGATGGTGGAGTGGGTGAAGGACGACCACATCACGCTCCAGCGGTGGGACAAGTTCTTCACGCCGGGCAAGCCGTACCTCGACGAGGTGGTCTTCCGCGCGATCGGCGACGATACTGTCCGGCTCACCGGCCTCCAGACCGGCGAGCTCGACTGGATCCAGCGCGTTCCCGCCCCGCGGGTGAAGGAGTTCGAGGGGTCGAACGACCTCGCCTCGTCGCCGGGCAAGCCGTACCTGCCCGACATGATCCTCTTCAACTGCTCGAAGCCGCCATTCAACGATCCGCGCGTGCGCCAGGCCGTGGCGTGGCTCGTCGACCGGGACGAGATCGTCAACATCGTCTGGTTCGGCACGGCGGTTGCCGCGACCGAGGCCGTGTCCGAGCCGAATCCCTGGTACACGGGTGAGAACCCGTACGACGGCGGGCCGGACCCCGAGCGGGCGAAGGCGCTGCTGAAGCAGGCCGGCCAGGAGAACCTCCGGATCACGTTCGCCGGGCAACCGCAGGTCGCGACGCAGGTCCGCACCGGCGAGGTGCTCCGTTCCCAGCTCGCCAAGGCCGGGATCGAGATGCGGATCCAGAACTTCGAGCCGGCGCAGTGGTTCGAGCAGCTGGCAACGAAGCGCTACGACCTGACCTCGACGTACTGGAGCGCGACGCTCGACCCGTCGCACCTCTACTTCCCCGTCGGCTACTCGACGTCGCCGTGGAACTTCCCGTTCAACCAGAGCAAGAGGATCGACGCCGCGCTCGAGAAATTCGTCTTCACGACCGACCAGGACGCTCGCAAGGCGGCGTACCCCGAGGTCGTGCGGACGGTCGCCGAGGAGGCGCCGTTCATCTTCCTCACCAACGAGATCCAGCGGTACTGGACGAAGCCGACGCTGCACGGTGCGGTTCCGCTGCCCTCGCTCGAGATCCGTGTGGAAAACATGTGGCGCGAGTCCTGATCACCAGGCTGGCGCTGGCTGTGCCGATGCTGCTCGGCATGTCGGTGCTCGTCTTCCTGATCATCCGGCTCGTGCCCGGTGACCCGGTGCTCGCGGTGCTCGGGCTGAACGCCACGCCCGAGCTCGTCGCCCGGCTGCGGGAGGACCTCGGCCTCAACGATCCGATCTACGTCCAGTACTTCCACTGGCTCGCCGACATCCTCCGTGGCGACTTCGGGCTCGACTACCGGAGCAACGAGCCGATCGGCCGGATGCTGCTCGACCGACTGCCGGTGACGATCGAGCTCGCCGGACTCTCGCTCCTGATCGCGATCGTCGCGGCGGTGCCGCTCGGCGTGCTCGCCGCGCTCCGCCGCCGCCGGGTCGCCGACAAAGGGACGCAGGTCCTGAGCCTGGTCGGGATCTCCGTCCCGGACTTCTGGCTCGGAATCATGCTAATCCTCGTCTTCTCGCTCGGCCTGGGCCTGCTGCCCTCGTCGGGCTTCGTGCCGCTCGACCAGAACCCGGTCGAGAACGTCCGGCACATGCTCCTCCCCTCGGTGGCGCTCGCAGCCGGGCTCGCCGCGGTGCTGATCCGGATCACCCGGGCCGCCATGCTCGACGTCCTCCATCAGGACCACATCCGCTTCACGCGGGCCAAGGGGGTGGCCGAGCCGGCCGTGATCTTCAAGCACGCGCTCCGGAATGCGGCGATCCCGATCGTCACCGTCATCGGGCTCCAGGCGGGCTACCTCCTCGGCGGCGCGATCGTGATCGAGCAGGTCTTCGCGCTCCCCGGCGTCGGCCGCCTCGTCCTCGACTCGGTCCTGCAGCGGAACTACCCGGTGGTGCAGGCGTCTGTGCTCATGGTCGGAATCATGTTCGTGCTCACGAACCTGGCCGCGGACCTCCTCTACGTGGTCCTGAACCCGAAGCTCCGGACATCGGGTCAGTAAATGGCGACCGCCGCCGAGCTACCCACCGGCGATCCGACGCTTCCGCGCCGGCTCGCCCGCCACGTGAACCCGACGCTCGCCGTCGGGCTCGGGCTCGTCGTCGTCGTGCTCGCGCTCGCGCTGGCGGGACCGGCGGTTTCGCCCTATGCCTCGGACGAGATCACCGCCAGCGATTCGCTGGCGGGCCCGAGCGCGGACCACTGGCTCGGGGCGGACAACCTGGGCCGCGACATCTTCGTGCGCGTCGCCGAGGGATACCGGATCTCGCTCAGCGTCGCCGTCGGGTCGGTTCTACTCGCCCTCGCGCTCGGAGTGCCTCTCGGGCTCGTCGCGGGCTACGCCGGCGGCGTCGTCGACAACCTGATCATGCGGCCGCTCGAGATCCTGATGGCCTTCCCGGCGATCCTGCTCGCGATCACGGTGATGGCGATCTTCGGGACGGGGATCGGCGTGCTCATGCTCGCGATCGGGGTCGTCTACATCCCGATCATCGCCCGCGTGATGCGAGCTTCCACCCTCGCGACGCGGCGAGAACTCTTCGTCGACGCGGCGCGTGCCCGCGGCGCCTCGCGGCTGCGGATCGTGCTCCGGCACGTGCTGCCGAACAGCGTCGGCCCGGTCGTCGTTCAGGCATCGGTCCTGCTGGGGATCGCGATCCTGCTCGAGGCCGCGCTCAGCTTCATCGGCCTCGGCGTGCGCCCGCCGACGCCGTCGCTCGGGCTCATGCTCGCCGACGGGCGCGATTTCATGGCCAACTCGACCTGGATTGTGGCCGCCCCCGGTGTGGCGATCATGCTGCTCGTCCTCGCCTTCAACCTGATCGGCGACGGCCTCCACGACTGGCTCGACCCGCGCGGGAGGGCGCGGATCCGGTGAGCGCGCTCCTGGAGGTCGAGCAGCTCACGACTCGCTACGGCGAGACGCCGGTCGTCCGCGACGTCTCGCTCCGGCTCGATCCCGGCGACGTCCTCGGACTCGTCGGCGAGTCGGGCTCGGGCAAGACGACGCTCGGGCTGTCCGTCCTCGGGCTGCTGCCCGAGGAGGCGCGCGTCGAGGGATCGATCCTCTTCGAGGGGCGCGATCTGCTGCGGATGCCCGCGCGCGACAAGCGCAGCCTCCGCGGGGCGCGGATCTCCGCCGTCTTCCAGGACCCGATGAGCGCACTCGACCCGTCCTACACGGTCGGCGACCAGCTGGTCGAGGTCTTCCGGTCGCACCTCGACGTGTCGAAGGCCGAGGCGCGAGCGCGTGCGGTCGAGTGGCTGCGCGAGGTGGAGATCGCGGCGCCGGAGGCGCGGATGAGGGCCTACCCGCACGAGCTGAGCGGCGGCATGAACCAGCGAGTCGCGATCGCGATCGCGCTCGCGCTCAACCCGGCGCTCCTCATCGCCGACGAGCTGACATCCGCGCTCGACGTCACCGTCCAGGCCCAGATCCTGCGCCTGCTCCGCACCCTCATCGGCGAGCACGCGGGTGCGGTGCTCCTGATCACGCACGACCTCGGGGTTGTCGCGCAGCTCTGCAACCAGGTTGCCGTCATGTACGCGGGCGAGATCGTCGAGGCGGCGCCGGTGCGGCGACTCTTCGCCGATCCCCGCCACGAGTACACGCGCCATCTGCTCGCATCCCTGCCGAGCGCGGCTGCGCGCGGACGGCGGCAAGGGGTCGCGTCGAACGGCGGCCCTCCCACGGAGGGAGCCTAGATGGTGCTGATCGAGGTTCGCGACCTCGTCAAGCACTTCCCGGTCCGGAGGGGCGTGCTCGGACCACTGCGGGGCCAGCCGGAGCGGTTCGTCCATGCCGTCGACGGCGTCTCCTTCCAGGTCGACGTCGGGGAGACGCTCGCGCTCGTCGGTGAGTCCGGCTCCGGCAAGACCACGCTCGGCCGGCTCCTCCTCGGCCTGCTCGAGCCGACCAGCGGACAGATCCTCTTCGAGGGCGAGGACGTCACCCGGTGCTCGCGCGAGCGGCGCTTCCGGCTGCGGCGCGAGATCCAGGTGGTCTTCCAGGACCCGTACTCGTCGCTTGATCCGAGGCAGACGGTCGAGCGGATCATCCAGGAGCCGCTGGGCATCCACGGTATCGGCACGCCGGCCGAGCGGCGGCGGCAGGTCGTCGAGCTGATGGAGCGCGTCCGCCTCCCGGCGCGCTACGCGCGGCACTACCCGCACCAGCTGAGCGGCGGGCTCCGGCAGCGCGTCAGCATCGCGACCGCGCTTGCGCTCGGGCCCCGGCTGATCGTCGCGGACGAGCCCGTGTCGGCGCTCGACGTCTCCGTGCAGGCCCAGATCCTCGACCTGTTGGACGAGCTCCAGCGCGAGACGGGGGTCGCCTACGTCTTCATCTCGCACGATCTCGGGGTCGTCCACCAGGTGAGCGACCGGATCGCGGTCATGTACCTGGGCAAGATCCTCGAGACCGGGCCGATCGAGCGGATCTTCGAACGCCCCGAGCAGCCCTACACGCGCGCGCTGCTGTCGGCGATCCCGCCCGCGGACCCCACGGTCGCGCACGACCCGATCCGGCTCGCGGGCGACGTGCCGACCCCGATCGACCCGCCGCCGGGCTGCCCGTTCCATCCGCGCTGCTGGCTCGCCGTCGACGCCTGCCGGCAGGTCGAGCCGCCGCTCCTCGCTTACGAGCCCGGCCACCTCGCCGCCTGCCACGTCACAGCCGCCGAGCACGGCCTCGGCCCACTCGCCGGCAGGCCTGAGAAGCCCGAGAAGGAGGAAGCCTCGTATGGCCACCGCTGAGCAGATCGACTGCGAGCGCTCGATCACCGCGAGGCTCCTCTGATGCGGGCGGCGAGGATCGCGCTCTACGGCGGCGGCGGCGCGCCGTACCACCACGCCGCCGTGCTCGCCCGCGGCGGCCACGAGCTCTCGTTCGTTTACCCGGTCGACGTCCGGGAGGGCGCGCTCGCGGGCTTCGACGCGTTCGTGATGCCGGGCGGAGGCTACCGCGCGATGCAGGGCCAGATCGACCCGCTCGGCGCGGCCGGGGCCCGCGCGATCGCCGACTACGTCCGCGGCGGCGGCATGTATCTCGGCTCGTGCGCCGGGAGCTACGACGCCGCCGTCGTGGCGGAGAGCTTCGTGCGCGCCTGCCCGGCGCAGCGCGAGATGTGCCTGCTCGACGCCCGCGTCTGGAACGAGGGCGACACCGAGTGGCTCGGCCTGCGCTCGCCCGGCGTCGGCGTGCTCCGGTCGCGGACGGTCGCGTCCGGCCATCCGGTGATGGCCGGAATGCCGGAGCGCTTCGAGATCGCCCACTACAACGGGCCCTTCTTCCGCGGCGGCGAGGAGCTCGCGCTCGTCGAGGGGCCGGCCGAGCGCTTCACCCCGGCGGAGCGCTTCTTCGGGCCGTTCGAGGGGCGGACGCTCGTCGAAGAGGCCGCCGAGGTGGGCGTCGCGAACGTCGTCGCCGGGGCCTGCGGCCGCGGCCGGGTCGTCCTCTTCGGCTCTCACCCGGAGTTCGGCTTCCGCCTTGCGATGGACGACGAGCAGGCGCCCGCGAGGATGCTGCGCAACGCCGTCGAGTGGCAGCTCGAGGAGAGCGGAGCTCCCGAGCGCCCGCGCGTCGAGCTGTTCGCCGACCGGGCCGCCACCGAGGAGGATCCGGAGCGCGTCGCCGGGCTCGCCGAGCGGCTGCGCGAGCGGTGCGAAGAGCTGCGCGAGCGCCCCGGACGGCCGCGCTGGCTCGAGCCGGCCTACGCGATGTCCGTCTTCGGTCTCTCGCCCGGCGAGGTGTGGCGCCAGGGGCTCGACGAGATCGAGCGGCTGGCGGGCGAGACGGCAGAGCGCGCCCCCCACGTCGAGCCGGGGGTGCTCGGGATGCGTCCACCGGCCGAGTGGGAGCTCGACGGCGGCTACCACGGTGTCGTGCCTCTGCTCGAGCAGGCGGATCGGCTGCTCGCCGACGCCGGCGAGCGCTGGGACGCGGACCTCGGCAAGCCTTCCCCCGACGCGTACGCGTTCGCCCTCACGAGCCCGTACCACCTCGTCGCCGGCTCCTACCTCGCCGCCGTCGGCCGCGTCGCGTCGGCCGCCCTGCTCTGCAGCGCGTACGAGCGAGTGCCGGCTTGAGCATCGTCATCCGTTGCGGGACGCTCTTCGACGGCACGGGCGCCGATCCCGTCGCGGGGGGCGAGGTCGTCGTCGACGACGGGAAAATCGTCGCCGGCCCGGCGCCGGAGGGCGCGGAGGTCATCGACCTCGGCTCGGCCTTCGTCATGCCGGGCCTGATCGACGCTCACACGCATCTCTCCGTCGTCCCCGGCCGCGGCGACCAGGTCGGCCAGCTCCGCCAGGAGGCCGGCCGGCAGGCGCTCCGCGTCCCCGACAACCTGCGCCGCGATCTCGACGCGGGGACGACGACGCTCCGGATCATGGGCGAGGAAGACTGGCTCGACGTCTACACGCGCGAGGCGATCGAGGCCGGCCAGCTCGAGGGTCCGAACCTCGTCATCGCCACGCGGCCGATCGCCGCGAGCAACGGCCACGGCCGCATGAAGACGTCGATGGACGGCGTGGACGAGATCCGCGCGGGCGCGCGCGAGAACCTCTTCCGCGGCGCCGACTTCCTCAAGCTCTTCGCCACCGGCGGCGTCGCGAGTGGCACCGGGCTGCAGAACTCCGCCTACTCGTTCGACGAGATGCGGGTGGCGGTCGAGGAGGCCGAGCGGGCGGGGACGTACGTCGCGGCCCACGCGCACGGCGGCCCCGGCCTGATGACCTGCGTGCGGGCCGGCGTCCGCACGATCGAGCACGCGGCCGTCGCTTCCGATGAGGAGGTTGAGGCGATGCTCGACGCCGGGTGCTGGCTCGTCGGCACCTTCTCGATCCTCTTCCACCCGGACGGGATCGAGCGGGGCGACGGCGGCAACCCGCTCATCCTCGAGAACCTCAAGCTCGCCCGCGAGCGCGTCTCCGAGCGGATGGAGCGCATCCTCGCTTCGGGCCTTCGGCTCGTGCTCGGCACCGACAGCATGCACGGCGAGATGGCCTTTGAGGTGCAGACGGCGATTCGCTTCGGCGTCTCGCCGAAAGACGCCCTCCTCGCCGCGACCGCGCGCGGCGCCGAGGCGCTCCGCATCGAGTCCCGGACCGGCACGCTCGAGCCGGGGAAGGACGCCGACCTGATCGCCGTCGAGGGCAACCCGCTCGAGGATCCGGGCGCGCTCGAGCGCGTCGTCTTCGTCATGCAAGGAGGGACGCAGTACCGTGGCTGAGGCACGCATCCTCTACCTCGTTCCCGGACCCCTGAGCCGTGCCCGCGGCGTCGAGGAGCTCGACCGGCGCCGGGGCATCCTCCAGTCCTGGGCGGCCCCCGGCGTCGAGGTCGGCATCGCCGAGAATCCCGACGGCCCCGCCTCGATCGAGTCCGCCTACGAGGAGTATGTCTCGATTCCCGGCTCGCTCGAGGTCGCCGCCTCGCTCGAGGGCCAGTACGACGCGATCATCCTCGGCTGCTTCGGCGACCCGGGCCTCGACGGATTCCGCGAGATCCTCTCCGTGCCGATGGTCGGCCCGTGCGAGGCGAGCATGCACGTGGCGGCGACCCTCGGCCGCAAGCTCGGAATCGTCACCGTGCTCGACTCCGTCGTCGAGCCGCTCCGCAAGCTGGCGCGCATCGCCGGGCTCGACTCGCGCGTCGCCTCCGTCGTCGCGTGCGACGTGCCCGTGCTCGAGCTCCACGACGGCAGCTACGACGCCGTGCTCGAGGGCTGCCGGAGCGCGCTCGCGGAGGGAGCGGACACGCTCGTCCTCGGCTGCATGAGCATGGCCTTCCTCGGCGTCGCCGAGCGGCTGTCCAAGGAGCTCGGCGTGCCGGTCCTGAACCCGGCGCTGACGGGGCTCAAGCTGGCCGAGCTACTCGTCGGCAGCGGCCTCTCGCACAGCAAGCGCGCCTACCCGGTTCCGCCGAAGGTGGCGGCGGGAGCGGTCGCCCTCTTCTGAGCATCGCACTCGTGGCGCCCAGCAGATCCGATCGTCGTCCAAACGCGAGGAGATGAGCATGGAAGCAACGGTGAACGGCGCCCGCCTCTACTACGAGATGCTCGGAGACGAGAACGCTCCCGCCCTTGTCCTCCTGCACGGCGGGCCCGGCGTCGGGGACTGCCGCGACCAGGTCCGCGACTACGGTGCGCTGCAGGACGAGTACCGGCTGCTCTTCTACGACGCCCGCGGCTCGGGCCGCTCGGAGGACAGGCCGCCGTACACGCACGACCAGTGGGTGGCCGACGTCGACGAGCTGACGCGGCAGGTCGGCATCGACCGCTTCGCGCTCCTCGGCCACTCGTACGGCGGCATCGTCGCCCTGGAGTTCGCCTTGCGGCATCAGGACCGGCTGACCCAGCTGTTGCTGGTCGACACGTCGCCCTCGACCGTCGACAACGAGGTGTCGATCCGCCGGGCGCTCGCGGCCGGGCTGCCGGGTATCGAGGAGCGCTGGCTCCGCAAGTTGTTCGAGGGCCGCGTCGACTCGAACGAGGAGATGCACGAGATGTGGGAGCTGCTGCTCCCGCTCTACTTCGAGGGCCCGTTCGACCCTGCGCTGCCGAAGGAGATGGCGGCGCAGACGTACTACCACCACGAGACCCACAACTACGCGTTCAGCGTCAACAACCCGAACTACGACGTCCGGCCGCGGCTCGGCGAGATCCGGGTGCCGACACTCGTGATCTGCGGCGGCAACGACTGGATCACGCCGCTCGCGAAGTCGGAGGAGATCGTTGCCGGAATCCCGGGCAGCCGGCTCGAGGTGTTCGAGAAGAGCGGGCACTTCCCGATGGTCGAGGAGCCGGAAAAGTTCATCTTGGTGCTGCGCTCCTTCCTCGCAGAGGGGGTTCGGTGACCGGACCCGACATAGCCGCGCGCGTCAGCGACCTCGAGCAGCAGGTCGTCGAATGGCGCCGACACCTGCACCGGAATCCGGAGCTCTCGTTCCACGAGGTCGAGACGCGCGGTTCGTCGAGGAGACGCTCGAGTCGTTCGGCGGCCTGGAGGTCACGAGACCGACCGAGACGAGCGTGATGGGGCGGCTCGCCGGCGATGGGCCTGGACGCACGATCGCGCTCCGAGCCGACATCGACGCGCTGCCGATCGCCGAGGAGAACACGTTCGAGTTCGCCTCCGAACGGCCGGGTGTCATGCATGCCTGCGGTCACGACGGCCACACGGCGATGCTGCTTGCAGTGGCGCAGATCCTCAGCGGCATGCGCAAGGACATCCCGGGCGAGGTTCGCTTCCTCTTCCAGCACGCTGAGGAGCTCATCCCGGGCGGCGCGCGTGACCTGGTCGCGGCCGGGGTGATGGAAGGCGTGGATGCCGTGGTCGGCTGCCACCTGATGTCGACGCTTGAGAGCGGCAAGGTCGCGGTGATCGTGGGCCCTGCCATGGCAGCGGCGGACATGTTCACGCTGACGATCTGCGGCAAGGGCGGGCACGGCGCGTTCCCGCACGAGACTGTCGACCCCGTGGCGGTCGCAGCGCAGGTCGTGACGAACCTCCAGCACGTCGTGTCCCGTCAGGTCGATCCGCTCGAACGCGGGGTCGTCTCGGTTACGCGGATCGCGGGCGGTACCGCCGACAACGTGATCCCGAGCACCGTCGAGCTGGGCGGGACGGTGCGGACCTTCTCCCAGGCGATGCGCGAGCACATTCGCGACGCGATGGAGCGGGTGGTGCGCGGCGTGACCGAGGCGCACGGCGCGACGTACTCGCTCGAGTACAGGGTCGGCTACGACGCCGTTGACAACGACGCGTCGGTCGCGTCGGTGGTGGGCGCCGCTGCGCGTGACGAACTCGGGGCCGACGGCGTCGTGGACATTCCACCGATCATGGGCGGCGACGACTTCTCGGCGTACCAGCGCGAGGCGCCAGGCGCGTACTTCTTCGTCGGTACGCGATCTGACGGCACGGGATCGACATTTCCGCACCACCATCCACGCTTCACTGTCGACGAGAGGACTTTGTCAGCCGGGATCGGCATCTTCGTCCGTTCGGCCCTGAGCCTGCTCGCCCAGCCCTGAGCGTGGGTTAGCTGCGTGAGGAGCCTCCGGAAGCGTGCGAGCACGTCACTCTGAATGCGAACCCTCCGATCGCGACGGTGATTGGTCTCGACAGCGAGTGTGCGCCAAAGTCCCGACGGTGCGAGTGGGCCTCCGGCCGCGTTTCATGGCCGATCGGTTTCGGTCTGCGGCGAGACGGCAGCCGAGGAACGTGCCTCTGGGGTTATCTTCGAGAGTGAATGAGGAGCGGGGCTTCGGCCCACTCCCGCGTCTGCCCGAAACACTCCGCGGAACCCGGTAGTGGTGCGAGGCGGGAGCGACGGGACTCGAACGCGCGCTCCCGAGTGGCTTGTTGAGTGTGCCACGATTGGATGGTTCGGGCAGCGCGCGAGTTCGTACGTCGAACCTAGGGTTCTCTCGAATGGAGCTACCCGGACTCGAACCGACTCCTCCTGGACACGGACTCGCAGGAGCCTGACCCCTTCACTTGCGGCAAAAGGGTTCAGGGTTACTCGCCCCGCAGAAAAGCCAGTATCGACGAGGCATTCCCGCTCGAGCTTGCAGTGTTGAGACCTTCTCCAGGAGGTGCGCGTGCACCCTCGGTGCGCCCCGATGTTGCCTCGCGGGAAACACAACAGTCATGCTTTGCAGGGCTTTCCTAGAGCCGACGCGCGGATTCGAACCGCGGACCCCTTCATTACGAGTGAAGTGCTCTACCGGCTGAGCTACGTCGGCGGGGCGGTCGGAGTATAGCCCCGGCCCTGCGCCGGACTACCTGCGCTTGCCCTTGCCGCCGTCGTCGCGCTTCTCGTCCTTGCGCGGCTCGTCGGCGCTCTGCTTGTCGTCCTTGCGCCGGGCCTCCTCGGCGGGAGCCGCCGCCGGGGCGGAGGCGGTCGGCACGGAGGTCAGGAGCGGTGCCGAGAACTGGCCGGCGGTGGCGGGAGATGGCGTCGAGGACGGGGAGTAGAGCGGGCCGCTGCTCCTCGGAGACTTCTCGTCCTTCGCCTCCTCGCCCGCGGCCTTCACCGGGGAGCTCGGCTGCGTCGCGGCGACGACCTCCGGCTTCACCTCGGCGTCCTTCGCGCGCGGCTCGTCCGTCTTGGAGCCGCCCGACTGCGGCGCCCGCGACATCGGCGCGGCGCCCTTCTGGTCGTCGCCCTTCCTGTCCTTGCCGCCGTCGCCGCCCTTCGGGGCGCCCGCGATCGGCAGCGCCGGGGCCGGAACGGCGGCGGCGGGCCGGTCGTCGTTGCCCTTGCCGTCGTCCTTCCGCGGAGCGGCCGCGGCAGACGCAGCCGGCGTCGTCTCCTTCTCCTTCGGCGGCGAGGCTGCGGCGTGCGGCGTGGCGGCGGGCGGTACTGCGGCCGGGCGCGAGTCCTCCGGCTTCGGCGCGGACGGCGGCGCGGCGGGCTCGCTCGGTGCGGCGGCGGGTGTCGGCGCAACCGGCTCGTCGGGCACCGCGAGCGGCGCTCCCGCTGCCGGGGCGGCGTGCTCCTCGCCCTCCGGCGCGATGTGCGAGCCGCTGCCGCTCGTGTGCCCGGCCGCGCCGAGCACCGGCGCGCCGGTGGCGAGCGCGGCGGCGAGCCTCGAGCGGTCGCCGGCCGCGGCCGCGAGAACCGGCGAGGAGGCAACGGCCGCGGAGGCCGCGGCGCTCGCCGTCGCCCCCCGCTGCGACCAGGTCTGCTCGATCGCCGGCGCCTTCTGCCTCACGATCGCGTCCTTCACGGCCGGGGTCACCGTCACCGCGGCGCCCGTGGCCGCGGTCACGGCGACGGCGGCGGCGGCGGCCTTCACGGCGGCGCTGCCGCCGAGGATCGCCTTCGCCGCGCCGACGAGTGCCGACAGGTCGAAGCCGTGGAGCGCGCGCTTCAGGCGGCTCTTCTTCGCGGCGTTGCCCTCAGGCTCGGTCAGACCCGCGGCGAGCGAGCGCCGCGCGCGGAAGATGAGCGTCTCCACGGCCGCCTGGGAGAGCTCCATCTCCTCGGCGATCTCCTTGTACGAGAGGCCCTGCCACTCGCGCAGAAGGATGGCGCGGCGCTGCTGCTCGGGCATCGCCGCGAGCGCGTCCTCGATCCCGATCAGCTCGTCGCGCCGGCCGCTCGGGCCCGGGACGATCTCCTCGATCACCTCGAAGTCGGCGGGGCTCTCGATCTTCTCCCGGCGCCACGTCGAGCGGCGGCGCGAGAGGCAGACGTTCTCGGCGATCTTGAACAGCCAGGCGGTCTCGGTCTGCGGAACGACGCCCTTGCGCAGCGCGCGGAAGGCATTCATGAACACGATCTGCGTCGCGTCCTCGGCGTCCTCGCGCGAGCCGAGCTGGTGCAGGCAGTAGCTGTAGATCCGGCGCGAGTGGCTCTCGTAGAGCGCGTGCGCGGCGGCCGCCTCATGCGCGGCGGGCCTCTCGACGAGAGATGCACGGCCTATGGACGGAACTGCAGCCAACCCATCACCCCACGACTAGGACAACCTGCCGCGTCTCGCCCGAACGCCAGAGACGAAGTGTGTGTGAGGTCCGGCGCAAACGCAAGGGGTTTGCAAAAAGTCTTTACATGACTTGCAAACGACTCTAACGCGCGGCGGCGAGCTCGCGCCGGAGCTGGACGAAGAGCGCTTCGAGCGCAAGCTGCGGGTTGAGGTTGAACTCCTCGAGCGCGCGCCAGGCGGCCCGCACGGTCTCGGCCGCGCGCCCCGCGTCCTCGGACCGCTCGGCGGAGGAGTCCGCGCGCAGCTCCTCGAGCCGGTCCGCATGGACGACGGCGCTCTCCGCGCCGGCCGCGACGACGACGAGGTCGCGGTACCACGCCGCGAGCTCCTCGAGCGCGGCGAGCAGCTCCTCGCGCTCGGCCCCGCGCTGGGCGCGCTTCAGGCGCTGCTCGAGCTCGCGTTGCGTCAGGTCCTGCCCCTCGAGGGAGCGCTCCTCGTCGTCCCTCGCCTTCACGCCCCGGGCGTCGGCGGCGGCGAGCAGGGCGGCGGACGCGTCTCCCGGCTCGAACTCCGGGTCGAGGTACGAGCCGCGCGCGACGGCGAGCAGGGCGGTCCTGTGCTCGGCCGCGCTCGCGTCGAGCAGCCTGCGCGCGCGATCGAGGCGGCCGGCGGCGACGCGGGCGAGCGCGGTCACGTGCGCCGGCGCGAGTCCGGGCGCCTCGGCGGCGATCCACTCCCGGACCGCCTTCCCCGACAGGCGGCGGAAGGGGACGAGCTGGCAGCGCGAGCGGATCGTGAGCGGCAGCGGCCCGAGCTCGTCGGCGACGAGCACGATCACGGCGTACGGAGGCGGCTCCTCGAGGTCCTTCAGCAGCGCGTCGGCTGCGTCCTCGTTCAGAAGGTGCGCGTTCAGGATCAGGTAGACGCGGCGGTCGGCCTCGAAGGGACGCATGTGCAGGTCGCGCCGCAGCTCGCGGATCTCGTCGATGCGGATCATCTCGCCCAGCGCCTCGAGCACGTAGAGGTCGGGGTGCGCCCGCTCGTTGACGCGCCGCGGATCTCCGAGCAGGGCGGCCGCGAGCGCGAATGCGGCCTGGCGCTTGCCCGTTCCCGCCGGCCCGTGCAGCAGGTAGGCGTGCGCCGGCCCCTCGGCGAGCGCCGCCGCGAGGAGGCGCTTCGCCTCGTGCTGCTCAGGAACCGCGTCGAAGCTCTGCATGCAGCTCGGAGTAGATGCGGTCGGCCAGC
>Ga0082335_1002868_pt1 | contig 30288 bp, 29 predicted proteins | sample Subgrocontami58m_FD_72375 | JGI IMG/M metagenome (GOLD analysis project Ga0082335, IMG submission 72375) | Subsurface groundwater microbial communities from S. Glens Falls, New York, USA - GMW37 contaminated, 5.8 m (SPADES assembly) (version 2) ...
TCCCCCGCCTCTGGCCCGCCGCGGTAACCCCTAGTCCGCGCCCAGGACGATAGTCAAAGGTCGGCATAGCTGCCGCTGCCGCTACCGCCTCCTTCTTTAACTCCATCTGCTCGCCCTTGAGCCGATTCAGCTCGCTCTCCAACGCCTGAATGCGGCTGTCCACATTCTCTGCCCAAGCCGGTGCCACTGCCAATACTAAAGCAGCAAGCAGGGAGCCGAGAGCAGTTACCCTAAGTAGTTTCTTCATCTTTGCCTCCTTTGTCAAATTTATCTACCTATTCCCTCTGCAAGAAATAAGAGTACCATTTCTGAGGATTTTTAGTTCAATTGCTTAAAGCTTACAATACTCTTTAGGTATGATTTTGACGCAACAAATATGGGTATAACCATGATTTATAGGACTAGAGTCGTATAAACCCGCCAGGTTCAGACAGAAAAAAGCACTAAAACCGGAAATGCCGCACTAATTTCATCAAATTTTTCCGCTCAACAGAGCTACTATCTAGCTTAGAAGTAGTAGGCAACCCGTAGAGTCACATCGTGCCAGTCACAGCTCCTGCCCGCACGGGTGTTATTGTTCTTACTGCAACCTACCTCCACCTGCTGCTGCGTTCCCAAATTGGCCGCATCGTACCACTGCCAGCCTAGGAGCACAGAGACGTTCGATTGGACGAAGTACCTGAAGTCCAACTCGCGAAGGAGAACGCGGTTCCTTGAGAACTGACCGCTAGAACCAGAATCCTCATTACAATTCGGCCGACCACAGACAGCATCGTCCCGCTCAAACGACCATGCCATAAGCAACGATTTCGGCGTTGATGTCGTTCCCGTAAAGAGACCCTTCGGACTCCAAACAAAGATCTCGTTGATCAACTTCCAGTAGGTCCCTTCAACTCGCCCCACCTCTCCGCCTCTACCGGCTTTCTTATCAGCGCCGCTCCGCTGGCTCGAATTCCAACGGTCAAAACCGCCGGAGGCCAACAGCGTGTATGGCCCTGCCCGATACTTCAAACCAGGAGTGATATAGGCGTGCAAGCCACGGTCCGCGTCCGTGCCGGTGTCAAACAGCGAGGCCTTGGTACTGCCAGTTGAGGTACGGAGCTGCAAACGTCTCCTCGTGTTGGTGGTGTTGCGCTCATCAACATTGCCAAACCAGGCGCCCACGCTCGCGCCGATCCCGTCGAGCCACTTGTTCTTGCTCCGCGAGAACGGATTCACGTTAAAATAAACCACATGGTCCGTCTTGCTGCTCTGGTCCGTGTCACCATTGCCACGGCTCATGCCATTGATCACCCAGTAATAATGGGAATTCCAGGTGCCGGGGAAGAGTCCTCCAGGCGCCGGCAGATCCTCCCACACAAGTCCCGTCCCAGTGTGGATTCCGGTGTTGAAACCGTTGCCGCGGCGAACCAGAGGATACTCCAGAGTCGCCGCAGTCCTGGTCGAGCCCTGATCGTAGGTGTTAATGGCGGCAGGCGCGTGTATGCCGATCTGGAATTTGGGAAACCAGGGGCTCATGTTCTCGAAGTGAACATAGAAGACTGCCGCGTGAATCCCACCGCACTTTTCATTGGCATCGCAGTCGAACCCCATTTCATACTCGTATAAACCGCCGTTCGAGATATAATGGAAAAATGGACGGTTCCTGCGGCCGAAGATCTCAAAGTCACCGTTCCTTCTGCCATCGTTGCCTTCCTGCCAGTTTAAGTCGATGTTGAACTCATACCGAACCCTGAACGCCCAACTCTTGTCCGCCGCCTCCAACGTCAACCCACGGCCAGGACGATAATTAAAGGCCGGTATAGCTGCGGCAGCCGCTACCGCTTCCCTCTTCAACTCCATCTGCTCACCCTTGAGCCGTGTTAGCTTATTCTCGAGCGATTGAATGCGGCTGTCCACATTCTCGGCCCAAGCCGGCGCCACCGCCAAGACTAAAACAGCGAGCAGGGAGCCGAGAGCGGTAATACTAAGTAGTTTCTTCATCCTCGCCTCCTTGCAAGCAAAAAAAAGGGGCCCGCCAGATGGCAGACCCCTTTTTTGTTTTTTACCCTAAGCTGCCGGCTTAGAACTCCCAGGCCAGCCTGAGGGCTACATCGGTCCAGTCGCAGCCCTTGCCCGCCCGCAAGGCGTTGTTCCTGCTGCAGCCAAGGTCGTCCTGCGCCGTGGTCGGCACGTTCGACGCATCATAGAAGCGCGTGGCCAACAACAGAGAAAGCGCCGGACGGAAGAAATACCTGAAGTCCAGCTCCCGCACCAGGATACGGTTCCTGCTGAACTGCGCGCCGCCTGCGGTAACGCTCTCGTCGCAGTTTGGCCGACCGCACGAAGCCCAGCTCCGCTCAAAAGAAAAAGCCGTGAGCAGGGAGTTAGGAGTAGTCGTCGAGCCGGTAAAGAACCCCTTCGGGCTCCAGACAAAAAGCTCATTGATGAACTTAAAGCCGGTGCCTTCAATCCGCCCTACTTCTCCGGGCCTGCCCGCCTTCTCGGCAGCGCCGTTGCGCGCTTTGGAATTCCAACGATCAAATTCGCCGGAGACCAACAGCTTGTACGGCCCGACCTTATACTGTACGCCTGTGCTAATGAAGGTGTGAAGACCGCGGTCTGCGTCGTTACCGCTGTCAAACAGCGTTACCCGGTTCGGACCAAGCTGGGTACGCAGTCTCGCACGGCGGCTGGAATTGGTGGTATTGCGCTCATCCGGGTTGCCAAACCAAACGCCTATGTTATAGCCCATCCCGTTGATCCACTTGTTCTTGCTCTGGGAAAAAGGCTCGGTTTTAAACCATAGGACGTGGTCCATGTTGCTGCTCTGGTCGGTGTCACCGTCAGAACGCCCCATGCCGTTGATCACCCAGTAATAATGAAAATTCCAGGTGCCTGGTGTCACCCTCATCGGGAGATCGTCCCACCGAAACCCTATGCCGGTGTGAGCGCCCGTGTTAAAGCCGTTGTCGCGACGAACCAGAGGATACTCAATCGTTGCCGCTGTGCTCGAAGAACCCTGATCATAGCTATTCAGCGCAGCGCCGAGATCCATACCAATCTGGAAGCTGGGCAGCCAGGGATTAATCTTGTTGTAGTGGATATAAAAGCGCGCCCTCTGGATCTCGGTCGCATCGCCGGCATCCATATCCCAGGCGGTCTGAAATTCATAGAAACCCCGGTCCCAGTAATAGAAGATGTAGGGACGGTTTCTGCGGCCAAAGAGCTCGAAGTCGCCGTTCCTTCCCGCATCCTGCCCCTCCAGCCAGGTCATGTCGAGATTGAACTCGTAGAGGAACTTGATCGCCCAGCTCTGGTCCGCCGCGGTAATCCCTAGTCCGCGCCCAGGACGATAGTCAAAGGTCGGCATAGCTGCCGCTGCCGCTACCGCCTCCTTCTTTAACTCCATCTGCTCGCTCTTGAGCCGCCCTAGCTCGTTCTCCAACGCCTGAATCTTGTCATCCACGCCCTGAGCTCTCACAACCGGCGCAAATGCCAAGACAAAGGCGATGAGCAAAAAGCCCAAAGCAGCAAAACCAAGTAGTCTGTTCTTCATCTTTGCCTCCTTATGGTTTATTGAACTGTTATTTACAACGAAAAGCCTATTTTGTCAATCTAAAGTCCTAAACCTATCCTTAGCGATGTCCCCGATAACGCCTATTAGCCACCTTTTCGTATAACCAAAGTCTTAGGTCTTTTAACTAATCTCTAAACTCTTGTCAAGGGAAAAAATAGGTTTTTTTTTGGGGGGGGTCTGGGGGCGGCTGGAGGGGGGGGGGGGGGAAGACGGGAAAGGGGGCTGGCAAAGAAGATCGATCCTGGTGTAAAGTGCAAAATAATTGTTACTGTGAAAAGGGGAAGATGAGTTTGGGTTGTTCGTTTCGGATTTTGCATTTTGCACTTTGCATTTTGACTTTTGCATTGGCGTTGACTGCCTGCGCCCCGAGAGTGGTCGGAATCGAGCCCCGCGAGGGGGCGCCGGGGACAACGGTCAGCCTCTCTATGGAATACCTCGTGGGATGGCCCCGCGTGGAGATAGGCGGCCGGATGATGGATTTCCCCCAGCTAAAGCTCCTGGCGCAAAAACCTGATAGACGAGAAATCCCCGGTGAGGAACTTGTCTGGATCGAAGACAAGATCCTCCAGTTCCGCATCCCTGAGCTGCCGCCGGGGGAGTACGAAGTGACCATCCATGACGACAAAGGACCCCCAGGGGAGAGCATCTATTCGTTCCTCGAAACCACAGCCTACCTGGCCTTCCCTCCCGTCTGGCCCTTTGTCCTGCGCTCGAATGCGACCCAGGTGCCGCTCAGGGTGCTGCCTTCTCCTTGACTCCGCACCAAAGCTCCATATAAGATGGGGGTCATTATAAGCCAGTTTTCAATGCAAAATGCAGAGTGCCCGTCGAGAGCCTCTGGGTCGAACGACAAAATTAAAAATGCAAAGTGAAAGAAAGACACCGGGCGAAATGACTTTGCAATTCGGAGTTCGACTGTCCTCGACCCTGCCTTCGGCTCTGAGGCTCAGGCTCGAAGAGAGCGCTCGGACCGAAGGGAGGCTCACTCGAAGTCCAATTCGCTATTCGCTATTTGCAATCTTTATCTTCCTTCTGCCGGGTTGCTCCTCCATTTCCTTGCCTTCACTTCCATGGTCCTGGTCAACGCCGGCCACGCAACCCAACGCCACAGCAGAGGCCCTTTTCGACGAGGGAACGGCTTACCTCAACAACAAAAAATACGCTCTCGCAATCGACCGCTTTCAGAAGGTAAAAGCCGAGTTTCCCTTCACCCCGCAACTGGTGCCTGCCGAGCTAAAGCTCGCCGAGGCCTACTACCTCAACAAACAGTACCCGGAGGCGGCCGCAGCCTTTAAGGAATTCCAAACCCTGCACCCGAACAACGAAAATATCCCGTTTGTTGCCTATCATCTGGGGCTGGTTCATTTTGACCAATTTACCAGCAGCGACCGCTACCAGAAGATGACTGAGATTGCCAAGGGATATTTCGAGAGCGTCGTCAAGGACCACCCCGGCTCGCCGTATGCCGCCCCGGCAAAAGAGAAGCTGGCCAAATGTATCGAATACCTTTCCGAGCACGAATTCAATATCGCCGTGTTCTATTTCAACGAGAAAAAATATCCCGCGGCCATTGACCGGCTAGAGGGAATTCTTCGCCGCTACCGCGATACGCCATTCGCGGTCAAGGCGCTCTACTATTTGGGGGAGAGCTACCGGCTGGAGAAGAATACGGTTAAGGCGGGGCTGGCCTACGAGGCATTGATCCACCACTATCCGGAAGATCCCTTGGCAAAGACGGCCCAGGCTCGTGTAAGCGAGTTATCCAAAGAGAAGCAGGACCCGCTGGCAATGCTGCTCAAGCGGGACGGCAGGCCGGCCTTTGCCGTCGCCCAAAAGCCGGAGAGCGGGGCAATCCAAAATCGTTCGACTGTCCTCGACCCTGAGCGCTCGGACCGAAGGGAGGCTCACGACCGAAGTCCAAAATCCAAAATCGAAAATCCAAAGGACCTTAACCTGGTGGCGAAAAAAGAGGTCGTCCACGAAGAGCCTGGGGAACAAAAGGGCATGTTCCGTCGGGTCGTGGACACGCTGAATCCCTTCGCCTCCTCTTCTAATAATAAGAAGGAAGACGAAAGCAAGAAAGCAGAAGCCGGAAAAGAGGAATCGAGCGGCTTTTTTAGCTCTCTCTGGAGGGGCATCAGCCCATCGGGCACAGCGAAGAAGGAAAAAATCGATGTGGCACCAGACCCCCAGCTAGTAAGCAAAGTAGACGAGTCTTTAAAACAGCAAGGCATCGACAGCGGGGCGCAGAACTTAACCCCCACACCTTCTGCCGCGGACCTGCCCAAGGTAGAGGCCCCGGCCCCGCACCCCAGTGACACAAAGGAGTTGCTAGGCAGTATCGACACCAGCTTAAAGAAGGAGGGCAAAAACGTGGCGGAGTTGCCTCCACCTCCTGAGCCCGCTGCGATCTTCAGGGCCACGGCAAGTGACGGACGCAAATCAACCTCCCCCCCGACGACCGCGACGAGCTCATCACCAACCACAGCAGGGCTGATTGGCGGTATCGACGAAGCACTAAGGCGAAAAGGGATTGAACCCGGCAAGACCGAAACCATAAGGACGACCGGAGACAGAAGACCGGAGACCGAAGGGTCAAGCGGTCGTCCATCGTCGGTCACCGGTCAAAAAAAGGTTGAGCTCGCCCCCAAATTGCCGCAGGAGAAGGGACCGCTTTTCCTCGATTCAGGTGAGTATCAGGCTCAAGAGAAAGCTAAAGAGGGCCAAGCAAGCGAGCCGCCTGTGGCGCAGCCAGCCAAGAGCGCAGAGCCAACTAAGGGGCTCCCTCAAGCCGTTGTGAAAGGCCCGACGCAACCGGTCAGGGAAAAAGCTCCGGAGACGAAGGTGGCCGAGAAGAAGCAGTCTCCGGATGAAGAGGATGAGCCTAAAGGCGCGCTGGATCAGCTTAGGGAGGATCTCGGCAGGGTTCGCGATCTCCTAAATCCGTTCAGCTGGTAACGAATAGCTGTCACTTTCGTGCGCTGCCCGATTTCCCCAGCGCCGGTCCGCCGGCATTTTCGGGGCGCCATCCTTCCGCCGACTCCGGCACCGGAACCTCGGTCTCAGCTACAGGAGCGCTTCTTCGGACCCAGCCGTGCGCCTTTTCCACAAGAGATTCCATATAGAGGTAGAAAACCGGGGTGATGTAGAGCGTAAGGAGTTGGGAGAGGAGAAGGCCGCCGACGACGGCGATTCCCAGAGGACGGCGTGTTTCGGAGCCGGCGCCAAAACCGAAAGCGATGGGCAGCGCCCCCATGATAGCCGCCATCGTGGTCATCATAATGGGACGGAAGCGGATAAGGCATCCATCGGTGATCGCCTGCAAAGGGCTCTTCCCTTCATCCCTCTGACCCTCCAGGGCAAAATCGATTTGCATGATGGCATTCTTTTTAACTATGCCCACCAGCATGATAATGCCCACGAACGAGTAGATATTGAGCTCCATGCGAAAGATTATCAGGATCAACAAGGCGCCTAACCCGGCGGAGGGAAGGCCGGAGAGTATGGTTACAGGGTGGACGAAGCTCTCGTAAAGAATACCTAAAACTAAATAAACCACCAGGATGGCCATCGCCAGGAGAAGCCACTGGCCGCGCAGTGACGATTCAAATTCCTTCGCGGTGCCCTGGAAACTCGTGCTGACTGTGGCCGGCAGATTGTCGCGCGCCAGCCCATTGACCGCCGCCACGGCATCCCCCAGAGCCACGCCGGGCTTGAGGTTGAAGGAGATGGTAACGGAGGGCATCTGGCCGGTGTGGTTCACGGATAGAGGTCCCACGCTCTGCTTCAAATTCGCCACTGCGCTTATCGGGATGAGCGGTCCGGTGGATCCGAAGCCGGTGGAGGAGCGTATGTAGAGCATCGAAAGAGCGGCGGGCTCCCTCTGATATTGAGGGTCCAGTTCCATAATCACCTGGTATTGGTTGTTGGGCGTGCTGATGCTGGAGACTTGCCGCGACCCATAGGCCAGAGAGAAGGCATTCTCGATCTGCTGCACCGAGAGCCCTTGCTGTGTGGTTCCTAAAGTTCCGGCCTTGTCCCGGTTAATAACGATATCTATCTGAGGGCTCTTGATCTGGAGGTCGCTGCCCACGTCCTGCAACTCCGGCAGGGACCGCATCCGGGCTTCCAGGACAGGCGCATGTTCGTAGAGCTCACGGGCGTCGGGGCTTTGCAGCGTGTACTGATAGAGGCTTCTTGACAGCCGCCCGCCGATGCGAATCGCCGGCGGGTTTTGAAATGAGATGCGGATGCCGGGGACCTTGGCCAACTTGGGTCGGAGTTCCTGGATCACCTCATCCGCGCTCAAGGAACGCTCCGAGCGAGGCTTGAGACGAATGACTATGCGGCCTTGGTTGCCCGTCGTGGTCGCGCCGCCGAACCCCACGCTCGACAGGAAGGCATCCACATTTGGATCCTCAGCGACTATCGCAGCAAGTTGTTTTTGGTGACGCACCATGTCATCGAAAGAGATTCCCTGAGCAGCCTCGCTGATACCAATAATTTGGCCGATGTCGGCGCTGGGGACGAAGCCCTTGGGAATCACCAAAAAAAGATAAGCCGTGACCACCAGGAGGAGACCCGAGCTGATCATCGTGGCCGGCCGGTGATTCAGTACCCATTGAAGGCTCCTCTCATAAGCGCTAAGCATGCCATCGAAGAAGCGCTCCGAGATGGCATAGAGCCGGTTATGCTTCTGCTCCTTGGGCGGGCGCAGGAAGCGGCTGCAGAGCATGGGAGTGAGACTTAGCGAGACAAACCCCGAGACCAGAATCGCCACGGATATCGTCACGGCGAACTCTCGGAACAAGCGCCCCAGTATCCCTCCCATGAAAAGCACGGGAATAAAAACCGCCACTAGCGAGAGCGTCATCGACACGATGGTAAAACCGATTTCTCGGGAGCCTTCGAGCGCCGCCTGGAACGGCCGCTTACCCATCTCCATGTGGCGGACTATGTTCTCGAGCATCACGATCGCGTCATCCACCACGAAACCGACCGCAAGGGTCAGGGCCATCAGGGAGAGGTTGTTGAGACTGTAGCCCAGCAGATACATGACCGCGAACGTGCCGATGATCGACATGGGCAGCGCCAGGCTGGGGATAACGGTGGCGGAGAAGTTGCGCAGAAAGAGAAAAATCACGAGCACGACCAGACAGAGGGTCAGGAAAAGGGTGAACTGGACATCCTCGACCGACTCGCGGATCGACTGGGTACGGTCAAAGAGGATGTCGAGATTCACGGAAGGGGGTATCTGCGACTGCAGGGCGGGCAAGAGTTTCTTGATAGCATCCACCACCTCGACAACGTTGGCCCCGGGCTGGCGCTGCACGGCCAGTCCGATGGCGCGGGTGTTGTTGAACCAGCTCGCTACTTTGTTGTTTTCCACGCTATCCAGGACCCTGCCGAGATCCTGGAGGCGCACGGGCGAGCCATTCCGATAAGTCACGATAAGGGGGCGATAGGCCTTTGCGTCCGTGAGCTGCCCGTTGGCCTGCAATGTAAAGGCCTGGTAAGGCCCGTCTAAGGTCCCGATGGGAAGGTTTACATTACCCCTTTGAACTGCGTTCATCACCTCGTCGATACCGATTTGTCTTGCCGCAAGGGTGCTGGGGTCGAGCTGGATGCGAACCGCGTACTTCTGCGAGCCAAAGACATCCACCTGAGCCACCCCGCTCACCATAGAGATGCGCTGGGCCAGAATATTCTCGGCGTACTCATCGACAGTTGAGAGGGGAAGCGTCGGCGAATTCAAAGCAAATAAAAGGATAGCGTTGTTAGCCGGATTCACTTTCCGGTACGAAGGCGGATTGGGCATGTTGGGCGGCAGGTCTCTCAAGGTGCGGGCGATCATCGACTGTACGTCCTGGGCGGCGGCATCGATATCCCGGCTCAAGCTGAATTGGAGCGTGATCTGGGTGCGGCCCAGGGTACTGGTAGAACTCATGGAATCCACGCCGGCGATGGTCGAGAACTGCTTCTCCAGAGGGGTCGCAACCGTCGTGGCCATGGTCTCGGGACTCGCCCCCGGCAGGTTGGCGCTCACCACGATGGTCGGGAAGTCCACGGTGGGGAGCTCGCTTACCGGCAGGGCCCGGTATCCCATGAGCCCAAAGATGATGATGGCCATCATAACCAGGGTCGTCATGATGGGGCGGCGGATAAAGATCTCCGCAATGTTCATCCTTCGATCCTCCTCAGGATGACCCTGAGCTTAGTCGAATGGGTCATGATGCGATCTCTTTTCTTGCTTCCACCTTGACACCCGGAGCAAGCTGGAACTGGCCGTCGGTTACAACCGTTTCGCCGGGCTTGAGCCCTTCATCTATAACGGCCTCGCTATTAACCGTCCGATTGACGATGACCTTCCGTAATTCGACGGTCTGATCAGATTTTACCACAAAGACATGCTGGCCCTCTTGCCCCGTCTGGACTGCCTGCGAAGGGACTACGACCGCGTCGGGCTGCATGGCGAGCGTCACCAGCACGTTAACAAACGCCCCCGGCCAAAGGCGCCTTGCGTCATTGGCAAAGGTCGCTTTTAGACGGATCGTGCCTGTGGTTCTATCGACCGCATTATCCACAAAGCCCAAAGCCCCCTGTTCATCGAGCGCCTCATTCTGGGGGATGATCGCTTGCACGCCGAGCTTGCCTCCGGCCATGCGCTTTTTGATCTCCTGCAGGTTCTGTTCCGGAAGAGTGAAGTTCACGTATATCGGGCTAACCTGGTTGATGACTAGCAATGGTGTGGCGTCATTAACCCTGACGAGATTGCCTTCGTTGACCAGCAGACTTCCCGTGCGTCCCGTCACTGAGGAATAGATGTAACAGTATCCAAGCTGGACTTTAGCGTTCTCCACAGCCGCCCTATCCGCCTGCACAATCGCTTCGAGAGCGCCGGCATTGGTGCGGATCTGGTCGTACTGTTCCTGCGAGACGTATTGCTTCTTGACCAGTTCTCCATAGCGGCGGGCCTGCTGGACGGCATTTTCTAACTGGGCTAAATCTCGCGCCAGATTGGCCTCGGCTTGCTTCAGCGCCGCCTCATAAGGGCGGGGATCGATCGTGAAGAGAAGCTCTCCTTTCTTTACGTCCTGACCCTCCTTGAAATGAACGTTAGTCAGGGTCCCCGTGATTTGGGATCTGACGGATACTGTAGAATATGCCTCTACCGTTCCGACGGCGCGCAACTGCACCGGGAGGGTTTTTTGAATCACATGGGCCACCGATACCGGTATAGCTTGCCGCGCCCCGGATCTTTTATCAAGCTTCTTCCCGGTTCCGGACGAAATCTGATTATAGCCTACAACGACCCCCGCCAGCACTAAACCAATGGCAATCCAAGGGTACCGCTTTATGGCGGTTTTTATTTGGCCCATCGAGAGCTTCATCCTCCGATACCTGTTCCCATTTTGGATTTTAGATTTGCGATTTTAGATTAAATCCAAAATCCACAATCCGAAATCCAAAATGATTTATGGGCTCCCCATCGCTCTTTGCAGCTGGGCCTCGGCAATCTTGTAGTCATAAAGGGTGCGGACATAACTTGTCTCGGCATCTGTGTAGAGGGCCTGCGCATCCGTGGCCTCAATGATCGAGCCCACTCCTACTTGATATCTCCCGTTGGCAAGGTCAAGGTTTTCCTTGGCCGCCCTAGCAGCCGCCTGTGTGGCTTTGATCCTCTCTTGCGTATTGATCATATTCAGATAACTCTGCTCTACTTCCAAAGCCACCTGTTGCTTCCTATCCTCCTCCTGAGCCTTGACCGAATAGTAGTTGTGCAGCGTCTCCTCAACCCGGTTGGTGGTCTTGAAACCGTCAAAGATAGGTATGTTCAGGCTGAGCTGCACCTGCCAGCTTGGTTGCAGCGGAAAGGTGTCTATCCCACTGTTGCTGGTATGTCTCCGGCCATAATTCGCATCAAAAATAATATCGGGGAGGTGCCCCCGTCGGGCAGTCGCAATCTGTTGATCCTGAGACTTCCTCTGGGCCTCGAAGCTCTTGAGTTCCGGACGGGTATTGAAGGCAGCCTCCTTGGCCTGTTCGAGAGAGAGAAGGGTGCTTACGATAGAGAGATCCTCGGTTACAGGTTGCTCAGGAAGATCCTTTAATCCCATGGCATTTTTTAGCGTAACCCAGCCGATCTTTACGGCGTTTTGGGCAGCGAGCAGATCCGCCTGCGCATTATAAAGGTTAGACTCGGCGCGCGCCACATCAATTTTCGGTCTGATTCCCACTTCAAAAAAGCCCTGAGCCTGACGAAGTAAAAGCGCTCGATTTTTCACGGCCTCTTCCCTGACTTTGACTAACGCCTGAGCCTGAAGATAGGCATAGTAAGCCTGCTTCACCGCCAAGACAATATCGTTGGCAGTTGTCTGATAGTCATATTGAGAGGCCTGTAGAGTTTCCCGGGCTGACTGGACCGCCCCTTCCCGTTTGCCGAAGTTGTAAAGGGTCATGTTAAAAGTGGCTTGACTCGAAAAGAAATCGGACGCTTCCGCACTGGTGCCGGTCGTTCCGCTTGCGGTCGTCGTCCGGTAGGTATTGCCGAGACTGACAGTAGGATAGTAGGCTGCAAATTGTTGACCCAAAACTGCCTGTTGGGCTCCCACCTTCTCCTTTGCCGCCCTGATTCGAGGATGATTTTCCAAGGCAGTCCGCACGGCATCCTCGAGTTTAAGAGCCTTATCTGCCGGCAGTGCCGGGGCCTGCGCTGCCGGTTTTTCCGCAGGGGGTACAGCCGCTTCACCGGCCATCGTGCCCGCGGGAAAGGCAAAAAGGAGAAATGCCGCAAGATAAAAACAGGCCCGGTCTGGTAATCTTTTTGTCCAACGTTTCATGCGTTCCCCCCTAGCTAAAACCAGCAAAGGAGTATATTGCTTTTCCCGCAGCAAAGCAAAACGTGAAAGGCCCCTCAAACTATTTCTTTTGTATCGCTTCCAACTGCCGTCCGGCGTCACGGAAGCCCGGGTTGATTTTTAAGGCCGCTTCGAACTCTTGCCGTGCATCCTGAGTTTGCCCCATTCCCCGGAGGACCTTTCCGAGCTCGTAATGGGCCACATCATCGTCGGGGCAGAGTTTAAGACCCTGCCGGTAGAGAGCGACAGCTTCCTTGGGCTCTTTGGCCGCCTGGGCCATTTCAAAGTCGCGAAAGGCGCGGTTGCAGGCTGCTCTTTTCTGCTCCTCCTTTTTCCTGGCTGCCGCCAATTCTTCCAGCTCCCGCCTCTGACGCATGATCTCCTCCTGCTGGAGACGGATCTGTTCTTCCTGCTGGCGAATCAGTCCCGTTTCACAGGAGGAAAGGAAGAAGAGCAGTAAAAAGCCGAAAATAATAAATCTCGATTTCGAAATTCGAATTTCGAAATTCGGAATTCCGTTTTTTGAATCAGGCATAGCCCATCGCCGCGAGAAAGGCATTCAAGGAATGGAACTGCAGATAGGGATTGGACTTCTTCTGCGCGCCGATGGTGGAGGTCATCTCGGCCGCGTAGTTATGGCCGGGGAATAGGATGGTGTCATCGGAAAGCTGCATGAGTTTTTGGGTGAGGCTATGGTACATCTCTTCGGCGCTACTCCCGGGAAGATCCACGCGGCCGCAAGAGCCGATAAAAAGGGTGTCGCCTGCGATCAACCGGTCCGGCTGGCCGGGAGAGAACCCTCCGACGAGAAAGCACTGGGAGCCCGGGGTGTGACCCGGGGTATGGATCAACTGGATTTCGATCCCACCCACGTTGATTTTGTCTCCGCTGTCCGACCTGATGATATCCGAGGGGGAGAGCGACTTGAGAAATTCCGCCTCTGCCTTGTGAACGACGACCTTGGCCTTGACCTTGCCCAGCAACTCTTCCACCCCTTCGATGTGGGCGCCACGCAGCCAGGAGCCTACGTGGTCGGGATGGGTATGGGTCACCAAGGCGTGGGTAATTTCCATCCCGTCCGCGGCGGCCATGCCCAGGATCCCCTCGATGTCCCACGCCGCATCGATCACCGCGACTTTGCGTGTCTCAGTCGACCCTATTAGATAGACAAAGTTGGACATAGGGCCGATTTCAACCTGCTTAAAGTAAAGCGAATTACTCATTGCGCTTTGCAGTGAAGCCCTACATTCCCATTATATTATAGCCCGCGTCCACGTGCACAACCTCTCCGGTCACAGCGCTGGACATATCGCTCACCAAGTAAAGCGCCGCTTGCGCCACTTCCTCAGCGTCGATGTTTCTCTTCAGCGGAGCCCGGTCGCTGCTATAATGGAGCATCTCTCTGAAACCGGAAATACCTGCGGCGGCGAGCGTTTTTATCGGGCCCGCAGAGATGGCATTGACCCTGATCCCTTTTGGCCCCAGGTCGTGCGCCAGATAACGCACGCTCGCCTCCAGCGCCGCCTTGGCCACGCCCATGACATTGTAATGGGGAATAACCTTTTCCGATCCCATATACGTCATAGTAAGAATAGAACCCTTGCGCCCTTCCATCAGCGCGGCTGCATGGCGCGACAAAACCACCAACGAATAAGCGCTCACGTCCAGTGCCAGGTGAAATCCCTGGCGGCCCGTCTGAACATAGGGATTGGAGAGATCTTCTTTGGCGGCAAAGGCAATGGCATGGATCAGGATGTCCAGCCCGCCCCATTCTTTGCGCAGAGTATCGAAGACCTGATCGATCTCCTCATCTTTGGTGACGTCGCACGGAAGGATGATCTTCGCCCCGATCCCCTCTGCCAGAGGTCTTACCCGCTTTTCCAGAATCTCGCCCGCGTAGGTGAAGGCGAGCTCCGCGCCTTGCCCGTGGAGCGCCTGGGAAATCGCCCAGGCGATGCTCCGTTCGTTGGCGACACCGAAGATCACTGCCCGCTTACCCTTTAACAACTCCATATCCCCTCCAATTTTCGATTTTAGATTTTGGATTTTAGATTAAGCACCAAAACCCCATGCGGATAGATCTTTAATCCAAAATCGGCAATCCAAAATGATTATTCTGTTCAAGCGTTTTTTCTTCTGCGTTTTACCTGTAGGCCCCTTTGCCACAGGTACTCTTTTTCTCCCATACGCTTTCCCACCCAGCGCGAGAGGACAAAGAAGAGATCACCCAACCGGTTCACATACTTGAGCGGCCACTCGCCAATCTCTTCCACCCGCGAAAGGCGGAGGATCTCGCGCTCCGCCCTGCGACATACCGTGCGGCACTGATGGAGGTAACCCCCGACCCTCCCTCCTCCCGGGAGAACAAAGGACTTGAGCGGGCCAAGCTCCTTCTGGCATTCATCCATGAGTTCCTCGAGTCTCTTTACCTCCCGCTCCCCTACGCGATACATCCCTTGATAGCTGAAATCCGCGGGGGTGGCGAGCTCGCTCCCTAGATCAAAAAGCTCGTCCTGAATCTTACGCAGGACCCTGTCCAGGAAGCGATGCGCCTTGCCGTTCTTCAGTCGCTCCTCGTTGAAAACGCGCGCCAGGCCGACAATCGAGTTGAGCTCATCGATAGTTCCGTAAGCCTCGATGCGGGGCGAGTCTTTGGCAACCCGCCTGCCGCCTACCAACGCCGTCTCACCCTTGTCTCCCGTTCGGGTATAGACGCGTGTAATCCTAACCATCTCGCCTTCGGCTAACTTCAAACGAAGATTGAGGATAGATGATTGATGATCGACCTCCGAGTTTCGATCTTCGATCCTCCATCTTCGATCCTCTACCTCGCACTTTCAGCCCCTTTCGACCGCCTCTGCCAGAAGAAGTAGGCAGGGATGCCCAAGCCGACGATGATAACGCCGCCGAACGATTCCCAAGGTTTTGACACTAGCGAGCCCCAGGCGATCCAAAGGCTAACCAGGACAAAGAAGAGCGGCACGAATGGGTAACCCCAGAGCTTGTAGGGCCGCTTGAGGTCGGGCCTCTTGAAGCGCAGAACAATGACAGAACCGACCGTGAGGGCGGAGAAAAGAGAGATGATAACGCTCACGTAGGTGAAGAGAGCGTCGAAGGTTCCTGTCAAAACCAGGATACACGACCACAGCGCCTGCAGGACAATGGCGTTTGACGGAGTGCCGAATGTGGGATGGACGCGTGCGAGACCGCGAAAGAAGACGCCATCCTGCGCCATGGCATAGTAGATTCGCGGACCGAGCATGATCACTACGCTCAAAGCGCCAAAAATCGATACCGTAATGATTGCGGTAATCCAAGCAGAAGTTTGGTAACCGAGCAAAGCGGTCGTAGCGACTTCCGAGACTCGGAGCGCGCCCTTCATCTCGGTTACGGGTACCGCGTAGATGTAAACAACATTGATGGCGAGGTACAAAAGAATGACCAGTAAATTGGCCCAGAGGAGTGCGCGTGGTAGATTTCTTTCCGGCTGCTTCACTTCACCCGCCAGGTAAATCACCGCATTCCACCCGGCATAAGCAAAGATCACTGGAATGAATGCGGCGCCAAATAAACTCATGTCCGTTACCTTCGACAGGTCAAAGAACGGGACGAAATGTTCCGTGCTTCCCTTGCCCACAAGCACACCCAGAAGAATAATTCCTAAAAGGGAGCCGATCTTCAGCGTTGTCAGAATATTCTGCAACAAAACTCCTTGCCTGACACCCACGTAGTGAATCCCAGAAAGAATCAACACTGCAACTATGGAAAAGACCGTTCCGATCGAAACCTTGACCGAATGACCGATGATCGCGGTGGAGAAGAGGACATTATCGGACCCGAGAATGGGAAAGAAATACGACATGAAGCTGGCAAATCCAACCGCGATCGCGGCAATCGAGCCGGAAAAGGTCACCAGGAAAGAGGACCAACCCGAAAGAAAGCCCATGAGTTTTCCGTACGCTTCCCTGATGTAGATGTAGTCGCCGCCGGCCTGCGGCAGACTGGCCGACAACTCTGCACAGCTCAATGCGCCCGCAAGGGCCAAGAGCCCGCCAAGAAGCCAAATGGCTAGCACGCCACCGGGGGAAGAAACAGTTCCGGCTATGAATCCAGTGGTAACAAAGATGCCGACACCGATCATATCGCCGGAAATCACCATCACCGCGTCGAACAATCCCAATTTACGCTTTAGGGCGGTTTGCTCCATAGGACTCTCTTTTAACAAGTTCATGACCGGCTATGCAATAAGCAGACAGAAGCAGGGAAAAATCTCAAGGAGTCCCCTTCCTCCTGGCAGCTAGATAAGGCGAGAAAAAAACGAGAGAGCCCCCAAAAACACTGAGACCGGCTCTTTTGGAGCCGGCCTCGCACCCTAGCCCGCAGGCATAGGGGGGATAACTGCTTAGGACTTTAGACTTTCTTCTAAATATTATCAAGAAATGCGATGAAAGCCGAAAGGGTCCAGACTACCTATGTTTACTCAGATCGTCCCAAAGGGCTTTCAAAGGATTATAGGTGCCCTTGTGGTAGCCGTAACCGGCAAGAACAATGATGAGGGTAACTAGAAAGATCCAACCTACAGCGTCCATAGATTTAATCTCCTTCGAGCGAATATGCCACAAGAAAGGTTACGGCCCCGCAGACAGCCCCAGTAACGATGGCGATTATGCTTGGACCACCCTCTTTAAGAAAGCCGTAAAGCACAAGGCCAGTATAGGACAATTTAGAGACATCGTAAAGATACTTGGCAACACTCTCCTTCTGCTTCTGAGTCACAGAAGCCCTATAGCATAACTACCAGGCCAGACGTTAGAGAAAAATAGAGTTTGGAATGTGGCCAGGGACGGAATCGAACCGCCGACACGAGGCCTAAAGCGCAAAAACAAGAAGTGATACCAGGTGGCAGAAACCTAGCAAAATAAGGCTTTTCTCACAAGGGCCATGTTACCGAGTGCTGAGGATTGCTATCCAGAGTTGGCACATTTCTGGAACGTTTTTCCCGATGCGTTTGTTTTGCTAGCGTTTTGGCAGGAGCGGCCCCTCCGACATCAATTCCTGGTAGGTCGGGAGCGACGGGTTGTCCAGCTTCGCCGCCTCGTATATCTTCTCGGCCCTTAGCCCCTGCTTCCCGAAATAGATCAAGAGTCCCCTTGTCTCTTCGAGAGAGTGTAACGCTGGAAGCAATCGGATCAAAGACTTCTTTTCCTCCTCGCTCAAGCGACTTGGCGAATTCTGCGATCCTTTGTTGGCCGACATAGATCCCTCCGTGCTTTCGGAGACTATTAGCCTAAAACCTGCTCGCGTCAAGGTGGGCTGTGTTCGTCGAGGAATAAGACCCCTCAGAGAGTAGTCAAGATTGGGCCATACGAAGGGTCTGGAGATCCTACTAACGGCATTTAAATGTGGTTGTCGGCCTCCCCTTTGGCCTCTTGACCCTCACAGGCAAAAATTATTTAATTTCTTGGAATCGTCCTGCTCCGAGCCTAACCGGCTCGTTTCAGGTTCCGAAGAGCCCAGTAAACAAAAATCCCAAGGTTCGCAGCCAGTAGAATTCCAGCCCATACTGCACCCTGGTAGAAACATCCGAACATAACGATCACTGTAATTCCAAACGGCACGATCGCCGGTCCAGGAAGCAAAGATAAAACGAAGGATAGAACAATTCCCCCAGCCAAAATCCACTCCCCACGTATAAGCAAGACCAGAAAAGCCGCAGTGGACAAAACGGAAGCTACAGCAATAGGATTCAACCTAAACTCCTCTCTGGGCTCACCAGATTCTTCCACGACTCAGTCAGAGCTGTCAACGTTATTTATTAGCTGGATTTTTATAGAGCCGATTTAGTATGATCCCGCTGACATCCGACCGCCTCTAACCGACCATGGGGGACAGGCGAGATTCCCTGCTCTGGCTTGAGGCGGTCTCGCCAAGCGGGGCCAAGCTCTTGCAAAGAGGAGGTATGAAGATCAATCACGAACTGCCTATCGAGCGGAAATCCAGCGGCAGACGCTCTTCAGAGGATTAACGGCTAGGTGGGATGCCTCTTATGCGAAGTCAGGATTCAACCGATAGGAAATCCGCGATTCATCGCATGGAAGTCCCCACTTCAACTGAGGGAGTCGAAAGACCCACCCGAAAGGAGAAGGAAAATGCCAGGAGAAATGCCAAAATGGCTAGAAGCCATACCGGACGAGAAGTTAAGGCAGCAGATTTGGGAGAAGGCCCATAAAGAATGGGTGCCGATGGCTGACTTTACGAAAACGACTCAGGCAAAAGCCGAGGAGCTAAAGGCGCTGCAAGAAAAACTCGCTGCTCAGGAAGCGGAGAACAAGCGGTACATGGAGTGGTACTACACGAAATACGAGCCGTGGGCGGCGCAGGTGAAAGCGGACATGGCCGACTCTACCGAGGCGACCCAGACCGAGGCCGAAGAGCTAAAGCAGCTTCAAGAGAAATTGGCTGCTCAGGAAGCGGCGAACAGGCTGTACCTGGAGTGGTACTACACGAAATACGAGCCGTGGGCAGCGCAGGTGAAAGCGGACGCGGAAAGACGGGCAGCTAATCCTGCTGCCAATCCCAATCCGGCCAATCCAGCGAACCTTAACGGGAACTGGTGGAAAAATTGGGACACATACACCCCGCAGCAAAGGGAAAAACTTGTCTTGCCATTAACTCTTGCTCTCATGGTAGTAGCCGTGACGTTCCCGCCTTGGAGGATTGCGAATCCGTTTAGGCAAGAGTCATTCAGCCGAGGTTTTGTTTTTTTGCTAGAGCCTCCGGCTAGTACCGCTTACATAGATTGGAGCTTTCTCATTGTAGAGCTGCTGTTGATAGGCCTGGTGGGTGGTTTGGTTTGGGTCTTCATCCGAGGGAACAAAAAGTAGGACAGCGGAAAAATCTTTCTTCTCGCCCCTTGTAGGAAGAGACATTGCCAAAGAATTCAGTTAACAAAGAACCTGAAGATTTGGGAACACACAATGATTGGGTTAGAAAAAAGAGAGCGGCAACATCTTCGGAAAATTGAGGCAGATCAGAAAATATTTTAACGCATACTCTCGCCCCTAGGGTGCGCGAAAGCCGGTAAATCTGTGCCGGCTGGGGCGGGATCTGGGGACAGGTAGCCAAGGGAAACAAAAATGGGACGAGCTAGATATATCGCCGGTTTTTTCGCTATAGCAGTCGGCCTCTATTTTAGCCTCACCTGGTTTTTCTTCGGCTCCGTTCATCCATGTGGCATCTTAGAGGTCAGGCAGAGACCTTACGTTATAAACATGCATTTCGAGCTACAAAAGTCCGAACAGGACGATCTTGATCTTAAATGGAGTGGCCCGAGGAATGAGAAATATTACACGCAAATGGAGGAGATTGTGGTGTATAATGCTACATCCAAAAATACTACGCTTCGGACAATACATGAACGGGCATGGTCCAGAACTCCAGCGCAGTGTCTTAAGAGAGCAATCATGTGGGACCCCGACCCCTTCAAGGGAGTGTAGCAAGGAGGAACAATCAGTCTTGCGACACGCGAAACAGTAATGATACCGGGACAGACGAGTGGATTTTTCTACCATCGAGCTCGGTCCGTCAACTTTTTTGGAATTCGACTGTAAATCAGATAAAAATTTTTTTGCTTCCCGCCCCTAGGGTGCGCGACCCGAAGAGCGGTTCTCCTCACCGCCTGGGGCGGGACTTCACCTAGAGGACCACCACAGAGGAGGTGGTGAAATGGATTTCCCCTTTCCATTACTAGGGCCTCGTCAAGGACATCGGCATCATTACGGCCCCGAGTCGCCTTGGCACCACTGCTTATTGGAAATTCCTGAGTCAACTAGCGGGCGGGTGAGGCTTCAGCTTACAATTCCATGGAGGGAGCTAGGGAGTGGCGAGCACATCATCTCTGTTGCCCTAACTTGGCCCAAGCTCAACCTTCCTCCACGTGACCTGAAAGGTCTCGCGGAGGATGTATGGAAAAGACTCGTACCAGGAAAATATGAACGCACAGACCGGTCAAGCCTAGTTGGCAGCCTTGTAAGGGTCTCCATAAAGTTCAATCGCTGGCGAGCAGAACTTTTCATACGAAGGGAAGACCGCCAGCTTATTGAGTTACTCATTCGTGAAGAGGAGCGCGTAGCCGAGCTTGTGAGCAGCGGTGCTATCGACTTCGCCATTTGTACTGTTCGTGAGCAGGCTATAGGTTCCCTTGTCGCTGGTTTGGAATGGGCCACCCGATTCTTCCATCCTGGCTGGTCTCGTGAGAAGGACAAGGCGGCCTGGGTATATCGGGCACACCTCAAGACCGCGATGCTGGTGGCAGAGGAAGTCGCGGATCTTTACCTTGAGAACTCCCCTCTTTTGACCCGCCGAAAATATTTAGACGTGGCATTCCCTACCCTGAAGAAGAGAATTTCAGATGCCTACCGTAGTGCAACTGTTACCGCTCGCCGCCTTGCGCTAGCCTTAGTAGACATCAAATTTGAAAATCTCTTCCCTGACCGGCTTCGGCTTCTAGATCCTAACCGTTTAAGAGGGCTGGATGATGCAACGCTATGGTCTATGCTGCTCCCTCCAGATAATCGCGACCGGCTGATCAGGTTTCGCCCGGCTCCGTCAGTTCAGGAAATGATGTCTTGGCCGAAAGCGAAAACAAGGGATAACGAGGCAGCCAAGGGATTTTGTAATTGGTGGGTCTGCCTTGTTGAAGAGCCCTTACGGCCGCTCTATCCTCTTACGGACATTCCTCTCAACCAGCGTAATTATATTGCCTTCCTCGAATTCCCTGGTGTCGAACGATGGGCGTCCATTGTTTGGGACGCCCTCCATGGTCCCAAGCGACCCATCTCTTCAGATTAGTCAATACATTAACAAACACCGGATTTTTTGGGTTTGGACTGTAGGGACATCCATCGCTCCCTATGGTTTACTGCGCATCTATAGGGAGGAATTCATGATGCTGGTCAATCTCGATGAAGGGGCAAAGTATCTAGGACTACAACCCTCGACTTTAAGACGCTGGATTTATGAAAGACGCATCGCTTACGTAAAGCTGGGGCGGCGGGTGCTATTTCGGAAAGAGGTTCTGGATGAGTTGATTCAGAATTCAGAAAAGCCCGCACTGTCAAGAAAAGGGGGCGAAAGGTAATGACCGACCAAACAATCTCCCCGCTAACTCTCGACCCTCATCCCGACTGTGAACGGCTCTCAAAGGCGGAGCTACGAGAAGGCGCGGCGCTGGCATGACAGACCCCTTCACCAAGGTCCCTAACTGGCTTATTGACGGCCTTTGTCGAGCCAACTTGAGCGCATACGAGTCAAGGCTTGCGTGGTTCGTTGTTCGAAAAACCTTCGGTTGGGGGAAAAAGGAGGATTGGATCTCTTCTTGGAACTTTGCCCGTGGTGTGAGCCTCCATCGCCAGTGTGTAGCAAAGGCACGCAATAGGCTGGTTAAAAGAGGAATAATTGTCACCCAGAGAGGTGACAAAAGGCGCGTAACTGTTCGGTTCCAAACGGACATTACAAAGTGGCAACTGTCACCCCGGAAGGTGACAAAGGGAAATGTCACCCAACGAGCTTCAGACACGTCACCCAAAGAGGTTACAAAACCCTTTCAAGTGTCACCCAAAGAGCTGCACACAAAAGAAGATCTTACAAAAGATGCTCTTACAAAAGAAGGCATGTTGACGGACCCGATTCAAAGCCCTTCAGAGACAAGCGGAAGAACATCACGGGCGAGTAGTTTGTACGGAGAGTGGTTAGCAGCGAGGGCAAACGGCTTCGATGGCAGTTACAGCGATTGGATCACAAGGTGAAGCTGGATTTCCTTGGGTCTATGACGGAGGTAAAAAAAGATGGATGACCCGGTCCAGAGGCTCGTGGCAAGCGAGTTCAAAGAGGTTTTGGGAAACCGACCTCTCAGGCCGGATCAGCTCGTTAGGACAATGGTTAAGCGCATATGCTATCGAAAGTCCGTGACGGTAATTGATACTGCTAACTCATATTACCAATTAACGTGCCATTCAGGGGAGGCAGAGGAAAAGCGGGGCGCCGTAGCAGAACCGCTACACCTTAAACGGCAACGCACTATTGGGCCTGAGGGTAACGCGCGGGGCAGATCGTTTATCCTCAGGGCACCTAGAGCGAAAAACCCATGACCGAGACGGCTAAACCCCTACTCCCTTTCACCGAAGCCCTGGAAGATTGGCTGAGGGCCACTATCCGCGAGGAGATCCGGGCGGTGATGGGGCAGAATGGGCACGGAGGGAAAACAGCCAATGAAACACCCAAGCCCTATCTCACCATCAAAGAGGCTGCGGATATTTCCCGCCTTGGGACTTCCACGATAAGGCTCCTTATTCGCAAGAGAGAGTTAAAGGCCCTACAGGTGGGAAGAAGGGTTATTATCAAAAGAACCGACCTTGAAAAGTACCTTGAGAGCCACCCGATTGAGGTACTTCTCGAATGAATTTTTTTCCTTGACAAAGGTAGACATCGCGTCTATATAGACAATATGACCAAAGGACAATTTAAAGAGCTTCGGGAGTCAATCGGCTATAGTCAGGCGAAACTCGCTAAGGAAATGGGCATAACAATCCGCACCATTACGCGCTGGGAGCGCGGCGAGTTTCCAATCCCGCGACTCGCAGAGCTGGCCTTAAGAGCCGTGGTTCTTGAAGCCGGAAAGAAAACAGTCCCTTGGGAGAAAATTAAGAAAGAGTTGGGACTCAAAGGCAGGGCCAAAAAACACTGAGGCCGGCTCTTTTGGAGCCGGCCTCGCACCCTAGCCCGCAGGCTTAGGGGGGATAACTGATGGCAAGTCTAGACCGCATGAAACCGGCTGTCAAGAGGATCTAGTGAGCGCAAAACCGTCTCAGACTACCTACGTCTACGTTGATGGATTCAACCTCTACTACGGCGCCCTACGTGGCACCCGCTACAAATGGCTTGACCTAGCCAAGTTTTGTCAGTCTCTTTTACCCTCCGATAACATCGGGGCGATCAAATACTTCACTGCCAAGCTATCTGGACGCCGTGGCGATCCGGGTGAACCAATCCGCCAACAGCTTTACCTCCGGGCGCTTGGTACTCTCTCTCAAGTGAGCGTCATCTACGGCCAATTTTTGACTCATTCGGTACCTATGCCGATCTCCGGCTCAAACCCGACAAAATGGGCTAAGGTAGACAAGACCGAAGAGAAGGGCTCTGATGTTAATCTAGCCGCCCATCTTCTTCACGACGGGTTTAAAAAACTGTATGACATTGCCGTCATTATCAGCAATGATTCGGATCTAAGAGAGCCGGTTAGAATGGTTCGCGAGGTTTTGGGTTTGCCTGTAGGGATTATCAATCCGCACCAAAGCCACAGCAAAGAACTCCAGGAATACGCGACTTTCGTAAGGCGCATTCGTGACCGGCATTTGGCGGCAAGCCAGTTGCCTTTAACACTCACAGACGCTCAAGGAACATTCAGCAAACCCAAGGGCTGGTGAAAGCTCTGAGATAACACCGCGACTTAAAAACGGGGGAAACCGACATGGCAAAGGGGATCTATGAGCGAAAAGGGAAGCAGGGAGACGTGACCTACTACATCCGCTATCAGTTTCAGCGAGTAGACATCAAGGAGCGGGTGGGGAGAAAGTCGAGGGGATTCACAAGGGAGACGGCAAAAGAAGCCCTTAAATCGCGCCTGGGAGATATTGCGCGGGGACAGTTCAATTTAGAAAAGACACGGAAGCCCGTTCCCTTCTCCAAGCTGGCAGAGCGCTACCGGGAATATGGAGCGAGCACCAAGCGGGCCTGGGAGGAGGAAAAGCATATCCTGGAAATGTTTGCCCGCCTCTTTGGGGACACTCCCCTGTCACAGATTAACACCTGGCAGATTGAGAAATGGAAGGCGGAGCGGCACAAGGAGGTTAAGCCGGGGACGGTGAACCGGCAACTAACGGTTATCAAGCATATGTTCAGGAAGGCGGTAGAATGGGGAATGACCGCAAGCAATCCGGCAACGGGAGTGAGGCGATTCTCAGTGAACGATCAGAGGACAAGGTTTCTAACCGGGGAGGAAATTCAGCGATTACTGAAACCCTGTGAGGAGCAGATAACTTCCCCGTGGCTCTTGCCGCTTGTGACCTTGGCCCTTAACACCGGGATGCGACAAGGGGAGCTGTTAGGCTTACGCTGGGAGAATGTTGACTTGGAGCGCGGGCTTATAACCGTGAAGCAGAGCAAAACGCTTAGGCTCAAGACTATTGCTATCAATGAACCTGCCAGAGAAGCCCTGAAATGGCTTCAAGAGAATCGCTACGGGGATTTTCTATTCATGTGGCCGTGGGGTGAGATGATCGGAAGGACCACTGTCCACGATGCCTTTAAAAAGGCCTGTAACACGGCAGGAATCGCTGATTTCAGGTTCCATGACCTGAGACATACCTTCGCCTCTCACCTGGTCATGGCGGGCGTGGATCTGGTCACTGTGAAAGAACTAATGGGCCATGTCGGGATAAGTATGACAGTCCGCTACTCGCACCTAGTGCCGGAACATAAAGCGCAAGCCGTGGCAAAGTTGGGAGAGAAGTTTCAGGGCTTCAACGCGAAGAAGGAATCGCAAGGCGGGCTTGTCTCAGAGGAATTGAAAGAGGCAATCGGGGACGTTTTGACTCCGAACTTGGAACAAAGCCGGAACGTTTTTCTAGTGAGGCAAGGACGCGGGCTGAAAATTGTTAGTGAGATTAAGAGGTTGAATGTGGCCAGGGACGGAATCGAACCGCCGACACGAGGATTTTCAGTCCTCTGCTCTACCGACTGAGCTACCTGGCCAGAGCTTTTGAATATTGCGTAAAACCGATGGAGAGTCAAGAACGGCCTATGCTTGGCGCAACTCGGCTGCTTTCTTTTCAACAAAGTCGATGACCTGACGCTCAAGGTTGACTTTGTTCAGGGAATTGATTTCCTGCACGCCCGTGGGACTGGTGACGTTCACTTCGGTGAGATAGTCGCCGATGACGTCCAGACCGACGAAATAGAGGCCCAGTTTTTTGAGCGACGGCGAAAGGACACGACAGATCTCTCGGTCTCTCGGAGTTAGATCGGTTTTGACGCATTGGCCGCCGACGTGGATGTTGCCGCGGTTTTCGTCCTCGCGCGGGACACGCAAAACCGCGCCAAGGGGCTCGCCGTCCAAGACGATGATTCGCTTATCGCCCTTGCGGATCTCCGGTAAGTAGCGCTGGGCCATAATCGGGTTTTGTCCGTTAGCCGTGGCATTCTCCAGCAGGGCGTTGGTGTTTCTGTCTTTCTCGTTAAGATAGAAAACGCCGCTCCCGCCACAACCCTCCAGCGGCTTGATGACCATCTCCTCTCCCTGCTCCTTCATGAATGTCTTAAGCAGCTTCATGTTGCCGCTTACAAAGGTTGGCGGGATGAGCTGGGGAAAGTTCAAGGCGTAGAGCTTCTCGTTGGCTTCGCGCAGCGCCCTCGGATGGTTGACGACCAGGCACTTCCGCTCATCCACGAGACTCAGAAGTTGGGTGGCGAAAAAAAATTTCATGTCAAAGGGCGGATCCTTGCGCATGAGGATAACGTCAAACCAGTTGAGCGGCTTTGTCGCCGCCGCTTTAAACTCATGGTGCGGCTTCGCACGGTCGACGCTGACGCGACGGGAATGAGCTTCGGGCGTTGCGCCGCGAATGGAGAGGTCATCGAGCTCCATATAATAGAGCTCGTGGCCCCGCTTTTGGGCTTCGAGCATCAGGACAAAGGTGGTGTCCTTGTCGATGTCGATCTTTTCGATGGGGTCCATGATGACCCCGATCTTTAAGGTCCCCATATCCATTCCCCCCCCCACAAACTCCTCATTCCCTAATCACCCAGGTACCGGCCAAAAGATCATGCCAGCCTCTTTTTTCCCGACTAAAGAGGACCCAAAGAAAACCTAGTCCAAAAATGGCGGAGACCCAGGTAGCAATCCAACGCAGTAGTGCTCGGCTATAGGTAATGGGCTCCTGATTAGGGCCAACGACTCGGAGGCCAAACATCCACTTGCCGACAGTTTTCCCCTCCATTCCATGAAAAAGAACAAAGTAACCCGTAACCAACGCAAGCGAGCCCAGAGAAAGGAAGAGTAAAAAAACATCCAAATTCTCCTCTGAGAGTGTCTGATGATGGGCCGCGAGCCCTACGCTATAACCCACGTAGGCAAAATAAAAAAGCAGGAGGGAGAAGATGGTTAATACCAAGACATCGATGAAAAAAGCGCCTGCCCTGCGGAAAAATCCTCCCCACTGAATCACGCCGGCCTTTTCTTCCTCCCTCTTCAGCCGTTCATAGAGCCGGTCAAACTCCTCCTCCAGGATAAGCTCCAGTGCCGCCGCGGCCTTTCTCTCCGCCTCCATAATCATCTCCAGGCTGGCAGATTCTAAACTTTAAAAGGGCTCAAGGAAAGAGGCAGAAGCTTATCTACCCCATATCGCCCCACAAGAACTGCACGATCGACAGGGCGGCCAAGGCGGCGGTCTCAGTCCTGAGAATCCTTCTTCCCAGACGAACCGCTTTGAATCCGTTGCGCATCGCCTCGGATGCCTCCTCGGAGCTAAAACCCCCTTCCGGTCCAATGACAAGAAGAAGAGAACCCAGTTGAGGCGTCTCTGCCCGGAGCTGCGTCAAGCTTAGTCGGGATTCCTCTTCCCAAAAAAGGAGCTTCAAGTCGCACTCCCAGGACCGGCTAACGAGGGCCGGGAAATCGCTCACTCCAAGAATCTCTGGAATCCGAGTGCGGCCGGATTGCTTGGTGGCGCTCAGGGCTATCTTTCCCCATCTCGCCTGTCTCCGCTCCATTTTTGCTCGATCCAGCCTGGGCACCGTGCGAGAAGAGAGAAAAGGGGCGATAGCCCGAACCCCCAGCTCGGTCGCCTTCTCCACCACCAGATCCATCTTTTCTCCCTTGCCCAATGCCTGCGCCAGCGTGATGTCCAGCGAAGACTCTCGCTCAGACTGAAAGGAGGTTAAAATCTCCACCTCTCCGAGCCGGTCCGTATAGGAGCGGATGACCCCCTCATGTTCCCATCCCTCGTCGTCAAAGAGCGTGACGCGGTCCCCCGGTCGCAATCTCAGGACCCTGCGCATGTGATCCAGCTCCGGGCCGCTGACGCTGCCTTTCTTATCCTGAAGCTCTTTCCTTGGCACAAAGAAGCGCGCCATCTTAACCCTTCCTCTTGAGCAGCAGCGTTACCCATTCCTTGTGAGTAGTTTGGCGCGCCAACTTGAACGGGCGAGGGGAAAAGCGGCGCAGGACCTCAGCGCTTTTCGGTTTCAAGATCCCTGACAGAATAAGGTATCCTCCCGCAGAAACGCTCTTTTGCAGCAAGGCGGCAAGGTCGATAATGGTCTCGGCGGTAAGGTTTGCCACCACAACGGCAAAGGATCCCTTGACAGTCCCGAGCCCGCAGCGGGATAGCCTGACTGTTCTGCGAACTCGATTAATCCGCACATTATCCCGGGCCGCCTTAAGCGCGACGGGATCGCTATCCAGAGCCAATACCCTGCTGGCCCCCAGCTTGGCCAGGGCAATGGCCAGAATCCCCGACCCCGTGCCGACATCCAGGGCAGTGATAGATTCCTGTTCCACCGAGGCCGTAGCCTCTTCCAGAAATTCCAAGCAGCAACGGGTGGTGGCGTGCGTCCCCGTGCCGAATGCCATCCCGGGTTCTATGGTGATCACCTGGCGCCGCCGGGACTGAGGCGGATCAACCCACGGAGGGGTAATCCAAAAAGCCTTGCCTACCTTTTGGGGAGAAAAAAATCTGCGCCAGGAGTTATTCCAATTCCTGTCTGGCAAAATCGTCCAGCGCTGCGGCTGCTCTCCGATCCCTGGATAAATCCCCTTGATCCCTCTGAGAAAACGGTGGAGGTCCCGCTTCAGCGCGGAACTTTTCGCCGGACGCGCAAAGAAGGCCCGGACCTCACCCCGCTTGAGAACTACACCGGGAGAGCCGTGCTCGATGAGGAAGTTCGAGATTGTGTCTAACGCCGCCGCAGGGGCCTTAAGCGAAAGCTGGTACCATGAAGCAGGCACAAATTTTATATGCCACAGGGGAGGCCAGGGTTCAAATACTCTGGATGTGGAAGGCACGGAATCTTGTCGGCGATTGTTCCCCTTCATCAAGCAAAGCCGGACCAGGCAACCTTGTAAGCTAAAAAGTTTTGCGATAAATACGCAGCATAGGAACTAGCCACTTTTTTAACACGCTGAAAGCGAAACATTACCACCGATGGTACAAATAGCCCCTTTTCGCGGGATTCTCTACAACCGGAAAAAGATTCGCGATCTCTCCAAAGTGATCGCTCCTCCTTATGACGTGATCGCGCCGGAGGAGCAGGAGAGGCTCTATCGGAAGTCCCCCTACAACGTCGTGCGCCTTATCTTAAATCAGGAGCCGGACCCTTACAAAAGCGTTGCGCGTTTATTGGAAGGCTGGCGGGCGGAGGAGATTCTCCTCCGCGACGAGAGGCCCGCCCTTTACTTTCTGAGCCATCGCTTCCCGGACAAAGAAGGAAGAGAGAGGGAGCGATTGGGATTCATTGCCCTCACCCGGCTCGAAGATTTCTCGACGGGGACGATCCGACCTCACGAGAAGACACTGGACGCGCCCAAGGAGGATCGCCTGCGCCTCATGCTGGCCTGTCATGCCAACTTGAGTCCGATCTTTGCCCTCTATTCCCATCCGAAGCAGATCATCAATAAGGCTCTGACCGAACAGGTGCAGGGAGTCCCGCCCCATATAGAGGTCAAGGAAGACGGCGGAGGGACGTGTCTCCTCTGGCGCATCAGCGATCCGGAGATCATCCGCCTGGTGCGGAAAGAGATGGAAGCCCAACCTCTATTAATCGCCGATGGCCATCATCGCTACGAGGCCGCGTTGAACTACCGCAACCGCTTGCGCGCGGAGAAAGCGAATTGGAACGGGCGGGAGCCATTCAACTATGTGATGATGTATTTCGCGAACATGAACGATGACGGCCTGGTCATCTTCCCGACGCACCGCCTGGCGCGCTCCTTTCCGCCGATTCCGTTTCAGAAACTCGAAGAGGAGCTTCAGCGATATTTCTACCTGGAGCCCTATCCCAAGACCCCCGAGGGGCAGCGCTGGTTTTTGCGCGCCTTAAGAAGCGGCGGGAAGAAGCGCCATCTCATCGGCGCCTCTTTTAGGCGGGACCCTCGTTATCTGATCCTGCGCTTGAAGAACAAGAGGATCATGCAGCGGCTGGCTAGAGACCTGAGCGGCCCATTGCGTGATCTGGACGTGACTACTCTCCATCTTCTTATCTTGGAGCACATCCTTGGCATCCCGCAAGAGGAACAGGTTAAGGGTGAAGCGATCAGTTATTCGCAGGACGAGGAAAAAGTTCTCAAAGCGGTGGACAAAGAGGATTACCAGGCGGCCTTTATCTTAAACCCGCCCAAGACTGAAGAGATCTTGACCGTTACCCAAAACGGTGAGAAAATGCCCCAGAAGACCACTTACTTCTATCCCAAGATCATCACCGGCCTGGTGATCAACAAGATTGACCCGGAGGAAGAGATTTTAGATGAGCCTGAAGGTCAGGCGTAAGGTTCCCTGCAAAAAGGAGGAGGAATCATGAAGATCAAGGCGTTATTGCAGTATGTGACTATTTGGACGGTTCTCTCTCCGTGCTTTAGCGGATATCTCTTTGCCGCCCAAATGAATGCGCTGTGGACAACCGAAGCCGGAGTCTATGCTCCCGCTTGGGCAACCAGAGAAGCCAATCTCTTTGAGAAATATGGAAATCAGGTGCAGCTCATATTCATCCAGGGCGCGACCTCAGCGGCAGCGGCGTTGATTTCCGGCGACGCTCACATTG
>Ga0082335_1002869_pt1 | contig 30285 bp, 16 predicted proteins | sample Subgrocontami58m_FD_72375 | JGI IMG/M metagenome (GOLD analysis project Ga0082335, IMG submission 72375) | Subsurface groundwater microbial communities from S. Glens Falls, New York, USA - GMW37 contaminated, 5.8 m (SPADES assembly) (version 2) ...
CGCCGAATTGGACAAGCAGATCGGCCGCTTGATGGACGAACTCGGCCGGCGCGGACTGGCCGAGAACACGCTCGTGCTTTTCAGCAGCGACAACGGCCCGGAGGACATCTTCATCCTCAACGCGGGCCACAGCGGCGTCGGCTCCACCGGGCCGTTGCGCGGCCGCAAGCGCAGTTTGTACGAGGGCGGCGTGCGCACGCCGTTCATCGTCCGGTGGCCGGGCCGGATTCCCGCGGGCAGGATCGACGACACCTCGGTCGTGTCGGCCGTGGATTTCATGCCGACCGTCTGCCGCGTGACCGGCGCCGCGATGCCAGCCGGCCACATCTCGGACGGCGAGGACGTGAGCGACATCCTGTTCGGGCAAACGCGCGCACGCACGCGACCGCTGATGTGGGAGTGGCGTTTCAACATCGCCGGCCACGTGTGGAACCGCAGCCCGCAGCTCGCGATCCGCGACGGCGACTGGAAGCTGTTGATGAATCCGGACCGCAGCCGGATCGAACTCTACGACATTCCGCGTGACCCGATGCAGGTGAGCAATCGGGCGGAGAAAAACCCGGAGGTGATCGCGCAATTGTCGGAAAAAGTGCTCGCGTGGAAAGCGCAGTTGCCGCCGGGCCCGACAGATCCCAGCGCGGGCATGAACGATTATCCGATGCCCGGCACTGCAACTAAGAAGGCCGCGCCGCCGGAAGGCGCGCCAAAACGAAAGGGGAGGAAGGCGAAATGAATAACAGGAACATCTCCTCGGTGGAGCGGCTTGGGGTCAAGCCGCTCCACCTTGCACTATTCGCTGCGCTGGGCGTTTTCCTGCAGGCAGGCGCGACTCGGGCATTCGCGGCCGCCGCGGAGGGCAAACCCAACATCCTCTGGATTACCTCCGAGGATCACGGTCCGCACATGGGTTGTTACGGCGATCCGAACGGCATGACGCCCCATGTCGACGCCCTCGCGGCACGCGGGATGTTGTTCAAGAAGGCGTGGTCCACCGCGCCCGTGTGCGCGCCGGCGCGCACCACGATCATCTCGGGGATGTATGCGCCCAGCACGGGCGGCGAGCACATGCGGTCGATGGTGCCGATGCCGGCGGGAAAGAAGATGTATCCGGAATTCCTGCGCGAGGCGGGCTATTACCTCACGAACAACTCGAAGGAGGACTACAACCTGCGCAAACCCGCGAACCTGTGGGATGCCTCGTCAGCCAGCGCCCACTGGAAAAACCGCGCGGCGGGCCAGCCGTTCTTCGCCGTGTTCAACACGACGGTCAGCCACGAGGGTCAGATTCACAGCAACCCGAGGCCGTTGAAACTGGACCCGGCGAAGGTGCGCGTGCCGGCGTTTCATCCCGATACGCCCGAGGTGCGGCACGAGTGGGCGCAGTACTACACGAACGTCAGCGCGGCGGATGCGGTGGCGGGGCAGCACCTCAAAGAACTTGCGGATGCCGGCCTCGCGGAGGACACCATCGTGTTTTACTATGCCGATCACGGCCCGGGCCTGCCGCGCGGGAAACGCTGGCCGGGAAACTTCGGGCTGCAGATGCCGCTGGTGGTGTACTTCCCGCCGAAATGGCGGCAGCTCGCGCCGAAGGAGTACGCCGTCGGCGGAAAATCGGATCGACTGGTGTGCTTCGCCGACCTCGCGCCGACGGTGTTGAGCCTGGCGGGTGTCCAGCCGCCGGAGTGGATGCAGGGCCATGCGTTCGCGGGCCGCTTCCAGGTGGCGGGGCCCGAATACATCCACGGCTTTCGGGGGCGGATGGATGAGAGCTACGATTTCATCCGCAGCGTGACCGACGGACGCTACGTTTACCTGCGCAACTATCATCCGCATGTCTCGCACGGGCAGCACGTCGACACGCAGTTCAACATGGCGACCACGCAGGTGTGGCGGAAGCTGTTCGACGCGGGCAAAGCCACGCCGGCACAGGCGGCATTCTGGCAGGTGCCGAAAGCGCCCGAGGAGTTGTACGACCTGCAGAACGACCGCGACGAGGTGCTCAACCTGGCGGGCGACCCCCGGCAGCGCGCGACCCTCGAACGGCTGCGGGCGGCTCAGCAGGCGCACGCGCGGCGGATCCGCGACGTGGGATTCCTGCCGGAGGGGGAAATCCACGCGCGCTCCGAAGGCTCGACCCCGTATGACATCGGGCATGACGACGCGAAATATCCGTTCGAGCGAATCTTCGCGACGGCGGAACTGGCCTCGGGGTTGAAGCCCGAGGCGACACCGGAGCTGCGCCGGGCGCTCGGCGATGCCGACAGCGCCGTCCGCTACTGGGGCGTCATGGGTTTGCTGATGCGCGGACCGGCCGGGGTGAAGCCGGCCACGGCGGACCTGCAAAAGGCGCTGGTCGACGCGTCGCCGTTCGTGCGGATCGCCGCGGCGTGGGCGCTGGCGGAACACGGCACGGTGAGCGAGTCCCGGCGGGCAATCGAGGTGCTCGGCGAGCATGCGCCGTGGGACAAGAACAACGTGTTCGTCGTCATCGCCGCGCTCGCCGTGATCGACCACCTTGGGCCGAAGGCCGCGAGCTTGCGCACAGTGGCGAAAACGTGGCCGAGCGACGGGCCATCGCCCGATGAGCGTTTCAAGAGTTATCCGCCGCGGCTGTTGAAGTCGATCGCGGCGCAATTCGAGACGGGCAAGCAGCCGCCACCGGCCTCGGTCACGAAGGCGCAAAAGAAGAAGAAAGCGTAACGGTTCAGTTCGAGGTGGAGCGCGTTGTCCCCAACGCGCTTGGGTTACGGTGTTGATCTCGAAAGCGCGTGGGGGACAACGCGCTCCACCTTACGAGCGAGAAGCGTAAGTGGCTGCGAACGCCAGCCGCAGATCTTGAAAAGGTCATCGGCTGGAAGCCGATGCCACGCCGGAATCGGCCGGCGCGCCCGCCGCCACGCACAAACGGATTGCCACCGCGGTGGCGCCAGCACGACGATTTCCCGACTGAAATCGCCACCCCGCGGTTTTGATTGTGCTCAACCGGCCAGACCCTTGCCGTTTCACGCAACCCCAACCCAAGGCTTCCCATGTCTCGCCACCCCCGAGTCAGCCTCCTCACCCGTGTCGTTCGCAGCGGCTGCGTGCTCGTGCCGCTCTTGTCCTTCGCCCTCGGCCAGACGGGCTCGACCGGATCGATCCGCGGTCGCGTCCTCAGCCCCGCCACCCGGGAATATCTGCGCAATGTCGAAGTGGTGGTCGTGGGCACGAATGTCGCCGCCTACACCACCGAGGACGGCTTCTACACGCTGGCCAATGTGCCGGCCGGCGAGCGCGAGATTTCCGTCGCCTACACCGGTTACGAGACCGCCACGGCGCGCGTGAACGTGAGCGCCGGCGCGATCGCCGTCCGCGACTTCGAGTTGAGTCCGTCCGGCGGGCGGCCCGGCGCCGCGACTGCCGCCACCAAGGATTCCGTGGTGCGGCTGGGCGAATTCGTCGTGTCGTCCGATCGTGAGGGCAACGCCAAGGCAATCATGGATCAGCGCGCGGCCCTCAACGTGAAGAACGTGATCGCGTCGGACAACTTCGGTGACATCACGGGCGGCAACATCGGCGAGTTCATCAAGTACATGCCGGGCGTGGTGATCGACTACAGCCAGTCGGACGCGCGCTCGGTGCGGATCGGCGGACTCGATCCGAAGTACGCGGGCGTCACGGTCGACGGCATGCGGATGGCGAGCGCGGCCTCCGCCGGTTTTGGCGCCGATTCGCGGCAGTTCGAATTCGAGCAGGCCTCGATCAACAGCGTCGAGGCGATCGAGCTCAACAAAACGCTCACCGCGCGGATGGACGCCGATTCGCCCGCCGGCGCGATCAACCTGCGCAGCAAGAGCGCATTCGACCGCAGGGGCCGGGAAATCGTGGCGCAGCTCACCGCGTCGGCCAACGAGTACCAGATGACGCTGCGGCGCGTGCCCTCGCCGGCGAACGCGAAGCGCCGCGTGGTGGTGCCGGGCGGAATCTTCAGTTTTTCCGACGTCTACCGCGACCGGCTTGGCGTCCAGTTCAACGCCGGCAGTTCGACGATCTACGGCGAGCAGGAGCAGGTGACGAATGCCTACGACTTCAACAACCCGGCACGCGGCCCGATCATCACCGGCATCACGTTCAAGGACGCGCCCAAGATCATCGACCGCCAGTCGTTCGGGCTGAACCTCGACTACAAGCTCCGACCCAACTTCATCTGGTCGGTCCGCACCACCGGCTCGCATCTCGACGACGAATTCGTCGCGCGCCAGTTCATCTTCACCGCCAACGTGGCGCAAATCGATCCGGCGTCGACCCTGACCCGGGTCATCGCGCGACCGACCGCGAACGCGAACACGCGCGTGGACACCGCGGGCAACCACCGGAAGAAGTACAACGACACGATGACGTACTCGACCAAGCTCGAGTTCCGGCAGGGCGACTGGACCCTGACCGCGGGCGGCGGCTACTCGGTCAGCCGGACGCACTACGAGGATCTGCAGGACGGGTTTTTCCAGAGCATCAGCGTCCGCGTGACGCGGATGGGCTGGATGGCCGAGCGGCCGAACACGAATTCGTCCGACTGGACGATGACGCAGTTGTCGGGCCGGCCGTGGACGGATCCCGCGAGCTACCATCGCGACGACGCGAACCCGAACAACCTGCAGAGCAGCGCCCGTGCGGGGCGCAGCCAGGTCTTCTCGGGTAATTTCGATGCGAAGCGGATCATCGACCTGGGCGTGCCGGTGGAACTGCTCTCCGGGGTCAAGTCGCGGTTGACGACCTTCGGCGTGACTTCGGGTGGCAACCAACGCTGGACGTTCGTGGGGCCGCGCGGTTCGCAACTGGATCCGAGCGCGGTGTACATCCGCGATTCGGACCATCCCTACGATCCGAAGCAGGGCGGCAACGTGGCCCAGATGAACCTGCCGTATCCGGATTCCAACGCGATGCGGGCGCTGTTTGCCGAGCATCCCGAACAATTCGCGCCGGACACGGTGGCGAATTTCACCAACCGGTTCACCGCGCCGCGTTCGCTCAAGGAGCAGGTCGACGCCGGCTACGTCGAGGGCAACACGCGGTGGCGGCAGTTGCGCTTCAACCTCGGCGTCCGCTACGAGCGCACGCGCACGATCGGCCGGACGTTCGACGTCCTGCCGGCGGCGGTGGTGCGGGCGGCCGGGTACACGGCGAACACGATTCCCTACACCATCTACCAGTATCGGAACGGAGTGCGACCCTCGAGCTACGGCGGCTACGAGCATTCCTTCCTCAGCGGCGGCGTGAAGTACTCGGCGCGGAAGAACCTCGTTTTCCAGCTCGCCGGGAGCGAGTCCATCGGCCGGCCCGACTACAACACGCTGGCCGGCGTCATCGCGGTCAACGAGGCGCAGCAGCGGGTAACGCTGCCGAACCCCGACCTGAAGCCGGAGACGTCGGACAAGCTTTTCGCGAGCGCGCAGTACTACATCGAGCCGGCGGGAACGCTCACGGTCTCGGCGTACACCCTGCGCGTGAAAAACATGGGGACGTTGAACGCGCCGGTCTCGGCGGTGGAGGCGGGCTATGCCGACGATCCCGAGTATGCCGGCTTCACGTTTCTGCGCGCGGCCAACGCCGACGGGACGCGCAAGATCAAGGGCGTCGACCTCGAGTACAGCCAGCAATTGGTCTTCCTGCCGGGCTTCTGGCGCGGCTTCAGCGTGTTCGGATCCGTATCGCGCTCGGTGCCGGACATTCCGCTGCTCGACATCGTGCCCAAGTCGGCCAATGGCGGGCTGCGGTTCAGCAATCATCGTTTCAACGCGCAGCTGCGGTTCACGTGGACGGCGGCGCGGTCGACCGCGGTATCGGCGGTCAGGACACAGTGGGAGCGGGAGCGGTTGATGTTCGACCTCAGCGGCGGAATCCGGTTGAATCGCACGTACGAAATCACGCTCAGCGGCCGCAACATCTTCAACCAGGCGCTCGAAGCCTACGCGAACGCCCCCGGCACGATCGTATATCGCGACAATTTCGGCGCCGTGTGGACGCTGGGAATCCGCGGGCGGTTCTGAGCAATCCCCGGTGGCCCCGCAACGGGTGCGGCGGCGCGACGTCTTGCTGTCGCGCGTCGCAGGATCGTCGACGATTTTTATGAGTATTTCCCGTTGGCTGCGTGGAGTGGTTTCCCTGGCCTGGCTCCCGTTCGCCTTTGCGGCCGAACCCGCCGGCAAACCGAACATTCTCATCTTCTACGTCGACGACATGGGCTGGGCGCAGCCAGGCAGCTATGGGGGCAAACTGGCCGCAACCCCGGCGATGGATGCGATTGCGAGGAACGGCGTGCGGTTCACCGACGGCTATGTGTCCGCGTGCATCTGCGCCCCCAGCCGCGTGGGCATGATGACCGGCCGCTATCAGGCGCGCACCGGCCACGACGCGAACGGCAACCGCGAAGGCCGCGAGTTGCTGCTGAGCGAGACGACGTTGGCGCAGCGGCTGAAGCCGGCCGGCTACACGAGCGGCATCGTCGGCAAGTGGCACCTCGGCAGCAGCAGCCCGGCGTACCTGCCCGGTTCACGGGGCTTCGACTACGCGGTCGGCTCGGTCTCGAATCTGGGCGAAGGCAGTTTTTATCGCGGCACCACGCTGATCGATTCGCTGCCGGGCGCACCGGTGACGTCTCCGTTCTATCGCGACGAGGCGATCAAGTTCATCACGGAGCACCGCGCGCAGCCGTGGTTTCTCTATCTGGCTTTCAACGCCGTCCACGCGCCGCACGTCGCGTCGCAAAAGTGGCTCGATCAATTCAAACACCTCAGCGCGCAGGAGCAGCGCTACGCCGCGCTCGTGGCCGAGGCGGACGAGGCGATCGGCGCCGTGATGGCGAAATTGCGGGCGCTCAACCTCGAGGAAAACACGCTCATCTTCCTGATCAGCGACAATGGCGGCGCCGCGCCGCAGGCGGAGATGGGTGGCTTGCGCGGGCGCAAATGGTTCGTGTGGGAAGGCGGCATCCGCGTGTCCTGGATGGCGCAATGGAAGGGCCATATTCCGGCCGGGCGCGTGTCGAGTGAGCCCGTGATTCAGCTTGATGTGATGCCGACGGCGCTGGCGGCCGCCGGCGTCGACGTGAAGCCGGAATGGCAGCTCGACGGCGTGAACCTGCTGCCGCTGCTCCAGGGAAATACGGCGCGGCTTGCGCCGCGGGCGTTGTTCTTCCGCTTCGGTGTCCAGTACGCGGTGCGGCACGGCGATTGGAAACTGGTCAAGGCCTCCAAGGCAATGGCACCGATGCTGGTGAACCTCGCCACCGATCGCGGTGAGAAAACGGACCTGTCGGCGCAGCAGCCGGAAAGGGCGCAGGCGCTGCAAAAACTCTATGACGAGTGGAACGCACGGATGCAACCGCCGCGCTGGGAGGATCGCCGCTGGGATGGCGACGAGGATCGCAAGGCGGAGAAGCGGACCAAGAAAAAGGAAAAGCGGAAGGGCGCGAAATAACCCAATCTCTCCAATGCTGCGGAAAATCACTCCTCTCTTCCTGGTCGCCGCGGTGTTGCGGTCCGGTGCGAAGCTCACTCCGCGACCGTATTTCAACTACTTCCCCCATGGCAACGGCGGGAAGGCGCCGGGTGTCACCGTGCGCTCCGGCGATTGGAAGCTGTTCCGCTGGTTCGAGACCAACCGGAGCGTCCCGGAAAAATACGAACTCTACAACCTGCGCGCGGATCTCGGCGAGTCGAAGAACCTCGCGGTGCAGCTGCCGGAGAAGGTGAAGGAGCTCGACGCGCAGATCGACGCGTTCCTCGCCGACACAGGCGCCACGTACCCGAAGCCGAACCCGGCCTACCGGCCAGGCGCGCCAGCGGCCGAAGGGGCGGCCCCGGTCGCGTCGAAGAAGAAGAAACGGGCGGAATAATCCTATGAAGATCCAGCAATTGATGGGAGCGGCTTTGGTGATCGGCGCAGTGGCTTTCGCGCCGCGAGCGGTCGCTGCCACGAACAACTCCGGCCGGCCGAACATCGTCGTGATTCTGTCCGACGACTACGGCTGGGGCAGCCTCGGTTGCTACGGCGCGCCGAGCGGCGTGAAGACGCCGAACCTCGACCGGCTGGCGAAGGAAGGCCGGCGGTTCACGCACGCGTACGCGTCCGGTTCGGTGTGTTCACCGACCCGATACGGGCTGATGACCGGCCGGTATTATTGGCGGACGAGCGTGAAGGATGGCGAGGTGCTGCCGGGGAACGCTCCGCTACACATCGAGACGACGCGGACGACGCTGGCGTCGCTCTGCCAGGCGCAGGGCTATCGCACCGGCGGGTTCGGCAAGTGGCATCTCGGCATGGGCACGCAGACGCACACCGACTGGAGCGGGGAGTTGCAGCCGGGGCCGCTCGACATCGGGTTCGATTATTTCTTCGGGATGGGTTCGAACCCCTGGAGCGGGCCGCACAGTTTCATCGAGAATCGCTCCGTGATCGGCGCGATGCCCGGCCAGCCCGTCATCGTCGCGGGCGGTGGCCGGGAAGACAATCGCACCAGCGGCATCAGGCAGCCGTGGAAGGAGGACGAGATCATGCAGACGCTGACGAAGAAAGTCACCGGCTGGATCGAGCAGCAGGCGAAAGGCAGCGCGCCCTTCTTCGTCTACTACGCGCCGAACGCCGTGCACGAACCGGTCGCGCCGAACCGCCGGTTCAGCGGCAGCCCGTACGGAAAGTATGGAGACTTCATCCACGAACTCGACTGGAGCGTGGGCGAGGTGCTGGCGACGCTCGACCGCCTCAAGCTCGCGGACAACACCCTCGTGATCTTCACAAGCGACAACGGTGGCGTCGTGAACCCCAGCAATCCCAACGCAGCGCAGGCGATGCAGGCGGGCTTGCCGATCAACGGCCCGCTCAAGGGCGGCAAGCACAGCGAGTGGGAGGGTGGTTTCCGCGAGCCGTTCATCGTGCGCTGGCCGGGCCGCGTGCCAGCCGGCACCGTGAGCGAACAGGTGATTGGGCTGCCGGACGTGCTGGCGACGCTCGCGGCGGTCTTCAACGCGCCGCTGACGAAAGGCAACGCCGAGGACAGCTGGAACGCGCTGCGTGCGTTCACCGAGGCGACGCCGGGCTCACCGGTGCGCGAATTCATGATCCTGCAGGCGGCCGACGCAACCTACGCGATTCGGATGGGTGACTGGAAACTCGTGGAGCGAGTGGGGGCGCCGAGGTTCGAGCATCGCAACGCGAAGAAGGCGGCTGCGGCGGCGAAGAAGGCGAAAGCCCGGCCGAAGCACGACGAACTGTACAATCTGAAAACCGATCCCGCGGAGACCAAGGACGTCGCCGGCGAAAACCCGGACATCGTGGCCAGGCTGAAGGCCAGGTTGAACGAGGCGCGCGAACGCGGATTCACCCGGTCCGGCGCGCAGTAGAATCAAAAGCGTTTGTTGGGTAGGGCAAGGCGTTCCCGCCGTTCGGTTCGATCCGATCACGACGCCCGGGTTTCCGTGCGGGATCGGAAATTCACCTCGCCTTGCGCATCTCAGTCGCAGCGGCAGACGTCCTGCTCGTTGTCTGGCTGCCGGCCGCGAAGGCGGCAGCGTCTTGGCACACCAGTTTCCAGCCGGCAGCCTCGTTCCTTTCAATCCAACACCTATGGTCCAGCTTCTTCAACCCGCGAGAGTTCTCGTCCTGTGTGGCGCATGTATGGCGCTGTCACTTCATGGCCAATCGGCGCCCGTCGTGGCGCCCAGGCCCGCGCCGGTGCCGGCCGGCACGACCGACGAGGTGATCGAATTGAATCCGTTCACGGTGAACATGAGCCGCGACGTCGGCTATCAGGCCGAGAGCACGCTCGCGGGCAGCCGGCTCAACACGAAGCTGCGCGACACGCCGGCCGCGGTCTCGGTCTTCACCAAGGAATTTCTCGACGACCTCGCGATCACCGATGTGAAGCAGCTGGTCGAATATTCCGTCAGCTCGGAGATCGACACGCAGGCGCGGAATTCCGGCACGGGGCAGAACGCCTTCGTCAACGCGCAGAACCTCAACGGCAACATCCTCACCCGCGGCATCTCGGCGAACCAGGGTCTCGATTACTTCGTCAGCATCGCGCCGTCGGACGCCTACCGGGTCGCGCGGTTCGATGACAGCCGCGGTCCCAACAGCATCCTGTTCGGCATCGGCGCAGTCGGCGGGCTGCTGAACCAGTCGTCGAAACTCGCCGAGACGCACGGCAACTCCGCGACCATTCGTTACACGGCCGGTTCGTGGGACCGCCGCCGGGTGGAACTGGATGCGAACCGCGTGCTCGCGCGCGACGTCGTTGCGTTTTCGCTCGCCGCGGTGCACCAGGAGAACGGCGGTTGGCGGAACTTCGATTTTCAGGACAAGAATCGAATCTTCGGCACGCTGACGTTCCGCTTCACGCCGACGTATTCGTTTTAGGGTGGGAGGAGGTTGCGGGCCAGCTCGGCGAACTGGCATACGGTTTGGAATTGTTTGGAATGATGAATTGGAATGTAGGGCGGGGTCACCTGACCCCGCCACCGGGCGCGTCGATGTGCACCGCGGCGGGGTCGGGTGACCCCGCCCTACATCAAGATCCTGGCCGATGTGCCCGATCACGCGCCGATTGGTGCCACGGCTTTGAATTGCACGACCGCGCGATTTTGGGCGCGCGACTGCTCGAGCGACACGCTGAACTGCGCCTCCCAGTCGTTGTGTTCTTCCGAATCGATTAGGACTTGCGCGACGGACCACTCGCCGGTGCCGGGTTTTTCGGCGTCGATCCAATGCGTGTGCTTCGTCGAGCGGCCCTCGGGATCCAGCCGGAAGCGTCCGTGTTCGTCGAAGTAGGCGGCGAAGGCGGCTTCAATTCGTTTCGCCTCGGGCGAAAGCGACGTCTGTTCGGTCGCCGCCGGCCCGGTCTCGCCGGTGAGCAGCCGCGAGGCGGCGCTCTCCCATTCGTGTGCGGCCACATCCTGGAGAAAACCGAAGATGGCGGTGCGCACGAGTCGCCGAAACGCCGCGGCGTCGCGCGTGATATCGAACGACGCGGGCCGCGCCGGGAGGCCCGCCTCGCCGGCCGCCGCGGCGAATTCCGGATTCCGCAGCCGTTCCCATTCCTCGAGCAAACTCGAATCGATCCCGCGGATGAGCTCGCGAAAGTAGTCTTCCATCTCGACCACGTGCTCGGTCTTCGCCGTCGCCGGCACGGTCTGCGCGAGCACCTTCCAGACTTGCGAGAGATGGCGGAGCAGCAGGCCCTCGGATCGCTCGAGCCCGTATTCGCGCACATAGTCCGCGAAACTCATGTAGCGCTCGAACATCTCGCGGGCGATCGACTTGGGCCGGACGTTTTCCTGTTCCACCCACGGATGCGCGGCGGCGAACGCGTTGAAACTGTCGTAGAGGAACTCGCGGAGCGGCTTCGGGTGCTCGATCTGCTCGAGTTTCTCCATCCGCTCCTCGTACTCGATGCCGGCGGCGCGCATCTCGGCGAGTTTTTCCGTTTTTAGTTTGTCGACCTGCCGCCGGAGGATGGCGTCGGGATCCTCGACAATCGCCTCGCAGAGTGTGAGCACGTCGAAGGGATAATCAGGCGACTCGCGATTCAACCGCGGCAGCGTGTCGATCAGGTAAAGCGACAACGCCTGGTGCAGCGAGAAGTCGTCCTGGAGTTCGACGTTGACGCGGAGCTTGGATGGTCGGACGCCCTCGTCGTTGTAGGGCGGGGTCTCCCGACCCCGCCGACTTTCGACTACTTCGGGTGACGGCGGGGTCGGGAGACCCCGCCCTACAAACTCTACGATCTTTCTCTCGATCAGGGCGCGGAAGAGCTGCCATGCCCGCTTGCGGAGCGCGCGCTTGCGATGCTCGGTTTCGTGGGAGGAGCGAATGATCCGCTGCATAGCGCGGCAGCCGTCCTCGCGCTCGCGCGCCAGCACCAGCAGCAGCATGCCGTGCGATACGGCGAACCGCGAGACGAGTTCCTCGGGTGGGGCGGTGCGTAGTCGCTCGAAAGTTCTGGCGTCCCAGCTCACCTCGCCTTCCGGCGCGCGTTGTTTCACGAGGTTCTTCTTCTTTTTCGGATCGGCGGCGGCCTTCTCGTCCGCGCGCTTGTTTTCGACCACGTGTTCCGGCGCCTGCACGATCACATACCCCTTGTCGTCGTAACCCTTGCGGCCGGCGCGACCGGCGATCTGGCGAAAGTCGCGCACGCTGAGAACAGCGGCCTTCTTGCCGTCGTATTTCCACAGCTGCGTAAACACCACCGTGCGAATCGGCACGTTGATCCCGACGCCGAGCGTGTCGGTGCCGCAGATCAACTTGAGCAGCCCTTTCTGTGCGAGCTGCTCGACGAGAATCCGGTACTTCGGCAGCAGCCCGGCGTGATGCACCCCGATGCCGTGCCGCAGCCAGCGTTTGATTTCCTTGCCGTACGGGCTGTTGAAGCGCGCGCGTTCCAGCTCGGTCTGCAGCGCCGCCTTCTCCTCCTTCGACGCGACGTTGAGGCTCATCAGCGCCTGTGCGGCCTCGCTCGCGGACCGCTGGGTGAAGTACACCAGGTAGACCGGCGCCCGCTTCGTCGCCACCAGATCCGCGACGCGTTCGACCAGCGGCAGCTCGGAGTATTCGAACTCGAGCGGCACCGGCCGGCGTTCGCTCCGCACGGTGATGCTCGGTGCGCCGGTCAGCCGCGTCATCTCCTTTTCGAAAAACTCCGTGGCGCCGAGCGTCGCCGACATCAGGAGAAACCGCGCGGCCGACATCGTGAGCAGCGGGACTTGCCACGCGTAGCCGCGCTCCGCATCGGCGTAGTAGTGAAACTCGTCCATGATGACCGCGCGGATGTCGGTCTGGTCGCCGCGATGCAGGGCGATGTTCGCGAGGATTTCCGCCGTGCAGCAAAGGACCGGCGCGCGCGGGTTCACGCTCGCGTCGCCGGTCATCATGCCGACGTTTTCCGGCCCAAAATCGCGGCAGAGCGAAAGGAACTTTTCATTCACCAACGCCTTGATCGGGCAGGTGTAGACCGAACGTTCGCCGGCGCAGAGCGCCCTGAAGTGGTACGCCGCGGCGACGAGCGATTTGCCCGAGCCGGTCGGCGTATTCAAAATCACATTGCGGCCGGCGAAGAGCTCGAGAATTGCCTCCTCCTGCTCGGGGTACAGGGTCAGGCCGCGCTCCGCGGCCACCGCGAGGAATCGATCGAGCACCGCGTCCGCCGCGGGCCGCGCGCCGTCGGCTGGGCGCAAAGGGGCGAGCGGCGCGATCGGCGATGACATTCGGCCAAAAGGCGCAGCGCGCTTGCGACCTGTCAACTGTGAGGGTTTCCCACTCTGGCACGAACGAGTCGACCGCCCGCGTTCACGGGCGTAGTTGCGAGCGTGAGCGAGTAGTGGATGTCCGCTCGCTCACGCTCCAACCGCAGCCAAATCGGGAACCCACGTCATTCGCATCTGCCTGAAGGTGGCGCGCTCGTCGCGCCACGCTTGTCCGCCTTCGGCGGGTTGCGCGGCTAGCGCGCAACCTACGTTCGATGCCATCGCCGGTTTTCGGATAGCTTCTACCGCTCCTGCTGTTCGCGACGGCTGCGGCGGTCATCGGCCGGAGCGGTGCGCGGAGCAGGCTGGGCCGGTGCCGCGGCGGGCGCCGCTTGCGCAGGCGCGGGCGCCGCCACGACCGGACCGACGGGCGCCGATCGCACGGGTGCCGCCATGGGCAGCGCAGGCGCAGGCTGAACCTGACGCGAATAAGCACGCGGCGCCGGCATCACCGTGGCAGTCGATTGCGGCGCGCTGGCCATCGGCAAGGAAGGCACGCTCGGCAGCGGCGCCGCGTACGCTGGCGCCGGTTGCTGGCGTACGCGCGAGTCGCGTGACCAGCCGCGGTTGGCGGGAGCAGTCATCGTGGCGGGTGAAGGCGTGACCGTTGCCGAGGGCGCGGGCGGCGGTTGCGTGCGGAAAGTCACCCCCTGCGGGGCATTGGCTGCCGGCGTGGGCGGCGCGACGCGCGGACCCGGCAGGTCCGCCGACGCCATGGCCGGGCCGAAAGTGCGGGGCAACGGGTTCATCGCCGGCAGTGAATTCGTCTCGGGACGACGATGGTCGGCATACGTGTTCGCAGGACGCGGCCCGTACGGACGGGTGGTGCCGAATGGCACCGGCCGCGCGATCGGCGAGGCCTGCGTATAGGTGACCGAGAGAACCGGCCGCGGCGGCGCCGGCGGCGGCCGCCATTGCCGGACTTCCGTGCTGCGCACGACGACCGTGGGTGACGCGATCGGTACCACCGGTCGGCGCCAATCGTGACCGGTCCAGTGGCGATGACGGTTGCCCATCCAGATCGTGTGACGGTGCCAGTCGAAGTCGAAGGCGAGCCAGGAGCCGACGGGCATGCCGAGGCCGAAGGTGACGAAAGGCTGTGGATAATACAGCGGGCGATCCACGAAGACGACTTCGGGTTCGTACCGCGGAACGTAGATGACGTCGGGCTGCGCCGGTACGATGCGAATCACCTGGGGATCGGCGATGACCTGTTGTTGCGGCGTATCGACGAGTGTGCCCGCGGCGCGCGCCCTGGCCCGCAGCCGCTGGACCGCCTCCATCGTATCCGCCGGTTGCGCGGCGAACGCCTCGCCGAGCTGTTTCGTCCACTGGAGATTCTGATCCATCCACTGGAGCACGTCGGGATAGTTCGTGAGCGATTTCACGCTTTCATCCCAGGCGCGATGTTCCACCTGCGAGCGGTCGTTCGGAAAATCGCGAACATAACGCGCCGCGAGCACCACATCCGCCGGTGCGGTGGAGGCGGGCAAAATCAGGGCGATCAGCGCGTCCGGATACAGCGCAATCGGGCCGACCAGTTGTTCCAACTCCTGCGCGGTCCGGATGGCAGCGGATGCCGCTACGATGGGAGCGGCCGGATCAGCCGGCGTCGGCGTTTGGGCAAAACCGAGGCTCGCTGCGACCAGAACGACACCAACGGAAGCACGGAACGTTTTCATGAGGGTGGAGAGCCGGATGTGCGACGGCCTTCCCCTCAGAAATATTCACTTTTGCCGCGATCGCACGCCGGAAAGTGCCGGAGTGGGGCACCGCCAACAGTCCCGCCGGCGACCAGTGAGGCCGCCCTCGGTCGGAGCGCGGTCAACCTGACCGCGCTGAATCCGTAACGGGTTCCAATTCAAGCACGCTCAGATTGAGCGTGCTACGGACGACCTCAGATCTGCGAATACGGCTTCGGCGTCAGGAACCGCGAGGTATTCTTCGAGGTGTTGTCCTTATATTGGGGATCGTCCTTCAGCTTCATCCAGATGGGATGCGTGCCGAACTTCTTCCAGTTCCCCAAATGTGTCGCGAGGTCGGGTCCGCAGGTGACGTAGCGCAGGTGCGGGAGGTTGGGGCCCGCGAGCGACTGGCCATAAAAAACTGGCGACATGCCGAGATCCTTCATCACCTGGATCTCGCCGGCATTGAACATCGCGATCTTGTTCAACGCCTTCAGTTCACTGTGGCTCTCGTAGTCGCGCATTTCGAACACGCGCGCGCGGCTCTTCGAGAAGGCCGGGACTTGCAGTTTCGGCAGCCCGGTGAAGGCGAGGTACAGCCACGTGTCGATGCGATCGAACGCCGGATTCGCCTTCGGCACGTCGAGGTAGCCGGCACCAGCTTTTTGCACCGAGGGGTCTTCGTTCAGCGTGGCGGCGAGGTCGGCAAAGGATTGCAGCGAGGAATGCGTGAGCAGAACCCACACGGGCGTGTCCGCTTTCGGCGTGGCGGTGGCGGCGTTCTTGTTGACGTCGACCTCGGTGAAAACGCCGACGCTGGAGATGCCGCGTCCGTTGACGGCGGGGATCAGCGCCTTTTCCAGATACGTGTCCAGGGCGGTGTGCGCGGCGCCCGGCTTCAGCCGATAGGCGCGCAACTCGTAGTATTCGCGGCCCGCGGTGGCGGAGCGGCTGGCGGCGGAGGCGCGGCTCGTGAGAGCGGCGGCAGCCGAGGCGGCGACGGTGGTTTTCAGGAAGTCACGACGTTGGATTTTCATGGCGGTGCAAATTGAGCCGACGCTGGCGCGGCCGGTTTGACGAGCGGTCCGGACGGCACCCGAGGTTTTCCGATCCGACAACTCCTCCTCACCCTGGCGCGCGGCACAACGCTAAAAGCATGCGCTGGTGAAAATTGGTGTGGCGCGTCGGGCGGCGAGCAGTTTCGATCCGCCGGGTACTTCTTCCTATGTCCGCTCCGCATTCGATTGCATTCATCGGCACCGGCGTGATGGGCCGCAGCATGGCGGGCCATCTGCAAAAGGCCGGCCACCCGTTGCACGTTTACAACCGCACCAAGGAAAAGGCGCAGGCGCTCGTCGAGGCGGGCGCGAAATGGCACGACTCCGCCGGCGCGGCCGCCGCCGAAGCCGACGTGGTCGTCACGATGCTGGGTTTTCCCAGCGATGTGCAGCAGAGCTACCTCGGCGCCGGCGGGATTGTGGAACGCGCGAAGCCCGGGGCTTTGCTGATCGACATGACGACCTCGAGCCCGGTGCTCGCGCGGCAGATTGCCGCCGCCGCGCAGAAACGCGGGCTGGCGGCGCTCGATGCGCCGGTCTCGGGCGGCGATTTGGGCGCGCGCGAGGCGCGGCTCGTGATCATGGTCGGCGGCGAGGCGGCGGCGTTCAATCGCGCGAATCCCCTGTTCGAAATCATGGGCAAGAACATCGCGCTCCACGGTGGCGCGGGCGCGGGGCAGTATTGCAAGATGGCCAACCAGATTGCGGTCGCGGTCGGGATGGTTGCCTGGTGCGAAGCGCTCGCCTATGCGAAGAAGGCGGGCCTCGATCCCGCGGCGGTGCACGCGAGCATCAGCGGGGGCGCGGCCGGCAGCTGGGCGCTGACGAACCTCGCCCCGCGCGCGCTGGCCGACAACTATGCGCCGGGATTCTACGTCAAACACATCATCAAGGACATCAAGATTGCGCTCGAGAGCGCGGCCGAGATGAAGCTCGATCTGCCCGGGCTCGCCACCGCCCGGAAGTTGTACGAGCAGGTCGCCGCCCGCGGCTGGGAAGACTCCGGCACGCAGGCGCTGTACCGGCTGTACACGGCGCTCTAGTGAGCACCGCGAGTTGAGAGTTGAGGGTTGAGAGTTGAGAGACTCGAACACCGCAACTCTTCAACCCATTGGCTCGTGACCGCCCTCCCGGTTCGCTCTTCAACCTCAGCCCTCAACTCTCAACTCCGGCGGCAACGCCGCCATCCCCATGAAACTCCCCGCTGATTTCCGCAAACGCGTGCTCGCCCGCGAATGGCTTTGCGGCACGTTCCTCAACCTCGGATCGCCGATGACCGTCGAAATCGCGGGCCTCGCCGGTTTCGACTGGCTGCTGATCGACCACGAACACGGTCCGGGCGGCCAGGATACACTGCTCCACCAGTTGCATGCGGCCTCGGGCACGCCGGCGTTTCCGATCGTCCGCATCGCGATGAACGAGACGCCGCGGTTCAAGCGCGCGCTCGACATGGGTGCGCTCGGCGTGATGGTGCCGTACGTCAGCACAGCGCAGGAGGCGCGCGCGGCGGCCTCCGCGATGCGCTACCCACCGCACGGGATTAGGGGCGTGGCCAAGTTCAACCGCGGGGCCGGCTTCGGCGCCGATTTCGAGGAATACTACGCGCACGCCCACGAGCGGCTCGTGACGGTCATCCAGATCGAGACGCCTGACGCGGTGAAGAACATCGAGGAGATCGCCGCGGTCGACGGGGCCGACGTGCTCTTCGTCGGGCCGACGGATCTCTCGTACAACATGGGCATCCGCGACCAGCTCGAGAGCGCCCAGTTCACCGAGACGCTGCGCAAGGTGAGCAACGCCGCGAAGAACCACGGCAAGGCGGCGGGCATCCTCGTGCACAACAACGCGCTCGTGCCGAAGGTCCGCGATCTGGGCTACACGTTCACGGCGTTGGGCAGCGACGGCGGCGCGGTGCGCACCGGACTGCTCGGCTTCGTCGCGGCACTGCGCGGGAAATGACCGGGGCGTTGCGGCGACAACCGCCGGACGATTGTCGCGGTGGACCATGACCGCCACCGATCGCGCCCCATCCAGCGTTCCCGCCGATGGTGCCCGCACCGACCGGTGGTGGGTTTTCGGCGGCCTGCTCGTCCTTACACTGATCGCCTATTGGCCGGCGTTGCGCGCCGGCTTCGTCTGGAACGACATCGACTACGTCACCGCGCCGCATCTGCGGTCACTGCACGGGCTGGGGCGGATCTGGTTCGAGGTCGGGGCAACCGAGCAGTATTATCCCGTGCTGCACACCGCGTTCTGGCTGCAGCACCGGCTGTGGGGCGACGCGGCGGCGGGCTATCACGTATTCAACGTGCTCTTACACGCGACTTCCGCGGGGCTGCTGGTGGCGGCGCTCCGCCGCCTCGCGGTGCGCGGCGCCGTTTGGGCCGGCGCGATTTTCGCCGTCCATCCGGTGGGCGTCGAGTCCGCCGCCTGGATCTCGGAGCAGAAGAACACGCTGTCGCTTGTCCTGTACCTGACCGCGGCGCTGGCGTATTTCCGTTTCGAGCACACCCGGACGCGCCGCGCCTATGTGGTGGCGTCGGCGTTGTTCGCGCTGGCGCTGCTGACGAAGACGGTGACGGCCACGCTGCCGGCGGCCTTGCTCTTGCTCGGGTGGTGGCGACGGGGAACGCTGCGGTGGCGGTTCGACGTGCGGCCGCTGCTGCCGTGGCTCGGCGGCGGGGCGGCGTTTGGACTCTTCAGTGCGTGGGTGGAGCGGCATTTCATCGGGGCGCAGGGCAGCGACTTCGATCTCGGACTGCTCGATCGGCTGGTGCTCGCGGGGCGGATCACCTGGTTCTACGTCGGCCAGACATTCTGGCCGGCGAACCTGGTTTTCATCTACCCTCGCTGGCAGATCGATGCGCGGGAGGCAGCCCAGTGGGGATATCTCGTCGCCGCGATCGTCGTGACGATGGCATTGCTGGCAGTCGCCCGCCGGTCGCGCGGTCCGCTGGCGGCGTGGCTCTTTTTCCTCGGCTCGCTGTTTCCGACGATCGGTTTTTTCAACGTCTATGCCTTCAAGTTCTCGTTCGTGGCGGACCACTGGCAGTATCTGCCGTGCCTCGGATTGATTGCGCTGGCCGCGAGCGGTGGGGCGATCGCCGCGGAGCGATGGTGGGGCGGACACCGGTGGGCGGGCCCGGCATCAGGCTTCGCGCTCGTTGGCGTGCTGGCGGGCTTAACCTGGCGGCAATGTCGCCCGTATCACGATATCGAATCGTTTTACCGCGCGATTCTGGAGAAGAACCCCGCGGCCTGGCTGGCCCACAACAATCTCGGATTGCATCTCGTGGAAACGGGTCGCGTCGCCGAGTCGCTGCCGCATTTCGAGACGACGCTGCGATTGCGGCCGGGTCATGCCGAGACGGATGCGAACCTTGGTGGCGCGCTGGTGAAACTCGGACGTTTTGACGAGGCGGCGCCGCACCTCGAAGCGGCCTTGCGTTCGGCGCAGCTTCGCCGGCGCCCGAGTTTCGCGGAACTCGAGGCGAACTGGGCGGCCGTGTTGCTGCAGCGCCAGCGCGTGCCCGAGGCTGAAGCCGCGCTCGAGTCGGCGGTCCGGGCGAAGCCGGATATGGTCGAGGCGCTGAACCTGCTCGGCCTCGCCCGCGTGCGGCTGGAAAAATGGGACGCGGCGCGGAGGGCTTACGAGGACGCGCTGCGGGTCCGGCCGGATTTTGCCGCGGCGCACCTGAATCTCGCCCTGTTGATGACGCAGCGCGGTGAGTGGGCCGCGGCCGCGCGCCACTTCGAGGACGGGCTGAGACTCGGGCCGGCGCCGGTGGCGGCGCGTCGTGATTTTGCCGCGGTGCTGTTGCGGCTCGGTCGTGCCACCGACGCGGTCGCGCAACTCGAGGCCGCCGTGCGCGCGCGACCCGACGATGCGGCGCTGCGGGCAAACCTCGGCGTCGCGCTGGCCGAGGCGGGTCGCGTCGCTGATGGCATCTCCCAGTGCGAGGAGGCGCTGCGGCGAGCGCCGGGAAACCCGGCGGCGGAACGCGTGCTCGCCGAACTGCGCGGCCGGCCGCCGCGCACCGCCCAACCCCGATGAATCCACGGCGACGCACGTTGCTCGCTGGTGTCGCGCTCGTCGCGGCGATTTTCCTGGTCTACGCGCGCACGCTGTCGGCCGATTTCATCTGGGACGACGACGCGCACATCACGGCGAACCCGGCGATGCAGGGCGCGCACGGGCTGAAGGAAATCTGGACGAGCGCCAAGGCGAATTACTCGCCGCTCACCATGACGACCTTCTGGCTGGAGCACGCCTGCTGGGGCCTCGCGCCGCGGCCATTCCATGCCGTGACGATCCTCTTCCACGCCGCGAGTGCGGTGATGCTGTGGCTGGTGCTGCGGCGTTTACGGGTGCCGGGGGCCTGGCTCGGCGCGGCAATCTGGGCCCTGCATCCCGTGCAGGTGGAATCGGTGGCGTGGATTTGCGAACTGAAGAACACGCAGTCGGCGTTTTTCTTCCTGGTCGCCGTCTGGTATTTTGTGCGATGGCTGCAAACGAATCCTGCGCTTTCGCTGCGCCGTGATTATGGGTTGGCGGTTGTCGCCGGCGTGCTGGCGATGCTGAGCAAGTCGTCGACCGTCATGCTGCCCATCGTGCTGGGTTTGGCCGGCTGGTGGCTCGGCCGGCGGCGGCTGGCCGACGCGCGGTGGCTCGCCCCGTTTTTCGTGGTGTCGCTGCTCGCGAGCGCGTGGACGATTTGGGAGCAGAAGGTGAACTCGATGGCGTCGGGCGCGGAATGGAGCCATGGCCTCGCGGCCCGGTGCGTGATCGCGGGGAAAATCATCTGGTTTTATCTCGGCAAGCTCGCGTGGCCCGACCCGCTGATCTTCATCTACCCGCGTTGGAGCGTGGCGGACGTTTCGCCGCTGGCCTGGGTGCCGCTCGTCGCCGCGGTGGCGGCCGGGGCGTGGCTGCTCCGGCACGCGACGGGGCGGGGGCAACCGGCGTTCATCGGGTTCGCCTATTTCGTCATCTCGCTGTTTCCGGTGCTGGGGTTCTTCGATGTGTTCTTCTTCCGGTATTCATTTGTCGGAGACCACCTGCAGTACCTGGCGAACCTGGGTCCGCTCGTCCTCGTTGGCGCCGGGCTGGGCGCGATCGGCCGGCGATTTCCGGCGAGCCGGCTGCCGGCGGCGATTGGCGCGGGCGCGCTGCTGATCCTCCTTGGCCTGCTGACGTGGCGCCAGACGCGCATCTACCGGAGCAATTTCACGCTGTGGCAGGACACCGTCGCGCGTAATCCCCAGGCCTGGATTGCCCGGGTCAACTGGGGGGTGCAGCTGGTGGCCGCCGGGCGTCCGGCCGAGGCAGTTCCGCACTACGAGGCGGCGCTGCGGCTCAAACCGCAGTTCAAGGAAATCGAAGTGAACCTCGGTGCGGCCCTCATGCATCTGGGGCGGCCGGCCGACGCGATTCCGCATTTCGAGAAAGCCTTGGACGCGAAGTTTGGCCGGGCCGACGCCTTGAACGGGCTTGGATTCGCGCTGGATCAAGCCGGCCGCACGGACGAGGCGATCGTGCGACTCGAGGAGGCGCTGCGGCTCAACCCGAAGCTGGAGGCGGCGCGATACAACCTGGGTAATGCGCTCGTGCGTCAGCGGCGGCTCGCGCCGGCCCTGGAGCAGTACGCGACGGTTGTCCGCGATTCACCGCAGTCGGCGCTCTATCGGGACGCGTTGGCGCGAACCCTGCTCGTGGCGGGCCGGGTGCCGGAAGCGGTCGAGCAGTATCGCGCAGCGGCCACCATCGCCCCGGACGATTACGAGGCGCAGTATACTCTCGCCATGCTCCTGCTTCAATCTGGTGGCTCCAGCGAAGCCGTCGCCCGCGCCGCCGCGGCGGTGCGCAGCCGTCCCGCCTCACCGGAAGCCCGCTTCATGATGGGCGCCGCGCTGCTGGCGGTGCGGCGCCTCGAAGAGGCGGTGCCATTTTACCAGGAGGCGCTGCGGTTGCGCCCGGATTATTTCGAGGCGCGGACGCACCTGGCGGCGGTCCTCTATCAACTCGGCCGGCCGGCGGAAGCGGTGCCGCAGTATGAAGCCTTGTTGCGTGCGCAACCGCAGTCGGCGGACGCCCACAACAACCTGGCGAGTTCGCTGCTGCAGCTCGGTCGGGTCGACGAGGCGCTCCAGCATTGCCAGACCGCCGTGCAACTGCGTCCTGACAATCCGGAGACGCGGACGAACTGGGCGTTCGCGCTCCGCGCCGCCGGCCGAAGTTCGGAGGCGCTGGCGCAATGCCAGGAAGCCTTGCGGCTGCGCCCCGGTTTCGAGCCGGCCCGCCGCCTGCAGGCCGACCTCGAAGCCGCCGGCCCGAAGACCCCTTGACGCGCGACGAATCCGATGAAACAGCCGACCAATGCCCCCCCGACTGCGCCGCGGCCCGCGGTGCGAAGTGGCGGGTGGCTCGCCGTGCTGCTCGTCGCGGTCATTCTCGCGGTGTTTGCCCGCACGCTCGGCGCCGGCTTCATTTGGGATGATGACGCCCATCTGACGGCGAACGCGTGCATCGTCGGTCCAGAGGGATTGAAGGAAGTCTGGACGACGCCGGCGGCCAATTATTTCCCGCTGGTCCTGACTCATCTCTGGGTGCTGCACGCGATCGGGGGATTGGTGCCGTGGCCGTATCATCTCGCGAACATTCTCCTGCACGCGATGGCCGCCCTCGTGCTGTGGCGGGTATTGCGCGAACTCGAAGTGCCGTGGGCGTGGGGCGCCGCGCTGGCCTGGGCGGTGCATCCGGTTCAAGTGGAGTCCGTCGCGTGGATCTCCGAGATGAAGAACACGCAGTCGGGGTTGTTCTACCTCCTCGCCAGCGCGTGCTTCGTCCGCTGGCTCAGGCGCGACGCCACTCCTGCGTTCACGCGTCGCTATGCCGGGGCTGTGGTTTTCGCCCTGCTGGCTCTGCTCAGCAAGCCGTCGACCGTCATGCTCCCGGTGGCCTTGCTGCTTTGCGCGTGGTGGATCGATCCGGTGCTGTCGTGGAAACGCGTGCGGTGGCTGGCGCCGTTTTTCCTGTTGTCCGCCGTCGTGAGCGGTTGGACGATCTGGGAACAGAAGTTCCATTCGGGCGCGCTCGGGCCCGAGTGGAACGTCAGCCTGCTCGGGCGTTTGCTGATCGCCGGTCGTGCCATCTGGTTTTACCTCGGGAAGCTTCTTTGGCCGGCCGACCTCGCCTTCATTTATCCCCGGTGGAGCGGAGAAGCCTCGAGCGCGGCCGGCGGGCTCGCCTGGCTCGGGCTCGTCGCCGCGGCGGCATTCCTGGTCTCACGGCGCCGCCAGCCCGCGGTGCGAGCCGGGTGGTTTGCCGGCGCGTATTTTGTCGCGCTGCTGTTTCCCGTGCTCGGATTCTTCGACGTGTATTTTTTCCGCTATGCCTACGTCTCCGATCACTTCCAGTACCTGGCGAGCATCGGGCCAATCGTCGGCGGTGTCGTCGCGGTGAAAATCCTCGCCGATGCCCTGCGGCCGCAGCCGACGTGGCTGGTGCCGGCGCTCGGCGCGTTCGGCATTGCCGTGCTCGGCACATTGAGTTTCCGGCAGACGAGGATTTACGCCGACGAACGCACGCTATGGCAGTGCACGGTGCGGCAGAACCCGGCCTGCTGGCTCGGGCGGTTGCGGCTTGGGATGATGGCGATCGATGCCGGCGATTCGGCGGAGGCCCTGGCGCAGTTGTCGGCGGCGTTGCAGCTGCGGCCGAACGATCCGGACGTGTACGTCAACCTCGGCAACGCCTTGCTTCAGGCGAACCGCGTGCCCGAAGCGCGGCAGGCGTTCGAGCAGGCGCTGCGGCTCAAGCCCGACTCGGCCGAGGCGCACTGCAACCTGGGAAACGCGTACGCGCAGACCAATCAGGTCCCCGCGGCGATTCAATGCTATGAAGCTGCGCTGCGGCTGAATCCTAAATTTGTGGTGGCGTCGATGAACCTGGGCTCAGCCCTGTTTCGGAGCGGTCGCGTCGCCGAGGCGATTCCGCGGTACGAAAACGCCGTGCGGTGGCGGCCGAATTACGCCGAGGCCCACGGCAATCTCGGCAGTGCGTTGCTCCAGGTGGGGCGCGTCCATGACGCCATCGGGCACTACGAGGCGGCGCTGCGGATCAAGCCGGCCTATCCGGATGCGGAAACCAATCTCGGCCTGGCCTGGCTCCGGGCGGGGCGAACAGAGGCGGCGCTGGGCCATTTTCGTCGTGCGGTCGCGATGGCCCCCAATCATCTGGCGGCGCGCTGCCAGCTGGGCCTGACCCTGGCGGGGCTTGGCCAGCGAGCAGAAGCGATCGAGCAGCTGCAGGCGGCGTTGCAACTGCAGCCGGACCTGCCGGAGGCCAGAAACGTGCTCGCGCAATTGCAGGGTGGCCAGCCGGCGGCCAACCCGGCGGCCAGGTAAAACTTTTCCATGCGCATCACCGCTCTCAACATCACCCCCATCGCGCTGGGCGATCCGCCGCTGCTGAATGCGGCGGGCCTGCACGCGCCTTACTGCCTCCGCACCGTGGTGGAACTCGAAACCGACGCTGGCCTCACCGGGCTCGCCGAGGTGCCCGGCAGCGTCGCGGTCGACGCCGCGCTGGCCTCGGTGCGGCCCGTGGTGATTGGCGCCGATCCGCTGAACTGGCAGGCGCTGCGCGCCCGCATCGCGGAACAATGCACCCCGGAATTGTCGGTGGCGCGGGGCGACAAACCCTGGGATGGCCGGACGCGCGTGCAGGTTTACAGCGCGCTGGACGTCGCCTGCCTCGACCTGCAGGGCAGGGCGTTCGGCGTGCCGGTGGCGACGCTGCTCGGCGGCATCGTCCGCCCACGCGTGCCGTATTCTGCGTACCTGTTTTATAAATACGAGGGCGCCGGCGGGGAGCTCGCGTTCGGCACCGATCCGCGGGCGACCGGGTGGGCGGCCGCCCGCCAGAGGCCCGCGCTCGATCCCGACGGCATCGTGGCGCAGGCCGAGGCGATGGTGGCGGAATTCGGTTTCGAATCGATCAAGCTGAAAGGCGGTGTGTTCGAGCCGGCGCAGGAAGTCGCGGCGATCAAGGCGCTCCATCAGCGCTTCGGCCGCGGGGTGCCGCTCCGGCTCGATCCCAATGCGCTGTGGACGGTCGAAACCTCCATTCGTTATGGCCGCGAAATCGAGGGCATCCTCGAGTACCTGGAGGATCCCTGTCGCACGCAGCCGGGCATGGCCGCGGTGCGGCGGGCCCTGAAGACGCCTCTCGCGACGAACATGTGCACGACGTCGTTCGACGATTTGCCGGGAAGCGTGCAGCACGGCTCGGAGGACATCATCCTCACCGATCACCATTTCTGGGGCGGATTGCACGCGTCCATGGAGCTCGCCGCACATTGCCGGATTTTCAGCCGCGGCGTGTCGATGCATTCGAACAATCATGCGGGAATCTCGCTCGCCGCGATGACCCAGCTGGGAGCGGCGATGCCGAATCTCAGCTATGCGCTCGACACCCATTATCCGTGGCAATGGGAGGACATCATTGTCGGCGGCCGGATGAAAATCGAGGGAGGCGGTGTGACGTTGCCGCCGGGGCCCGGCCTCGGCGTGGAACTGGACCGTGCGGCGCTGGCGCGCGCCCACGAGACCTATCGCCGCGCCGGCCTGAAAGAACGCAACGACGAAATCGAGATGCAGAAAAAGGTGCCCGGTTGGAAGTTCGCGCAGACCCGGTGGTGAGGTTTTTGCTGCGCAAAAACCTGGTTGGATTTTCCGCGCGCAACCTGAAGACTTTTGGGAAGACTCATTCCCTTGATGGCATCCTCCAGTTCGCAGTCCGAGAAACCTAGGTTTTCGCGCAGCGAAAACCTCGCAGGCAGGCACGCGCTCGTGACCGGCGGCGGTTCGGGCATCGGCCGCGCGATCGCGCGCCGGCTCGCGGGGGAGGGCGCGCACGTCACCATCCTCGAGCTGCGCGCCGAAGCGGGCGAGGCCGCGGCCGCGGAAATTCGCGCCGCGGGTGGGGCGGCGGCTGTCGTCGCGGCGGATGTGGCAAACACCGAGTCGATGCGCGCGGCTTTTGCGGCGCTCGATCCGCTGCATCTGCTGATCAACAACGCCGGCATCGCCCACGTCGGCAACGTGCTGAACACGACGCCGGAGGACCTGGATCGGATCTACGCCGTGAACGTGAAGGGCGTGTACCACGGGCTCCATTTCGGCGTGCCCCGCCTGCTCGCCTCCGGCGGCGGCGCGATCGTCAATCTCGCGTCGATCGTCTCGAAGGTCGCGGTGCCCGACCGGTTCGCCTATGGCATGAGCAAGGGCGCGGTGCTGACCATGACGCTGTCGGTCGCGCGCGACTTCATCGACCGCGGGATCCGCTGCAACTGCGTCTGTCCGGCCCGCGTGCACACGCCTTTTGTCGACGGGTTCCTCGCGAAAAATTATCCCGGCAGGGAACCTGAGATGTTGGCCAAGCTCGCTGCGGCGCAGCCGATTGGCCGCATGGGCGAACCGGACGAAATCGCGGCCCTCGTCGCCTTTCTCTGCTCGGACGAAGCCGGCTTCATCACCGGTTCCGCTTACGACATCGATGGCGGCGTCACGCTGTTGCGCTGAGTTGAGCGAAGGGGGCGCATCTCCCGGTTGACGGTTTTAGCAGTGGGACCGGCGGAGCGTAGCGCCGGCATCTTGCCGGCATTCGTTGGAGCCGGCTGGAAGCCGGCGCTACTTTCCAGCCGACAACCGGGAGATGCGCCCGAGCGAAGGCCGTGTCAGCTTTCAACCTTGCCGCTCCTGCTCCGTTGCGGCATGCAGATCGAATGGTGTCCAGCAGACGCTTTTTCGTGGCTGTCGCCACGTTTGCACTAGTAGCAGCCGCCCAGTCACAAACGGTCGTGACGTGGGCAAATCTGGGAACTGATTTCACGCTGGGAGCAAACTGGACGGGCGGAGTGGCGCCCAGCCCGACGGGAAACTTCGCGACTCCGAACATTGCGGAGCTGGGCACGGCCAGCCCGTCGTTTCAGCCGGTGTTGAATTCGAACTTCGGCGTGGATGAGCTGCGCTTCGCGGCTGGCGCCGGCTCGTTCACGCTCTCCGGCACCGGCACGTTGAATGTCGGCGTGGTGGGAATCGTAAACCAATCGACCGCCCCTCAGACGATCGCCGTGCCGCTGGCGTTTTCGACGTCAGGCCCTTCAATCGTCAACGAAGGCACCCTGACGATCAGCGGTTCGATCAACAACAGCGTCGGTCCCCTCGGTCTGCAGATCACCAACAACGGCACGATGACGTTGAGCGGCAGCCTGGCGAACAACGGCACGCTGGGCGTGTCGCTGGCCGGCACCGGCGTCAACAGCACCGTCTCGGGTGTCATCAGCGGTGCGGGTGCGCTCACGAAAAGCGGCACCGGCACGTGGGCGCTGTCGGGCGCCAACACCTATACGGGGGTGACCACGATCAGCGCCGGCACGATCCTGGTTTCGTCGGTCGCCAACGGTGGCAGCGCGAGCAGCATCGGTGCCTCTTCGAATGCCGCCGCCAACGTCGTCCTCAACGGTGGCACGGCGCAGTTTTATTACACGGGTGCCGCGGGGACGACCGATCGGCTATTCACCCTCGGCACGGGCGGCGGCGCGCTGGTCGCTTCGGGCACCGGTCCGATTAATTTCAGCAACACCGGTGCCATCGCCCTCGCCGGCACCAATACCTCCCGCACGTTGCGACTCGACGGCACGAACACGGGCGCGAACCTCCTTGGGCCGAGCCTGGCCGACAATGGTACGGGCGTCACGTCCCTGCAGAAAGGCGGCACCGGCACCTGGGTGCTCGGTGGGGCGAACACCTACAGTGGCGGTACGAACCTCAACACCGGCCGGCTGGCGGACGCGGCCGCGGGCGCCTTCTCGCCGAACAGCACGGTGCGGGTCGCGTCCGGCGCGACGCTCGCCGTCGGTTTCAACGAGACGATTGCCGGGCTCACCGATTCGAGCGGCGCCGGCGGAGCGGTGACGCTGGCCGGCGGCACCACGCTGACGCTGCGGAACGGCGGTGTTTTCTCTGGCGTGATCAGCGGGACGGGCGGCGTTGCGCTGGCCAGCGGATTCCAGACGTTGAACGGCGTGAACACTTACACCGGCGGCACGACGATCAATGGCGGCCGGCTTCAACTGCGCGGCAGCGGGTCGCTCGCCGGCAACGGCCCGGTGGTGATCAACACCACGAATGCCGCCGCGAGCGCCACGTTGGATACCGGCGACGGTTCGACCAGCATCGGCGCTCTGACCTTTGGCGGGACGGGCGCGGCAACCAATGGTTTCAACCAGGTGGTCATCGGGTGGACGGGGAACCTGCTCCTGCAGGGTGACGTGACGTACAACGCGACGAACAACCCCGGGGCGGCGCAAATCTACGGTGGCACGCTGTCGCTCAGCGGCACGCGTACGTTCAATATCGCCGACTCGACCAGCAGCGACGCCGAGCTCGTGATCTATGCGTCGATCAGCGGCGGCAACCTGACGAAAACCGGCGCCGGGGCGCTGGCGCTCGCCGGTTTCAATACGTTCGGCGATCTGACGGTGTCGGGCGGCGCGGTCTATATCGGCAGCGATTTCTCGAGCGGCTCCGGCACCATCACGCTGCAAAACGGCACCAAGCTGGCCTCGTTTTATTCGCAGACGTCCATCGCCAATCCCGTGGTGCTCGGCAATAATGTCACGCTCGGCGGCGAAAACATCTACGGTGAATCCGTCCTGTCGCTGGGCGGCACGACGACCCTGTTGAACAACGTGAGCACGGTTCACCTGGCGGGCGGAGGTTTCACGCAGGTGGCGAATCTCAACGGTCCCGCCAGCACCGCGGTGACGTTCGATGGCGGCGGACGGATCGTGCTCACCGGCACCACCGGCAGCAACATCACTTCGATCACGGCGAACGGCGCAGGGGTGGTCTTTCTCTCGGCCGCATCGGTCCCGAGCGCGCTCAGCCTCGCGGCGGTCAATCGCGGCTACGTGGGCGTGGCCGGCTCGACCTTCGGCGTCGCGCTGGCCTCGCCGCTCACTCTAATGAGCCGAATCGCCAGCCCCGCGGCGTTCGATGGCACGTTCGGTTTCGACACCGACAAGTTCAACAACATGGGCCCGCACGTGTTCACCCAGGCGCTCAATTTTTCCGCGTTCACCCACCCTAACTTCACGATTGGCTCCTCCAGCGTGGCCGTGCTGACCGGTCCCATCACGCCGCCGACGACGGGTTATGCGTTTGGCAACGGCGGCGGAGTGCTCTTCCTGCAAAGCAACCTGACGGCGCCGCGTTCCGTGTCGGTCTCGTCCGCGACCGTCGACGGGGGACTGCTCGCCGTCCTTCGCGGCAACAACACCTTCACCGGCAACGTCAGCATCGCGGACGCCGGTGTTTTGCTCGACTCCGCCGCCGCCCTGCCGGCCGGGCGCACCGTGACCATGGGCGGCACCGCCTCGTATTTCGGTGCGACCGAGGCGTTCAAGCCGGCGGCCAGCTTCGTGAGCTTTGCGGCGTCGAATCTGACTTTCGGCTCCGGCGCGGTGCTCGGCTTCGACTCGCACTCCGTCATCAACCATGAACTCTCCGGTCATCGCGACGAGGGCCAGCCCCCGGTGCGAACCGTCACCGACACGATCGATCTCAGCGGCTTCGGCGCGATCGCGCTCGGCACGGCGACGGGCGTCAGTTTCGCCGGCCCGATCGTCGCGCCGGGCCACGGAGTGCTGTCCCTGATTCCCCTTGCGGACAGCGTGCTGACGATCAGTTCGGTTTTGAGCGCGGCGAATGTCGGTTCGATCGTGATTGGCAGTCCGGACTTCGGCGAACACGGCGTCGTCGAGCTGAATGGCGCCAATACCTACACCGGCGGCACGACGCTCAAGACCGGCGTGCTGGCGGTCGGCAACAACGCTGCCCTGGGCAGCGGTCCGCTCACGGTCGCTTCGGCGGCGATGCCGATGCTGGCCTCAGGCAGCGCGGCTGGCGTGACGATTTCGAATGCCATCACGCTCAACAGCGACTTGACCGTGGGCCGCTGGGATTTCGACAGCAGCCAGGGTTTCGCCGCGGCTCAGGCGAAGCAGATCACGTTGAGCGGACCCCTCACCGGCAGCGGGGGACTGCAGATCACGTATGGCCGGACCACGCTGACGGGCGCGAATACCTACACGGGATCGACCCGCGTCGTGGGTGGCACCCTGGTGTTCGGCGCGGCGTCGGCCATTCCGGCCAGCGGCACCGTCGCCGCCGATTTCGGCAGCTATGTCGGCGTGGGCT
>Ga0082335_1002870_pt1 | contig 30250 bp, 30 predicted proteins | sample Subgrocontami58m_FD_72375 | JGI IMG/M metagenome (GOLD analysis project Ga0082335, IMG submission 72375) | Subsurface groundwater microbial communities from S. Glens Falls, New York, USA - GMW37 contaminated, 5.8 m (SPADES assembly) (version 2) ...
GCGCGCCTGACGGGATTTTAAAAACCCCCCCGCCCGGTCTTCCCCCCCCCCCCCCCCCCCCAGGACGGGGCCCACCCCCAACATGCAAACCCGCGCCCACCCCCTGCCGTATCGGCAGGTGCCGGACAGCCTCGACTTCCAGTTGATCCGCGCCAAGCTCAAGGCCGCACAGGACAGCCCGCAGGACAGCGTCGCGTTTTTCGAGGAAAGCCTGAAAGCGCGCAAGTATCTGAGCGAGGCGGCAAGCCGTTATGGCCTGGTGGTGGCGCTGATCCGCGTCAAGAACTACGCGCGCGCGACGCAGGAGCTGCGCGCGCTGCGCAAAGCGGTGCCTGCGAGCCCGGTGGTCGATACGCTGGCGGCGCGGCTCTTTGACGCGGCCGGTGACGGCGCGTCGGCGTTGCAGACCTACCGCGAGGCGTTGAAAAATTATCCGGGCTACCGCGCGCTGGTCTACGACTATGCCGATGCGTTATTGCGCGGCCGGCAGCCCGAGGAAGCCCTCAAGCTCGTCGAAAGCCGGCTGCAGTATTCGGCTTCGGATTACCGGCTCTATCAACTGCAGGCGCGCTGCTACGCCGCGCTGAACAAGTCATTGCAGCAGCACCGCGCGCTCGCGGAATCGCAATACCGGCTCGGCAACATTCCGGCGGCGATCGAGCAGCTGGTGCTGGCGCAGAAAAGCCGCGACGGCGATTTCTACCAGCAGTCGAGCGTCGATGCGCGTCTGCGGGAACTGCGTTCGATCGACAACGAAATGCGCAAGGAAAGCCGCAACAAGAGGTAAGCCGGGAGCGGCCTTCCTCGCTGCTCTTCTCAGGCACCGAGCAGCGGTCTGAGCAGCGCGGATGCAAGACCGACCGCGCCGCACGCGGCTATCACCGGAATGATCCCGATCTTGTAGCGCCACAAGGCGGTGAATGCGGCAAGTCCGATGATTGCGGGCAGCCATTCGAAGCCGCCCGTGAAAGGCGCCGCGCGAGTTGCTTGCGGCCATAACACGTGCCACGCGAAGAACACTGCGAGGTTGAGTATTACGCCGACCACCGCGGCAGTGATGCCGGTCAGCGGCGCGGTGAATTTGAGATTGCCGTGGGTCGTTTCGATCAGCGGCGCGCCGAGGAAGATGAACACGAAACTCGGCAGAAACGTGAAGTAGGTGACCACGACCGCAGCGACGCTGCCGGCGAGGAACAGGCTGTCGGGGCCGAACAGCTGCTTGGTCCAGCCGCCGACGAAGCCGATGAACGTCACCACCATGATCAGCGGGCCGGGGGTGGTTTCGCCGAGCGCGAGGCCGTCGATCATCTGCGTTGCGGTCAGCCATTGGTACTGCTCGACGCCGCCTTGATAGACATAGGGCAGCACCGCATAGGCGCCGCCGAAGGTCAGCAGCGCCGCTTTGGTGAAGAACCATCCCATTTGCGTCAGCGTGCTGTTCCAGCCGTACACCCCGCACAGCACGCCAATCACGGCCAGCCATAGTGCGAGGCTGACGACCATCACGCGCGTGAAACGTCTCCACGTGAACAACGCATGCTGCGGTGTTGGCGTGTTGTCGTCGATGATCGCGGCGCCATAGCTTTTGTCGGCAGCGCCGTGGCCGCCGCCGACGACGAATTTGTCCGGAGCGACGCGCCCGCCGAGGTAGCCGATCACGCCCGCGCCGAGCACGATGTACGGAAACGGCACCTTGAGTGCGAATATCGCGATGAACGCCGCCGCGGCAACCGACCAAAGCACGGCATTCTTCAACGCGCGCGAGCCGATCCTATACGCGGCGAATACCACGATCGCGGTGACCGCCGGCTTGATGCCATAGAGGATGCCGGCGACAACCGGCAGGTTGCCGTAGGCCATGTAAATCCACGACAGCGCGATCAGGATGAACAGCGAGGGCAGGAAAAACAGCGCGCCCGCGATGATGCCGCCGCGCGTCTTATGCATCATCCAGCCGATATAGGCGGCGAGCTGGGTTGCTTCGGGGCCGGGCAGCACCATGCAGTAATTGAGCGCGTGCAGGAAGCGCCGCTCCGAAATCCAGCGTTTCTTTTCCACCAGGTCCTGGTGCATGATCGCAATCTGACCGGTCGGTCCGCCGAAGCTGATGAAACCGAGCTTGAGCCAGTACCAGAACGCTTCGGTCAAAGAGACTGGCGCGGGTGCGGCGGGCGGTCTTTCGGTCATGCGGGACTTCCTCGTAGGGTTTTCAGGCCTTGCACTTCGGCTGCCAGAATACCACCGGCATCAAGGTAATGGATGGTGCAACTCCCTTCCGCGCCGGTGCGGATTAGGCACTATAATTCTTGGGCGGCGCAGGGGAGGTTACGGGACCAGCCGCGAGGTTGCCACCCGGGAGACGGCTAGCCGCAGGGCGGCTCCGATTCTTGCGCCACGGAGCTAATCAAAGTATATTAGCGTTTAACGTTAAACTAATTTTTGATGGAGTCTGGGGCATGAATTTCAATAAAGAGCTTGATGCGCGGGGCCTGAATTGCCCGCTGCCGATTCTGCGCTGTAAAAAAGCGCTGAACGACATGGCGACCGGGCAAGTGCTCAGGATAATCGCCACCGATCCCGGCTCGGTCAAGGACTTCCAGGCCTTCTCCAAGCAGACCGGCAACGAATTGCTGGCGTCGGACGCCGCCAACAACGAGTTCATCTTCTTCATGAAGAAAAAATAGTGGCCGCGCCCGCCGCAACCGCCGGCAAGCCGACGGCCTCGTACGCCGAAATGTGCGAGGTCGTGGAGGACATCAAGTCCGACCTGCGCTACGAGCACGAGCTCAACGGCTGCCTCAATTGTGGTATTTGCACTGCCACCTGCCCGTCGGCGCATTTCTACGATTTCAGCCCGCGCGAAATCGTGCAGCTGCTGTGGACCGAGAACGTCGAGCAGATCTACGACGCGATGCAGGAGAAAATCTGGGCCTGCGCGCAGTGCATGACCTGTGCCGCGCGCTGCCCGTTCAAGAACTCGCCCGGCGGCCTGATCGCGATCATGCGTGAAGTCTCGATCAAGCATGGCATGCAGTCGGCGAAAGACGTGCTGCGGCCGTTCGGGCGCGTGATGCTGAAGCTGATCACCACCGGCAACCAGCTGTCTCCCGACATGATCCAGCCCGACCACTTCCCGGACTGGGGCCCCAACATCCAGAAGGTCCAGGGCGACTTGAAGACGCTGCGCATGGCGATCCCGGTGCGCACGCTGCAGACCACCGCGACTGCTTGGGAAGTCTCGCTCAAGACCTCAGTCGAGATGTACACGATCTGGGAGATGACCGGCGTGCTGAAATCGCTCGAGACGATGGACGAGAATTTGTACGACGTGATTGAAGATTTCATCGACGAGAAGCGCGAAGAATACGAAGACCAGCTCGCGGAGCAGTCGGATAAGCCATGAGTACTACACTACAGCATCCCAGCGACGGCTCCGGCATCGCCGGCCATGGCGCGTTTTTCCAGCCGACCAACCTCAGCCCCGCAGACGCTGCCAAAGCGACCGCCTGGGTCGAGAAGCACGTCGACCGGCGCACCCTCGGCCTGGGCGAGCGCATGGACGATGTGCGTGAGCACATGTGGCAGCTCGAGAAAGAGGGCGAGATCATCGTCCATCGGGTTACGGACGCGCACCGGCCGGTCGACGTGAAAACCCTGTTCGGCTGGAACAAAAAAATCCCGACCCTGCAGCTGTGGCACCACAAATCGTGCGGCCAGTGCGGCAATATTCCCGGTTACCCGACGGCGCTGCTGTGGACCATGAACAAGCTCGGCCATGTGCCGGGCCGCGATTACCTCGATGAGACCGACCAGACGTCGTGCACGGCATGGAACTACCACGGCTCGGGCATCGGCAATCTCGAATCGCTCGCCGCCGTGTTTCTGCGCAACTTTCACCAGGCGTACGTGTCGGGCAAGCAGCACGGCCATGAACTCGGGCACTTCTTCCCGCTGGTGCATTGCGGCACCTCGTACGGCAATTACAAGGAAGTGCGCAAGTACCTGATCGAGATGCCGCAACTGCGCGAGCGCGTCAAGAAGATCCTCGCCAAGCTCGGCCGCCTGGTCGATGGCAAGCTGGTGATTCCGGAGGAGATCGTGCACTACTCGGAGTGGGTGCACGTGATGAGGAACCGCATCGCGTCCGAGCTGCAGACCATCGACGTTTCCCATCTTCGCACCACGGTGCACACCGCGTGCCACTATTACAAGATGGTGCACGAGGACGCGATCTATGACGACACCGTGCTCGGCGGCAACCGCACCGCGGTCGGCACCTCGATCGCGCAGGCGCTTGGCGCGCAGGTGATCGACTATTCGACCTGGTACGACTGCTGCGGCTTCGGTTTCCGCCATATCATCTCCGAGCGCGAGTTCACGCGTTCATTCACCATGGACCGCAAGATCAAGGTTGCGCGTGAGGAAGCCAACGCCGACGTGATGCTCGGCATCGATACCGGCTGCATCACCACCATGGACAAGAACCAGTGGATCGGCAAGGCCCACGGGCAAAATTACTCGATGCCAATCATGGCCGACATCCAGTTCGCAGCACTCGCGTGCGGAGCGGATCCGTTCAAGATCGTGCAGCTGCAATGGCACGCGAGTCCGTGCGAGGAAGTGGTGGAAAAAATGGGCGTCTCATGGCTCGCGGCCAAGCAGAATTTCGAGGCGTATCTGAAAGAGGTCGAAGCAGGCCGCATCGAGTATCTCTATGATCCGGCGCTGGCAATTAGCAAGTGAAGAGTGAATGCGTGAAGGGTGAAGGAGTGAAAGAGTGAAAGGTTCCCTCTCCCCCGTTGCCGGGGGAGAGGGTTAGGGTGAGGGGGTTCACGCATTCACCCTTCACTCCTTCGCCAAAAAAAGGAACTGTTCGATATGTCCGAAACCATTTTGATTGTCGGTGCGGGCCCGACCGGACTAGCCGCGGCCTCCGGCATCGCGTCGGTCGGCAGGGAAGTGGTGCTCGTCGAGAAGGAAGGCGTGCTCGGCGGCGCGCCGATACTTTCCGGCTATGCCAAGCTGGTGCCGTCCGGCGAATGGGCGAAAGACGCGCTCGGGCGCATGGTGAAGCGGGTGACCGATAACCCGCTCGTGACCATACACCAAGGCGCCAGGGTCGCAAAGCTGGACGGCGAGTTCGGCAACTTCACCGCGACGCTTACCAACGGCCAGGCCGTCAGAGCCGGCGCGGTCATACTTGGCACCGGCTTTACCCATTTCGATTCGCTTAACAAACCCGAGTGGGGGTTTGGCACCTACGAGGACGTCGTGACCACGACTCAGGTCGAGCAGATGGTGGCCGCGGGCAAGATCGCGTGCCCATCGGACGGCCGCGTGCCGGCACGCGTGTGCATCCTGCTGTGTGTCGGCTCGCGCGACCGCCAGATCGGCCGCGAATGGTGCTCCAAGATCTGCTGCACGGTGTCGGCCAATCTCGCGATGGAGATCAAGGAGCTGTCACCCAAGACCGACGTCTACATCTACTACATGGATATCCGCACGTTCGGCCTGTACGAGGACAAATATTACTGGCGCTCGCAGGAGGAATTCCGCATCAAATATGTGAAGGCGCGCATCGCCGAAGTGACACGGGGTCCCGACCAGCGGCTGCTGGTCAAAGGCGAGGACACGCTGGTCAAGCGCCCGATCGTGATTCCGTTCGACCTGGTGGTGCACGCGATCGGCATGGATCCCAATCTCGACAACCCGGCAATCGCGAAAGTGTTCGGCGTCGCGCTCGAGAAGCACGGATTCATCGACCGCGGCGAGCATTACACTTCGAGCTTTGCGAGCACGCGCCGCGGCATTTACGTCGGCGGCTGTGCGCTCGGCCCCGAAGACATCGATACCTGCGTTTCGCACGGCCTCGCGATGGCGATGCGCGCAGTCGGTGATCTAAGCGCTGGCGCGCAACAAGCCGCGTAGGCGGCAGATTATTTCCTGACCCGCGCGAACATGCTGTGGTTCAAGTCCAAGCCACTTGCCCAGCTGCTGCCAGTGGCGGCTGAGACGGTCGTGCCGCTGCCGCTGCCGGTCGCGCTCGACAGCCAGATTTTCAAATACCACTACGATCAGCTGCTGGAGCAATCTGAAGCCGATGGCGGTATCGCGGCGCTGATCGAACGGCTGCAGGCAAAACAGCGCGCGATGGTCGCAACGTTCGAGCGGGCACGCGCAGCCGCCGGCCTGAGCGAAGTCGAGGCTATGCTCGACCAGGTATTCACCGCACGGCGCCGGCTGTATCCGGCGCTGGAGTCCGCCGGCGCCGCGAAAGTCCGGGAGGCGCTAGCCAAGCTCCGGCACGACGCGCTGCCGGTCACAGCACGGCTGCAGGCGTTCGTCGATGCGATGCCCGGTACTGCGGGCCTGGATCGCGCGAGTCTCAAGGCCGCCGGCAAACTGCGGCGCGCGGCGTGGGACTTCGCCGCCGAGCTGCTGCATTTCACCGATTCTGACCAGTTTCCGCTGATGACGCGCTGGGTGTGGGACCAGGCGACGCAAAGCGGCGCACTGCGCGAATTCATCCGCGGCAACGACTCGATGCAGGAAATCCCGCTGACCAATGCACCCGAAATGTTCGAGGGCGCGCGCGTCTGGCTTGCCGATCAATTGCGCACCGAAGGCATATACCGCGACCTGCCGCTGTGGATCGACCTGATGCTCGCGCAGGCCTATACCAATTACCTGCGCTCGGTCGCTGAAGGCAGCCTCGGCGCGGATTTCGGGCGCGGCACCACGCCGGGCGAGCAACTCGCCAAGCTGCTCGGCATCGACCGCGCACGCCGCACCGGCTTGAGCCGCGTCAAGAAGGAGAAGATGCAGGATTCGGGGGTCGGCGTTCAATGACCGCTTTGCCTTCGCGGCCAACCATGATTTGAGCTATGGCTATCCACGAAAAATCGCTGATCGCGCCTGGCGACATCATGACCACCGACAAGCTGGTCATGGACGGCGTCGACGTGTCGGGGCACTGGAACACGATGCTCAAGCCGCGTTATATCAGCGACTACGACGGGGATTTCTACCAGACGATACAAAGCTACGGCGGCGGCGAGAACGTGCACCGCTGCTGGCAGTGCGGCTCGTGCACCAACTCGTGCACGGTCTACGCGCTCAACCCTGACTTCAATCCGCGCTACTGGATTTATCTGGTCAACCTCGGCCTGAAAGAGGAACTGCTCAGGGACAAGGACATCATCTGGCAATGCGTGTCGTGCAACCAGTGCACCAACATCTGCCCGAAGGACGTGCGCCCCGAGGGCGTGATGAAGGCGCTACAGCACTGGCTCGAGGACGAGGGCCATGCGCCGAAATCGGACTCGACCAGGTTCGACGAGGAGTTTACGCGCCAGTGCCTCGAGCGCGGACGCATCGAGGATACCGAAGTCGTCATGAATTTCCTCAAGCAGACCCAACAGGACATTGTCGAGCTGCTCAAGAAAGGCTGGCTCGGCATCATGATCGTGCGCATGAACAATCTGCCGCTGCTGCGCGAGCGCCGCATCGGCGCGTTTCTCGCGCGCCTGCCGATTCTGGGCCCGTTCAAGATAGGATGGGCGATGCTCATCAAACCGCGCACCAAGGCGTGGGGACGCACCGGTGAGGTGCTGCGGCAGTACGTGGAAGAGCAGAAGCGCCTCGCTCATGGATCAAAATAGTTATTGCCACAGAGGACACAGAGAACACCGAGTTTGCAGGACGTCCTTTGATTTTCTCTGTGACCTCTGTGTGCTCTGTGGCTGATAAGGGTATCTGAAATGGCAAAAGTAGCTTATTACCCCGGCTGCGCGCTCGAAGGCTCGGGCGGTCCCTACGACCGCTCGACGCGCGCGCTGGTGAAAGAGCTCAAGCTGGAGATGGTGAATCTGCAGGATTGGAACTGCTGCGGCGCGATGGAGGTGAAAAACATCCATCCGATGCTGCAAACCTATATGTCCGCGCGCAATCTGGCGATCGCGTCCGAGAAAATGGGCTTCGACACGGTGATGGCGCCGTGCAACGGCTGCTACCACAATCTGAAGAAAGCCGAGTACGAGTGTGCAACTTCGGCCGAGACCATGCAGACAGTGCAGGACCTCGCGCAGAAAGCCGGCGACCCGGTTTACCGGGGCGATGTGCGCACCATCCACCTGCTGGAATGGCTGATGGAGGAAATCGGCGCCGATGGCATCAAGCAGCGCATCAGGAAGAACCTGAACGGCATCAGGATCGCCAACTACTACGGCTGCATGTATACGCGGCCGCGCCAGATTTTCCCGGAAAAGGACCAGGGCCCGGGCTCCGAGTCGTCGCACAAGCCGCATTACATGGACGATCTGCTGGCGGCGGCCGGCGCGGTCAACGTTGATTTTCCGCTGAAGACCGCGTGCTGCGGCGGCGCCCACACCCTGTCGGATTCCGATACCTCGACCCGACTCGTGCTCAATCTGCTGCAGGCTGCGGAGGAAGCGGGCGCCGAGGTGATCGCAACCGAATGCCCGACCTGCCATTCGGGTCTGGAGATGCATCAGATCCGCGCCGAAACCCAATTCGGCATCAAAACCGGCGTCAGGATTCTGTATTTCACGCAACTGCTCGGGCTCGCGCTTGGGCTTTCGGCGCGCAAGCTGGCGATTCATGAAAACATCAGCGATTCGCTCGATTTACTGCACGCCAAGGGTGTGATTTGAACCGACCATGGACTGCAATGGCTGCGAGTTCCGCCCCGAGCTGTATTACGACCCGGAATTCCAGATCTGGGTGCGCGTCGAGGACGACGGCACGCTTGCGATCGGCATGACCGACATTTCACAGACCATTGCGGGCAGGATACTCCACGTACGGGTGCGGCGGCCCGGCACGCCGCGGCCGGCCGGCAAGCCGGTCGCGACGATTGAAAGCGGCAAGTGGGCGGGCCCGGTGCCCAACCCGTTCGACTGCACCATAGCCGCAGCCAACCCGGAAGTGCTCGACCACCCGGCGCTGCTCAATCAGCGGCCTTACCAGGCGTGGATTGCGCGCATCAGGCCGGCAGCCCCGCTTGAAGACGCGCTCGCCGGCCTGCTCACCGGCGAGCCGGCACGCGACGGCTATTGCGCCCGGATCCGCCGCGAAGACATCCACTGCAAGCGCATCGCCAGCTGATGGCCGATCCACACTATCTCGACAACGCGGCGCAGTCGGTGGTCATCGTCATGACCAGCGGCCCGTCGACGCCGCAGCGTTGCGCGACGCCGTTTTTCATGGCGGCGCTGCTGGCCTCGATGGATGCCGAGGTCAAGGTTTTTTTCACCATGGAGGGCGTCAAGCTGTGCCAGCAGGGCGTACCCGATCAATTGACGGCACTGCAGGGGGGGAAGAAAATAATCGAGTTCATGCGCGACGCGAAAGCGGCGGGAGCCAAATTCCATCTGTGCCGGCCGGCGTTGCCCGGCTACGACATCGAAGTCACGAACGTGATACCCGAGGTGGATGAGATATCGAGTGGCGGCGCGCTCGCGGACCTGATCCTGAGCTGCGACAAGGCGCTTTTTTTCTAGCGGGAAGGAACAATCATGGCTATAGTCAAAGGCTGCAATTTTCCGGACGATCTTTACTACAACGTCGAATCCAACGTCTGGGCGCGGCGCGAAGGCGACGGCAGCGTGGTGATCGGCATGACGGCTTACGCCGCGGCGCTTGCCGGCCAGATCGTGTCGTGCACGCCGAAGAAGGTCGGCCGATCGATCGATCTCAACAAATCGGCGGTCACCGTCGAATCGGGCAAATGGGTAGGTCCGGTCAAGTCCCCGGTCGCGGGCGAGGTGGTCGCGATCAACGACGCGCTCGCGGCAGCCCCGGCGGCCATTAATTCCGACCCCTATGGCTCAGGCTGGATGGTACGTTTGAAGCCTGCCAACTGGGATGGCGACTCGGCCGCGCTGGTCACCGGCGGCGCGGCGGCCAGTGCGTTCGAGGCGAAAATGACGGCCGAAGGTTTTGCCGGTTGCAAGTCTTGAGCCGCCCGGCGTGTCCTGAACCCGCTTCGGGAACGCCGTGGAGGCCACGAATTCAGTAACGGTACGGCACACATGAAGTCCTGGGCTGAAGTCGCCGCGCAAGTCGCTCCGCTGGAGGACGTGGCGCTCGATATCGCGCTGACCGGCGAGATGCAGCGGCACTCCCGCGTGCTGCGCGGCGGGTACGCCGGCCGCATCAATTTCTATACGCCCACCTTCAAGGCGTACTCGACCTCCGAGCTCACCGGCTGCGGCAAGAGCGCGTGGCCGGCGGTGTCGATCACCGGCGGCGGGTGCCAGCTGCAATGCGACCACTGCCAGGCGAAGATACTCGAGCCGATGATTCCGGCACGCACGCCTGACGAATTGTGGCGTGTGGTCAACGGCGAAATCGAGCGCGGCGCGCGCGGCATGCTGCTTTCGGGCGGCTCGAATCGGCGCGACGAAGTCGAATACGACGCGTTTTATCCGACCATCCACCGCATCAAACAGGCTTTCCCGGCGTTCAGGATCGCACTGCACACTGCGCTGGTCGATCGTGATATCGCGCTGCGCATGGAGAGTTGCGGCATCGATGCGGCGATGATGGACGTGATCGGCAGCCAGGATACGATCTCGCAGGTCTATCATCTGCGCCGGGGTGTGGCGGACTTCGAGCGTTCGCTGGAGTGCCTCACTGCGACTACGCTCAAGGTCGTGCCGCATATCGTGATCGGGTTGCATTACGGCAAACTGCTCGGCGAGTGGCACGCGCTCGAAATCGTCGGTCGCCACCGGCCTGCGGCGTTGGTGCTGGTGGTGGTGATGCCGTTTTATGCGCCGGCGGGACGGCCTTACGCGACCCCCGACCCGCATCAGGTCGGACGATTCCTGCTCGATGCGCGCGCCGCGCTGCCGGACATTCCGCTGCTGCTCGGCTGTGCGCGGCCCGCGGGAACGGCGAAGGCGCAGATCGACGCTTACGCGGTGATGGCGGGGCTGAACGGTATCGCACATCCGGCCGACGGCATGGTCGAGTTCGCGGCGCGGCTCGGGCGCGAAGTGCGCGTGACACCCGCCTGTTGCTCGATTGCGCTGGGCGAAGAAGTGCTCGCGCTCGACAGTGCGGAGAGCGGCATCGCGATCGACGTGCAGCAGGTCATCGAACGCGAACGCAGCCGGCGCCGGCCGCAGGCTGCACTGTCACGAATTCCGGTGGTCGTTCGCGCCTAGCCGGGCGGGCACACGACCAGCCGGCACAGCACACGGGAGCGACACATGAGCGAAATGTGGCGGGTGATCGATACCGGCTTGCGCCCTGCGGCGCAGAACATCGCGCTCAACCGCGCCCTGCTCGAAGCGCGCCAAGCCGAGGAAATTCCGAGCACGCTGCGGTTCCTGAGGTTTGCGCCGAGTGCATTGCTCGGCTATCACCAAAGCGCCGAACAGGAATTCAATCTCGACTATTGCCGGGCGAACCGCATCGCGATCCAGCGCCGCATCACCGGCGGCGGCGCGATCTATTTCGACGAAACCCAGCTCGGGTGGGAGCTTTATCTGCACCGGCGCGACGTCGGCACCGCCGACATGCAGGCCATCGCCGGGCGCATCTGCCACGCCGCGGCGACCGCGATCAGCGCGCTCGGCGTCGACGCACGCTATCGTCCGCGCAACGACATCGAGGTCGATGGCAGAAAAATTTCGGGCACCGGAGGCGCGTTCGACGGCGATGCGCTGCTGTACCAGGGCACGTTATTGATCGACTTCGACGTCGAGAAAATGCTGCGCGTGCTGCGCATTTCCGCCGAGAAGCTTGCCGACAAGGCGATTGCGTCGGCGCGCGAGCGCGTCGCGAACCTCACGGATCTGCTGGGCCGGCGCCCGGATCCCGATCTCATCAAGCGCAATCTGACCGAGGCGTTCGAGAGCGAATTCAACGTCGAGTTCCAGGAAGGCGACCTGACGTTGAGCGAGCAGGCGCGCTACCGGGTGGCGCTCGCCGAAATCGATACGCCCGACTGGATCGATCTCGTGAGCAGGCCGGCCTCCGACCTGCCGCTCTACGAGTCCGTGCAGAAGTTCGCGGGCGGCATGCTGCGCGCGAGCCTCACCTACGACCGCCTCACGCACCGCATCAAGCAGGTCTGGTTCAGCGGCGATATTTTCGTCAGCCCGCGCCGCACGGTCGCAGACCTCGAGGCCGCGCTGCACGACACTTCGGTCGAGCGCCTCGAGCACAACGTGCGGGTATTCTTCGCCGCGCGTGAAGTCGACATGCTGACGCTGACGCCGGAGGACTTCATCGCCGTGATACGGCTCGCGGTCAAGCAGCCGCTCGTGGCGTCGAGCCGCGCGTGATGCGTACGACCGAAGTACTGGTGATCGGGCTCGGGCCGGCGGGCGGCGCGGCGGCCGCCGCAGCCGCGGCGCGCGGGCTCGGCGTGATCGCCATCGACCGCAAGCAGGTCATCGGCGAGCCGGTGCAGTGCGCCGAATTCATTCCGCTGCCGCTCGCTCGCCATGCGCAAGGCGCGGGCGTGCTCCTGCAGCGCATCGCGGGCATGAACAGCATATTGCCTTCGGGAACGGTCACGGCATCACCCTTTCCGGGGTTGATGGTTGACCGGGCGGCGTTCGACCAGGCACTCGCTTGCGAAGCTCAGCAAGCGGGCGCCGAACTGATGCTGGCGAGCGCGCTGCGCAATATCGACCCGCAAGCCCGCACTGCGCGCGTGGCGACGCCGGCAGGCAGCATCACCATTAACTACCAGGCGCTGATCGCCGCCGACGGGCCGCACTCCGGTGTTGCGCGCGCGCTTGGGTTGAAGCCGCTCGCGAGCGTAAACACGCGGCAATACACCGTGGCGTTGACGCACCCCTGTCACGCTACCGATATCTGGTTGGCGGACGACTATCCGGGCGGTTACGCGTGGCTGTTTCCGAAAGGCGTGCACGCCAACCTCGGACTCGGCATCGACCCGCGTCTTGAGCGCGATCTCAAGACTCCGCTCGACGCGCTGCACCGGCAGCTGGTTGCCGCCGGCCGCATCGGCACGGAGATTTTCTGTCGCACGGGCGGCGCAATTCCGGTTGGCGGCCTGCGCGAGCAGCTGGTGCTCGGCAACGTGCTGTTCGTGGGTGACGCGGCCGGTCTTACGCACCCCATCACCGGCGCCGGCATTGCCGCGGCGGTCACTTCGGGAGAGCGTGCCGGGCAAGCAGCTGCGGATTATCTAAGCGGTCACGGTGCTGCAGCGCTGTGCGAATTCGAAGCCGACTTGCGCGAGCAGTTCGAAGCAACGCTCACGCGCGCGGTCGCGCGGCGCAATGAACTCGAAGGATACTGGTATACCGCGGCGGCGCGGCAGGATGCGTTGCATCGTCGCGGCTGGATAGCCTTCCCTGAATATTTCGCCGAGCCGGTGCCTGCATGAAAGTGATTGCAAGCCCTCACCCCCAACCCCTCTCCCGGCGGGCGAGGGGAGCGTCGAGCGAATCCGAGCTGTCGCCCGGTTTCGTAATCAATAATGACCCGCAGCCGATCCGCTTTTATCGCCCCGACACTCGCGTCAGGACGCCTGAGATGCGCTCGCCGGAATATGTGCAGATGAGTACCGCGGCGGCGATCACGCTCGGCCTGGTGCCGGGCAAAATGCACCGTACCGCGTGCACGCATTGCCTCAACCTGCTGGTGACTTACCCCGAAGGCTGCCGCGCCAACTGCGCTTACTGTGGGCTCGCGCGTCATCGCGAGGAAGCGCGGGATTACGCTGACCGCAATTTCATCCGGGTCGATTGGCCGGCCGCACGCTACGACGCCGTGATCGCGCGGGTGCAGGCCGGCGCCGATAAAGGCCAGTTCCAGCGCATGTGCATTTCGATGATCACGCATCCGAATTCCAACGCTGACACGTTTGTGCTGCTCGAGAAGTGGCGGCGCGCGGTGCCGCAGGTGCCGGTGTCTATCCTGTCCAACCCGACCACGCTCGAGCGCGCTGACCTCGCGCGCATGCAGCGCATGGGCGCCGATATTTTCACGGTCGCGCTCGATGCGGTGACGCCGGAAATTTTCGAGCGTACGCGCGGCAAGGGCGTCGACAGCCCGCACAAGTTCGAACACTACTGGCGGGCGATCGAGTGGGCGGCGGAAATCTTTGGTCCGGAGAAGTTCGGCGCGCACCTGATCGGCGGCCTGGGCGAGACCGAGCGCGAGATACTCGAGGTGGCGCAGAAGATCCGCGATCTGGGCGGCCACAACCACATGTTCGCGTTCTATCCCGAGCACGGCTCGCTGATGGAAGACTGGCCGCCGGTCGACCGCGGACAATGGCGCCGGGTGCAGCTCGCGCGCTTCATCATCGACTACGCGGGGGGACATATCCGCGACATGGCATTTGATGCGGCAGGCCGCGTGATCGATTTCGGTGTTTCCGAGCTGACGCTGGAGCAGATCATCCGCTCAGGCAAGCCGTTCCGCACGTCGGGCTGTCCGGGCAAGGATGACGACGTGTCGGCGTGCAATCGTCCCTATGGCGACTCGAGCCCGACCGACATCCTGTCGTTTCCGTTTGCGCTGGCGCGGCGTGACATCGCCAAAGTCAGGCGCCAGCTGCGCGGCGACGACATCAAAGCAGGTACTTAACCCTGGAAAAAGCGATTAGCCGCCGATGAACGCCGATGAGCGCCGAAAAAACAAAGCGGTGCGGTGGTTCATGCCGATCACCTGCAAGGTGAATGAGGCAGCTCCCGCAAGACACTGTTTATTGGTGTTCATCGGCGTTTATCGGCGTTCATCGGCGGTTCCGCTCTCATGAAAGAAATCAAGCTAACGGACGTCGGTCAGCTAAAAAACGAGCTGGCGAAGTACAAGAGGGGCAAGAAACTCGACATACGCCTCTTCAACCAGGTCGCGCGCCTCGCGTGGCTCGGCAAGATCGTGCTTTGTGCGCTTGATCCCGAGGATCCCGAATGCAAGGCGTGGCTGCTGCACCTGCAGCCGCTGGAGGGGCTGGCGGCGGAAATCATCAGGGTCGACGAGGATTTGAATGGCCAGCCGTTTACTTCCCAGATCCACATTCTTGACGCGGAGCAGGGCGATTGCCTGGCGCAGATCTTTCGGGACGGCATGCGCGAGCGCGCGCGCGAGCTCGAAGCACTGAACCAGCGCGACTTCTACGCCGCGAAATTTTTCAAACCGGAAAAAGGCCCCTAGCGCGCTTTCATGATCGCTGCCCGATTCCTCGACCTCGGCGTGTTGGAGCCGCGCGAGTTCCACGCGACCTACACCGGCATCGCCGAGGCGTTACCGCGCGATGCAGCGCCGGTCGTGATGTGGGGCCGCAGTACCCCGCACATTTCGCTTGGCCAGAGCCAGGATCGGCGGCTCGAACTCGCAGCGCAACTCGAGGTTCCGGTTGTCACCCGGCCGCTCGGCGGCGGCGCGGTCTGGGTCGACGAAGCGCAGCATTGCCTGATATTGATTGCGCCGCTCGCGCGTGCGCCGGCCCGCCCGGCCGACTGGTTCGAATGGGGGCTCGCGCCGGTGATCGCGACGTATCGCCGTTTCGGTTTGCGCGTGGTGCGCCGCGAGCAGGATGGGTGGCTTGCAGGCCGAAAAATTGCCGGCAGTGGCGCCGCGACCATCGGGCACAGCGCCGTATTCGCGAGCAGTTTCCTGTTGCGCTTTCCGGTCGAAAAATTCGCGCGCTGCATCTACAGCGCCTCGCCGGGTTTTCGCGACTGGCTGGTAGCGGGTCTGCAGCACGCGATGACGGACTGGCACAGCCATCAGCCGCCGCCAACCGCCGCCAAACTGCGGCGCATGTTTCGCGGCGAAGCTGAACAGGCATACGGCTGGCGGTTTAGCGACTCGGCGCTCAGCAGCGCCGAACTTGCGGCGCGCGATGCGGCGCTCGGCGCGCTTGCCGACGTGGTGCCGTCGGGCCGGCGCCAGGTCGCTGACGGCATCAAGCTCAACGCCGCGACGCGCTTGACCGAGCGGTGCAGCGGTTCGCGCATCGAGCGCGAGCTCAGTGTTGATGGCATCGTGGCCAGACGTTGTTCGACGGTGAATTGACATTTCGCCGCCATGGCCATTCCGACCATCGCATCGCGACTCGAACGCCGCATTATCGTGATGAGCGGCGACGCGCATCTGGTATCGCAGTTGCGCGCGCAGTTACCGCCGGGCTGGGAAATGACGCAAACCGGCGACCTCGGTGCGATCGGCGGATTCGAGGCAATCCTGCAATACCGGTTCCTGCTGCTCGATCTCGATGCGGGCAGTGGGTTGGATCCGCTTGCCACCCTGCGCAAGGCGCGCGTCGACCTGATGCTCAACCTGCCGATTTTCTGCTTCGGCGGCGCGCCCGCGTTGCGTGATCAGGCGCGGCTCGCGCGTGCCGACCGCTTTTTCGAGCGCGCCGAGATCGTCGCGCGGCTTGGCGGCTTTTGCGAACAGTTTGGTTGGGGCTCTTAGGCCCGCAGGCCGAGCAACCCGCGCGCGGCATTGATCACGCGGCGCACGCCGCGCCAAAGCTTGGGCAGCAGCCAGATCATCAGCGCGATCAGCACGATCAGAATTGCCGCCGCCGCGAGTGGATGCTTGAAGACGAACCACACCATCCCCGCCACCAGCGCGTCTTCCGCGAGCGACGCAGTCCAGTTGCTGAACGGCTCGGGGGAGGTGTTGAGCAGCGCGCGGCTGCCCGCCTTGGTGAAATGGGCGCCTGCGGCGAGTGTGCCGCCGAGAATCGCGGCGGCAAGCGCCAGCGCCGCGCTGTGATCGGCAACCGCGGCCGCCGCCAGCAACGCACCGCCCGGGATGCGGATAAAAGTCTGGAACGCATCCCACACGCTGTCAAAGCCCGGGATCTTGTCGGCGCCGAACTCGATCAGAAACAGCGTACCCGATACCGCCATCACCGCCGGATGCGCGAGGATACCGAGATCGGGCGGCAGCGCGATCATGCCGAAGTGGTGCAGCGCGCCGAGAAAAAACAACACGGCGTAAAGCCGCAGGCCGCTCGCCCAGCCAAGGCCGGCGGCCATCACGATCTCAAAAAATGGGGTCAGGTTCACATTTCCAAATTCTGCACAACTACCCGGTTTCCTCGTTCAACGCACGAGCCCTGAAATGTGAACCTGACCCCATTTTTTTCAACCGAGTTGTTTTAATTGCGCGCTTAGCTTGTCGAGTGTGGCCTGAAACCGGGCAAGCCGCTCGCGCTCCTGCCCGACCACTGCGGCCGGCGCGCGCTCGACGAAGCTCGCGTTGGCGAGCTTGCCTTGCGCTTTGGCAATTTCGATCTCGAGGCGCGAGCGCTCCTTGCCGAGTCGCGTGCGTTCCGCCGCGGCGTCGACTTCGATTTTCAGCATCAGCTTGTAATCGCCGACGATGGATACCGGCGCATCAGCCGGCGCCAGCCCACCCTCGACGATAGTCACCCCCGACAGGCGTGCGAGCGGCATCAGGTACGGGGTGTAGGCAGTGAGCGTGGCGCGGTCGCCGTGCGCGAGCAGCGGCACTTTCTGCTGCGGGCCCAGATTCATTTCGCTGCGCAGCGTGCGGCAGGCATTGGTGATCAGCTTGAGAGCCGCGACTTCGCGCTCGGCGTGCTCGTCGATGCGGCCCGCGTCGGACTGCGGGTAACGCTGCAGCATAATGCTCGGCCCGCTCCTGCCGGCAAGCGGCGCGACCTTTTGCCACAGCTCCTCGGTGATGAACGGAATGATCGGGTGCGCCAGGCGCAGTGTCGCTTCGAGCACCCGCACCAGCGTGCGCCGCGTGGCGCGCTGCTGCGCGTTGTTGCCGTTCGCCAACTGGACTTTGGCGAGTTCGACATACCAGTCGCAGTACTCGTCCCACACGAACTCATACACCGCGCGCGCCGCGTTGTCGAAGCGGTATTCCGCGAAGCCCGTTTCGAGATCGGCCTCGGCGCGCTGCAGCCGGCTCGCGATCCAGCGGTCGACAACGGAAAATTCGAGCGGCAGGCTTGCGTCGGTGCCGGTATCCTTGCCCTCGCAGTTCATCAATACGAAGCGCGTCGCGTTCCACAGCTTGTTGCAGAAATTGCGGTAGCCGTCGCAACGCCCGAGATCGAACTTGATGTCGCGCCCGGGCGAGGCGAGGCTGGCGAAGGTAAAGCGCAGTGCATCCGTGCCGAAAGCCGGAATGCCGTCGGGGAATTCCTTGCGCGTGTGCTTCTCGATCTGTTCCGCCTGGCGCGGGTCCATGAGGCCGGTGGTGCGCTTCCTGACGAGGTCTTCGATGCCGATGCCATCGATCAGGTCGATCGGGTCGAGCACGTTGCCCTTGGACTTCGACATCTTCTGGCCTTCGCTGTCGCGGATCAGGCCATGGACGTACACGTGCCTGAACGGAATCCTGCCGGTGATGTGTTTGGTCATCATGACCATGCGCGCCACCCAGAAGAATATGATGTCGAAGCCGGTGACCAGCACCGACGAGGGCAGGTAAAGGTCGAGCGCGGGGTTGGACTTGGCCGGATAATCCGGAGTCCAGTCCAGTGTGGAAAATGGCCAGAGCGCCGAGGAGTACCAGGTGTCGAGCACGTCTTCATCACGCTTTAAGGCCCCGGTATATCCATTGGCCTTGGCTTGCGCATAGGCCTCCTGCTCGGTGTGCGCGACATAGGGGCTTTGCTCAGCGGTTATTTCTGCCGGATACCAGGCAGGGATTTGGTGCCCCCACCACAACTGGCGCGAGATGCACCAGTCCTGAATGTTGTTGAGCCACTGGTTGTAGGTGTTGACCCAGTTCTCGGGCACAAACTTGATCTCGCCGGACGCGACGCAGTCCAGTGCCTTTTGGGCGATGGATTTGCCGTCGGGGCCGGGTTTGCTCATGGCGACGAACCACTGGTCGGTGAGCATGGGCTCGACGACCTCACCGGTGCGGCCGCAGCGCGGAACTTTGAGCCGGTACTTTTCGGTCTTTTCCAGCAAGCCCTGCGACGTGAGATCGGCGACGATTTGTTCGCGCGCCGCGTATCGGTCGAGTGCGCGGTACGCCGCGGGTGCGTTATCGTTGATCTTCGCATCCAGCGTCAGAACATTGATCGTCGCAAGCCCGTGCCGGCTGCCGATCTGATAGTCGTTGAAGTCGTGCGCTGGAGTGATTTTCACGCAGCCGGTGCCGAACTCCTTGTCGACGTAGGCGTCAGCGATGATCGGGATATCACGGTTGCACAGGGGAAGCCGGACGGTCTTGCCGACAAGATGTTTGTAGCGCTCGTCGTCGGGATTCACCGCGACCGCGGTGTCGCCGAGCATCGTTTCCGGCCGCGTCGTGGCGACGGTCAGGTGTCCCGAGCCGTCGGCGAGCGGATAACGGATGTGCCAGAGGAACCCGTCCTCCTCTTCGCTTTCCACCTCCAGATCGGACACGGCGGTCAGCAGAGTCGGGTCCCAGTTCACCAGCCGCTTGCCGCGGTAGATGAGACCCTCCTGGTAGAGGCGGACGAAGGTCTCGGTGACGGTCTTGGACAGCCCTTCGTCCATCGTAAAGCGCTCGCGCGACCAGTCGCAGGAGGTGCCGAGCCGGCGCATCTGGCGGGTGATGGTGGAGCCGGAATATTCCTTCCACTCCCACACCTTCTCGACGAACTTCTCGCGGCCGAGGGCGTGTCGCGAAACGCCTTGTGCTTCCAACTGGCGTTCCACCACGATCTGGGTGGCGATGCCGGCGTGATCGGTTCCCGGCTGCCACAGCGTGTTATCGCCGCGCATGCGATGGTAGCGTGTGAGCGCATCCATGATCGTCTGGTTGAAACCGTGGCCCATGTGCAGCGTGCCCGTGACGTTGGGCGGCGGCAGCAGGATGCAAAAGCGCGCGGGATTTTTCTGATCGAGGCCCGTGGCAAAGTAGCCACGCTGCTCCCATTCGGGATACCAGCGGTTTTCTATGGCACTGGGTTCAAAGCTCTTGGCGAGTTCCATTTTTTTGGCGGCTGGTGCAGCGGATTCGGCAAAGCCGCGCATTATACCGGAGGCCGCCGTGTTCGCCGGTTCGGCGGGTGGCGAACCTGCGTCTTCCCGCGGAGCGGGGAGCCGGTTTTTCATTGCATCCGCGATCGAAGTGCGCACCGCATTATCGATGTGTGTCTTCAAATCGTCGCTGACCCTCTGCAGTGCCAGATCCAGGGCGGCGGCGACGTCGGGTATGAAGCGCTGCTCCAACACGCTTTCGATCTGCGCATCGAGGCCTTGCCTGAGCTTCTGGTAGACGCCGTGCTCGAGGTTCTGCGCCTGGACGCGCGATATTATTTCGCCGTTTTGCGCCGGCGCAGCCAGCCCGTAGTCGGGGCCGCCCGTTGCCGGGTCCGCGTCGGCCGCAGAGACCGGCGGGGGCACGGACGGTTCCTGAGCGAGCGATTCGGGGACGGCGGCGGGTGCTTCGGCAACAGCGAGTTCTTCGGCAGCGGACGGTATTCCCAAAGCGACAGGCGACGCGATCATATCGGTCAGTATCGGGATCATCGCCGCGTCGCCATCGGCTTCGACTGCGTCAGTCAGCGTCGGGATGGCGTTCGGGTCGGCGGCGGGTCTCGCCGTCGCGGCGCGATGCTTTTTGAGCAGCGCGTCGGCACGGCCTAGCACGTCCTCGTCAGCTGACCAGTGGTCGTTGCTTGCGGTGGGCATCGAAGGCGTTCCGGCGTTACTGCGCTCGCTCGCTCATGTCGTGGCTGCGGATTTCGTAACCGCGATCGCGATAGAACTTGTAGCGCTCGCGCGCGAGGCGCCGGTCTTCCTCGTCGAGGCTGACGATTTCGATCAGGCGCTGGAAGCGGCTGAAGAACGGCGGCCAGTCTGGGCGCAGGTTGAGCAGCACCTGGTCGTGCAGCAGGCGGGTGCCTTCGTGATCGACGATCACCGGCGTAACTTCGGCCAGGCGGTTATCGGGCGCACAGTGCGGGATGAAGCCGATCGCCGGCGTGGTCCACAGCGTGCGGCTGAATTTCTGGCTGGCCTCGGGATCGGGGCAGAATGCGAGCACGCGCAGGCCGCGCGCGCAGGCCTTGGCGCTCAGCGCGCAGGCCGTGTGCAGCTTGTTTTCGACATGAAAATAAAAATCGATCTGCGTCACGGTTTCAAAATCAGGAAACAAGCGTTGGGTTCGTTATTTCGATGCCCGGTTGATCAGGAACTGCGTGAGCAATGGCACCGGCCGGCCGGTCGAGCCTTTCTCCTTGCCCGACTTCCAGGCGGTGCCCGCGATATCGAGATGCGCCCATTTAAACTTCTTGGTAAAGCGCGCGAGGAAGCACGCGGCGGTGACCGCTCCCGCGGGGCGTCCGCCGATGTTGGCGAAATCGGCGAAATTGCTCTTCAGCTGCTCCTGGTAATCTTCGAGCAGCGGCAAATGCCAGGCGCGGTCGTAGGCGGTCTCGCCGGCGGCGAGCAGTTCCTTTGCGAGCGCCTCGTCATTCGCGAACAGTCCGCTCACCACGTGTCCTAGCGCGATCACGCACGCACCGGTCAGCGTCGCGATGTCGACCACCGCCTGCGGCTCGAAGCGCTCGGCATAGGTCAGCGCATCGCACAGGATCAGCCGTCCCTCGGCGTCGGTATTGAGGATTTCGACGGTCTGACCCGACATGCTGGTCACGATGTCGCCGGGCTTGGTGGCACCGCCGCTCGGCATGTTCTCGGTGGTGGGGATGATGCCGACGACGTCGATCGGCAGCCGCATTTCGGCGACCGCTTTCAGGGTGCCGAGCACGCTTGCGGCACCGCACATGTCGAATTTCATTTCGTCCATTTCGGCACCGGGCTTGAGTGATATGCCGCCGGTATCGAAGGTGACGCCTTTGCCGACCAGCGCAACCGGCTTGCCGTGCTTCGAGCCGCCGCGATATTCGAGCGTGATCAGTTTCGGCGGCTGCGTGCTGCCGCGCGCGACCGACAGCAGCGAGCCCATGCCGAGCTTTTCCATGTCCGCGCACTCCAGCACCTGCACTTTCATGCGGTAGCGCTTGGCGAGTTCGCGGGCCTGCTCGGCGAGATAGGTCGGGGTGCAGATGTTGGCCGGCAGATTTCCGAGATCCTTTGCGAGATCCATGCCGTGCGCGATGGCGAGGCCTTGTTCGAGTCCTGCCTCGGCGCGTCGCTGTGCCGATTTGTCGCCCATGCTGAGGGCGAGCTTGCGCAGCGCGGGTTGTTTCTCGTCGCGCCGGCTCTTCATCTGGTCAAAGCGGTAACCGGCTTCGCGCGCTACCGTGACCGCCTGCGCGATGCGCCACGTGATGTCGCGCTTCACGTCCGCGATCTCGGTGAGGTACAGCGCGGCCTCCGCGGCGCCGGTCGCATTCAGCGTCCGGATCGCCGCGGTCACTGCCTCGCGGTACTGTTTGTCGCGGAATTCGCCTTCGCGGCCGAGACCCACCAACAGCACGCGTTCGCACGCGACGTTCGGCACGTGATGCAACAGCAGCGTGGCTCCGAGCTTGCCTTCCATGTCGCCGCGCGCGACGATGGCGGACAGGTGCCCGCGCGCTGCGCGATCGAGCGCGGCGCCCGCGGCGCTGAATTTGCGCGGTTCGAACACGCCGACTACGCTGCAACCGGTGCGCAGGCGCTCCGGACCACCGCTTTTTATGCTAAATTCCACTGCCTTCTCCCGAAGTCCGATTGGTGTCAGAAACCGCTGATTATCTTCGTAATCCCATCAAAAATCAAAGCGCATAGAGGTGAAGATTTTCCGGCTATCGTTGGTGCGTGAATTCACCGCTACGGCGGTGGCGGCGTTCATTGTGCTGCTCGGCATCACGGTCGCAACCCAGCTGGTGCGCTTTCTCGGGCTCGCTGCCGGCGGCTCGATCACGTTCACCGGCGTCTTCGCGTTGCTGGCGTTCACCTCCTTCAGTTATTTGCCGGTGCTGCTGTCGCTGACGCTGTTCATCGCGGTGCTGATGTCGCTGACGCGCTGTTACCGCGATTCGGAAATGATCGTGTGGTTCAGCTCCGGCTTGAGCCTGACCGCGTGGATCCGGCCGGTGCTCTCGTTTGCCGTGCCGATCGTGATCCTGATCGCGCTGCTGAGCCTGCTGCTGTCACCGTGGGCGATCACCAAGAGCGATGAATTCAGGGGCTACATGGATAGCCGCGACGATATTTCACAGGTGACGCCCGGGGTTTTCCGCGAATCCAAGCACAACGAGCGCGTGTTTTTCGTCGAAAACGTGAGCGAGGGCGACAACATGGTCGCCAACGTGTTCGTCAGCTCCACCCAGCACAGCAAGACCGGGGTGATGGTGGCCAGGCGCGGCTTTCTGCAGACTGACGACAACGGCGATCGCTTTCTGGTGCTGCTCAATGGCCGGCGCTATGAAGGACTGCCGGGCAGCGCCGACTACAAGATCAGCGAGTTCGCGCGCTACGCCATGCGCATCGAGATGCGTGAAGCGAGCGCTTCGGCCCCGTCGGCGAAGTCCCTGCCCACGCTCGAGCTGCTGCAGGATCCGAACCCGATTTATCGCGGCGAGCTGGCCTGGCGCATCGGCCTGCCGTTGTCAGCGCTGCTGCTGGCCCTGCTCGCGATTCCGCTCGCTTTCGTCAATCCGCGCGCCGGGCGCTCGCTGAATCTGGTGCTGGCGATACTCGTCTACATGATCTACAACAACGTTCTCAGCATCGCGCAGGCGTGGATCGCGCAGCAACGCATCAGCCTGCCGCTCGGGCTGTGGGGCGTGCATGCGACGATGCTGCTGATACTGGCGCTGCTGTTTGCCCGCCGCCTGACGTTGTTCTCGGTTTTCCGCTACCTCAAATGAGAGTCATCAGGCGCTATTTGTCGGCCGAAATCACCGGCTCCACGCTGCTGGTGTTCGCGGCGTTGCTGATGCTGTTTGCGTTCCTGGATTTGATTCATGAGCTGGGAGAACTCGACAAGGGCGCGTACCGCCTCCCCCATATCATCGCGTATGTGCTGCTGAGCGTGCCGGGCCACGTCTACGAACTGTTCCCGATCGCCGCCCTGATCGGCACGCTGTTCGCGCTCGCCCAGCTGGTGGCCAATTCGGAATACACGGTGATGCGCGTCTCAGGCGTGTCCATTCCGCGCATGGCATTGGCGCTGGTCGAGGTGGGGTTGCTGTTTTCGGTGCTGACTTTCATCACCGGCGAATTTATCGCGCCCCCTGCCGAACAGGCGGCGCAGCAATTGCGCGCCAAGGCCATCACCGGCGTGATCGCGCAGGAATTCCGTTCCGGTCTGTGGGTCAAGGACGAGCGCCATTTCGTCAATATCACGCAGGTGCTGCCGGATTCCGTATTGCAGGGAGTGAAAATCTACGAATTCGATGCCGAACATCGCTTGCGCCGGATCAGCCTCGCGCGGCGCGGCGAGTATGTGAACGCCAACCTGTGGCAATTGCACGACGTCGTGCAGACCGACTTCGCGAACCGGAAGACGACGGTAAGCCGCATCGAGCGGTCCGAGTGGCGCTCGGTGCTCGATCCGCGGCTGCTGAGCGTGCTGCTGGTGGTGCCGGAGCAGATGTCGGCGTGGAACCTGTATTTTTACATGCAGCACCTGCGCGAGAACAACCAGCAGACCTCACGCCACGAAATGGCGTTCTGGAACAAACTGATCTATCCGTTCGCGGTGCTGGTGATGATGGTGTTGGCGCTGCCGTTTGCCTATTACCACCAGCGGGTCGGCGGCGTCGGCGGCAAGGTATTCGCCGGCATCATGCTCGGCATCGGCTTTACCATGCTCGGGCGGCTGTTCACTTACCTGGGGTTGTTGCGCGACTGGCCGCCGTTCTGGAGCGCGATCCTGCCGACGCTTTTATTCCTGAGCCTGGCGACGGCGATGATGTGGTGGGGGGAAAGAAGATAACCTCCCGTCCTAACGTATGATCTGAAGCCGCGCCGTTACTGAGTGCTGGTGCCGCCCGCTGGTTCCTGGCCGCTGGAGGGTTCCTGGCTGCTGGAGGGTTCCTGGCCGCTGGGTTCGGACCTGGCGACGAGCGACTGCTGATACTGCTGCCATTGCGATTTAACCTCCGCGCGCTTTTCCGGCGGCATTTTCTTGATCGCGAGGAATTTTTCGCGCGCAACCCGGCGTTGTTCCGGCGTAAGCTTGGCCCATTCCTGCATGCGCTTCTGCAGTCGCTTCTGCGCGTCCGGTTTCATTTTCGGATAGCCGTCGGCCACCTTGACCCACTTCTTGCGGCTAACGGTGTCGAAGCTGCTCCAGTCCGCCTTCAGCGGATCAAGCACGGCCTGCTGCGCCGGTTTCAACTCCGACCAATCAGGTTTGGCCGGTTTGGCCGGTTTGGCAGATTTGGTCGGCGTCGCTGTTGGTTTGGACTCGACGGGCGCGGCAGCGGATACCGGGGCAATGACGCTCAGGCACAGGATTATTGCGATGAGCGTTTTAACCATGCTTCGAAGCCGCTGTCGAGATACGCGTTGATCGGTAGTTCGCTGGTAAGCAGGTTCACGTCGATTTCAGCGATATCGCTGGACTGAATTGCCAGTTGCCAGTAAGTGACGCCTATCAGACTCAACAGCAACAGGCCGAGCGCGAGCATATTGCGCGCGTTGACGTAACGGCTGTGGCTTATCCGGAACGCCACGTCCCCGGCCCACGCCAGACCCAACACCGGTTGCGGTGCCGTACGGTAACGGTCAAGCGCCGCCAAGCGCGCTGATTGCAACTTATACAGCGTGCCTTGCCTGATGCGGCCCAGCCCCTGGTCCAGGCGCTGGACGATTTTTTTTGCCAGTTCCTGTTCGTTCATAGTGAAATTCCCTTATCTTTCAGCAGCGCGGCAAGCGTATGAGTCGCCCGCGAGCAGTGCGTTTTCACGCTCCCCTCCGAGCAACCCATTACGGCCGCCGCTGCTGCAACATCCATGTCCTCCCAATAACGCAGCAGGAAGGCCTGGCGTTGACGTGCCGGCAATGTTCGCAGAGCTTCTTCAATCAGTTCAAGGGTTTGCGCCTGCTGCAGCCGGTCGGACGGTGCCTCCTGTGGATTGGAGTCAGGTTGCACCTGTAAAGTTTCCAATGGATCGTGATCGTCGCCGTCCTCGCCGCTCCCCAGCGACGACATTTGCGGCGTCCACAGGGAGCGCACCTTCTGGCGCCGGAAGTGGTCGCGGATCGTATTCTGCAGGATACGCTGGAACAACATCGGCAGCTCCGTGCTTGGGCGTGCCGAGTACTTCTCGGAGAGCTTCATCATCGCATCCTGCACGGCGTCAAGCGCGACCTGCTCGTCGCGCGCGGCAAACAACGCCTGCTTGTAGGCGCGGCGTTCGACAGCGGCGAGAAAATCCGAAAGTTCCTTGCGGGTAGCCAGTGGAGTCTGCTTTGGATTTATTCGAAGCATCTTAACAAAACACGTCCGCAGCGCAAGTCGCGCCGCGCTTTGCCGTCGCAAGCAGCCGTTATCATCATGTTTAATCAGACAATTATCTTGACCAAAATGCGCGCTGAAGGTATCGTGCCTAGTTCCGTATCTGGCCTGGAATCAGCAAGGTTCAATTATGCAATTAAGCGGCGCGGAGATCACGGTGCGGTGCCTGCAGGAAGAGGGGGTCGATTATGTGTTCGGCTACCCCGGCGGCGCCGTGCTGTTCATCTACGATGAGTTGTTCAAACAGGACAAGGTCAAGCACATCCTGGTGCGGCATGAGCAGGGCGCGATCCATGCCGCGGACGGCTATTCGCGCTCAACCGAGAAAGTCGGCGTCGCGCTGGTGACCTCCGGCCCCGGCGTCACCAACGCCGTGACCGGCATAGCCACCGCCTACATGGATTCGATCCCGCTGGTGATCATAACCGGCCAGGTGCCGACGCACGCGATCGGTCTGGACGCGTTCCAGGAGTGCGACACCGTGGGCATCACGCGCCCGTGCGTCAAGCACAACTTTCTCGTCAAGGACGTGAAAGACCTGGCGGTTACGATCAAGAAGGCGTTTTACATCGCCGCGACCGGACGTCCCGGGCCGGTGGTGGTGGACATTCCTAAGGACGTGACCAGCGCGATGACCGAGTTCGACTATCCGAAGTCGATCAGCATGCGTTCCTACAATCCCGTGATCAAAGGGCACGCCGGCCAGATCAGGAAAGCGATTCAGCTCCTGAACCGGGCCAAGCGGCCGATGGTCTACACCGGCGGCGGCGTGATCCTCGGCAATGCGTCGAGCGAGCTGGCGCAGCTCGTGCGCGCGCTCGGCTTCCCGTGCACCAACACGCTGATGGGGCTGGGGGCGTATCCTGCCACCGACCGCCAGTTTCTCGGCATGCCCGGCATGCACGGCACGTACGAAGCGAACATGGCGATGCAGCATTGCGACGTGCTGCTCGCGATCGGCGCGCGCTTCGACGACCGCGTGATCGGCAATCCCAAGCACTTCTTCGAGGAGCCCCGCACCATCATCCATATCGACATCGATCCCTCGTCGATCTCGAAACGCGTCAAGGTCGACGTGCCGATCGTCGGCAACGTGCGCGAAGTCCTGCAGGAGATGATCAAGCAGCTGCAGGCGTCGAAGGACAAGCCCGACCCGGAGGAACTCAAGGCCTGGTGGAAGCAGATCGGATTGTGGCGCGGCCGCGACTGCCTGAAATTCGACCGCGCGGCGAAGATCATCAAGCCGCAAGCGGTGGTGGAGAAGCTCTACGAGGTGACCAAGGGCGACGCGTTCGTGACCTCTGACGTCGGCCAGCATCAGATGTGGGCGGCGCAGTTCTACAAATTCACCAAGCCGCGGCGCTGGATCAATTCGGGCGGACTCGGCACCATGGGTTTCGGGCTGCCGTCGGCGGTGGGCGTGCAGCTCGCGCATCCGAAATCGACCGTCGTATGCGTGACCGGCGAAGCGAGCATCCAGATGTGCATCCAGGAGCTTTCGACCTGCAAGCAGTATCACCTGCCGATCAAGATCGTGAACCTCAACAACCGCTATATGGGCATGGTGCGGCAGTGGCAGGAGTTCTTCCACGGCAATCGCTATTCCGAATCCTACATGGATGCGCTGCCGGATTTCGTCAAGCTCGCCGAATCGTACGGCCACATCGGCATGCGCATCGAGAAGCCGGGAGATGTCGAGGGCGCCCTCAAGGAAGCGTTGGCGCGCAAGAAAGATCTGGTGTTCATGGATTTCATCACCGACCAGACCGAGAACGTGTTCCCGATGGTGCCGGGCGGCAAGGGGCTGTCGGAAATGATTTTGGTGTAGCGGGCGTCAACCAGTGCGACACATTATTTCAGTTTTGCTGGAAAACGAAGCGGGCGCCCTGTCGCGCGTGGCCGGACTGTTTTCGGCGCGCGGCTACAACATCGAGTCGCTCACCGTGGCGCCGACCGAGGATGCATCGTTGTCGCGCATGACGCTGGTGACCACCGGCTCGGACGAGGTGATCGAGCAGATCACCAAGCAGTTGAACAAGCTGATCGAAGTGGTGAAAGTGGTGGATTTGTCCGATGGCGACCACATCGAGCGCGAACTGATGCTGGTCAAGGTGCGCGCCGTCGGCAAGGACCGCGAGGAAATGAAGCGCATGGCCGACATCTTTCGCGGCCGCGTCATCGGCGTCACCGATAAGGATTACGTCATCGAATTGACCGGCACCGGTTCCAAGCTCGATGCGTTTCTGGGCGCCATCGAGCGCAGCGCGATCGTGGAAACGGTGCGCACCGGCGCCTCCGGCATCGGCCGCGGCGACCGGGTGTTGAAAATCTAGTGCAGCGGGAAAACCGAGGAAACCATGAAAGTTTATTACGATAAAGACGCCGACCTGTCGCTGATCAAGGGCAAGAAAGTCACCATCGTCGGCTACGGCTCGCAGGGCCATGCCCATTCGCTCAACCTGCATGAGTCCGGCGTCAAGGTGACGGTCGGCCTGCGCAAGGGCGGCGCGTCATGGGGCAAGGCAAAACAAGCGGGCCTCAACGTGAAGGCAGTCGCTGACGCGATCAAGGGCGCCGACTTTGTCGTGATGCTGATGCCCGACGAGCACATCGCCAAGGTCTATCGTGAAGACGTTGCGCCCAACATCAAGAAAGGCGCGACGCTGGCTTTCGCCCATGGTTTCAATATTCACTATGACCAGGTCGTGCCGCGCGCGGATCTCGACGTGGTGATGATCGCGCCCAAGGCGCCCGGTCACACGGTGCGCTCGACCTACGTGCAGGGCGGCGGCGTGCCGATGCTGATCGCGGTGCACCAGAATCCGTCGAACAAGGCGCGCGACATGGCGTTGTCCTACGCCGCGGCAATCGGCGGCGGCAAAGCCGGCGTGATCGAAACCACGTTCAAGGAAGAAACCGAAACCGATTTGTTCGGCGAGCAGACCGTGCTGTGCGGCGGCTGCACCGCGCTGGTGCAGACCGGCTTCGAGGTGCTGGTCGAGGCCGGCTACGCCCCCGAAATGGCGTACTTCGAATGCCTGCATGAGCTGAAGCTGATCGTCGACCTGATGTACGAGGGCGGCATTGCCAATATGCGTTATTCGATTTCGAACAACGCGGAGTATGGGGACTTCACGCGAGGGCCGCGCATCATCACCGAAGCAACCAAGAACGAGATGCGCAGGATCCTCAAGGAAATCCAGACCGGCGCCTACGCGCAGGAATTCCTGCTCGAAAACCAGACCGGTGCGACCAAGCTGAACGCGATGCGCCGCATCGGCCGCCAGCACGAGATCGAGATCGTCGGCGCGAAGCTGCGCGACATGATGCCGTGGATCAAGAAGAACAAGCTGGTGGATCAGTCCAAAAACTAGTGAGCGACTACCCCCATCCGATCATCGCGCGCGAAGGCTGGCCGTTTGTCGTAATCTCGGTCGTGGCGGCGGTGGCGGTTACGGTATACGCCGGCTGGGTGTGGGCGCTGGTTTTCTGGCTCATCGCGTTGTTCGTGCTGCAATTCTTCCGCGATCCGCCGCGCGCGATTCCCTCCGGGCCGAAAGCGGTGTTGTCACCTGCCGACGGCCGCGTGCTGCTGGTCGAGCGCGGCGTGGACCCTTATCTCAAGCGTGATGCGCTCAAGTTCAGCGTGTTCATGAACGTGTTCAACGTTCATTCCAACCGCAGCCCGGTCGACGGCGAGGTGCGCGAGCAGTGGTACCATGCCGGCACGTTCGTCAACGCAGCGTTGTCGAAGGCCTCGCTCGAGAACGAGCGCAACGCGCTGTGGATCAGGACGGCCGACGGCACGGACGTCACCTGCGTCCAGGTCGCGGGACTGATCGCGCGCCGCATCCTGTGTTACGTCAAAGCCGGCGACCGGCTCGCGCGCGGCGAGCGC
>Ga0082335_1002872_pt1 | contig 30226 bp, 35 predicted proteins | sample Subgrocontami58m_FD_72375 | JGI IMG/M metagenome (GOLD analysis project Ga0082335, IMG submission 72375) | Subsurface groundwater microbial communities from S. Glens Falls, New York, USA - GMW37 contaminated, 5.8 m (SPADES assembly) (version 2) ...
CTATTGCCGATCGAACTCTTCCTGCATCAGACGAAGTACCCAACACGACATCGAAAGAGGCGCTTTATCGGCACCGCTCCCACGCGTTTCCGCACAGCCTCGCCGAGGAGCGGGCCTTCATGACGACCACGCTGACCATCTGAACTGGGTCGATAGCGCCAGGTCGCCGCCGCGCGCTTTCGGCAAAAACCGAGACGCGCCGAGTGTCGCGCGGTTCGTAAGTCAAAGCACGCGATTCGATTATCGTATTGGCGCAATGGCAGGGGGAAATGCCGGAGAGTCAATAGCGACGCGGGTTTCGGAGCTATTGCGTCCCGGCGGCGCGGCACGGGACGTGCTGGCGGGAAGGGATTTCCGCTCTACCGCCAATACCGGCGCTATCTCTTGCCGACGACCTTGACTGCGATGTCCTGGAGTTTTTTCGGCTGGATGATGTGGCCGTCGAGGCCGGCTTGCTTCAGCGTGCCGCCGTAGGCGGTGCTCAACAACTGGCTGTAATACACCACCGGCATGTTGAGCTTGGTGCCCTGTTTCCTGTTGATCTCGGACTGGTACACCTCGACGTTCGCCTGGCACAGCGGGCACGGGGTGCAGATCATGTCCGCGCCGTGGTCGTATGCCGACTCGACGATGTTCTTGATCTGCTTTTCCGCCTTTTCCGGTTCGCAGAACGCGAGCGAGCCGCCGCAGCAGCTCACCTTTTCCTCGTACTCGGGGATGGGCTCGCCGCCCACCGTCTCGATCAGCTTGTCAAGGTACATGGGATTCTCGAACGATTCGCCGGCGATGCCGAACGGGCGGTTGGTCTGGCAGCCGACATAGCCCGCGACCTTGACGCCCTCCAGCGGTTTCACCACCGGCTTGCCCAGTTCCTCGTAGCCGAGGTCTTCGACCAGCACTTCGACCATGTGGCGGATCTCGGTCCCGGGCTTGTACTCGAGGCCCGCTTCCTTCAGCGCCTCGTTGGTGTCGGCCAGGAGCTGGCTCGAGGCGTCGAGCTTTTCGATGGTTTCGCGCCCGCCCAGCCAGCAGGCGGCGCAGGTGGCGACGATGTCCTGGCCCGGCAGATGCTTGTCCGACAGCGCGAAGTTGCGCGCCGAGAGCACGTGGCGCGCGAGTTCGCTCGAGCCGGCGTAGCTGATCGAGGCGCCGCAGCAGTTCCAGTCCGGGATCTGCGTCATCTTGATGTCGAGCTTCTCGCACATCGATTCGACCGACACCAGGTAGTTGGCGGCCGAACCGCGCAGGGTGGAGGAGCAGCCGGGGTAGAACGCGTATTCTTTCTTTGCCATCATCTAATCCTTAAATCAGCTGCTGTAACCGCGCGGCTGGACTGCGTAACCGCGCCGCCGGGCTTCGATCTCGTCGGCCTTCTTAAGGGCCCGCCGCAGCCCATCCTTGTCCTTGCAGCCGTGGCTCACGAACAGCTCCAGCGGGTTCAGGCGCTTGGCAAAGAACAGCCCGCGCCCGATGTTGCGCAGCGTCCACATCTTCTTCACGCCCGACATGAAGCCTTCCCTGAAGTAGACGCTGATGGTCATCCTGAGTTCATTGACGCGGCCGGTCTTGGTGCAGTTTTCCCAGAAGATCAGCGAGAAGTCGCGCGTCGGCTGGTTCTTCGGTGCTAGGCCGAGGCGGTGCGCGTAGCTCGCCAGCCCGTGCATGATGTGGGTGATCGGCAGCTCGCGCGGACAGCGCACCATGCAGTTGTAGCAGGACGTGCACAGCCACATCGAGTGCGAACCCAGGACTTCCTCGCGCTTGCCGGCGCGGATCATCATGAAGATTTTCTGCGGCGTATGCTCCCAGTCCGGGCCGAAGGTGCAGGAGCCGGCGCACACGCCGCACTGCATGCACATTTTCACCCAGCCGCCGTCGTCGACCTTTTCCTCGACTTCGCGCAGGAAATTGTTGCGGTACTTGTCCAGCATCTGCTGGTTCAGGTCGCCCATGGCTATGCGAATCCTTTCAGCGGGCTCATGCCGATCTCGTTGATCTTGGCCGCGTAGTCGTTGATCAACTGCGGCACGCGCGCGATGTCGGTGATCGCCACCTCGTGGCTGATCACGCGCTCGGCCTCGAGCGCGAGTTGCTTCAGCGTGTCGTCGACCTTGCTCATGCGCACGCTGGCGAGTTCCGAGCCCTTGACGAAGTGGCACTGGTAGTCTTCGCCGTGCTTGCAGCCCAGCATCATGATGCCGTCGAAGCCGGCGTTCAGCGCGTCGGTGATCCAGATGGTGTTGACCGACCCGAGGCAGCGCACCGGGATCACGCGCACGAAGGCGCTGTAGCAGTTCTTCTGCATGCCCGCCATGTCGAGGGCGGGATAGGCGTCGTTCTCGCAGGCGAGCACCAGGATGCGCGGTTTTTCCGAGAACTCGTCGGGCATGTCCACCGCCTTGATCTGCGCGCCGACGGTGTCGCAGGAATAGTTCTCGAAGGAAATCACCCGCACCGGGCAGGCGCCCATGCAGGTGCCGCAGCGGCGGCAGCGGGACTCGTTGAACACCGGATAGGTTTTTTCGTCCTCGTCGATGGCGCCGAACGGGCATTCGACCGTGCAGCGCTTGCACTGGGTGCAGCCGTCGAGCTGGACGATGGGGTAGGAAAGATCGCCCGAGCGCGGGTGCGCGGCGCGGCCGAGCTCGGCGTTCTCCATCGCCTGTATCGCTTTCAGCGTGGCGCCGGTGGCGTCCTCCACCGCCTGGGCGATGTCCATCGGGCGGCGCACCGGGCCGGCGGAGTAGATGCCGGTGCGGCGCGTCTCGTAGGGGAAACAGATGAAGTGCGAATCGGTGAAGCCGTGCGTCAATTGCGGCATGTCCTTGCCCTGGCGGTAGGCGAGGTTGAGTATGGACACGGGTTTGACTTCCATCTTCGCCACTTCTTCCTCGGGAATGTCGATGTTCACCCCTGAGTTCGGCACCTGCCCGGTGGCGAGCACCACCAGGTCGGCCGCGGCGATGGCGGCGTCCTCGTCGAGTATCAGGTCGCGGAATTTCACCTCGCAGCCGTCACCCTTGGCCTCGACCGAGGCAACCTTGCCCTTGGTGAAGGTCACGCCTTTTTTCTGCGCGCTGCGGTAGAAGTCCTCGCCGTTGCCCGGCAGGCGCAGGTCGTCGTAAATCACTACCGTGTCTATGGCGGGGTTGGCGTCCTTGAAATACATCGCCTGCTTGACGCTCGCGCCGCAGCAGAATCCGGAGCAGTAGGCGAGGTGCCGGCCCGAGCCGTCGCGCTGGCCGGCGCATTGCACGAACACCACGCATTTCACTTCACCGCCGTCGGAAGGCCGGCGGATCGGCTGTCCTTTGTCCGCGGCTTCCTTGGCCAAGCGCTCGAGTCCCGCCTGATCGATCACGTTCGCGCTCTTGCCGCCGCCGAGTTCGGGCAGTCTGGCGATGTCGTAGGTGGTAAAACCGGTCGCCTGGATGATGGCGCCGACTTCCTCGGTCAGAGACGGGCCGCTTTCCACGCTGATGTCTACCTTGAACCGGCCCGGCGCGCCGTCGGTCTTGGCGATGACGGCGTTGGTGATGAGCTTGATGTTGGCGTCGCTCGCGACTTCCTTGATGAGTTCTGCCATGCCGGTGTGCTGCGGGTCCGCGTAGGGTTCGCGAAAAGGCATGCGCCGGTACAGCTCGGCCGTCCAGCCGCCGAGCTCGGCGGATTTTTCCACCAGCACCACCTGGTAGCCGGTCTTGGAGGCTTCGAGCGCGGCGGTCAGGCCGGAGATGCCGCCGCCCACCACCAGCAGGCGCTTGGCGTGGCCGGTGTCCGGATTGCCTCCGGGCAGCTTCATTTTCTTGACTTCGCCGCAGCCCATGCGCAGATAATCGTCGGCCATCTCCTGCGTGGTCTCGCGCGCTTCCGCGGTATCGGGTCGGGCCCAGATCACGCCTTCGCGGATGTTGGCGCGCGCGAGCGCCACGCCCGGGAAATGAAAGGCTTCGGTCTTGGCGCGGCGCGAACAGGCGGCTATCACCAGATGGGTGACGCCCTCCTTGTCGATGTCGTCCTGTATCGTCTGCACGCCGGCGGCGCTGCACAGAAAATCGTGCTCGCGCGCGAGGTGCATCTTGCCTTCCTTGGTCGCGACTTTGGCCATCCGCGCGGTGTCGACGCGCTCGCCGATGCCGCAGCCTTTGCAGATGTAGGCGGTTGTTTTCATGTCGGCCATGGGTGCTATGCCTCTGCTCTAGCTACTTTATTGATCACTTGTATGGCGCGCAGCGCCGCGGCGGTGGAGCTTTGCACCGCGCGGTTGACGTCGAGGGCGTTGGTGGCGCAGCCGGCGCCGAAGAAGCCGGATTCAGCCGCCGACGATTCGATGAAGCCGCTCGAGTCGGCGACGATGTCCGCCGGGATGTCCACACCGGCTACACTCGGCTGCATGCCGATGGCGAGCACCGCCAGATCGTGCGCGTTTTCGTAGCGGTGATAGCCCTCGGTATCCACGCCGTGCAGGATCACGTCGCCCGATTTGTCCTGGGTGACTTTCGCCACCTTGGACTTGAGGAAACTCACGCTCGGATCCTTTTGCACCTTCTGGTAGAAGTCCTCGAAGCGGTCGATGGCGCGGATGTCGATGTAGTAGATGGTGGATTTCGCCTCGGCGCCCCAGGCCTCTTTCACGTACTGGGTCTGCTTCAGCGAGGCCATGCAGCAGATGCGCGAGCAATGGCGCAGGTGGTTTTCGTCGCGCGAACCGGCGCACTGGATGAAGGCGATGTTTTTCGCCTCCTTGCCATCGGACGGCCGCAGGATCTTGCCGCCGGTCGGGCCGTGCGGATCGGCCAGGCGCTCGAACTCGAGCGAGGTAATCACGTTGGCGTAGCGGTCGTAGCCGTAGGGTTGGATTTTCGCCGCGTCGTAGGGTTGCCAGCCGGTGGCCCAGACCACGGCGCCGGCCTTGATTTTGACGGTTTCCTCGCGCATGCCGAGATCGATGGCGCCGTATTTGCACGCTGCCTTGGCCTTGTCGGCTTCAGGGGTGCCGATGATCGAGGCATCGAGCGCATAGCGCTGCGGATAGGCCATGGCGTGCGGCAGGTAGGCGGCCTTCATTTTGTTCATGCCGTAGTTGTACGGGTTCGGCACCTCGGCGCCCACTGCCTTGGCGCAATCGCCGCAGGCGGTGCAATGCTCGTTGACGTAACGCGGGGCAATTTTCACCGTCGCGCTGTAGTCGCCGCGCGAGCCTGCAATCGCGCTGACCTCGGCCAGCGTAAGCACGCGGATGTTGCGGTTCGATTTGATGCGGCGCAGGTTGATCTCCAAGCCGCAGGTCGGGTGGCAGAGCTTGGGAAAATAGCGGTACAGCAGCGCGGTGCGTCCGCCCAGCGTGGGCGATTTCTCCACCAGCAGCACCTGCTTGCCGCATTCGGCCGCTTCGATCGCGGCGGTCATGCCGCTGATGCCCCCGCCCACCACCAGGATGGTCTGATTGCTTGCCACCACTTCGGTCATGCGCTCACCTCCGGCGTGCTGCTGTTCTTGGTCCGACGCACTGGAATGTTAGCCGAGACTGGCGCGAGTATCCACAAAGTCGGGCCGCCTCGCGCCTTGAATGTTCTGATAGGCGGATAGACCATGCAAATCCACTTTGCCGCCGGGCCCTTCTGCGTTGTGACTTGGATATTGGGTAACAACCACCCCAAAACCGGGTTTATTCATAACCGTGTTTTCCGTACGGATGCGCTTTTCATCCGTACGGAAAACACGGTTGGCGCGCGCAGCGCGCAATTCAGGTATTGCTATCCAAACTTGCTCTTCACCAGCAGCGAGCCATCGAACGTCGTCCCGGGCGCGAAGCCGAAAATGCGCTCCAGTTCGAGTTCGCGGATGAGCGCGTCCACCGCCGCCTGTCCGTGTTCGCGCTGCACTTCGGCCAGAATGAGCTTGGCGCCATTGGCATTGTAGAAGCCGCCGAAGTCGGCCTGCACCGCGAGCAGTTTTTTCGCTTTTTCCAGCGTCATCGCCGCGTCACTGCTTGATCTCGCCGCCGGTCATGCCGGACTGCACGCCCTGGCGCTCTTTCTCATGGTCGGCCTGCAATTTGAGCAGCAGGCTCACGCACTCGGCCAGTTCGTCGAATTCGGCGCGCCCGGTGCCGTACTGCTCATCCTCCGAGTAGAAGAACTGGCAGCGATAGCGGTCTTCGCCGGTCTTGAAAATGAGGAAGTTGCAACCGCGCTCGCTCCAGAAAACGGTAGGACATGTGGTGAGCACCGGCGCATCCGGATCGAGTTTCAGATCGCTGTCGGCAAGCTCGATTTGCACCAGGTGGCCATAGCGTTCCCTCAGCGCCGATTCGATCACCCAGCGCTCGGCGGAGTTGAAATCGGCGATCGCTTGGCTGGTTTCTTTCATGGAATCTGTAACACAAATATAGGATAAACAGCAGCTTATCATTACCCATAAGCCAGAGCAATTACCATTACTTATGACAAAATCAGAATTCTCAGCTTGTATCGCGATAACGCTAATATAGAGTAGCGGCTTTTTTCGCAAGCACGCGTCGACCATAGCTTTAACACCCGCCACCGTGACTCCGACAGCAATCGCCGAATCGTCCGCAGCAACGGAGGTAAAGCATACCACTTGCTATATGTGCGCATGCCGCTGCGGCATACGCGTGCATCTGCGCGGCGGCGAAGTGCATTACATCGACGGCAATCCGGGGCATCCGCTCAACCAAGGCGTGATCTGCGCCAAGGGCTCCTCGGGCATCATGAAGCAGTACTCGCCCGCGCGCCTGACCAAGCCGCTGATGCGCAAGCCCGGTTCGGCGCGCGGCGACAACCAGTTCGTCGAAGTGAGCTGGGATGAGACCTTCCGCATGCTGCAGGAGCGCCTCGCCAAGATCCGTTCCACCGATCCGAAAAAATTCGCGCTGTTCACCGGCCGCGATCAGATGCAGGCGCTCACCGGCCTGTTCGCGCGCCAGTTCGGCACGCCGAATTACGCCGCGCACGGCGGCTTCTGCTCGGTCAACATGGCCGCGGGCATGATCTACACGCTGGGCGGTTCGTTCTGGGAGTTCGGCGGGCCGGATCTGGAGCGGGCCAAGCTGTTCGTGATGATAGGCACGGCGGAGGACCATCATTCGAATCCGCTCAAGATCGCAATTTCAAAATTCAAGCGCTCGGGCGGTCGCTTCATTTCCGTCAACCCGGTGCGCACCGGCTATTCGGCCATCGCCGACGAATGGGTGCCGATCAAGCCCGGCACCGACGGCGCGCTGCTGCTTGCGCTAACTCACGAAATCATCCACACGGGACTCTACGACCGCGAGTTCCTCGCGCGCTACACCAATGCCGGCTATCTTATCGACCTCGATCCGAATTCGGAGATGCACGGCCTGCCAGTGCACGATTCGGGCCGCCACGAGGATATCCCCGAATACCCGCGCAACATGCTGTGGTGGGACCGCTTGAGCGAACAGCCGGCGCCCTGCCATGCGCCCGAGGCCGATCCCTACTTGCTAGGGGAATTTACCCTCGCCGACGGCACGCCGGTGAAGCCCGCGTTCCAGTTGCTGCTGGAACGGGTCAAGGACTACACACCGGAATGGGCCGAGGGCATCACCGGCATATCCGCGGCGACCATCCGGCGCCTCGCGCACGAGATGGGCGTGACCGCGCGCGACCAGAAAATCGAGCTGCCCATCGCCTGGACCGATAGCTGGGGAACGGAGCACGACAAGGTCACCGGCAATCCGGTCGCGTTTCATGCGATGCGCGGGCTCGCGGCGCACTCGAACGGATTTCAGACCATACGCGCGCTCGCCATCCTGATGAGCATCCTCGGCACCATCGACCGTCCGGGCGGCTTTCGCCACAAGGCGCCGTTCCCGCGCGGCATCCCGCCGCTAGCCAAGACCCCCAAAGGCCCCGAAGGCGTGCGCCCGGATACGCCGCTCGCCGGTCTCGCGCTCGGCTGGCCGGGCACGCCCGATGACCTGTTCATCGACGCGGACAACCAGCCGGTGCGCATCGACAAGGCATTTTCCTGGGAATACCCGCTGTCGGTGCACGGCCTGATGCACAACGTCATCACCAACGCCTGGCGCGGCGATCCCTACCGCATCGACATGCTGATGATCTTCATGGCCAATATGGCGTGGAACTCGAGCATGAACACAATGGAAGTGCGGCGCATGCTCAACGACAAGGATGAAAGCGGGGAATACAAGATTCCGTTCATCGTCGTGTGCGACGCGTTCCAGTCGGAAATGACGGCGTTCGCCGACCTGATCCTGCCCGACACCACTTACCTCGAGCGCCACGATGTCATGTCCATGCTCGACCGACCGATTTCCGAGTTCGACGGCCCGGTCGACGCGGTGCGCGTGCCGGTGCTGCCGCCGACGGGGCAATGCAAGCCGTTTCAGGAAGTGCTGATCGAACTCGCCGGCCGCTTGAAATTTCCCGCCTTCGTCAACGCCGACGGCAGCCGCAAGTACCGCGACTACCCCGATTTCATCATCAACTACGAGACCGAACCCGGCTCGGGCATAGGCTTCCTCGCCGGCTGGCGCGGCAAGGGCGGCGAGAAATTCATGCAGGGCGAGCCCAATCCGCGCCAGTGGGAGATGTACGCCAGGAACAACTGCGTGTTCCAACTGAAGCTGCCACCTTCCTACCAGTACATGCGCAACTGGAACAAGGGCTATCACGAGTGGGCGCAGCGCTCGCGCCTGCGCCGCTACGCCGATCCCATCGTGATCCAGATCTATTCCGAGGTGCTGCAGAAATTCCGCATGGCGGCGCAGGGCCGGGGGCCGGCGAAGCGGCGCCCGCCGGCGCACCTGGCGAAGCGCATAGCAACCTATTTCGATCCGCTGCCGTTTTACTACGAGCCGCTGGAAGCGCAAATCACCGACGCGCACAAGTACCCGCTGAACGCGATCACCCAGCGGCCGATGGCCATGTACCACTCCTGGGATTCGCAGAACGCCTGGCTGCGCCAGATCCACGCGCACAACTATCTGTTCGTGAATCCGGCGCTCGCGCGCGCCCATGGCATAGACGACGGCGGCTGGATCTGGGTCGAGTCGATGTGGGGCAAGGTGCGCTGCATGGCGCGCTACTCCGAAGCGGTGGAGCCGGGCACGGTGTGGACCTGGAACGCCATCGGCAAGGCGGCCGGCGCCTGGAACCTCGCGCCAGGCGCCAACGAAGCCGAGCTCGGTTTCCTGCTCAACCACCTGATCTCGGACGAGTTGCCCCATCCTTCTCCCGCAGTGAGAGCTGCTGGAGGCGAGGGTTCCCCGGGTGAGCAGCGCATTTCCAATTCCGACCCGGTCACGGGCCAGGCCGGCTGGTACGACGTGCGCGTGCGCATCTACGCGGCCGGCGCGGACGAGGCCGAGCAGTCCTGGCCGCAGGTGGCCGCGGTCGCCGCCCTGCCGGGCATGGACCGCGCGCGCAAGACCTGGCTCGCGTTCGTCGCCGGGAAGAAAAAATGAGCAAGCAGCTCGCGCTGGTGATCGACCTGAACGTCTGTGTTGGCTGTCACGCCTGCGTCACCAGCTGCAAGGAATGGAACACCTCGGGCGAGGCGGGGTTCCTGTCGGACGACAATCCCTACGCCCGCGATCCCACCGGGACCTTTTTCAACCGCGTGCAGACCTTCGAGGTAGGCGAATTCCCCAACACGCAGACGGTGCATTTCCCCAAGTCCTGCCTGCACTGCGAGGACCCTCCGTGCGTGCCGGTGTGCCCGACCGGGGCGAGCTACAAGCGCGCCGAGGACGGCATCGTGCTGGTCGATTACGACAAGTGCATCGGCTGCAAGTACTGCGCCTGGGCCTGCCCCTATGGCGCGCGCGAGATCGATGAGCACCAGAAGGTGATGAAGAAGTGCACCCTGTGCGTGGATCGCATCTACGATGAATTGCTGCCGCCCGCCGATAGGCAGCCGGCCTGCGTCATGGCCTGTCCGACCAGCGCGCGCCTGTTCGGCGATGTGCACGACCCGGAGTCGGCGGTGTCAAAGGTGATACGCGACTCGGGCGGCTACGCGCTGATGCCGGAGTGGGGCACGCACCCGGCGAATCACTACCTGCCGCGGCGTAAGACCGAAATCACCCTGCATCGCGACGAACTGGAGCGGGTGGACAATCCGCTCAAGATCGACGGCAAGCTGCCCAAGCCCGACGTCCGGTCGCCGTCCCTCGACGACAGCACTACCTGGTAGGCGCGATGCGTCCCGCGTTCTCGGTCATATTTCTCACCACGCTCATAGGCGCGGGGCAGGGCCTGTTCATCGCGCTCTACGTCGCCGAACTCGGCGCGGCGCTCGGCGCCTGGAGCATGCCGCCGCGGCTTTACTTTGCCCTGGGCTGCGTGCTGTCGCTCTCCCTGCTCGGCGCCGGCCTCGCCGCCTCGTTTTTTCATCTCGGCCGCCCCGAGCGGGCCTGGCGTTCGGCCGCGATGTGGCGCAACTCCTGGCTGTCGCGCGAGGTGATCGCGCTGCCCGCCTTCATGGCCGCGGTCGCGGCCTTCGGTCTGACCCACTATGTGCGCGGCGCGGGGGATCTGAGTCTGGCGCTGGGAGCGGCAGGCCTGCTGCTGGCTCTGCTGCTGTTCATTTGCACCGGCATGATTTACGCCTGCATCCAGTTCCTGCAGGAATGGCATACACCGCTCACTGTCATCAACTACACGCTGTTCGGCTGTGCCTCGGGTTTCCTGCTGGGCACGGCCTGGGCGGCGGCGCAGGCGCCCGTCCTGGTCGCCGCCTCGGCGCTGTGGACGGCGGCATTCACGCTGGCAGCGCTGGTTACGCGCCTCGCGTCGCTGGCGCGCAATGCGCGCCTCAAACCGAAATCGACGCTGCAGACGGCGATCGGGGTGAAGCACCCGCGCATCGCGCAGAAATCCGAGGGCTTCATGGGCGGCTCGTTCAACACGCGCGAATTCTTCCACGCCAGGTCGTTCGCCTGGCTGCGCGCGGTGAAGTGGGGATTTCTGCTGCTGGTGTTCCCCTTGCCGCTGGTTCTGCTCGCGGCCGGCGCCGCGCTGGCTTCCTGGCCGGTTCTGGCCACGGCGTTCGCGCTGCAATACCTGGGGCTCCTGGCCGAGCGCTGGTTCTTTTTCGCCCAGGCGAAGCACCCGCAGAACCTATACTACCAGGCGATTTCCTGAGTCTCGCGCCTTCCGTTGGCCGCTGTCGTTGGCCACCTTGCGGCGCGCTTGCCGTGATGGATGCTATGCTGCGCGCGATGTCCGCCCATGTCGTCGTCCACCCGAGCCGCCACGAGTTCTTCGTCGACGGCGCCGATACCATCCTCGATGCCGCGCTGCGCTCCGGGCTCGCTCTGAATTACGGCTGCAGCAACGGCAACTGCGGACTGTGCAAGGCACGCATCGTATCCGGCCAGGTGCAGAAAGTCCGTCACCACGATTACGTCCTGAGCGAGGCGGAGAAACAGCAGGGTTACACGCTGCTGTGCACGCACACGGCGGTCGGCGATCTGGTCGTTGAAGCGCCCGAGTCGGCCGAAGCGGGCGATATTCCGGCGCAACAGATCGTGGCACGGGTCAAGGCGATGCAGGCCCTCGGCGACGACCTCATGTCGCTGCACTTGCAGACGCCCCGCGCCAGCCGCCTGCGTTTTCTGGCGGGGCAGAGCCTGACACTGACGGCAGGCGTAGCCTCGGCGCAACTGCCGATCGCGAGCTGCCCCTGCGACGACCGCAACTTGCACTTCCATGTCGCGCGCAATGGCGGGGGCGGTTTTGCCCAAATGGTATTCGGCTCACTCAGGGTCGGCGATGCCGTGACGCTGTTCGGTCCCTGGGGCGATTTCGTGCTGCGCGCCGACTCGCCGCGCTCCATTCTGTTCCTCGCCTGCGACACCGGTTTTGCGCCGATCAAGAGCCTCATCGAACATGCCATGGCGCTGGAGTTGTCGGAGCGGCTGCATCTTTACTGGCTCGCAACGCGCCCGGCCGGCCATTACCTCGACAACCTCTGCCGCTCCTGGGCCGATGCCCTGGACAATTTCAGCTATGCGCCGATTGCCGCGGAACAGTGCGACGGGGCAGAGCTGGTCCGGCACATCGGCGCGGAGCACGCCGATTTGAATGCATTCGACATCTATCTCGCCGGGCCCGAAGCGTTCATCCGTCCCGCCACAATCGCGCTGCGAGAACAGGGTTTTCCCGAGACGCAACTGATCGCCGCGATCCTCTGACCATGCCCTATTACATTTACAAGGTGATCAATTTCCCCATCCGCAGGCTGGAGAAGCTCGAGCAGCGCGCAGCGTTTCGCGATGCCGCCGCGCGCGCCAAGGCCTTGCGCGCTGCGTTGACCTCGGCCGACGAGGGTTCGATCAAGATGATCTTTGCCGATAACGAACTGCATGCCGAAGACCTCCTTTCCCAACTGCGCGCGCCGCAGCCCAATCCGGACGACGACTGAGCGCCTGCACATGAATGGAATCGGTCTTCGCCCGCCAGATCCGGCGCCGCCGGCTGCCGCAATGATGCCTTTGTCCAATTTTCCCCGGCTGGTGCAAAGCGTGCAGCGCAACTGCCACATCGCCGACGCGCGTCACGCGCGCGAGATGACACTGTGCAACTACCTGCTCGAAATGCGCGAGTTTTACCGTTGGGAGCATGAGGTCCCGCTCGCGCGGGCGTTGCCGCGGCAGGAGCTGGGTAATTGGATTTCGGAGCGCGAGGCGCTTTGAGACGTTGTGCAGGCGGACGAGGATATTCGTATCGACGACGACCATTTGGTGGAGCCGGTCAATCGTGGCCGGCGGCTATGGCGGCTTCGATATCGTCGATTGTCAGCGGAGCGTGTTTTTTCAGCCGCACCGGCCTTGGCGGACGCGCGGATGGTTCGGCGGCCGGAAGCGCCGCGATGCCCGCTTCCAGCAACTGCGCGACCGCGTCTTTCAGTTTCTGGTTGCGGTGAACGGCGCGCAGCTTGACGCGGCGCATCAACTCGTCCGGCAATTCGAGGGTCGTTTTCATACTTCTGTACTAGGCCTTGCTCCGCTCGAAGAGCGGAAAGCGCCCGGCGTTTGGACAGAACTCTTCGTAGCCTGTCGCTTTGCCTTCCGCGAGCCAGTGACGGCACCGTTCTTGCGCAGCGCAAGCTGCGCAAATCCGCTCGGCCAATGCAATCTCGGCTCGGTAGCCGGCGGCGGCGGCGGCGGGGGGTGTCATACCCCTGCGGCTCATCACTTCACCTATGAGAAGCGGTCTATCGTCGCCTAGCGAGCGCCACAGGCGTGTAGCTGCCTGAACGCCGAGTAGAGCTATTGCGACGACGATCCCGAGCAACGCTGCATTACCAATTATTACTTCCATACATCCCTCCCTATCGGATCATTATGGTTAGGGGCACTGCGCCCCAGCCCAGTTTTCAACCTGGAATACCCAAGTGCCAGACTTTTTCCTTGTCCTATCAACAAGTAAGGAAGCAGTTGATTAATGTTAGATGGCGGTGACAAATCTGTCAACACGAACTATTGACATAAATCAAACGTTGTGTAAAATTATTGTACCGTTTAATGAAATTTATAATATCGATAGTGAATCGATAATTGTGAAATCACGCCACACAAGAGAATCAGTTACCGAGGAAGTGGGTGACGCAGACGCGCCCGCGACGCCAATTGGGTCGCTCTCACGTGGAATCAGGATTGTAGAAACCCTTCTGGGCGCCCCCGCTCCACTGGGGCTTTCAGATGTCGCTGCTGCCTCCGCTTTGGATAATGCGACTGCACACAGATTGCTCAAGGTCCTAATTGAGCATGGCTACGTTGTCCGCGACGATGCTACCAAGCGGTACATGCCCGGCCCCCGGGGCCTCGCCCCGCTGGAGCCCTTTCACCCGTTGAATGAGTTGAGAAGGGAAGCGGCCTCACTGCTTCAATTGGTCCGCAACCAGACGGGTGAAACAACAGCGCTGATTCTATTCATTGGGTTGGAGCGTCTGATCGTCGAGGTGTCTCGCGGAAAGCACCCATTGGCTCCGTACTACGACACGTGGTTGCGTAGTCCCTTACATGGGTCGGCTTCGGGAAAGATCCTGCTTGCGCATCGCGACCCCAACGATCGTAAGCGAGTATTGGGTCCGGGTCCGTACCCTGCTGTTACGTCGGCGACGATCACGGAGGTCGATGTCCTCGCGCGGCATCTGACCGAGGTTGCTCAGAAGGGTGTGGCAATTGCGCGCGGCGAGTCATTCGTCGGGCTTACAGCGGTCGCGGTGCCGCTGTTCGCCGTCGACGTTCTTGCCGGTTGCTTGGTCGTGACGGGAAGCAGCGAGTCGTTTCCACCGGGCAGAGATCCGGAACTGCATGCTGCCCTGAAAAGCACTGCGGAATTGCTTGCGGTCAGCGCCCCTTCGCTTCGGGCCTTGCGACACATGTTCGGGTACTCGAACGGGTCGGCATCAGTGCGGGCTGCATGATAAAGGGTTGGTACGCGAGTCTAACCACACCGATGTAATGTAAGGAGAATACGGCATGGCGAGAGACGCGAATCAGTGGGAATCGGCTCCCAATCTACCAGAGGATCATTTCATAAGTGCTGCAACGTATACCGACGAAACGATTCTTAACGAAGAGCGCGATCGCATCTTCCACAAATGCTGGAAGTTTGCCTGTCATGAAAGCGAGCTCCCAAATTCCGGCGACTATCGCACGCTCGATCATGCGGGCGTGCCGATTGTTATCATACGCGGGGAAGACCGACAGGTACGCGCATTCATCAATTCGTGCTCCCATCGAGGCTCGCTGATTGCGACAGAGTTGCGCGGGAACGCGAAACGCCTCACCTGCTTCTTTCACCTATGGTCTTACGATCAGAACGGCGACTGCGCACATATCACACGACCGGAGGGATACCAGCGCTGCGGTGTGACGACCGACAAGATGGGGCTGCGCGCAGTGAAGGTCGTCTGCCGACTGGGGCTGGTGTTCATCAATCTCGACGATTCTTGTGAGAGCTTCGACGATTTCGTCGGCGATGCAATGCACGATCTCGAGGCGCCCATGGGTACGGTCGATCTCGAGGTATTTCATCTTCATCGGGTGACCATGCGCGCCAATTGGAAACAGTGGCACGAAACCAATATGGAGCTCTATCACGAGTGGGGCCACGTCGTTAATCGGACGACGAGCGTCGCCGTGCCCGGATACCATGAGCGGAAGTGGAAGATCCATCCGAACGGGCATGGATCCTTAGATCCGTTGCGCGTGCGCTACGATAATTACCGAGGATGGGATTCAAGGGATTCGCTGATTCTGCCCGGCCTGGCGCCAGCGGAATTCAGGGTCGTGGATCTTTTCCCAAACACAACAGTGATCATTCGCGGGACGGTCATCCGCATCGATACCACGACTCCTGTCGCCCCGGGGCTCACCATCCTTGAGCAACGCGGATTGGGCGTGAAGGGCGAGAGCGCCGAGGATCGGCGCGTCCGACAGACGCACCACAATCAATTCTGGGGTCCCTTTGGGCGCAACCTGTCCGAAGACGTAATCTTCGTCGAAGCTGTCGAGCAGGCCAATCGCCGCGGCGGCGCCCGCCATGGAATCATTGCCCGCCATGAAAATCTCATGTCGCAGGACGACGAAATCATGCGCGCTTATTACCGCGTGTGGAGCCGGCACATGGGGAGAAGCGCCAGTGATCCATATGGCGTTCGAAACTCTTCTAGAGTGAAAGTTGCGGCCGCATGACTCGAGACGCATGGAAGCAATCACAATGAATACGTCTAACGAGTCAATCCGCGAATTTGTCGCGAGCACCTGCCTCCTGCTTGACGAGGAGAATTTTGATGAATTTCTGGAGCAGTGCGCGCCGGATTTCACCTATCAAATAGTGGCGCAGAGCCCCGAGCTCCCGCAGCCGATGGTGTGGCTGGAACATGACCGCGGCGGGATGCTTGAAATGTTCAAAATGATCCCGAAGCACGTTCGAATGAAGGGGGTTATCTGCCGGAACATAAGCGTCTACCGAATCAGGCAGCTTGACGATGGTCGCTCTGAGGTGTTGTCGCGATTGATCGCGTTGCACACGGACCCGGAGGGTGCATCGAAAGTAATTGCTGTTGGTAAGTATCTCGACGTAGTGGACAGTCGGTCGGAAAGCGTGCCGAAGCTGAGCGCACGCAAGGTTGAGCTGGAAACGCGTGTTTGGAGTCCCGGATTGCACGTACCGCTTTGATCAGAACGCAATCGATGCCGCTGACATCTAGACGGCGCATCGAGTGAGTCTTTTAATAACACTAGAAGGAGGGGCAAATGAAGGCAAGAAAGCTTAGTCGGCGGGAATTTTTCGCGGTTTCCGGTCGGTACGGGTTGAAAGCGGCACTTTTCGCCTCGGCGTCGGTGGCGAGCGGCGTACTGCCCGGGCTGAGGGAGTTCGTCGTTCGCGACGCAAACGCGCAGGCGGCAGCGAAATACAAGATTCGCTTCGGCGCGAGCGTGATCGCTCCCGCCAACGAGCTGCATCTTCGTACGGGCATCTACGAATTTGTCAAGTTGGTCGAGCAGAACTCAGGGGGGGAGGTGTCGATCCAGGTGATCGACAAGTCGCAAGCGTGCGCGGAAACTACGTGCGGCGACCGGGTCGTCAACGGCGTGTTCGACATGGGAAGCTCCTCACCGCAAAACCTCGGCACCGTCTTCTCGTACGCCGTCGCATTGGATTGGCCGTTTCTGTGGGCGGACCGCACCGGCTACCACAATTTCCTGTTCAGTCCCGAATCGAACAAGATCTATCGCGACGTCCTGCGCCGCGCCTATGGAATCGTGCCCCTTTACGGCAGCGGCGAGATGCGCAACGTGATGATGGGACTCAAGTACATCGACCGGCCGCCCATCACGTCGCCATCCGGCCTGGTCGGCGCCAAGATCCGGATCACCAACAGCGAGATGATCGCCAATTTCGCGAAGAGCATGAAGATGAATCCGATTCCCCTCGCGTGGACGGAGTTGCTCGAGGGACTCAAGTCCGGAGTGGTGGATGCGGCCGAAACGTGGCCCGGAGCGGCCACCGGCTTTGGCATGCACAGCGTGCTTGCCCAGGATGTGGCGGTCGGATTTTCGCCCGGATTCGAACTGATCTTCATCTCGGCCAAGGTATTCGACCGGCTGCCGGACAAGATCAAGCTCGTCATGCTCGAAGCGGCGGCGAAGGCCATGGAGTTCGGGCACCGGGGCGTGGAGGAGGCGCAGAACGCGCAGGTCGGCAATGGGCCCCATCCGGCACCTGATTCCGCCTACGCGAAAAGCAAGATCCGGCACGTGAAACTCACGGGGTCGCAGCTGGCGGAGTTCAAGGCGCTCGGCGGCGTGGATCGGAATCCAGGCCTCTACGGCGAAACACGCGCGAAGCTCGACAAGATCGCGGGCTTCGACGTTTATGGCGCGCTCAAGGATTTCCAGGCGCGTGTCGCCGGCAAACCGCTCCAGCCCGGCAAGTGGTGGGCGTAAGCCTGATGCCGCCGCTCGGTCATGCCGGGCGGCGTTCGGGCTGTCTTGAACTTTGCCGCGGGCATCCATGAGTACGGAAGATACGGAAATTGCGTACGCCGATGGGCAAACGAGGTCGTCCGAGGGGGGCAGGCCGATCTGGGCGCTTAAGAAAGCGATGCGCGGGCTGGACGAGGGCCTGGCGCGGATAGAGAACATCGTCATCCTCACCAGTTACGGCACGCTGATATTGCTCGTCGGGGTCGAAACGCTGCGGCGCGCGATCACGCAGCAACAGGCGGTGTGGGGACCGGAAGTCGCGCTCTACGCATTCATATGGTTGTCCTGGTTCTCCATGGCCCGGCATTGCCGCTACGGGACGCACCTCGCGTTTTTCGAACTGCGCACCCAACTGCCGATGGGCGCGCAGCGCGCGCTCGAAGCGCTCGATTGCCTGTTGTGGCTCGTACTGGGTGGAATCATCATTTTCACGTCGTACGGTGTAGTCGCCAACAACGTCCGGATGGGCCAGGTGGTGTTTGGCACGCACATCCCTTTAGCAGCCGTAAGCCTGGCCGTCCCGATCGGTTGGGGTTTTTCGATGGTGCGCATCCTGCAGCGTCTGTGGACAGTCGCGTTTTCTCGCGACTTTCGGAGAGAACCAGGTGCGGAGTTCGTCCTATAACGGACGGCCGGTGATTCGGAACAAGCAATGGCGTTAACGATAATTTCCGTCCTGGCGAGCGCGCTCTTCCTGCTGGGCACACCGATCGTGCTGGTAATGGCCGTGTGGGTCGCCGCGACCTCCTACTGGGTAGTCGACTTTCCGCTGGCAAACATGGGCCTCTCGGCCCTCGATTCGCTCAAGAGTTTCGCGTTTCTGGCCGTTCCGCTCTTCATCGCCACGGGGGACTTTCTCACCGCGGGCGGAATGTCCCAGCGGCTGATCGGGCTTTCAAAAAGTCTCGTCGCCTACCTGCCGGGTCGCACTGCGGCCACCACCGTGCTCGCCAGTGGTATCTTCTCCGCGGTAAGCGGATCCAATGCCGCGACCGCGGCGACCATGGGCCAACTCATCGGGCCGGAGATGCGACGCCTCGGCATCTCGCCCGGCCTTGCCGGCGCCATCGTAGCCGCCGGGGGAACGCTTGGTGTGATCATCCCCCCAAGCACAATCTTCATAATTTACGGCATCACCATGGGCGTGTCGACCGTGGATCTCAACCTCGGTGGCGTGCTGACCGGCATCGTGATGATGCTGTTTCTCATCGCGACTGCGGCGTATCTGACGCGGCGCGAGGAGCCGGCGCACCGCGGCCATGGTGACTTTCTGCGGACTGTCGCGCGGGAAACGGCGGGAGCGTACCTCGGTTTGAGCGCGATCGTCATCCTGTTTTTCGGACTCTATTTTGGATGGTTCAGCTCGACCGAGGCAGCGGGCGTGGCAACGATCTACTGCCTGCTTGCCGGCCTGCTCGTCACCCGAAAGATCACGTTCCGTTCGGTCCCCCAAGTTCTGCAGGCAAGCGCCGCCATTACAGGGATTATCGCGCCGATGGTCGCGTTCTCGCTCCAGTTTCAGCAGATCCTATCCGTCATGGACATCCCGGCTGCGATTCAGGAGTGGCTCATGCAGATCGGCAACGCCTACGGGCACTTCGTGACCGTGGCAGCGATGATGGGTCTGATCCTGTTCGCTGGATGCATTACGGAATCGGTCGCCGTGGTCCTGATTCTCGGACCGGTCCTCGCCCCTGTCGCCGCTGCGCTCAACATCGACCCCGTTCATTGGGGCATTATTTTCACCTTCGGCACCTCGATCGGTTTTGTTACGCCGCCCTACGGACTCAACTTGTTCGTGACTTGCGCGGTAATGCAGATTCCGTATGGGCAACTGGTTCGGGCGATCATGGTATTCATCATTCCGCTGCTGGTTTCTTGGGTCGTCGTGGCCGCGGTGCCTTGGCTGAGCTTGGCGCTCGTCCCGGTACGATAAGGCGTTTTCAAGACCGGCTTTGTGAGGAGGAAGTTGATATGTCTTCTTTAGCAGCTCCCAAACGCGCTCGCGCCGCGATCGTAGGGTCCGGAAACATCGGTACCGACCTTATGTATAAACTGCGCCGCAATCCCCGCTTCGAGCTTGCGCTCGTCGCCGGCGTGGATCCGGCTTCCGAGGGGCTCGCGCGCGCGCTCGAGCTTGGGATCGCCACCTCAACCGACGGCGCGGAGGCGGTTTTCGAGGACGGTCGGATCGACGTTGTGTTCGACGCCACCTCGGCCAAGGTGCACGCAGCCTATGCGCCGCGCTATGCGGATGCCGGAATTCTCGCGATCGATCTCACGCCGGCGAAGGTCGGCAAGAGCGTGGTGCCATCGGTCAACCTCGACGGCAACGAGAAGGCGACGAACATCAATCTCATCTCCTGTGCCGCGCAGGCTACGGTACCGATGGTGCGCGCGGTAACCCGCGTTGCCGCGGCGAGCTATGCCGAGATCGTAGCTACCGTGTCGAGCCGCAGCATTGGGCCGGGCACGCGCCAGAATCTCGAAGAATTTACGCACACCACTTCCAACGCATTGGCAGAGATCGGCGGCGCGGACCGCGGCAAATCTCTTGTAATCGTCAATCCGGCCGATCCGCCAATCATTATGCGCAACACAGTTTATGTCGTTGTTGGCAAGGACGTCGATATGGATGCAATCCGCAAATCCGTGCTCGAAATGGTTGCCTCCGTGCAGCGCTACGTCCCCGGATACACCCTATTGGTCGAGCCGTTTCTGCGAGGCGATCATGTCATGATCGGTCTGGAAGTGGTGGGCGCGGGAGATTATCTGCCATCCTACGCGGGGAACCTCGACATCATTACCGCGGTCGCGGTCGCGGTTGCGGAAAAACGGTTGTTGCATTGAGTAAGCGTGGAGACACGGCTCGGTTGGACTTCGTCAATCATGGAGGTAAATGATGGCAGATATTACGTTCGTCGATGTCACGCTTCGTGACGGAAACCATACTTACGGGCATCGATTCACGCCGGAGATCGTGCGCCGGACCGCGGCCGCACTGGACGCTGCAGGCGTGGATATCATCGAAGTCGGTCATGGCGACGGCTTGGGTGGAAGTACGCTGCATGTGGGCCAGGCGGCTGCGTCGGATGAGGAACTCGTAGCAGCCGCGGTGTCCGCCGTAAAGCATGCCAAGGTCGCGATTCTAATGCTCCCTGGCTTTGGCGTGTTCAAGGACCTCGAGATGGCGGCGCGGCTCGGCGTGAAGGTGGCCAGAATTGCGTGCCACTGCACTGAAGCCGATACTACGGAGCAGCATCTCCGGCGTGCACGTGAACTCGGAATGTTCACCGTCGGCTACCTTGTGTCGGCCGGGATGACGTCAGCCGAGCGGCTCGCAGAAGAAGCTGCGAAGCTCGAGTCTTATGGGGCCGGGTACGTGAATCTTGCGGAGTCGCAGGGCCACCTGGTTCCCGCAGAAGTCGCCGAACGCGTCAGAGCGGTCAGGAAGGCAGTGAGCATCCCGATCGGTTTTCATCCGCACAACAATCTCGGTCTAGCCGTTGGCAATATCCTCGCGGCGATCGACGAGGGCGCTTCGTACATCGACGGCAGTCTGAAAGGATTCGGCGGCGGAGCCGGAAACGCGCAGACGGAAGTTGTGGTGGCTGCGCTGAAGCGTGCCGGGCATGAAGTTAGGACCGATCTTTTCGGCATACTGGATGCGGCTCAGACCTTTCACGCTCTCGTCGCGCCTCATCCCATGCCGGTGATCGATAACGATTCGATTATGATGGGGTACGCCAATGTCTACGGCGGTTACGTGCTTCCAGTGAAGCGGGCCGCCGCGGAATATGGATGTGATCCGCGTGACCTAATTCTGCGACTGGGGGAGCGCAAGGTTGTCGCGGCGCAGGAAGACGTCGTGGTCGAGGAGGCGAAGCGGCTCTCGCAGGAGCGCCGTAAGGCGGCCTGAAATTGCGTGACGTCGGCTGACGCCACTGCGCGCCTGCACGCGCGCAATAGAGCCTTTGAGTTCACTGTAGAGCACGGAGAGTCCCTACTCTTCGCTGGCCTCAGGCAGGGCATTGGCCTGCCCTATGAGTGCGCCACCGGAACTTGCGGGACGTGCAGAGCCAATGTGGTCGACGGCTCTATCAACGATCTGTGGTCCGATGCACCGGGTCGGCGGTGCCTCAAATCGCGCGACGACGTATTGCTGTGCCAGTCCACGGCACCTGCCGACGTAAGCCTAAAGGTGACTGCCTTCGTTCACGAACCGGCATCTTGTCGCCATGTGCCGCGCAGATGCTTTGGATTGATCAGTCAATGCAGTCGGCTTACCGACGATGTCATCGAAGTTCAAGTAGCGCTCGATCACCCTTGGAGCTTTGACGCAGGGCAATTTGCGGCGGTTCGGCTAGAGGGCGTTCCTGGCTACCGCGGCTACTCGATGGTCAACTTCGAGAGCGAGGCGGAGCTCCTCACCTTTGCAATTAAACGCAAACCCGGCGGTGCTTTTACTGAATGGTTGTTTGGAAATGCGCCCGAAGGCAAACGACTGGAGCTATTCGGACCGTTAGGCAAGAGCACGTTTATACCGAACGCTGAGCGCGACATCCTGATCATCGCCGGGGGGAGTGGTATCGCCGGCATGATGTCAATTATAGAGTGCGCCCGCCAGAGTGGCTTCCTGGACCGCAACTCGATTCGGGTCTTTTACGGCGTCCGGAAAACAAAGGATGCGTTTTATCTTGACGAACTCTCTGCCCTGCAGGACGCGTTCTCACCTCAGTTGCAGGTTGTATTAGGCATGTCAGAGGAATCAGAGAGTGTGCAAATACGCGACCGAAATCCACGGATTGAGACCGCGCGCGGTCTGGTGCACGAAATCGCAACACGCCGGATGAAGGGGCAGTTAAGAAACGTACAAGCATATGTAGCCGGCCCTCCGCCGGCAGTAGAGGCGGCGGTTCGCAGCCTTCTATTGGACGCACGGCTTCCCGCAGATAGGATCTGTTATGACAAGTTCAGCTAATACGGCCAATTTCAAAATCCATGTGTGCCGAGTCGAGGAAATCCCGCAGAACGGGATGAGAGAATTCGCTCTCGCGGACGGGAAGCAGGTGCTTGTCCTAAATTGTGACGGCGAGGTGTTTGCGTATCAGGCGAAGTGCCCGCATCAGGACGTCGCCCTCTGTGAAGGTTTGTTCGATGGGCACGTACTGACCTGCCATCAGCATCTCTGGCAGTGGGATGCCCGGACCGGCGAGCCGCTCGGCCCTGCCGAGTTGCCTTTGCATAAATTTGACGTCAGTACCGAAGACGGCGCCGTGAGTTTTAGGACACCGGATGCTCTTGAAGTTGCCCCGCTCTTCGACGACGTCTAGCCGGATACCCTAGACCACATCTACGCTATGGCGCGATGGGCGCAATGTTGGAATGGCGCCAGTCCGTATATGCGGCGATGCGCCGTTTGCCACAATTGCAACGCGATACCTAGTGGGGGCGGGAGCGCCAAAATTCTCCCTGTCCACGAATCCTTTGACCTCACATAAGAAGTCATAATTGGCAAATCTGTTCAGGAGTCAAGCAAGCGCTCGCGCCCGGACCTGGACTATCAATAGGCAAAGTTTGCAATCAGAGGGAACGCCAGATTCGGGGTACAGTTGGCTCGTCGCCGCAATCACCCTGCTTGTCGCCTCAGTGAGTTTTGGAGCGGTGACGTCGATCCCCATCCTCCTGAAGCCGATGACAGCGGACCTGGGATGGAGCCGAAGCGCCGTATCGTTTGGGCATACCCTGGCCATGTTTGGCGCGGCGGTGGGCAGTCTGTTCCTCGGACGCTGGCTCGATCGATATGGTTTCTTTCGCATTGCGCTTGTCGGAGCATTGGCCACCGGTCTTGGCCTGGTCGCGGCGAGCGCCGCGACGCGAATGTGGCAGCTATATTGCGCGTATGGGCTATTGGTAGGCGGTCTGGGTCAGGCGGCTTTTTTCGGTCCGCTCGCTGCGGCGGTAAGCATGTGGTTTGAGCGCCACCGCGCACTCGCGATTTCGATCGCTACCAGTGGCCAAAGTGTTGGCGGTCTCGTTGTCCCACTAGTGCTTCGGTCTGGCGCAGAGGAATTTGGATGGCGACAGGTTTTGCAGATGTACGGGGTATTCGCAGCGCTCACGCTCACAGTTTGTGCGCTTGTATTTCTGCGCGATCCGCCGTTGCGGAGGGCTTCGTCAGCAGCGATTGCAGCGAATGCCGCTGTTTCGCCCGAAGATAGCCTAATCCGGAAACGGGACTTTATCTTCCTCGCGATCGGACTCGCACTTTCCAATTTCGCCAACTTTGTCGTCATGGGCCACGTTACCGCCTTCGGTGAAGAATCGGGACTGTCTCCCACCAATGCGGCTGGAATCCTTTCGGTGCTGCTTGGCACGACTCTTATTTCCCGATTTAGCTGGGGCTATTTCGCGATTCACTTTGGCGAATACCGCATGCTCGTAACGGCATCGTGGTTGCAGGTACTCGGAGTCGCAATAATTGCCGGGCAGTCGAGTCATGTTTGGATCTTGATTGCCGCAGCAGTGATTGGCCTGAGTTTTGGCGCCTATCTTCCTGGATACGCAGTAATGGTGCGAGACATGTTCCCGGCGGAACAGGCTGGTCGGCGAATTACGGAGATCTATTTCTTTGGGTTCATCGCGGCAGGGCTAGGCACTTGGTCTGGTGGACTAGTGCATGACCATTTCGGGGGGTATCGACTGGCTTTTCTGTGCGCGCTCGTAGGTAGTGCACTAGCACCGTGGGTGCTCTTTCTCCGGCGAAGTTCGCTGAGACGACTGGGTAGTTCGGAATCCGGCTGCTCTGTGCGATCGTAATCCGACCAAATCCTTGTTAGACATTCCCGTGGCGGAAAGCCTTTGCCCGAAGGAAAACTTTGGGCCGGTTTTCGCCTTTGCCTAAAGGCCAAGCTCTTTGCGGTCTACTTCCCGGAGCAATGCAAGCATTTGCGGGTACGACAAATCATCGTTCACTTGAACTTCATAACAGTGACCGTCGCGCATCTGCTCCGCCGAGTAAATCCAGTCTATAGCATGTCAATCCGGTCTGGGACGCCGCGGTGCCGGCCGGTCCGGCGGTGACGCTGAACTGGACAGCGAGCAGCAATGCAACCAGCTACGAGGTCTATCGAGACGGGGCGAAGATTTACCCGGCCACCGGCACCTATGCAGGCATGACGTTTTACAACAACGTCGGGTTGACTTCGGGTCAGACTTACAGCTACTACATTCTCGCCAAGAACTCAGCGGGCTCGACGCAAAGCAACACGATCAGCGTTGGGCCAATGCCGTAGCACGCGCTGGCAGACTAGACGAAAGGACAGACAAAGAGCACGCCACCGAACGGTCTTACGAAACCAACTCGATAGAGATCCTGGCCCCACCCGCGGCCTCGCCAGGGTTATAATCAGCAACTGATCGGTTGGCTTGGGGAGTGCTTCCATGAACTATCGCGACATCATAAGCTTCGAGCCGGGCAAACGCAGCGGCAAACCCTGCATTCGCGGGATGCGCATCACTGTGTACGACGTGCTCGACTACCTTGCGTCGGGTATGAGTGTCGAGGAGGTGCTGCGTGACTTTCCCTACCTGACGCGCGAGGACGTCCAGGCGTGTCTTGCCTACGCGGCTGATCGCGAGCGCAGCCAGCTCGTCGCCTCGGCGTGAAGCTGCTGTTCGACCAAAACCTCTCTCCGTTTCTCGCAAGCCGGCTGGCGAACGTCTTTCCCGGATCGGCGCATGTCCAGGATGTCGGCTTGGACAGGGCCGACGACGACGGCGTATGGAACTACGCCCGCGCCAATGGCCTCGTCATCGTATCGAAGGATTCCGATTTCCACGAGCGCAGCGTGTTCTCGGGTGCGCCGCCTAAGGTGGTGTGGATCAAACGAGGCAATTGCTCCACCGACGCTATCGAGCAATTGATGCGAACACATGGCCGTGACGTGAATAATCTGGCGCCCATGATGACGCGCGTTTTCTGATTCTTTTTTGAGGGGTGGCATAGGCGCGGCAAAGCCCTCCGCACCGGCTACGCGTCTGGTTTTCCGGCAAGAAGCAAATCGCGGTTGCGCCTCGGTGATCGCACAGTGTTCATACGGCCCCGCTTCTACCAATAAGCGAGCAACCGGCCTTTCGCCACTTTCGCTTCGAACCGCTTCAGCGGCAAGGTGCCCTTTTTTACGCACGCGCCGCTGGCGAGGTCGAATGCCCACTTGTGCTTGGGGCAGGTCAGTTCGCGGCCCGCCAGCGCCAGGTGCGGGATATTGGTGACCTGGTGCGGGCAGCGGCTGTCGTAGACGCGATAGGCGTCGCCCTCGCGGTAGACGAACAGTCCGCGGCCGTCGCAGTCCAGCCGCGCCGTCGCGCCATCGCCGATTTGCGCCGCCGGCGCGACCTCGTGCCAGCGCGCCGCGGCGCCGATGTTCTCCGGCCGGAACTCGGGCAGGTCCAGGGCGAGGATGACGTCCACCGCCCAGACGATTTTCGCCAGCCCCAGCGCCGGGAACGCCATCAGCAGCGCATCGAGCACTTCCATCGGGCTTGCCCCTTCGCGCAGCGCCCGCAGCAGGTACTGGCGCAGGCCGGTTTCGGTCTGCGCATAGACTTTGGTGATGACCGAGATCAGCGCGCGCGTCTTGGGATCGAGGTGCTTGCCGGTTTCCTTGAGGAACTTGAAGTAGTGCGGAACCGCATCGGACCGCACCTTGAGCAGATAATCCAGAGCATCGCTCATTGCATTGCGCCTATGGAAGATAAGGGATTTTCATTTTACCCGCGGCCGCAACCCAGGGTAGGCCAGTCCGACGCGTCATCAGTCCGCGCCGACGCGCTGGTAGTAGCGTGCGCGGTAGATCAGGCGCCGGCGCAGGGGCGAGTCGGTGAAGGGCGTGCGCGTGTGCAGGATGTTGTTGCTGAGGAGCCCCATGCCCGGCTCGAGCCGGCCGCGGAACACCCAGGGGGAGGGCGCGCCGAGGATGTCTTCCAGCGCCGCGCGCGCGGCGTGGGTGGCGGCATCGTTCTTCCACTCGATGCTCAGCGCGCGCGCGGTGTAGCGCAGGTGCAGGATGCCGCCGGGATCTACCGAAAACACCGGGCCTGCCCGCGCCGGGCGCTCGACGCGCCCGCCCTCGATGCGCGCCGGGATGGTCATGGCATCGTGCGCCATCAGCGCGCGTATATGCTGCGGATTGCGGTCGCGCAGCAGGATGTAGGCGATTTCGTGGTCGAGCAAATCGTTCTCGCCGCCGGTTTCGGCGCGTGCTACGCAGTGCAGCAGCACGGCGCGCACCGTGCGCTCGCCGTAGTAGCCGTCGGTGTGCCAGTTGATGCCGCGGTTGGTGTACGGGATAAATTCACCGCGGGCGCCGTGCGGGGCGACCGCGAGGGGCGAAATGCCGTCGTCGTCGGCGAGATAGTTGGGATCGAGGTCGGAGAGGCCGAGTTGCAGACCGAGCCGGCGCGGGATTTCCTTGTCCGGATCGCCACCGGCTCTGCTCGCGTAGACCGCCATGTTGGCGCGCTCGCAGTGCTCGATGAGCGCCTGCCTCTCGCCCGCGCTGAGCGCGCGCGGGTCGCGCACTTCGACCGTGAGTTCCGCCAGCGACTTCGGGAAACGCGCGAGCTTCGCCGCGCGCCAGGCCTGATACGCGGCGTCGTCGGCAAGATCGAAGGCGGCGCCCGTTTGCGCATCCATGCGCCTGCTCATTCGCCGATGCTGCCTTCACGCCGGGGGCGGTGAACCTCGCCGGGGGGCGCGAACAGGCCTGCGAGCGTGCGCTCCAGCGCCTTCACCGCCTCGGGCGCCTCGATCTCCATGATCTGATCGATTACCCAGGCATGGTCCTTCTGCGGGACGATGTCGAGCAGCCGGCTGCCGAAAAAGCGGCGGAAGCCGAAGTCGGGTCCCTCCTTTTCGTCATAGGCAAAGCCGGCGTAATCGGCGCCGCGCAGGTTGGCGAGGGCTATGAAATGGCGGTGGCAGCGCCCGGGCTCGGGCGCGGCGATCAGCATGTCGCGGTTGTCCTCGACCACCTCGGCGAGCTTCAGCGCGAGCGCGGTAGTGAAGGCGGCGCGCTTGCCGGCAGCTAGCGCGCGATAAGCGACGCGGTCGGCCGCGTGCAGCATGAAGGCGAGGTACTCGCACACGAAATCGAAGTACTGCGTGCCGATGTCGATGTCGAACTGCGCCGCGCGCATGCGCCGGATGGCGTCCTGCGACAGCTTCCAGCCGAGCATGGCGATGACGCTTGCCAGCTCGGCCGCGCTGCGTTCACGCCCCCCTCGATGGAAGTGGCTGCGGATGCGGATGGCCAAAGGGAGCGCCGTCCTATCGGCTAATACCCGCCTTTTCCGAACGGCTTGGGCAAGCCGGCGACGCGCGCGCCCTGCTTGGCCGGTCCGAGCGGAAACAGGTCGTAGAGCGCCTTGCTGTCGCACCCCGGCATCAGCGCGGCGATGTCTTTCAGCATGGTGCGGAAGTTTGGCGTCCGGCCGTGCTCCTGGTACTGGTCGCGCAGGTATTGCACCACCTTCCAGTGATCGTCATTCAGCTCGATGCCCTCGGCCTGCGCGATCACGCGCACCGCTTCCTCGCCGTACTCGGGCGCGAGCAGATAGCCTTCCGCATCGGTCTCCAGTTCGGCGCCATTCACCACATAAGCCATGTTGCGATCCTCCGTCTTGTCGATCCGCCGGTCGTCCCGGCGTTTGAGATCCTCCAGGCCCTACGCCTTGCGGATAAAAAATTCGTAGTTCCCCGGCGCCACTTCCAGCTTGGCTACGAGTTCGAGCCCGGTCGCTTTTACCCACGAGTTGACGTCGTCAGGCGTGCCCGGACAGTTGCTCACCAGCAGCAGGACTTCGCCCGCCTTCATGCCGTCGAGCAGCTTCTTCGCCTCGATGATCGGACCGGGACAGCTAACGCCGCGGATATCCAGCGTTACGTTCGCTATCGGCCGCGCTGCCCGGCTCGCGCCGCGCCTGATGGTGTAGGCCACCCTGAGGCCGCCGAGCTTGTCGGTGGCGATCACCTCGTTGCCGGTATGCCGGCTCCAGGCGAACAGGTCGTCGGGCGTGCCCGGACAGTCCGAAATCAGTTGCATCACCTGCCCCGGCTGCAGGTCGTCGATCACGTGCTTGGCGCCAAGCAGCGGCGCCGGGCAATTCAGCCCGCACAGATCCAGCGTGACCAGGGGTTTATTGGAATTCTTTTCCTTGCTCATGGCGTTTCCTCTCGCTTGTGCGAACATTCCGGCGTTAAACCGCGCGCCCATCACGAACCCACGGCGCCGGCCGATTTGTGCGGGATGAAAATTCCGCAGCCGAGCTTACGCCCCGCTCCCAGGCCCGCCGCCTGCATCCCGAGCGAATGCTCGGGCGAGAGTTCGTGCAGCATCAGGCTGAAGCCGACGATCTCCGCGCCCTCGGTTTGCGCGCGGCGGATCCTGCCGCAAATCACTTCGCATCCGATCCCGGCGCGCGCAAGCTCGGCGCTGACGTCGCGCTGGAACCCGGCCTCATCGGGGCTTCCCGTGGCGACGAACTGGGAATACAAGGTAGCGTGGGCAAACAACTGCCGCAAGCGCGCGCCGCCGACCTCGACGCCCTTGCCGAGAGCCAGGCGCGCGCCCGACAGCGCGAACGACTGCTCGGCACGCTCCCGCGGCAGCCGCAGCATGAGCCGGGCGCGCTCGCCGAGGTGGATTTCGCCTGCAAGCGCGCGCGCGCCGCGGATCGGATGCACCCCGGCATCGGTCTCGGCCGCCAGCCAGTCGAGCCGCTCGGCGAGCAGCCGGAATAGCTGCCAGCCGTGATCCGCGGGAATGCTAGCACCGCGCAGCGAAAATGCCACATCGACCATATCCATCGAGTTCATTGCAATATGAGGGGATATCCCCCGAGGAGACTTTCCCCTCAAGGGGGATCGAGACCTTCGGGGCGCCTCCCCTCATGTTCTCCTAAATCAGAGGCCGTTTCGGTTATTCTGAAATCGCCTGTTAGCTTTGCTCCTGCGTCTGTGACCAGGCGAGCAGGCCCCGACCCCAGCGTTCGGCCGTGCCCGGATCGATCTCGAAAATGGTGAAGCGCGCGCCGCGCTCGCGGATGCGCAGCCGCAGCAGCGGCATCCCGCCGGATTCGTACTCCACCTGGACCAGCTCGACCTCCTGGCCCCCGAACGGGCAGGTGAACTTGTCCAGACTCCGAATGGTGTCCATGGCGCGCGCTCCGCTCGTTACCGGCAGCTACTATGGCACCCGGCGCGGGACGCGCAAATCACCGCCTTGGAGGAGTGCCGGCTACTCCCTTCGGGTAGCTGCGGCCTCACCCGTCTGGGCGGGCCCGCCCCCCTGCCCGAGTAATGGCCGACGCTGGCGGCGCACCGTAACATCGCAAGCAAAATAAAATGTTCTCACTCTGAACGGAGGAAGAAGATGGCGAAAAAACCGCATGACACGCCGAACCTGGACCAGCTCGAATCGGGTCCCTGGCCGAGTTTCGTCACCGGCCTCAAGCGTCTGGCCGAAGACAAGGATGCCGCGGTCGACCTCCTCGGCCACCTGGAACATTCCTACGCGACCAAGAAAGGTTACTGGAAAGGCGGCACGGTCGGCGTCTACGGTTACGGCGGCGGCATTATCCCGCGCTTTACAGAAATCAAGGACGAGAACGGCAAGCCGGTGGACCCCGACGCCGCCGAATTTCATACCCCGC
>Ga0082335_1002873_pt1 | contig 30225 bp, 18 predicted proteins | sample Subgrocontami58m_FD_72375 | JGI IMG/M metagenome (GOLD analysis project Ga0082335, IMG submission 72375) | Subsurface groundwater microbial communities from S. Glens Falls, New York, USA - GMW37 contaminated, 5.8 m (SPADES assembly) (version 2) ...
AAAAGGGGGGGGGGGGGGGGGGGGCCCCCCCCCCCCCCGCCGATGCGATATGCGAAACGGATTCGCGGCGGGGTCGGCGACCCCGCCCTACATTGTGGTGCGTAGTGCGGTCAACCTGACCGCGCCTCCACCGACCGGGAACTGGGCCGAAATGCGCGGTCAGGTTGACCGCGCTACGGGCTTGCTCGCGCTCCGGTCCGACCTCTCTGGTTTTCAACTCTCAACTTTCAACTCGCAGTTGAGCCGCTCACACGCTCTCCAGCAGCTTGTTCAACCGCGCCACCATCGTGGTCGCGTCGTCGAGCAGCCCCGCGCTGATCAGCGCGTTGTCGAGCAACTGCTCGGCGACGAGCTTCGCGCGCTCGGGATGGTTCGTGTGGTTTTCGAACAGCCGCTTGATCACCGCGTGCCGGGGATTGATTTCCAGGTTCACCCGCAAGGGCGCGTCGGCGCCTTCGCGGTTCATCGCCTTCATCATCCGGCGCATGTGCGGTGACATGAACTTGTCGGCATTGAGTGCGAGCACCGGCGAATCGACGAGCCGGTCGCTGGCCTTCACTTCCGCCACGCGTTCGCCGAGCGTGTCTTTCAACCACGTCGTCAGCTTCTTCACGTCATCGTCGCCGAGCGCGCCTTCCGGCTTCGGCAGGTCCGACAGCTTCACGTCGGCATGGTCCGCGGCCTGGATCTTTTTGCCGTCGAACTCGCGCACGTTGTTCATCACGTACTCGTCGACCGCCTCGTAACAGAAGAGCACCTCGAGGTTGCGCGCCTTGAAGCCTTCGAGGTATGGGCCCGCCTCGATCGACGCGCGATTCGGCCCGATGAGATAATAAATCTCCTTCTGCTCGCTGCCCATCCGCGCCACGTAATCCGCGAGCGACGTCGTCTTGCCCTTCTCGGTGCGCGACGACTCGTACCGCAGCAATTTCGTGAGCTGGTCCTTGTGCGTGAAGTCGAGGGCCGCGCCTTCCTTCACGAAGTGGCCGAACTCCTGGAAGAACTCGTCGTAGGCCTCCGCGCGGTTCTTCGCCTCGTCCTCGAGAAACTTGAGAAACCGTTTCGTGATGACCCGGTTCAGTTTCTCGACGAGCGATTTGTCCTGCATCGTCTCGCGCGAGATGTTCAGCGGCAGGTCCTCGCTATCGACGACGCCTTTCAGGAAACGCAGCCACTCCGGCAGCAGGTCCTTGGGTTGCGCGGCGATCAGGACTTTCCGGCAATACAACGCGACCGTCGGCTCCAGCCGCGAGAGCCCGAGCTTCTCCGTGTTTTCCTTGGGCACGAACAGCAGCGCATTGATCGACAGCGGTGCGTCGGCGCTGAAGTGCAGCCGCAGCCGCGGCGCGTCCATCGCGTGGCCCTGGAACTTGTAGAACTCGGTGTACTCCTCCTCCTTGATCTCGTTCTTGTTGCGCAGCCAGAGCGCCTGGACCGTGTTGAGTCGCTTGCCGTTGACGTTGATCGGGAACGAAACGAACGCGCTGTAGCGGGTGAGGATTTCCTTCACGCGCCATTCCTGCGAGAACTCCGCGCAATCGTCCTTCAGCTCGATGACGATCTTCGCGCCGCGCCGCTGGCCCTCGGCCTCCTCGATGGCATAGCTGCCGGAGCCGTCGCTTTCCCACAGCAGCCCGGGCGCGTCCTTCCGCCACGAGTGCGTGTACACCTTCACCGTCTTCGCGACCATGAACGCCGAATAGAATCCCACGCCAAATTGCCCGATGAGGTTTACATCCTTGCCCGCACCCGCCTTCGCGGAAGCTTCGGCGGGCAAGCCTTCGCCGAGCGCCTTCAGGAAAGCCTTCGAGCCCGAGTGCGCGATCGTGCCCAGGTTTTCGACCAGTTCCTCCCGCGTCATCCCGACGCCGAAGTCCTGGATCGTGATCGTCTTCGCCTTGTCATCGGTCGTGACGTTGATTTCGAGGTCGAGCCGGTCGTCGAAGATTTCCTTCTCGGTCAGCTGCAGGTGCCGCAGCTTTTCCAGCGCATCCGCCGCGTTCGACACCAGCTCGCGGACGAAGATTTCCTTCTCGGTGTAGAGCGAGTGGATGACGATATCGAGCAGCTGCTTGATTTCGGCTTGGAACTCGAATTTCTGCGGAGCGGTGTTGGACATTGGGAGGTGGTTGAGATTTGAGAGTCGGAAAGGCGCAGAGCCCGCTACTTTAGCGGGTGGGTGGAAAAATCAAGCCGCCCATCGTACGAGTCTTTCCGTGGCGCGGGCAACCTGCCCGCGTTTCCTCGGAGCACGGGCAGGTTGCCCGTGCCACGGTCGCGCGGTGCTACGTGCTTTCCGTCGCCGGCCTTTCGACGCGGATTCGCCGCGGCCGTTCGGCGGTGACCTCGGTGGCGGTCACCCGGTAATCGCCAATCGAGAACGTGTCGCCGCGCCGGAGCGGCTGGCCGCGGTTGCGCTCCGCCCACATCGCCACCGTTTCGCGCGGCTGCCACTCGAACGCCCAGCCCGTTTCCGCCTGCAGCTCGCGCATCGTGAACAGCCCGCTCACCACGATGAGCGTGTCGGTGTGCTCGAAGACCGGCCCGCGGCCGAGATCGAATTCGTCGCGGATGTCGCCGACGATTTCCTCCAGCACATCCTCGAAACTCACGAGCCCGGCGGTCTTCTGATCGTGGTCGAGCACGATGGCGAGATGCACGCGCGACGTGCGAAACAGCTCGATCATCGTGTGAATCGGCGTCCTGAGGGTGAACGTCAGCACCGGCCGGATCAGCGGCTCGAACGAGGCATCGGGGCCGAGCGCGATTGTTTGCCACAGCCACTCGCGCACGAGGACGATGCCCTTCACGTCATCGAGCGAGCCTGAGCACACGGGAAACCGGCTGAACCCCGCGACCTGGGCCACGCGGAAATTCTCCGTGAGCGGCTTGTCGAGCCAGAGCGCCACGATCTGATCGCGCGGGCGCATGGTTTGCTGGGCCGTGACCGTGCGCAGCCGCACGGCACGCACCATCAGCCGGTTGATCAGCGCATCGCCCGGATGCGAGTGTCGCGCCTGGCTGAACACGTATTCGAGTTCCTCGGCGCTGAACGAATGCTCGCCCTCGCTGTCCGGCTGCAGGCCGGCCCAGCGCAGGATCTGGTTGGCCGATTTGTTCAGCAGCCAGATGAACGGGTAGAAGATATACTGGAAAATCATCAGGGGCGCCGAGAGCCACAGCGTGGCGGGCTTGGCGTGCTGAATCGCGAGCATCTTCGGCGCCTGCTCGCCAAAGACGATGTGGAGGAAGGTGATCGTCACGAACGCCACCCCGAAGGCGATCGAGTGAATCACGGTTTGATCCGTGATGCCCCACTGGAGCAGCCACGGCGTCAGCCGGCGCGCGACGAACGGTTCGCCCACCCAGCCGAGCCCGAGGCTGGCGAGCGTGATGCCCAGCTGCGTGGCCGAGAGCGCCGAGTCGAGGTTCTCGGTCGCCTTCAGCGCGAACTTGATCTTCCAGCCCCCGTGCTTCGCCAGCGGCCGCAGCTGGCTGGCGCGGACCTTCACGAGCGCGAACTCGGCGGCGACGAAGAAGCCGTTGGCGGCCACCAACGCCAGGACCAGCAGGATTTCGAAAACGAATTGAAGGCTCTCCGGCATCGGCTCCGGCAGATCGTGCGGCGGAATTCCGGTGGGACAAACGATTTCGACGGATTGGCAGGCGGGGTCCCAGGGCGGCGTCATTTTTGGAGGGCCCGCCTCTGTGCGGGCCGCGGACGACACGGAGGTCGTCCCTCCAGAATTCGTAAGAATGACACCGCCCTGGGCGGATCCATCCTTGCCCGTTCCCAGCGTGGCTCGTGGCCGGCGAACTCAACCTCAACCAGCATGCGCCTAGACCGAAAAATTATGCGGGAAGCCATGGTCATGCGGAAAGCGCAGGCTTGGCAATGGCCGGCAATGTGCTCCAACCTGCGGACGTGATGCATTCGATGCGGGCCAAAGTGCCGTTGGGACGAATCTGGCTGCTGCCGTTCGTCGCGTTCTGCATCGACACCGCCTCGGCTCAATCGGCGACCACCGCGGCGGTTGGCGCGATCCGGCTCAACCTCGCAGCCGGCACGAGCACGGCGCCGGCCGTGACCGCTTTCGCGCTGCCGTTCGAGGGGACGGGCACGGGATCGAAAGTCGGGCGGATTCGTTCCGTCGCGAGCGACAGCCTCGCCATCACCGGGGCGAATTGGCGGGCGGGACAGCTCGCTGATCCCGCCAGTCCCTATGCGCTGCGTTTCCTGTCGGGCGGCGCCGCGGGCCGCGTCGCGCTGATCATCGGAAACACGACGGACAGCGTGCGCTTTCGCGCCGCGGATCTGGCGGGGCTGGCGATGGCGGCGGGCACGGCTGGAGATTTGGTGGAGGTATTTCCGACCGAGACGCTCGGCTCCCTGTTCGGCTCGGGCACATTCATCGGCGGTCCCGATCCATCGGTGGCGGACATCGTGTATGTCGGCGCGCACACGCAGGACGGCTATTACTACAACACCACTCGCAATCAATGGCGCCGAGCGGGAGGCCGCGCGGCGGCTGGTGGCGGCACTGCGGCGATTCTGCCGCACGCCGTCCTCCAGGTGGCGCACATCGGGCCCGCGAAGACGATCACCCTCGTGGGCCGCGTGCCCGCCACACCGTTTCACGTGCTGGTGGCCAGCGGCGGCAACACCTACACGCATTCCGGATTTCCGACCGAGGTCACGCTCGCCGGTTTCGGCCTGGAGCGGCGCCTCGCCGACTGGGTGTCGAGCGCGACGGCCCAGCTGGCCGATCAAGTCTCGTTTCCCACCGCGACCGGGTGGGTGACGGCGTATCACAACGGCATCAACTGGGTGGATACGGCCCGCGGTACCGTGCAGGACAACACGGTCATCGGCGGGGAGACGCCGCTGCTCATCGGCCGCACCGGCGCGGCGGTCGGGTTCACCGCGGTGGTGCGGGCCGTCCCATATTCGCTCTGACCGATGAACCTGCGCTGCCCTTTCCTGCTGGCCCTGGTGGCGTCGCCGCTGATCGGCCAGCCGCTGGAGAACTTCTCCAACCTCGTGCGCCCGGGGGAAACTTTCTTTGCCGGTGACTGGGCGACGCGCGGAGAACAGCCGGCCGCGACGCTCCGGCAGGCCAGCGGCGCTTTCGAAATCAGGGGTACGAACAACAGCCGCAGCTACGTCGACATCTACCGCGCCGCTGGCGGCACCTATTTTTCGATTGGATCGAATCGCTACCTCGCGGTGTCGGCGATGCCGCTGGCGGGCAACCAGGGCGGGTTCTTTCGCGTGCTCCTGCTCGATGCCGGCGGGAGGATCGCCAGTGCGACCTTCCTGCTCCCGGATTTTTCCGCGGCGGGTTTCCGGACGGTGACGCAACCGCTATCATCCGCTCCGGGATTCGATTTCAACGCGATTGAGCGCATCCGGATTTCCGGCGACGTGGCGCAGGGCGCGAGCGACTTTGCCTTCGCGTTCGACGATCTGGCCGCCGTGCCCACCGGGCCGGTCGTGGACGGAGCCCTGCGCAATTTCTCCGCGCGCAACCAGGCCGGCACCGGCACGAGTACGTCGATGATCGGATTCGTGATCGAAGGCGGGGCGGGCAAATCGGTGCTGTTGCGCGCGGTGGGACCCGGACTGGCCCCGTTCGGGGTGGCCGGATTTGTGGCGGATCCGCAGTTGCAGGTATTCCGGGGCAATCTCGCCATCGCGGCGAACGACAACTGGGGCGGCGACGCGGCCATCGACAACGCGTTCCGCCGGGTGGGGGCATTTGCCCTGGCGGCGGGGGGCCGGGATGCGGCGATCGTGACGACGCTCAACCCCGGCGCGTACACGGCGCAGCTCGGCGGCACAGGGGTCGGGTTGCTGGAACTTTACGACTTGGACGAAGCGCCCGCGAATCAGCGGCAACGCTTCACGAACCTCGCGGCGCGCGGTGTCGTGGGCACGGGGGCGGCGCAGTTCACCGCGGGCTTTGTGATCGATGGAGCCATGGCGCGAAGATATCTCCTGCGCCTCGCCGGACCCGCGCTGGCCGGCGTCGGCCTGGGCTCCGGTTTCGTGGCCGATCCGCGCTTGCGGCTGACGCGGACGGTGGGTGGCAGCGATTTTCTCGTGCGGGACAACGACGACTGGCAGACCGGGAACGACGGTGCCCAATTGAGCGACGCGGCAGCCAAGGCCGGTGCTTTTCCTTTCCCCGCCGGCAGCCGCGATGCCGCCATGCTGATTACGCTGCCGCCGGGCACTTATCTGGCGGCGGCGACGGCGACCGCCAACCAGACCGGGTTCGCGTTGCTGGAAATGTACGAGATTCCGTGGTGAACGCCGAATGGCGCGGGGTGAAGGCACCGCCGCCCCTGCACCCCGGCGAGATCCATGTGTGGCGGGCCGCGGTCGAAACCAACGGCGGTCCGCGGCACGAAGCGGTGCTTTCGGCGGCCGAGCGCGAACGGCTGGAAAAGTTTCGGGCGCCGATCGATCGTCAGCGCTATGTCACCGGCCGCGGCGTGCTGCGACGGCTCCTCGGGACCTACATCGGGCGGCCAGCGCACGAACTGCAATTCGACACGACGGCGGCCGGGAAGCCGTTTCTCGTGCAACCCGCGGGCGGTATCGACATCCGCTGCAACGTCTCGCACTCCGGCGATTTCGCGCTGCTCGCGTTTGCGCTGGGGGTGGAGGTCGGCGTGGACGTGGAGCATTGTCGGCGCGAAATCGATGGCCTCGAGTTGGCGGCACGATTTTTTGCCGAGGAGGAGGTGGCCGAGCTGCGGGCGGCGGGGCCGGACGTGCGTATCGAGCGTTTTTATACGTGTTGGACCCGAAAGGAGGCGTGCCTCAAGGCGGTGGGCGAGGGATTGCAGATCGAACTGCGGAGTTTCATGGTTGGCGGTGGCGAGGATTTCCGGCAGCTGACCGTGCCGTCCGCATCGCGGGAGCATCGCCACGACGTGCAAGTCTGGTCCGTGCCGATGCCCAGCGGATACCGCGCGGCGGTCGCGGCGGCCGCCGCTGGCCCCCTGCAACCGCTCCTCCTCGTGGGCCCATGACCCGCCGGGGCGCTGCAGGGCGGCGTCAATTTTGGAGTGCCTTAAACAGTTGCAGAGCGCACGCGCACCGGCATAAGACGCCTGGTTCGGAAGCGTGTTCCTGCTTCATCACTCCCATGGCAAATCTGCATAATCTCATGGCGCGCGCCTTCGCCGCCTCGCTTGCGTTGATGCTGGTTTCAATCGCGCCCGCCGCGAGCGAGACCTACAACGAATGGACGGCCCGACTGAAGGTGCCCGACACCAAACGCGGCTTGAACGACGATCCGGCGGGCGATGGCGTGCCGAACGTCCTCAAATACGCGCTCGCACTGGATCCGCTCGTGGCGACAACCAATCCCGTGCCAGCCGCGGAGGTCACGTCGGTCCAAGGGGCGGATCGGCTGGTGCTGAACGTGCGGAAGAATCCCGATGCGATGGGCATCGATTACATCGTGGAAGCCTCGCCGGATTTGGCGACGTGGTCCACGAGTGGATTGATCGTGCTGAGCAACACGAGCACGACGCTCTCGGTGGCGGACGGCACGCCGCTGACCACGGGCGTGCGCCGCTTCATGCGGTTGCGCGTGGCGCTGCTCGACCCGCTGCCGGGCATATTGAATTGGTCGCAGGTCACGGCCATCCACGCCGTGATGGATCGCGCGATCGCATCGTATCAGATCCCGGGAATCGTCTACAGTATCAAACCGGCCGGCAAGGACCCATGGCTGGACGCGCGGGGAGTTGCGGACACGACGACGCGGGCGCCGGCGTCGGCCAGCGCCCGTTTCCGGATTGGCAGCGCGTCGAAGACGTTTATCGGAATGGCCGCGCTTCAGCTCATCCAGCAGAAACGGATGGGCTTTGACGACCCGATCAGCCGTTACCTGCCGGCGAAGGTGCTCTCGAACTACAAGCGCGACGTCATCTCCATCCGCATGCTGCTGCAGCATACATCGGGAATTAACAATTATACGAACATCGAGGACGCCTGGGGCCTCCCCTACATCTTCAACCGCCAGCGCGTGTGGACGAACGAGGAGCTCGTCGAATTGATCAACGCCCGCTATGCCAAGGCTCCGGAGGATGGCGGCAAGGTGGCCGAACCGGGCCAGACGTGGTTTTATTCGAATACCAACACGGTCACGCTCGCGATGATCGTCGAGAAAATCAGCGGCCTGACGATCCGGGAATACATCACGACGAATTTTGTCGATCGGCTCCGCCTGCGCGACACGATTTATCCGGCGCCCGGCCTGTCCACGATTCCGGGAGAGCACCTCACCGGCTACATGGATTGGCAGGCCTTCACCGGCTCGACTTCGTTCCCGGCGGGGATGACCGATGTGACGATCTACGATCCGACCGGCGTCGGCCCGGCCGGCCCGATCATCTCCACCGTGCGCGACTTGAGCGTGTGGGTCGAGGCGCTGGCGCACGACGAAAGTTTGATCGGCGATTTCCGCCGGGGCCACGTCGACTGGCGCTACTTTGTCAACGCCGCGCGGGAAGGCGGCGCCGGCGTCACCTACGGCATGAACATCGCGCACGAGCCGGACGGCATCAACCAGGCCGATTACTTCATCGTCGGCCACCGCGGGCAGATTTCCGGTTACGACACCTCGATGATGTATTTGCCCGATAAGGACGTGGCCATCGTCGTGGTCTGCAACCGCTCGCTCCCGCCATTCGATCCTCGTTCTCCGAACAACTCAAACGAAGTCGCGCTGGACCAAATCGTGGCGCTGCTGTATCCGGATTTGATTGCGGCCAGCAAGATCAACGTCGGGGCCGCGGCCAGCCAGGCGACTCGCGCCCGGGCGGCGGCGCTGCAGACCGACGCAGCGACGGACGGGAGGCGCGCGTTCCGGGGGCCACTGACGGAGTATCGGTAAACCTGCCCGGAGGTGCATCGCCCGGGCGGTGCCGCGGAGCGTGGAAAAAAAAGACCGGAGCCGATTGGCTCCGGTCCGGGCGAGCGACGGTCGGGCGAGATGGCTCGCGTTATGATTTTGGCTTCGCCGGACGGGCATCCAGGGCGAGCAGCACGATCACTCCGACGATTGGCGTCAGCAGCAATGCGACCCAGAAGTTGCCCCAGAAACCGAATTTCGTGTTCTTGCCGAGGTAAGCTATGAGCAGCGTGAGCAGCACATAGGGCAGCATCGGCAGAAAGAAAGGCAGCACCATCGCATGATGCGGGCGTTCCCCGCGCGAAATTTATTTCTTCGCCGACTTGGCGGTCGCGGCTTCCTTCTCGGCGACCTGCCTGCCTTCCTTGAGCATCTCGGCGTAGTAGGTCTTCATCTTCTCGGGATTGAAGTCGAGCAGCGTGCCGCCGGTTTCGAAGTGCGCGACGAAGACTTTTCCGATCGCGTAGGTCGTCGCGCCCGCCATCGCCGGCATCGACGCCACGCCGATCGCCGTGCCCAGCCCCGGAATCGATTTCACCAGGCTCGAAATGAAACTCGCGCCGATCGGCACCACTCCGACCGAGCTGATGAGCGGCGCGATGAGATTCTTCACGCGGTGCTCGGAGAACGGCACGCCGTAGGCGCGGGACAGTTTCGCCACGAGTGTGATTTGGGTGGCGGTGATCCCCGCGATATCGAGGAGCGGGAGCGGGATCAATCCACAGCCAATGGACCATAACATCGCGTCCTTGGTGAGTTTTTCGGCTCTGTCTTTCGGACTGAGGACGACGGACGGTGTAACAACTTCTGGAGCGGTGAGTGGGGTGGCGGTTGCTTCCATAGAGCTTTGTCAAAATCCCTTCCGGGCAATTGCTGCAAGTCAAAAGGCGGGCAATCGTCGGCGACGCACCGCCGCCAAGCCGGCGCGGTCCCGCGGGTTATGCGTCTTGACCCGGAAATCCACCGAACCACAGTGGGCGGACGCCTACGTCACCTACCCGCAAGTTTCCGATTGATGTCATTGCTTACGCGTTATCAGGAGCGCTTCAAAGAGAATTGGCCGCGAATCCGGCTCGCGCTCAAACGATTTGCCGTGGTGGCGGGCATCCTCCTGCTGTTTCTCACCGCCTTCTTCTACAATCGCATCTTCATCAGCATCGATTCCGGTCATGGCGGCGTGATGTGGCGGCGCTTTCTGGGCGGCAACCAGATGAAGTACGACCGCTGGTACTACGGCGGCACGGACCTGAAGCACGTGTACGGCGAAGGCTTTCACATCATCCCTCCGTGGGATCGGCTGACGGTTTACGACATGCGGATCCAGCAAGTCCCGCACAGCTTCACCGCGCTCAGCAGCGACGGTTTGCCCATTCAGGTGGACCTGTCGATCCGCTATCGGCCGGTCGCGGCGGAATTGCCGATGCTGCACCAAAACGTCGGCGTCGATTACGTCGAAAAAATCGTGAAGCCGGAGGTGCAGGCGATGGTGCGCTTCGTGGTGGCCCAGTATACGCCGGACCAGATCTACACTTCCGAGGGCTTTCTGCTCAACATCATCAAGCAGGGCGTGCTCGGCGAGATTCTCGAGCACCACATCCTGCTCGATGACCTGTTGATCAAGCGTCTGACGCTGCCCGAGCCGCTGCGGTTGGCGATCGAGGGCAAACTCATCCAGCAGCAGCAAGTCCTCGAATACAAATACCGCCTGGAAAAGGAGGAGAAGGAGGCCGACCGCCGGCGCATCGAGGCGGCCGGCATCCGGGACTTCCAACTCGAAGTGATGAAAGGCGGGGCGTTCGATCAGTATCTTCGTTACGAGGGCATCAGCGCGACCCTGAAACTCGCCACGTCGAACAATGCCAAGGTCGTGGTCACCGGCGGCAGAGACGGATTGCCGGTGATCATGAATGTTTCCGACACGTCCCTCTCCCAGGCGCCGCCCGCCGCGCCGGCTGGCACCGTCCCAGCGGTGGGCGCGGAGCCAGGTCCGGCTCCCGAGGCATCTCGTCCGCCCCCTGAGCGATCGACGCCCGAGCGACCGACGCCTCCGCCCGCGAAGAAGTAGCCGGAGCGCTGAACATGCTCGCAACGCTCACATCCTCGCTCCGGGACGCACGCCGGGCCCGGTTCCTGCCCGCACTCTGGCTGGCGTTGCTGGGGGTCTTCGCCGGCGGGTGCGGTCCGCGCATTCCGCTCACCGAGCTGGACGTGACGGCGAAATGGCAGCTCATCGACTACCCTCCGCCCCCGCAGGGGCTCGCGGCTGAATTGCATGTTCTCGCCGCGCCGCATCACCTGGCCCCCGAAATTCTGAAAAAGTTCGAAGAGCTTTACCATGTAAAGATCCGCCTCGAGGCCGTCCGGGAGAGCGAAGTGATCGATGAACGCACGCGCACGGGAAGGTATGATGTCGTCATCGTCGCCACGTATCTCGTGCAGCAGTGGATCCGCGAAAAACGAGCACGACCGATCAACCGCGAGGCGATTCCGAATATACGGTATATCGACTCGGAATACTTTTCGCTGAAACACGATCCGGGCCTGAAGTATTCGCTCCCGCTGTATGAGACGGCGGTCGGCGTCGCGATGAACATGAAATATGTCTCCGGCCTGCCGTTGACGTGGCCGGAGTTCGCCGCGGAGACGGGCAACAAGTTCGCGCGCGGGCGCGTCGCGACGCTCGATGAGATGCGACACACGATGGGCACCGCGCTGTTGATGCTCAATCTTTCGGCTAATACGCGGGACCCGGCGGAGATTGCCCGCGCGCGGGACTTTCTCATCACGACGAAGAAACAGACGGGGCTCATGCTGCGGGCGCGGCGGCTGGCGGATTCCCTGGTCTCGGAGGAAACCATCCTCGCCGTCGCGACCAATGGGGACGCGGCCCGGGCCTTGCGCGAGAACAGCAATGTGCGGTTCGTGATTCCGCGCGGACCTTCGATTGTGAACTTCAATTCGCTGTGCATCCCGGCGAACGCGGCCCATCCGACCACGGCCGAATTCTTCGTCAACTTCCTGCTGATCCCCGAGATCACCGGCGCGCTCAGCAATTTCAGCAACCTCGGCAACACCTGCGCGCAGTCGGACGCGTTTGTCTCGGCCGCCATCCACAACGGTCCGGGCTACATGATGCCACTGATCAACGACGCGGTCTTCCTCGAGGATGTCGGCGACGCGATCAAATTTTATTTGGAGGCCTGGCAGGCGCTCAACGCGGCGCCGGACGCCGAATTGCAGAAAATTCCGCTGCCATTCTCCCGCACGCAATTTTCCACGAAATGAACACCACTTCACGCATCGCGAATTCGCGACGGGCGGCCACCCGCCAAGGCGGGGCGGACGGACCCCGGACCAGACTCGCCAGAATCTTGGGCTGCATCGCAATCGTTCCGCTGCTGGCCGGAAGCCTGGCCGCCGACACGCTGCGCACGCCAACCGGCGAAACGCTGGTGGGACGCGTCGTCGAGCAGACGCCCACCACGATCGTCTTCGAATCGAAGGCCCTCGGCCGGATCACGGTCGCGGCCGCGGGCGTCGAGGTGATGCGCGAGAACGCGCCCGCCGCGTCGGCGGCCCCGGCCGCGCCCGTCGCCAGTGGCGCGGCCGCGGCCCCACCCGCCGAGCCATCGCCGTCGTGGGTGCGCAAGAAGCTGAAACTGCCGGCCGCGTTCACCGGCGGCGTGGAATTCGGCGTGGAGGCGCTGAACTCGGTCGTGAAAACCCGCAGCTACATGTTCGAGGCGAACTTTGGTTGGAAGTCGGGCGACAACGAATTCCAGACCCATGATGCGTACGAGGACCAGGTGTTCAACGGCCAGTATGCGAAGCACACCTACGAGCATGGCGTGCGCTGGATCCGGCACCTCGGCCCGCGGTGGGACTGGCTGAGCCAGGCCGATTGGCGCCGGGATCAGGCGCAGGGGATCGACTATCGCGTCGATGTCGTGGGCGTGCCGGCGTACAATTTTTTCAAGACGGATCGCTTCAGCCTGCTGGGCGGCGTCGGCGTGAACTACGAGTGGCGGCGGTGGGAGCTGCCGGGCGCCGAGGCGGTGGCCCGGGCCAATGTCGCCGGCTACGAAGTGATCCGGTATCGCATCACCAAAACCCTCTCGCTCCGCCAGACCTTCCTCGGCTATGCGGTGGCGCACAACACCGACGAGTATCGCTACCAGTTCTTCGTGGGCCTGCGCCAGCAGCTGAGCGCCGGGTTTTCGCTCAATATGAGTTACGACCGCCGGCACGAGAGCGATCCGCCGCCGGGCACGGTCGCGGACAAGGATCGGTTCTTCACGAATATTGGTTATGAATTCTGACGCCTCCGGCGATCCCGCGCGGCGGCGCCCGAGCGACTGATGCGGACCTTCTTCCAGTTCATCCGCGCCGAATCGAAGGAGTTTCGGTGGCCATTGGTGGCGGTCGCCGTGATCGCCGGGCTGGTCAACGGCTACGTGGTTTCGATCGCGATCGGCACGGCGAAGAAGCTGCAGCCCGGCACGCTCAACATTCGCGAGTTCCTGATGTTCGCCGTTTGCATGGTGACCTTCTGGATCACCAAGGGTTACGTGCTCAACCGCACGACTTCGATTGTCGAGGGCATCGTTCGCGAGGTCCGCCTGCGCATCATGCGAAAGATTCGCAACACGCCGCTGCTCGTGTTCGAAGGGATGGATCGCGGGCGAATCTACGCGACCCTCTCCACCGACGCCGTCGCGATTTCCGTCTCCTCGGGGGCCATTATCAATGCGACGTCCGCAGTCGTGATGCTCGGATTTGTCATCGCGTACATCGGCATCCTTTCGGTGATGGCCCTGATCATCACCGCCGCGTTCATCGCGATCGCCGTGTTTGCCTACCTGCAGCGGAGCCACCAGGTGAACGCGCAAATGCGCGAGGCGGCGCTGCGGGAAAACGAGTTCTTCGAGAACCTCACCGGCCTCCTGCACGGCTTCAAGGACTTCAAGCTCAACCGGGCCAAGAGCGAGGATTTCTTCGGCGAGGAGCTGCTGAAGCTCGTCTCGTCCACCGCCGAACTTCGCATCAAGGCGGGCTGGGCGATGAACCAGGGCGTGCTGATCGGACAGACCTTTCTGTTTTTCACGGTGGGCGGCGTGCTCTTCCTGCTGCCCAATCTGACTCCCGGCGACATCGCCATCGTCGTGCCGGTGATCGCGGTGGTCCTGTTTGCCGCGGGTCCGATTGGTGACGTGGTGGTGGCGATTCCCGCGCTCGCGAAAGCGCAGGCCTCGATCGAAAACATCCAGCGGCTCGAGGCCGACGTCGATTCGAAGCAGAGTGAACTGGAAATCCTCGCGGCCCAGGCGCCGGTCGACTTGGGTCCGTTCGAAACGATCCGCTGCGAGCACCTCGCCTTTCAGTACCCGCGGAACGGTACGCGGCCGTTTGCGTTGCAGCCATTTTCCTTCCAGCTCAAGCGCGGCGAAGTGGTGTTCGTCGTCGGCGGCAACGGCAGCGGCAAGTCGACTTTCCTGAAGCTGGTGACCGGACTCTACCAGCCGCTCCAGGGCGAACGGTACTTCAACGAACAGCGCGTCACCGAGGGCACGATGGGCGCGTATCGGAATCTGTTCGCGCCGATCTTCACCGATTTCCACATCTTCCCGCGCGTGCTCGGCCACCACGCCTACGATCCGGCGGTCGTGGATCGGTTGCTGCAGCGGATGGAACTCGCCGGCATCACCGGCCTCGCGGATCGCCGGATCACGAATCTGAACCTGTCCACCGGCCAGAAGAAGCGGCTCGCCCTGATTCTCGCCTATCTCGATGACCGGCCGATCTACGTCTTCGACGAATGGGCCGCCGATCAGGATCCGGTTTTCCGCCGGTTCTTCTACGAAACGCTGCTCCGCGAAATGAAGGAGCAGGGCAAGACCATCCTCGCGGTGACGCACGACGATCACTACTTCCACGTGGCCGACCGCGTGTTGAAAATGGAGTACGGCCAGCTCGTCTCGTAACGCGGCTTACGCGCCGCCGCTCTTCGCGGGCCGGCCGAGCATCGGCAGCAGCAGCGCCCGAATTTGCTGGGCGGCCCCGGGCAGGTAAAAGTGGCCGCCGGGCAGCGTGTGCGATTGCAAGGGGTACGTCGACTGCGTGCGCCACGCCGCGAGCGAGTCGGCGCTGACCCACGGATCCGCCGCGCCGTTGAGCAGGGTGATGGGCACCGCGAGGGGCGGCGCCGGCTGATAGGCATAGCGCTCCATCAGCGTGAAATCGGCCCGCAGACTCGGCAGCACGAGCTCGAGGATTTCGCGGTGCGCGAGGACTTCCGGTGGCAGGGCGTGGTAGCGGCGGCCGACGGCATCGAGGAACGCCTCGTCGTCGAGACGCTCGACTTGCAGCACGGGTCCGGGAACCTGCGGCGCCTGCCGCCCGGAGAGAAAGAGGTGTTGCGGCGCCGGCTCTCCCGCCGCGCGCAGGCGGCGTGCGAATTCAAATGCGATCAGCGCGCCCATGCTGTGGCCGAACAGCGCGCACGGTTTTTCCGCCAGCCGAGGGCAGAGGTCGGCGCCGAGTGACTCGAGCATCGCGGCCATGCTCGTGAGTGCCGGCTCCTTCACGCGCATCTCGCGGCCGGGATATTGGACGATGTGCACCTCGATCGGATCGTCTTTGAGCGCGCGGGCGAGAAAATGATAGTAGGAAGCCCCTGACCCGGCGTGCGGAAAGACGAAGAGCCGCACCCCAGCGTCCGGCCGGCCAAACGGCACCGCGGTCGCACGGCTCGCCGCTCGCTCCGGCCCGGTTCGCACCGAGGCATGGGCGGCCGGCGGACGCTTTTCGCGCGCGATGTGCTGGAGGCAGGCCTCGCGCGAGCCGGAAAACCCCGCGGTGCGCCAGCCGGGGGGCAGCTCGGCGCGGCGGTAGTCGGGCCAAATCGAGCGATCGCCGTCGTGATTCGCGACGACGTGGAAGTTGGGTGATTCTGGGCTGGCCTTCACGGATTGAGCGGCAGAATGCGACCTATTTAGATCGCCCGGCCGGGTGGCAATCGGGAAAACTTTGCTGGCCCAGGCAAGCGCAAGTCTTATGCTGGTGTTCCGTTTGGAAACTATTCCCACCTCAGACTCGATGGCCATGGTAACGGGTCCCGCCCTGGACGACCGTTTCGCCAGCGATGCGACGTTGGCTGACCGCCTGGAGCAGGCGGCCCGCACTGGGCGGGGCGGTTTGGTGCACGTGCGTGCGTCAGGCGAGGAAGTCCGGCAGTCCTACGGCGAACTGCTCGATGAAGCGTTGCGAATCGCAACTGGACTGCGAGCGGCCGGCGTAGCGCCCGGCGATTTCGTGTTGCTGCAGCTGGAACGCAGCGAAGATTTCATTGCAGGGCTTTGGGGTTGCATCGTGGCGGGAGCGGTGCCCGCACCAGTCGCAGTTGCGCCGACCTTCTCCCATGCGACGAGCGCTCTGCAGAAGCTGCTCAACGCCGCCAGACTGCTCGAACGGTGCGCGGTGCTCGCCACCGGTGCCGCCCTCGATGGCTTGCGCACACTCTCGCCGAAGCTGGGCGCACCGGACTGGAGCGTGCTCGATCTCGAGGCGCTGCGCGCCCATCCCGCGGCCCCAGCTCCGATGCCGCGCACCGCCTCCGATGTCGCGGTCCTGTTGCTCACGTCCGGCAGCACCGGGCAGCCGAAGGGTGTGCCACTCACGCATCGCAACCTGCTCGCGATGGCGGCGGGGACCATTCAAGCGTGCGGATTCGACGAAACCGAGGTCACGCTCAACTGGATGGCGCTCGATCACGCGGGCGCGGTTTCGTTTCTCGGCACGATGGCGGTGGAGCTGGGCTGCACGCAGATCCACGTGCCGACCGGCTACATTCTGCAGGATCCGCTGCGCTGGCTCGATCTGATCGATCGGCACCGTGCGACCATTTCCTGGGCGCCTAATTTCGCGTTCAGCCTCCTGCTCGATCGCGCCGAGACGCTCGCCCGGCGCACGTGGGATTTGCGTTGCATGCGGTTTCTCGTGAACGCGGGCGAGCCCGTCGTGGCGCGCACCGCGCGGAATTTCATCCGGCTGCTGCAGCGGCATGGGCTGCCGGTCGATGCGCTCCGCCCGGCGTTCGGCATGTCGGAAACGTGCTCCGGCATCACCTGGTCGCGCGGCTTCACGCTCGAGCACACCACGGACGAGCAGTCGTTCGTCGATCTGGGGCCCTGCATCGCCGGGGCGGAAATGCGTATCGTCGACGATCAGGGCGCAGTGCTCCGTGACGGCGAGACCGGGCTGCTCCAGCTGCGCGGACCGTCGCTCTTCAGTGGATACTATCGCAATGCGGCGGAAAACGCCGAGGTGTTCCGTGACGGCTGGTTCACGACCGGAGACCTCGCCTATCTCCGGAGCGGTTGCCTGCACATTTCCGGCCGGCGGAAGGACGTCATCATCATCAACGGGGTGAACTTTCATTGCCATGAGATCGAGAGCGTCGCGGAGCAGGTGGCGGGCGTGCGCAAGACCTTCACCGCGGCCTGCGCCGTGCGCGCCGCGGAGGCGCAGACCGATCAGCTCGCGTTGTTTTTCTCGCCGGAATCCGGGGACCGCGCCGCCCTCGAACCGATCGCCCGGGCGATTCGCAGCAAATTGATCCAGGAGGCGGGCGTGCCGCCGGCGTTCGTGCTGGCGCTGCCGCCCGCGGAGCTGCCCAAGACGGAGATCGGAAAAATCCAGCGGGCGAAACTGAAGCAGGCGTTCGAGTCCGGCGCCTATCGTGATCGCATCGTGGCGTTCGGCCGGCCGGAGCCGCGCGGCCAGCCGGCGGCTGCCCGGTCGCGGGGGGATCTCGCCGCGGCCATCGCGCGGATTTGGCAGGAGGTGCTGGGACTGGAGTCGGTCGGCTACGACGATACGTTCTTCGAACTCGGGGGGCACTCGCTGCTCGTCGTGCAGGTCCAGGCGCGATTGCAGGAGCTGATCGGCCGGCCGGTCCCGGTCGTGGAACTGTTCAATTGTCCGACGGTGCGCACGATGGCCGTGCATTTCGCCGCGGAAGCCGGCCGGGGCGAAATGCCGGCGCCGGCGCGGAGCCCCGCGACGCCCGATGGTGCGTCACGCGATATCGCGATCATCGGCCTCGGCCTCCGTTTCCCCGGGGCATCGTCGCCCGCCGAATTCTGGCGGTTGCTCGCGGAGGAACGGGAGGCGATCCATTTCTTCACCGCGGAGGACGCGCTGCGGGCCGGCGTGCGGCCGGAAGTCGTGCGCGACCCGAACTACGTGAAGGCCGCGCCGATGCTCGAGGCGCCGGATGCCTTCGACGCGGAGTTTTTCCGTTACAGTGCCAAGGAGGCGCGGCTGATCGATCCGCAGCAGCGCGTGTTCCTCGAGGTGTGCTGGGAGGCATTCGAGGATGCCGGCTACGATCCCACCGGATATGCGGGCAAGGTGGGCGTGTTCGCGGCGGCGGGGCTGAACACCTATCTCGCGAATCACCTGCTGGCCAATCGCGCGTTTCTCGAAGAGGAGAATGGCGGCCGGATGTTGACCGTCGACTCGATGAGCGGGTTCAACATCATGATCACAAATGACAAGGACTACCTGCCGACCCGGGTGTCCTACAAGTTGAACCTGCGCGGCCCGAGCGTGAACGTGCAGACGGCGTGTTCGAGCACGCTGCTCACGCTGCATCAGGCGTGCAATGCGCTGCGGCTCGGCGATTGCACGATGGCGCTGGCGGGCGGCGTATCCATCAAGCTCCCACAGCACGCCGGGCACCTCTACAGCGCCGGCATGCTCAACTCGCCCGACGGCCATTGCCGGGCCTACGACGAGAAGGCGGAGGGGACGATTTTCGGCAACGGCGCCGGCGCGGTGCTGCTCAAGCCGCTGGCCGCGGCGGTGGCGGACGGCGATCACATCTACGCCGTGGTGAAGGCCACCGCCAGCAACAATGATGGCGCGGGGAAGGTCGGGTTCACCGCGCCCAGCGCGAGCGGCGAGGAGGACGTCTGTGCCGAGGCGCTGGCCCGCGCCGGCGTCGACGCCGGCACCATCACGTTCCTCGAGGGCCACGGCACGGGCACGCCGCTGGGCGACCCAATCGAAGTCGATGCGCTGGCGCGCGCCTTCGCGCGGCAGACGCCGGACAAGGGTTACTGCGCGCTCGGCTCGGTGAAGACGAACGTGGGCCACCTGCAAATCGCCTCGGGCATCGCGGGGTTGATCAAGACGGCGCTCGCGCTGCGCCACCGGCAGATTCCCGGCACGCTGCACTTCGAGAAACCGAATCCGCGGATCGATTTCGCGCAGACGCCGTTTTTCGTGAACCGGCACACCATGCCGTGGCAGCCGCGGGGCGGCCCGCGCCGCGCCGGGGTCAACTCGCTCGGCATCGGCGGCACGAACGTGCACGCGATTCTCGAGGAGCCGCCCGACCGGGCGCCGGCGCGCGCGGACCCCGGACGGTTTCTGCTGCCGCTCTCGGCGCGGCAGCCCGCTGCGCTGCGCCAGCTGGCGCGGCGCTACGCGGATTTCCTCCGGGCGATGCCGGAGTGTTCGCTCGCGGACGTGGCGTACACGGCCCAGGTCGGTCGCGCGCCGCTGCCGTGGCGGGCGGCCTTTGTCGGCGAATCACGCGAGGAACTCTGGCAACAGTTGGACGCGTTCGCCGCGGCCCAGGACGAGATGGCGCCAGCGATCGATTTCGAGCAACACGGGCTGGCCTTCGTGTTTTCGGATGACGCCGAGGCGATGGCCGGCGTCGCCGGCCAACTCCACGCGGATGAGCCGGTCTTTCGCGCCGCGCTCGAGCGGTGCGTCGCCGCGCTCGATGCCGCCACGGGCACCGCCATGCTCCACCTGCTGATCAGCGCTCCGCCGAAGTCCGCCAATGGTCACGCGATCGCGGATGGCGGCGAGATTCGATCGGCGGGGCTGTTTGCCTTCGAGTATGCGCTGGCGGAATGGCTCGGCTCGTATGGCGTCGAAGCCACGCGCGTGGTGGGTCGCGGCATCGGCGAGATCGTGGTCGCAGTTCGCGCGGGCAGCCTGTCGCTGGCGGATGGGCTGGGCCGCGTGCTCGCGTCAGCGCGATGGTCCGCAAAGGCTCGCGGCGCGGCGGACACGAGTGCGAACGGTCAGCACCGGGTGACGCCGCTCGAGGCGGAAACGCGAACGGAAGCGAACCTCTCCGAGTTTGCGATGAGCGTCGAACTGGGCGCGAAGCCCGCGGTGCGCGAAGGGGCGAAATCGATCGGGGCTCGCGAAGAACGCGAACCGGACCTGCTCGGCATGCTGGCGAAACTTTTTTCGCGGGGATACCCGATCCGCTGGACAGAAGGCCGGCGCGCGCGGCCGGCCCGGCGCGTGCCGCTTCCCACCTACCCGTGGCAGCATCGCTCCTATTGGATCGAGGGCTCGGATTTGCTCGCAGCGCTACCCACGGGGGTCGCGCCGGGTGACGAAACGCCACCCGATCCGCTGCTGGGACGGCGATGGCGGTCGCCGCGAATCCGCGAAACCGTTTACGAGACCCAGTTCGATCTCGAGCGTCTGCCGTGGCTCACCGAGCACCGCGTGCACGATCGCATTGTCGCGCCCGCCGCGTTGTTTCTGGCGCAGGTTTCCGCCCAGGCGAACGACTTGTTGCGCGGAACCCATCCCGACGGCGACGCCACGATCGTGGCGTTGAGCGAGGTGCTGTTTGTGACCGCCCTGGTGGTCGAGCCCACCCAACCGAGAACGGTGCAGACGGTGTTCACGCCGGAAAACGAAGACGGAGCCGGCGGTTTCCGCTTCGAGGTCGTGAGCTTCAGGGTCGATGCGCCTGACGATGTCTCGGTGCATGCGACGGGACGCGTGCAGGCGGAAACGGGCTCGACGATATTGAGCGACGTGATGCCGCGAGCCGCGTCGACCGGTGGCACGCGAGCGGTGGCGGATCACTATGCGGTGATGGAGGCGATGCAGGTGGGGTTGGGTCCGAGCTTCCGCTGCGTGCGCGAGATCCATGCCGCCGACGGTTGGGCGGAGGTGCGGCTGGAACCGCGCGCGCGCGGCGAATGGCATCCAGGGTTGGTCGATTCCGTGTTGCAGGCGGCGGTGCCGGCGCACGCCCTGGACGGTACGCGCACGTTGATCCCGTTTCGCGTCGAGCGACTCGTACTCGGGGCCGGGCCGGCGTCGGCTCCGCTCTTCGCGCGCGCCGTGCGGCATCTGGCGAACGGGGCCGAGGCCGCCATTCGCACCGACATCCGCGTCGTCGATGCGGCCGGGCGGATCTGCGCGGAGGTGGCCGGTTTTGAATTGCGTGAGCTGACCCAGCTGCCGGCCGCGCCCGCCTCCGCGAGCGAGCTGGTGTGCCTGCGGACCGAATGGGAACCGCTCGACCTGGCGGCGACGTCGACCGACGCAACCGCCCGGGGGGCGTGGCTGCTGTTGATGGATGACTCCGAAATCTGCCGGAAAGTCCGGCGCAGTCTCGAGGCGGCGCGCGCGCCGGTCACGGTCGTCGCCGCGAGCGACCGATCGACCGCCGAACGACACCTGCAGGCCGGAGCATGGTGCGGCGTAATCTACGGCTGGAGCGCGGGCGTGACGGCACCGGACGAGATTCGCTGGAGCGATCTTCTCGCGTGCATTCGCGCGGCGGCGAACCGGACCGAAGGGAATCCTCCCCGCTGGGTATTCCTCGCGGATGGCGATCGCGGCAGTCCGGCGCAGGCGCCGTTCGCGGGATTCGTGGCCGGGCTCGCGCATGAGTTTCCGGAGTGGCGGCCGCTGCACGTGCAGATCGAAACGAACGCCGAACTGCCCGCGAATGGCCTGGCGCGGCTGATTGAACGCGACGCGCACGAGTCACGCGTGGCGGTTCGGGCCAGCGGGGTGTTTGGCGCGCGACTCGAGCGGGTCACCGGCGGGGAACGACGAGTGGAGATTCGACCGGACGCGAGCTACCTGGTGACGGGCGGATCGGGCGCGCTGGGGCAGGTGGTCGTCGACTGGCTGATCGCGCAGGGGGCACGGAATCTGGTGCTCGGCGGGCGCAGACCGCCGGGCGCGGCGCTCGAACAGCGGATCGCCGCATGGACCGCCGCCGGCGCGCAGATTGCGTGTGTGATGACGGATGTCGCGGATGCCGCCGCCGTGGACGGGCTGGTGGCGCGAGCCGAGGCGCTGGCGCCTTTGCGCGGCGTGTTTCATGCGGCCGGAACCCTGCACGACGGATTGCTGCGAAACGCGCAGGCGGAAACGTTCACTTCGGTCTTCGCCGCGAAGATGCGCGGGGCCTGGAATCTGCATGCGGCCACCGCGGGCCGGCCGCTGGATTGCTTCGTCCTGTTCTCTTCGATTGCCGCCGTGCTGGGTTCGCCGGCGCAGGCGAACTACGCGGCGGCGAATGCCTTTCTCGATGGACTGGCGGCGCACCGCCGCACGTGCGGCCTCCCGGGCTCGAGCATTCAATGGGGACCCTGGGAAGGCGCCGGCATGACCGCGCGGCTCGCCGATCGCGATCGCCAGCGGTTGCTCGATCGCGGGCTCGTGCCGATGGCGCCGGCCGAGGCTTTGCGCGCGATGGCGCGAGCGCTTGCGACCGACGAGGCCTGCGTCGCCGTCTTCGGTTGGAGCCCGCGGCGCTATCGTGCGTCGCTCGGCGCGATCGTGCCGGCCCTCTATCGCCGGCTGTTTTCCGCCGCGTCCACCGCCCAGCTTGGCGTGCCGCCGGCCGAGCGCAGCCGACGGAGCAAGACCGCGGAGTTTTCGCTGCTGCCGCTCGCGCCGCGCGCCGAGGCGATTGAGCGGTTGATTCGGGAGGCGGTGGCCGCGGTGCTCGGACTCGCGTCGCCGGCGGAGGTCGACCGGGAAAAGAGCCTGTTCGAGATCGGGCTGGATTCGCTGACGGCGGTCGATGTCAAGATCCGCCTCGAGCAGTCGCTCGGCACGACGCTGCGCGCGACCATCGCGTTCGATTACCCGACCGCCGCCACGATGGCCGCGCACCTCGCGCAGTCGCTGTTCCCTGAATCGGAGAAAGCTCCGCCCTCCGCGCCCCCGACGACCGGGACGGCACGAGACGCGGGGCAACTCGGCGACCTCAGTGCGTCGGATCTGGCGGCGTTGCTGGCGGAGGAACTCGAGCGATGAGCGCCGCCACCGAACCCATTCGCTTCAACAAGGTCGGCGTGGTCGGCGCGGGCGTCATGGGCACGGGCGTGGCGCAGAACCTCGCCCAGAGCGGCATCCGCACCGTGCTGACCGATATTTCACCGGCGGCGCTGACCAGGGCCCGCGAGGCGATCCGCAACGCCGTGCGCTTCGCCGGCCTGCTCGGCCGCGGCGCCGCGCCGGTCGATCCGGACGAAGTGGTGGCGCGGATCGAGTTCACCACCGACGAGGCGCGGCTCGCCGACGTGGAATTCCTGGTCGAAAACGTCGTCGAGAAATGGGCCGTGAAGCGCGAGGTTTACCAGCGGCTGGATGCGGTGTGTGCGCCGCCGTGCATTTTTGCGGCGAACACCTCGTGCATCTCGATCACGAAGATCGCCGGCGCCACCCAACGGCCGGACCGCGTGCTCGGCATGCACTTCATGAACCCGGTGCCGCTGAAGGCGACCGTCGAGGTGATTCGCGGCCAGCACACGAGCGAGGAAACGCTCGGGCGCGCCAAGGCGTTCCTGGCGCAGATCGGCAAGTCCGGCATCGTGGTCAACGATCTCCCCGGCTTCGTCTCGAACCGCGTGCTGATGCTCACGGTCAACGAGGCGATTTGGGTGGTGCACGACCAGGTCGCCCCCGCCGGGGACGTCGACCGGATTTTCAAGAGCTGTTTCGGCCACAAGATGGGACCGCTCGAGACCGGGGACCTGATCGGGCTCGACACAATTCTCCTCTCGCTCGAGGAACTGCACCGCGCCTACGGCGACCCGAAGTTCCGGCCATGTCCGCTCCTGTCGAAGATGGTCGACGCCGGGCTGCTCGGGCGGAAGTCGGGCCAGGGATTCTTCAAGTATCCGACTTGAGGATGCATCGAGTCCTCCCGCATGCTCCACTCCACGATCCTCCTTTCCATGGGAAACATCGAAGCCAAAGCCAAGATTCGCACTTTTCTCGAGACGTTCATCCAGGACGACCCGTTCACCGATGAAGACGACATCTTCGGGCTCGGGCTGGTCAATTCGCTGATGGCGATGCAGCTCGTGCTCTTTCTCGAAAAGGAGTTCGCGCTCAAGCTGAGCAACCAGGATCTCGATCTGAAGAACTTCCGGTCGATCACGGCGATGGCGCGGCTGCTCGAGCAGCGCGGCGTGGTGGCCGCCTGACGATGTCGACCGCGCTCCGCGAGTTTCTCGAGACGCAAGTGTCCCCCCGGGCTGACGGGTGGGATCGGGAACAGCGCCTGCCGCGCGAGGCCGTGCAACGCTTGCTCGAGCTCGGTTTGCTCGGGGGCGTGGTGACGCCGGCCGGCGGCGAGGTTGACGCGCGGACCTGGGGCGACGCCCTGGAATGGGTGGGGGCCGCGAGTTTCTCGTTGCTCAGCGTCTTCACGGTGCACGCGATGTGCGCGCACGCGGTCGACCGCTGGGCGGCGCCGGAAGTGAAACGCGAGTGGCTGCCGCAGCTCGCGTCGGGCCGCCAGCTCGGCGCGTTTGCGTTGACCGAGCCGGCCATCGGGAGCGACGCGAAGAACGTCGCGACCCGGATCGAATCCGAGGGCGACTGCTGGCGGGTCAACGGCGTGAAAAGATGGATCTCCGCGGCGGGGCTGGCCGACGTCTTCGTGGTCATTGGCCGCACGGCCGTGGGGCCGACGGCGGTGCTCGTCCCGCGCGATGCTCCCGGCCTGGAGGTGCGGCCGATCGACGGCATGCTCGGTTTGCGGGCGGCCCAATTGGGGCAGCTCGTCCTGAAGGACGTGCGCGTGCCCAAGGCGCATCTGCTGGGCGCGGAGCGCACGGGTTTTTCGCACGTCACGGGTTCCGCCCTCGACGTCGGCCGGTTTTGCATCGCGTGCGGATGCACCGGGCTCATCCGCGCCTGCGTGCGGGCGAGCGTCGCGTATGCGCGCGATCGCGTGCAGTTCGAGGTGCCGCTGCGCGAACATCAGTTGATCCAGGAGATGATCGCCGAGATGGTGACCGGCTACAAAGCGTCGCGCGCCTTGTGGCGGCATGCGGCCGAGCGACGGACGCAAGGCGACCCGGGTTCGATCGTCGAAACGACCACGGCGAAGTATTTTGCGTCGCGGGCGGCCTCGCGGGCGGCGAGCGACGCCGTGCAGATCCACGGTGCGAACGGCTGCGGACCCGATTTTCCGGTGCAACGCTATTTCCGCGACGCGCGGATCGGCGAGATCATCGAGGGCAGCAACCAGATTCAGCAACTGCTGATCGCCCGGGACGCACAGCGGGAATTCGGCGTTCCGCGCGGCAAAAGAACCTCATGACCGCGCCGAAGATCAAATGCGTGGTGTGGGATCTCGACCGCACGGTGTGGAACGGCGTGCTGCTCGAAGGCGATGCGCTCGTGCTGCGGCCGGGCGTGCGCGACGCGATGGCGGCGCTCGACCAGCGCGGCATCCTGCAGTCGGTGGCGAGCCGGAACGAGCCGGCGCCGGCCTGGGCGCAGCTGCAGCGCTTCGGACTCGAACACTTTTTCCTCCAACCGCAAATCGGCTGGGACGCGAAATCGCAGGCCGTGCGGCGGATCGCGGAGACGCTCAATCTGGGGCTCGACACTTTTGCCTTTGTCGATGACGAGCCGTTCGAGCGCGACGAGGTCACGAATGCGCTGCCGCAAGTGCGGGCCTACGCCCCGGACGATGTCGCCCGGCTGTTCGCGCGGCCGGAATTCGATCCGGGCACCATCACCGAGGAGGCGCGACACCGGCGCGAGATGTATCTGACCGATCGGGTGCGCCAGGAGGCCGAGAAATCCTTCGGTGGTCCGAGCGATGCGTTTCTGCGTTCGCTCGGGATGGTCCTGGTGATTGCACCGGCCGAAGGCGACGATTTGGAGCGGGTCGAGGAACTGGTCGCGCGCACGAACCAGCTCAACACCACCGGACGGGTTTATTCCCGCGAGGAACTGCAGACGCTGCGCCGGTCGCCGGAGCACCGGTTGCTCGTCCTGGAGTTGACCGACCGTTATGGCGGCTACGGGAAAATCGGCGTCGTGCTGCTGCATTGCACGGATGCGGTGTGGACGATCCGATTGCTGTTGATGTCATGTCGCGTGATGAGCCGGGGCGTCGGCGGCGCGGTCATCACGTGGCTGCGGCGCGAGGCGCGCGATGCGGGCGTGAGGCTGCGCGCCGACTTTCGCCCGACCGAGCGAAACCGGATGATGTACGTCACCTACAAGTTCGCCGGATTTTCCGAGGTGAGCGAAGCGGACGGGATGGCGCTGCTCGAATCCGATCTCACGAACGTTCCGGAGTTGCCCGGCACGCTCGACGTGCGGGCGACACTGGGGGGGCTTTGCGATGCCTGAGGAATCGCGAGAGCTGCTGGCCAAGGCGGTGACCGAACTGCGTCGGTTGAAGGCCGAAAATGCCGCGCTCAAGGCGCAGGCGAGTGAACCCATCGCGGTCGTCGGGATGGCCTGTCGTTTCCCGGGAGAATGCGGAGACCCCGAGTCGCTCTGGCAGTTTCTCGCGGCCGGCCGCTCGGCGATTCGGCCGACGCCGGCCGATCGCGCCGACGGCGTAACGGGCGGGTACGGTTCGTTCCTCGACGACATCGACCTCTTCGACGCGGCGTTCTTCGGCATCTCGCCGAAGGAGGCGCAGAGCCTGGATCCGCAGCAGCGGTTGATCCTCGAACTCGCGTGGCGCGCGTTCGAGTCGGCCAACATCAAACCCGACACGATCGCCGGGCGGGACGTCGGGGTATTCGTGGGCATGAGCGGGATCGATTACGCGCTCAAACTCTTTGCGCCCGGCAATCGATCGCGGATCGATCCGTACTTTGGCACCGGCACGACGCTGAGCCCGGCGGCGGGACGGCTCTCGTATTTCCTGAAAATCAACGGGCCGGCGATGGTCGTCGACACGGCCTGCTCGTCCTCGCTGGTGGCGATTCACCTTGCGGTGGAAAGCCTGCGCCGCGGGGAGTGTGAGGCCGCGCTGGCCGTCGGGGTGAATCGGATCCTGAGCCCGGATCTGACGATCAACTTCGAGGCTTCGGGCCTGCTGTCGCCGGACGGGCGGTGTTACACCTTCGATGCGCGCGCCCAAGGCTACGCTCGCGGCGAGGGTGGGGGTGTCCTGCTTTTGAAGCGGCTGCGCGACGCGGAGCAGGCGGGCGATCGCGTGCAGGCGGTGATCCTCGGGTCGGCTGTCAACCAGGACGGCGGCTCGGGCGGGCTCACGGTGCCGAACGGGCCCGCGCAGCAGAAGGTGATCCGGCGGGCCCTGGAGCGTGCGCAGGTTTCGGCCGCGGAAGTCGATTACGTCGAAACGCACGGGACGGCCACGCCGCTCGGCGATCCGATCGAGGTGCATGCGCTGGGCGAAGTTTTTCGGACCGCGCGCGAGGCCGCGCGGCCGTTGGCGATCGGATCGATCAAGACGAACTTCGGCCACCTCGAGGCGGCGGCGGGGATGGCGAGCGTGTTCAAGGTGATCGTGGCGCTGCAGCACGAGGCGATCCCACCGCACCTGAATTTCTCGCAGCCGAGCCCGAAGATCGACTGGGCGAGTTTTCCCCTGCGCGTGGTGGAGGCGTTGCAGCCGTGGCCCCGATCGGCGCGACGGCGCGTGGCTGGCGTGAGCGGGTTCGGCTTCGCCGGCACCAACGCCCATTTGATCCTCGCGGAACCGCCGGTTGCGCCGCCCCAGGAGGCGGCAGACCCGGTCGGCGGGCAGCGGGCCGAGTTGCTCGTGTTGAGCGCGAAGACGCCGGAGGCCCTGCGCGGGCAGGCGGCGAATTACGCGGAGCGGTTCGGACAGCTGGCCGCGGGCGGGCTGGCGGCGGCGGCGCATACGGCGCATACCGGTCGCGCCGCTTTCGCGGAACGACTGAGCGTGGTCGCGTCCTCTGCGGACGAAGCGGCCGCGGCGCTGCTCGGCTACGTCAAGCACGGCAAGGCGCGCGGGCTCGCCACGGGCCGCGCGCGGGAAAGCGTGCGCACGGCCTTCGTGTTCACCGGCCAGGGCGCGCAATACGCCGGCATGGGCCGCGGGCTGTACGCGGCGCAGCCACTGTTTCGCGACATCGTCGACACGTGTGCCGCGCGCTTGCAGCCGCTGCTCGGCCGCGATTTGCGGGAAATCCTTTTCGCGGCAGCGCCCGCGCCAGCCGTCGACGAGTCGGCCGCGCGGTCCGTGCTCGACCGCACCCGGAATACGGAGGCGCTCGCGGAGATCGACGAGACGGTCTTCACGCAGGCGGGGATTTTCGTGGTCGAGTATGCGCTCGCGCGGCTGTGGGAATCGTGGGGCGTCCGGCCCGACGTGACGCTCGGCCACAGCATTGGAGAATATGCCGCGGCGTGCGTGGCCGGCGTGTTTGACCTCGATGACGCGTTGAAACTCGTCGCTGCCCGCGGCCGGCTGATGCAGGAGCATTCGGCGCCCGGGGCGATGCTCACGGTGTTTGCCGATGAATCCGCCGTCGCGGACATTGTCGCGCCCTTTGCGACCACCTCGGCCATCGCGGCGGTGAATGGCCCGGGAATCGTGCTCGTGTCCGGCGCGGAAAACACGATTCGCGTGCTGCAGGAGCGGTTCGAACAGGCCGGGCATCGTGTGACCCGAACCCGGATCACGCGGGCGTTTCACTCGCCGATGACCGAGCCGGTCCTGCAACCACTGGGCGCAGTCGCGGCGACGTTGACGCTCCGGCGGCCGACCGTCCCGCTGATCTCGAACGTGACGGGCGGATTGGTGAGCGACGAGGTGACGCGGCCGGAGTACTGGATGCGGCACCTCCGGGAACGAGTCCGTTTCGGCGACAGCATGACGCTCCTGCACGCACGGAAACTGGATTTCTTGCTCGAGATCGGTCCCGAGCCGACGCTGCAGGGACTCGACTTGTGTTTCCGCATGATTCGCGAGCAGTCCGCCTCTGCGGCCAAATGGCTGCCGAGCTTGCGTCGCGGGCACGACGATTTGCGCACGATGCTCGATAGCGCTGGCCGTCTCTGGGCGGCCGGCGTCGCGATCGATTGGACGGCCGGGCAAGCCGGCCGATCGTGCTCGCGCATTTCACTGCCGTTGTATCCGTTCCAGCGGAAGCGGCATTGGATCGATTTGCCCGAAAGCCAGCCGCCAGTCGCCATGCCATCATCGAGTGCCGCGGCCACCGCCACCGCTGCCGCCACGGGCCCGAGCGCTCGCCTGGCGTCGGCGGGCGAAATTCTCGCTGAAGTTCAGGCGATCATCAGCGAAGTCAGCGGACTGGAAACCGCGGACCTCGGGCGCGACGCCAACCTGCTCGAAATGGGGCTCGACTCGCTGATGTTCGTTCGGGCGGGCCGGGCGATCGAGCGACGGTTCGAAGTCAGCATCGCGATGCAACGATTTTACGACGAGTTGCATCGGATCGGGCCGCTGGTGGATTTCCTGGCGGCGAATGCGAAGGCGGCGCCGAAATCGCCGGAGGTGCCGCCCGAGGTGCCCTGGCCGCGAGCCGCGGAAACCGCGACGCCGACGACCGAGATGGACCCGGTGATGCGCGCGCATTTCGAGCTGATGGAGCGTTACCTCGCGATGAAGGCGCAGGCCGGCACAAACGCGGCGTCCGCCGCGCCGGCTCCCGCCCATCCCAGCCGCACCGCCGAATCCCAGCTTGACCGCGGCATGGCGGTGAATTTCGCCGGGCTGAATCTCGAGGAGGAAAAGAATCTGTCGGCGCAACAGAAGACGTTTTTGGCTGCGCTCGCGGAGCGGCTCTCGGGGCGGACGCGACGGTCGAAGGAGCAGACGCAGGCGTGGCGGCGAGAACTCGCCGACTGGAAGGGCAGCCTGCAATTCAAGCGCAGCCTGAAGGAGCTCAAGTATCCGATTGTCTGCAACCGGGCGGAAGGCGCCCGGCTTTGGGACCTCGACGGGAACGAGTACATCGACCTCGCGCTCGGCATGGGCGTGCATTTTCTCGGGCATGGGCCGGCCTTCATCAAGGAGGCGTTGCATCGCCAGGTCGATCGCACGGCCGCGCTCGGGCCGCAGTCGGATCTCGCCGGTGAGGTTGCACGGAAAATCTGCCAGCTGACGGGCGCGGAGCGGGTGAGCCTCGCGGTGACGGGTTCGGCGGCGGTCATGCTCGCGCAACGGCTCGCGCGGGCAGCGACCGGCCGGCCGGTTATCGCGCCGTTTGCGGGCGCGGAC